>Ga0209647_1000414_pt1 | contig 40378 bp, 35 predicted proteins | sample GraSoi_2013_60cm_FD_185827 | JGI IMG/M metagenome (GOLD analysis project Ga0209647, IMG submission 185827) | Grasslands soil microbial communities from the Angelo Coastal Reserve, California, USA - Sample 9_17_2013_60cm (SPAdes) (version 2) | ecosystem: Environmental > Terrestrial > Soil >...
GGGGAGACACGGACTGGTCATCTCGGAGGGCGCTCGCCGCGGCCTGCTGCTGCCCCAGGTTGCCGTCGAAAATGGTTGGAACCGGGAAACTTTTTTGGAGCAAACCTGCCGCAAAGCTGGTCTGCCACGGGGTGCATGGCGCAAGAATGCAACCATCGAGGCTTTCACCGCCGAGATTTTTGCGGATGCCGATGCCGAAATCCCCTGCTGAAACTGTTTCCGAAAAATCCAGTCCCAGATTCCGTGCTCCTCACGCCCGCCAGCACTTGCGTAACTTTGCCTTCTCTGGAAGAGGACGTAAGCTGAGCGCTGACGTTTTGATTTTGACTACGAGGTCGGCGTCGTGAGGGCAGCTTGGAACTTGTTGCTGTAATTATCCTTCTGATCATTGCTGGCGCAATGATTCCCGGGAATCCGAAAATCCGTTTCTTCCGCTGAATGACGCAGGTGTCAGGTGTTAATGGCAGGTGGCAGGTGTCAGGTTTCAGGAAAAACGTGGACAATCCTCTCTGAGACCTGACAGCTGTGAGCTGACAGCTGCCCTCCTATTGGAAGTCCAACCAACAGCAAAAAAGAGGGGAGATTCACTCCCCTCTCGTTCCCATCAAAGCTCCGATTAAAATTGTCGAGGTCTCTTACTGCTGCTCGTCCAGTTCCACCGTATCACCGGCGTACACATCTTCCAGCGCGAAGACGACCATGCCGGAGGATGAGGTCGGGGTTACGTTCAGAACCACCACTTCTCCGACGGCGCGCCGCGGCAGGTCGGCTACATGAATGTTCGGCCCTTTGGTTTTGGTGAAGCGATTCCCCTCAAAAGCCGGCGGGCGCATCTGCGTGTCTTCGGAAGTCCGAGCTCTGAAGGAGAGCGAGTCCACCGGATCGTGCAAGGTGGCGGTGTAGGAACGCACCACGCGGAAATAGTCGCCCACTTTTACGCCCTGGTTTGAACCCATGTTCATATAAAGTTTCATGCCCGTGCCGAGCACGCTGTCGAAGTCTTTGCCGAGCACGATCCGTCCGCTCAGCTTTCCGTTCGAGGGCGCGAACCGGTCGAAATGGCTGGGCACGTGGAACGCAACCGGCGATTTTTCGACGAAAGGCACGGCGACATCTCCGGGGTTGATGGGATCACAACTGAATTCCACCTGGGCGATGGCGCTGTGACTACGCGTATCGACTATGCGCACCCTCCCAATTTCCCCGTAAGGGCGTCCCGCAGCGGCCAGCACTTTCTTCTCGCCCGGATAGATTTCGTACTCGTTAGAGTCGCGCATCTCGCGGACGATCGAATACAGTTGTCCTGCCTGGTATCCGGTCCCCGCCAAGTAGACCAGTTCCCCGGTCTCGAACTTGGTTGAGGTCGGTGTCTGCAGGCCCCCGTTCACGTAGTTCGCGTCGGGAACCCGATCCTTGGTAAGAAAGCCAGCGCAGTAAATGTCTGCCGTGGTCGGTGTCTGGAAACGCACGAATGGCACGTTAACCGACGTGCTAATGATACCGGACGCATCCGGCGTGCTTGGCGTCGTCGACTGCTGGGCCACCGCGAAGGTCGCCATTAACATCAATACCAATAACAATCCTGTTTTCTTCATGTTACCTCCGACTTCAACCGCTCCAGGCCTGTCCCAGCTATCTCTTTCGGAAGACAAGGGTTACAGCCGAAAAGTAACAAGCGCCGGGGGAAGGGTCAAGGTTACGAGGGTGTTTATCCCGCTTGCTCCCAAAGTGTTTCCTGGCTCCCCTCGGCAACCTTAAGGTTGCATCTGCGCCGACGCCCCTGTAATATCGCGCCGTCGTTGAAAACAAATGGCCTTGGCTTCTTATTCCACTCTCGCATCCCGTTTTTTGCCCATGCGCCTGCCCAAAGTTTGCCTGGCGCTAAGCGGCGACACGGTTGATGACATGCTGGCTAGCGCCGAGTCCATGGCCCGGGATAACCCCTTCATCGAGTTCCGTTTGGACTACCTGAAGCAACCCCTGGCCGCGCTTCCCAAGATCCATCGTTTTCTTGAAACGCACCAGTACGTCACCGCCATCGGTACCTGCCGTCGTGCCGATAATGACGGCAAGTTCAAGGGATCATTAGCCTCTCAATTGGAAGTGCTCACCAAGGCCAATGCCGCGGGCTGTCAGATTGTCGACCTGGAACTCCAGAGCGCGCTGAAATCGAAGCGCGAAGCGCTTGCGCGCCTGCGTAGCCGCGCGCGGCTCATTTTGTCGTTCCATGATTTCCGCGCCACCCGCAATCTTGAAGAGACGCTGGAAAAAATGCTGAAGATCCCGGCGGATTTCTACAAAGTCGTCAGCACCGCTACCACGCTCTCCGACAACGTGGCCATGATGAAGTTTCTGCAGACGCAGAGCGACAAGCATGCGCTGATTGGGTTGTGCATGGGAGAGCAAGGCATCATCAGCCGCGTGCTCAGCGTGCGAGCCGGCAGCGTTTTCACCTTTGGCGCGGTCAGCGCCGATCTCAGGACCGCACCCGGCCAGGTCAGCGCGCAGGATCTGCGCAGCGTCTACCGCATCGAGCAGGTTGACGCGGCCACGCGCGTCTATGGAGTCGCCGGCGATCCCATCGAACATTCACTCTCCCCCGTCATCATGAACACGGCGCTGCGCCGGGAGAATGTGAACGGCGTTTATCTCCCTCTTCACGCCAAGACGCTCAAGGATCTGATGCGCTGCGTGCGAGAGATTCCCCTCCACGGCCTCAGCATTACCATGCCGTACAAGCAGGCGATTATTGCGCATCTCGATAACACTGACGCGCATACGACGAAGATCGGCGCCTGCAATACCGTCGTTCGCGGACAGGATGGCAAGCTTTACGGTTTCAATACCGATGTGGCCGGCGTGGTGCGCCCCCTTGAGCAGCGTCTCGCTATCGAGAAGGCGAAAGTTCTCGTGCTCGGTGCCGGGGGCGCGGCTCGTGCCGCCGTCTTCGGTCTCAAAGAACGCGGCGCCGAAGTCTGGATACTGAATCGCACTTCTCTTAAGGCTCAGAAACTCGCCCGCCAGGCTAAAGCGCGGACTATTAAACGAGCGGATCTCCGCAAGATCGCGTTTGACGTCATCATCAACGCCACTCCAGTTGGCATGGGGAACACGCGCGACTGCCCGCTCAAGGACGATGAAATTCAAGCCCGTGTCGTCTTCGACATGGTCTACGACCCGGTGGAGACGCATCTGCTTCAGGTGGCGCGCGCCAAGGGAATCGCGGTCATTCCCGGAGTCGAAATGTTTGTGCAACAGGCGGCCCGGCAGTTTGAAATCTGGACGGGCAAGCCCGCTCCCGCCGGTGATATGCTGCGCGCGGTCACGATCGCTCTGCAGGATCGCGCCGCCGCGCAAAAGCACGAAAAATCCTGAAGGCATCGCTGGGGCGGCGGGCTTAGCGAATCCTGCTTCGGAGTGTATCCAATGACTTCTTTGATTGTTTGTTCAGTCCTTGTCACTCTTGCCTCTGCATCGCTTATTACGGCACTTACAGGAAAGCCGCGACTCGTTTGGGGAAGAACTGGATCAAATCATTTCACGAGGGGTGAGCAGGCGGTTATTTGTTCATTCTGGAGCGTCGTGTTGTTCTTCACTTCGGCTCTTTACTCGGCTGCGCTGCTTACCCCTACATAGATCAATCGGCTTTTTGTTGAGATTGAACAATTTGGTCAATCCTATGACTTTGTTGTTTATGTTCTTTTCAGTCTTGCCTTTGGCCTGGGGTATTTCGAGATTCTCTTCACAGTCTTCCTTCACTGAAAAGGTACGGGACGTGGCGTTGACGGTTCTGGGCGCAGTCATTTTGTCGGCGAATATTTTTCAATTAGCTGTAGCAGCAAAGGCCGCTTTATAGGGCGTGCGAAAGACAATGGAAGCTCTACACCGGGCGCGAAAACGACGGGAATGGACTTTACTTCTATCGCGCCCGATACTACAACCCGGCGTTCGGACGTTTTACAAGCGAAGATCCAATTGGATTTGCCGGCGGACAGGCTGGTGGCCACCATCTCCGGCGGGTCAGTGTAACGCGTGTGCGCTCAGTGTTGGCAGAGAAGAAAAGAGGGTGCGCCTCTTCTCTCGCTTTTCCTCTACCAAGTCCACCTGAATGGCTCCGACTTCAAGAAAACTGAATAATAGAGGGCATGAAAACGACTCGAGCGGGCTTTACCGCTACCGCTCCAGATACTTCGACCCGGTAGTGGGCCCCGCTCCGCCACACTATACCGTCGAAACCCCTGACCGGCGCCAAAATCGTGTTCGTAGCAAATTGAGACAAAGTGGGGATGCAATAACCAGAACAAAGGTTGCAAATAACCCAGAGCGGCAGTACTATGACTTTGGACGTAGTAGTTCGCGTCCACCTTGACCCAAAAAACAAAATCTTCCAGGTAGAAACGCAGCCCTAGCTAAAAATGAAAATCTAAAGGGGTGCCCAAGGCCCCGGTGCAATTCGGAGAGAATGCATGTCGTGGTACGCGTACTGCCTCACGGAACACCAGACCCTCGCCAACGGTGTTCGCGCCCGTCGTCCCTTTCTTCTAGATGGCATTCAAGGTGTAAATGGATCTCCGGTCATGAGCTACCCGAGCGGAGAATTCGCAGTGATCGTCAGTGAATATGACCGCGCGACATCCAAACTCGATGAAAAGTCCGTTCTCGAGCATGCCCGCGTAGTAAGCCAAAGCTTCCGAACCGCCACCGTCCTACCCTTTCGCTTCGGAACGATTTTCGATACTGAAGATGCCATTCGTCAAGCCGTTCGATCCAACCGCCGCACTTTTTGTGAGAGCGTGGCCCGGCTCCGTGGCAAGTCCGAAATGCGTATCAAGCTCACAGTTCGCGACGGTTCTCTTCGCGGCTCCATGGAAGAGATTATCCTGCCCGATACCGTCGGTCGCGAGTACCTTACCAAGCTTCGGGAGAAGGCAACCCGCGAGCGCGAACGCCAGACCAAAGCCCGGGCCCTCTCGGTCCAGGTGCACAAGCTCTTCAATCCTCTCGAGGAAGAAGTCAGCTGCAAGAAGGTCGATGCCGACGGAATGTTGCTCGATATCGCCCACCTCATCGACACCAAGTCGATCGAAAAATATCAGAACCGCTACAGCACGGCCGCCAAGCAACTCAAGAATTGCCAGATGGTCGTGACCGGTCCCTGGCCGCCCTACCATTTCCTCCCGGGCAAGGTGCGCACCGTCGCCGGCGACAGCTAGAGTCTGTGTCGATTTGTTCCCAAGGCCCCCTTTCGAGGGGGCTTTTCTTTTGGCGGGGACGGTATTTCCCCATCCTAAGCGGGACACAACCTCAGATAAACGCTAACTTAAAGCGTCTGGGCTTCGGAGACGAAGGCCCACTTCCCGGAATCCTGTGAAACCATCGAATTCGAGCCGGAAAACCGCAGGCCTCAGTTGTTCTATGCATAGAGGCGCGATACCGAGGACCTTACGAGTATGAGTGGCGATTCCTTACCATTACCGCTACCGCTCTCGGGCTTCGCGACTGACTCGTGCGAGGCTACGACTCTGTACCGCGAACTGCGCAAACCCCTGCTGCGATATCTGGTATGTCTCGGGCTCTCGTCCGACGAAGCCCAGGACATGGTGCAGGACGCGTTTCTTAGTCTGCATCGGCACCTGGCCTCGGGTGGATCGCAGGAGAACATTCGCAGCTGGCTGTTTCGCGTCGCCCATAATGGCGCCAGAAATCGTCAGCAAAGCTATGATCGCCGTTTCGGCAAATCGCTCGATCCCGACCTCGACTCGATTTCAGGCGACGCGACGCCGGAACAGGTCCTACTGGAGAAGGAGAAGCTCCGTCGTCTGGGAAAGGCGATCCTCTTATTGACGGAGTCCGAACGTGAGTGCCTGCTGTTGCGGGCGGGAGGATTGCGCTATCGGGAAATCGGTGAAGTCCTCGAAATTCCGACTTCCACCGTGGGCGAGACGGTGGATCGCGCGATCAAGAAACTGGCGGAGAAATTCAATGTGTGATTTTTCAGGAAGACTGGTTGCTTGGATGGATTGCGAGCTTCCGGACAACGAAGCCGCGGATGTGGAGCGGCATGTTCGAGACTGTTCGGAATGCCGCGGGCGCGTCGATGCCTATGAAGAAGTGAGCCGCGCATTCGTCGCGTACTGCGATGCGGCGATCGGGGACAGGACACGCCGCAGACTGCCGCGCTGGGTGCCCGTCCTCCTGTCGGGCGCCGCGGCGGCCGCCGTGCTGATCATACTGTTTCACCCCTTGTTCCACCCGGTGTTCCACCCAACCGCTGTCAAACAGATGCCCGTCCTCCCACGAGTCGCAGACGCCGCCCCGGCCGCGGTCGTTGACACTGAAACTGCGGGAACTGAAACTGAAACTGCGCCAAGGCCGGTCAAAAAAGTCCGTCGACAGCATGTGATCGCTCCTGTGAAGACTCCGAACGTGAATTGGGCATCGGCTGAACCCGCCATCCAGATCGCCATTCCGGTCGAAGCCATGTTTCCCCCCGGTGCGGTCCCCGAGGGCATTACGTTCATTGCGGACCTCAGTATTTCAGCCGACGGATCGATTCAGGGACTCCGTCTGCAACAGTGATTTGCTTTTCGATTGAAAAAGGAGACCGACCCAATATGAAACTTACATTGATCCTTATTCTGGCAGCCTCATTCTGTGCGTTCGCGCAAGAGAGTGGAAACGTAATGTTCCAAAGCGCCGGCCCGGCGGGCGCGATGGCTTGGGGCTTTGAGAAAGGGCCCACGGCTGCGGTTAAGGGCGCGCCTTATTCCGCCACTATGAACAACGAATCCGTCCAGACGCTCGCGGATGGCAATCGCATCGTTCAAACCAGCACCGGGACGGTCTTAAGGGATTCCCAGGGCCGCACGCGTCAGGATGCTTCGTTGCCGGCGATTGGCAATCTATCGGCCGCCAGCGCCCCGCATCTCGTCTTCATTCAGGATCCCGTGGCGGGGACTTCCTATACGCTAAATTTGACCGATAAGACGGCCTGGAAAAACCCAATGCCTCCCCCCGGAAAAGGTGGCCCCGGCGCATCGGTTGGCTCCGGCGCCACATTCTTCATACACACGGAGGGCGGGATGCCCCCACTCCCCCCACCACCGCCTATGATTGCCCAGACGAAGCATTTGGCGACGGATGAGCAGCTCGAGGCAGACACGGAATCCCTTGGCTCCCAGACGATGGAAGGTGTCGCTGTGACGGGGGTGCGTACGACACGAACCATTCCTGCGGGCCAAGCCGGGAATGATCGACCCATCAATATTGTGACGGAGGTCTGGACTTCGACCGACCTCAGGACGATTGTTTCCAGCAAACGGAACGATCCGCGAATGGGTGAGCAGACCTTCCGGTTGACCAACATCGTGCGCGCGGAACCCGACCCGTCGTTATTCGCTGTGCCCTCAGACTTTAAGTTTATCGATGGCGGCCCGAAAACCATCATTTATCGGAGGAACCAATAGACAGCCGCGGTGTTTGAAGTCTGGCGGGCACAGCCCGCCGCCACACGGGTCTCGTTGCCGCCAGTTTCTGCGAATGTGCAGCTTTGTGCATTCGGCCGCGTATTCTTTGATGAGCGGTGTCATCTGCTGCCCCAAGGGATTCACCCTAAAAGCTTGCTTTTGAATAGGTTCCCAAAATGGAACTGGGTCACGTCGCGCTTACCATTTTGGTTCCGCAAATGCTCATTTACATGGCAACTGAAGAGGCCGCACCCGTTGGAAAAACTTCACTCTCGATGTTCTCGACACCTCACTCTGTCCGTTTCTGTCCCCCAGAGCGGCGTCAAAACTAGTCTCCTCTGATTCCCGCCATTAGCCTCTTTGAAAAAGGGTGGCCCCGGAAGGGGCCGCTTTTTTTGTTTCTCCCGGTCCTGTACACTCGCCGTTCGCGATGAAATCCGAGAAAACCGCCTCGCTCCGCACTGTCCGCATTTTCCTCTTACTACTGGTTGCCTTCCTTGGTGAGAAGCCGCTGAACGCCGAAACACCTCTGAAGGCGCCCGACGACCTGCTCCTGACCACCATGGAAAAGGAGCTGCGTCGCGGCCAGGCCGAGCTTGCCAAGCAGGATCCCGCTCCCTACTTCGCCAGCTACAACGTGACCGACGGGGAATCGCTGGTCATCCTCAGTGCCCAGGGCGGCATCCTCACCTCAACTCGCACCCGACATCGTGCCGCTGACGTCAGCATGCGGATCGGTACCCCGGTCCTCGATAACACCCACGAACAGGAGCGGTTCTCCGGCATTACCTCCGGTCAACTTCCCCAGCGTGACGACCCCGACGCTATTGCCCGCGTCCTCTGGAAGCTGACCTACGAGCAATACCGCAAGGCGCGCCAGGCGTTCACCAACGTTAAGACGAAGACCGCCGTCCGCGCCAAGGACGAAGACGACTCGCCCGACTTCTCCCAGGAGAAGCCATCCACTTACACTGATAAAGCTGCGTCGGTTGCGTTCCCCGAGCAGAAGGCTTGGGAAGAACTGGCCCGCCGTTATTCTGCTTCCTTCCGCCGTTACCCCAAGATCGAAGAGGCGCTGGTTTTTCTTTACGCCGAGAAGAGCCACAATTACCTGGTCTCAACCGAAGGCACGAAGATCGTCACCGCCGACGCCATCTTCCGCATCATGATCGAGGCCGAAACCCGCGCCGACGATGGCATGCAGCTGATGCGGGTCGAGACCTTCCAGTTTTCAGACCCGGCAAAATTTCCCTCGGAAGCCGAAGTGGCAGCGAGCGTGCAAAAAATGGCCAAAGACTTGAGCGCATTGCACGCCGCTCCACTCGCCGAACCGTTTAGTGGCCCGGCATTGCTCTCCGGGCGTGCGGCCGCCGTTTTCTTTCATGAAGTGCTCGGCCATCGGGTCGAAGGACAGCGCCAGAGGGGCCGCGAGGAAGGCCAGACGTTTACTAAAAAGGTGAACGAAAAAATCTTGCCCGATTTCCTAAGCGTCACCGACGATCCCACCCTGCACAGCCTCGGTGCCACCGAACTGTCGGGCTTTTATCGCTACGACGATGAGGGGACTCCGGCTTCGCGCGTCGAAGTGGTCAAAGACGGCATCCTGAAGAATTTTCTGATGGGGCGATTGCCGGTGAAGAATTTCAGCAGTTCGAACGGGCACGGCCGTGCCCAGTCCGGATTGATGCCCGTCGGACGCCAGGGCAATCTGATCGTTACTTCATCGAAAACGATTCCCGACGTCCAACTGCGCTCGCGCTTTATCGAAGAAATCAAGAAGCAGGGAAAACCCTACGGTCTCTTCTTCGAAGACATCCAGGGTGGATTCACCCTGACCTCGCGCGATCTGCCGCAGTCGTTCCAGGTATTGCCGGTCATGGTCTGGCGTGTCTATGCGGATGGACGTCCGGATGAACTGGTCCGCGGTGTGGACATCGTCGGTACCCCGCTGACGGTGTTGTCGCAGATTGCCGCCACCGGCGACACCACGAGCGTTTTCAACGGCATTTGCGGAGCTGAATCCGGCAGCGTTCCTGTATCGGCAGCGGCGCCGGCCATGTTGTTCTCCGAGATGGAAGTCCAGAAGCGAAAATACGGCGACGCGCGTCCTCCCATTCTTCCGCCCCCGTCCGGCGCAACGGATGAAAACGGAGGCAACCAATGATTAGACACGTCTCGTCCGTTTCACCTCAGCGGCTGAAGCCGCATCCACGGCAAGGCGTTGATCGCAGCGCTGAAGCGCTGCGCCACCCAAAATCAAGTTCAATCCTCCCGAAATCAAGTTTACTGTGGAGTTTTTCTCGGCACCTGCTGTTCGCATCTGTCTCTACCGCGATCCTGCTCTGCGGCCTCTCAACTTCCGCCCGCGCTGCTAATTCCGCTTCCGGCGACGCCGTCCTGCGCGCGCTTCGCGAAGAAATGGATCGCTCTAAGGCAAATCTGAAATTAGAGAACGTGCCGGCCCCCTATTACATCGAATACCGTGTCACCGAGATAGATCAGTTCGATGCCAGCGCGGTTTTCGGCGCTCTGCGCCATCAGCAACATGACCACGGCCGCCTGCTGCGCGTCGTAGTCCGCGTCGGCGACTACAAGCAGGACAGCTTCTTCGGGAGTGGCGAGGGCAACATCGACCTGGTTCCATCTGACAACGACGTCTTCGCGATCCGCCACCGCATCTGGCTCGCCACCGATCGCGCCTACAAGGCAGCGACCGAAGCATTGTCGGCGAAGCAAGCTCGCTTGAGACAGTTGAAAGTCGATGAGCCGGTCGACGATTTCTCCAAAGCCTCACCTCTCGAAGCTGTCGAGCCTCTCGCCCGTTTTTCTTCGACCGACTTCAGCTCATGGCTTCATCTTCTCGAAGAAGCTACCGCTCAATACCGCACCGACAAAGAGCTGGAAAGCTTCGACTCCTCTCTCCGTTTCACCGTCGAGAACCGGTACTTTCTGAACTCCGAGGGCACGGTCGCACGCTCCGGCCACACGCATTACATCGTCTCCATCGCAGGCTCAACCCAGGCTGCCGACGGCATGTTGCTGCAACGGTCACACGCTGACCAGGGGAACGAACTCAAAGACCTCCCCAGCCGCGAAGAATTTCTGAAGACGACTGCCCGGATTCTCGAGACACTGAAGTTACTGCGTGACGCCCCCGTCGTTGACGAGGAATATCGCGGCCCGGTCCTGTTCTCGAATGACGCTGCCGCCACCATCGTTACCGAACTCGTGGAGCCGAATGTCCTCGGCAGGAAGCCGCAACTCGGCGAGAACGCCCGCACCACGGGGAAATGGTCCAGCAGCTACAAGTCGCGCGTGCTGCCCGATTTCATCAATGTGTTCGACGACCCGACGATTTCCACGATTTCGGGCCAGCCTCTGTTCGGCAACTACACTCTTGACGACGAGGGCGTCAAAGCGCAGCGCGTGTCTTTGATCGAAAAGGGGCAACTCGTCGCCTACCTCATCGGACGCCAGCCCATACGCGATTTTCCCGCTTCGAACGGTCACGGCCGCGCCGCCGCCACCGCTGCGCCGTTGCCACGTCCCGGCAATCTCGTTTTGCAATCGACCGATCCTCAGCCTGATGCCGGTCTCAAGGCGAAGTTGATCGACCTCTGCCGGAAGCGCGATTTGCCCTACGGACTCTACGTGGAAACCATGGGGCTCGGCCTCGAACCCCGGCTCCTCTATCGCATCTGGACCAAAGACGGGCATGAGGAACTGGTTCGCGGCGGCGTCTTCGGAGATCTCGATATCCGTTCGCTGCGCGGCGATCTCATTGCCGCCGGAACCGCGCCTGCGGTCGAGGATCGCTCTGAGCCTGTCTGGTTCAGCGTAGCCAGCCCGGCGCTTCTGTTCGACGAGCTCCAGATCAAGCGGACGCAATCCGCCAAGCAGAAACTTCCGGAGTATCCCGCGCCCGCGCTTGGACAAGCCGCGAACCAGCCTTGATTTCCCCTTTCCTAAAGAGACGGGCTTGCCCTGTCTTTCGCGGCGGGAGACGCGGGAAGCGGCGTCTCTACGGGAATGCTGTGCCTTCCCTCCAGTTGACGCACGATCTCTCTCGCGCTTACGATATTTGTTCGACTTCACGTGGGATAGAGTTCTGTGGGGTGCGACTTTTTCTCGGCAGCTGGCATCAAATGGCAGCAGTCGTAGTTAGCAAACCTGGTTAGCAACCGGGTCAGCAATCATAGGCAGCAATCATGGATAAGAAGAAACTAGAGACGTTCAGAAAAAAGCTGGAAACCCGGCGCCAGGAGCTGCGCCACATGGTTGTCCGCAATCAGCAGGACGGCCGCACCGTGGACGATGAGGCCACGCAGGACGTCGCCGACCGCGCCGCCAGTTCCTACAACAAGGAATTCCTTTTCAGCCAGAGCAATAACGATCGCCAGTTGCTCAACATGGTCGATGGCGCTCTCGCCCGCATCCGCGAAGGCAGCTTCGGAGAATGCGTCTCCTGCGGCAAGGAGATCAACGCCAAACGCCTCGACGCTGTACCCTGGACTCGGCATTGCATCGAGTGCCAGGAGAAAGCCGAGCAGGGCTTGCTGGAGGCGGCTCAGTAGTATTTCACGTTGCGCGGACACTTCTTGTCCGGGCAGAACTCCGCATCAGACCGTCTATAGGCGCGTCACTCCGACACGCGCCGGCCCATGATCCATCGGCGCGTGACAAGAATTTTACAATTTGCTGACTTCCTCCTGACAAACCGGCCTTGCTGCCCGGATAGCATTCCTCTCGCCGTAAAGGTCCGGAGATTCTCCCCCCAGTCCTGCGCGGGTAGGCTCGCACACGTCCCAGCCGCCATCAAGCTTCACTTTCAAAGGAGAGTCCAGCTATGCCTCAAACGTTTCGTCACAACGTCTTATTCGCCGCCGTGCTTGGGCTCATGTTGTCTCTTGGCTTCTCCACCGCCTCCGCACAGTACTACGCCAAAAATGCGCTGGTGAGGAATACCGGCACGGCCAAACATATCGACCCGCAGTTAGTAAATCCGTGGGGATTGGTCTATGGCCCCGGCAGCCCGTTCTGGGTCAGCGATGCGGGCTCCGGCCTTTCCACCCTCTACGACGGCACAGGCGTGAAGCAGGGCCTGGTGGTCACCATCCCACCCGCCTCCGGCACGGGCAAGGGGTCTCCCACCGGCATCGTCTACAACGGCTCGACGGAATTCCAGATTATGAACTGGACATCGGCCTTCCTTTTCTCCACTCTTGACGGCACCATCAGTGGCTGGTCGCACTTCGAACCGAACAACGCGCTGATCGGCGTGAATAACTCTGGCTCCGGCTCGTCCTACACCGGCCTCGCGATTACCAGCAAGGCTTCTGGCAACCTTATCTACGCCGCGGATTTCGCCCACAACAAGGTCGACGTTTACAATGGCACTTTCCACTTCGTCACTTCCTTCACCGACACGAACCTTCCCGCAGGCTTCGCCCCCTTCGGCATTCAAGATATCGGCGGCATGGTCTATGTTGCCTTCGCCGCCACGAACGGTGGTCCCGGCGGATACGTTGACGTCTTTCAGGAAAATGGCGCCTTTGTGAAGACCCTCATCTCTGGCTCGCCCCTCAATCAGCCCTGGGGATTCGCCGTCGCCCCTTCGAACTTCGGCTCGCTCAGCAACACTCTGCTGATCAGCAACAACACCAATACCGGCACCATCAGTGGCTTCAACCTGACGACCGGCGCTTTTGTTGGGACTATGCTCAACTCTTTGGGCAAGCCCATTACCATCAACCAGCTCTGGGGAATCGAATTCGGTGGCGGCACGGCGGCCAATGGCCAGACCAACCAACTCTTCTTCACCGCCGGACCCCAAGACAACATTAACGGGCTGTTTGGTGTGATCAAATTCAAGTAACTGTTACACTCCCCACCCTCCGCTTGCCGCACGGAGGGTGGTTGAAATCCTGGATTTTACTCGGGTGGACCATCGTCTAAATCTATGATTTCAATAGATCAAAGTGTGTCCTAGACGATGAAGTATGAGTATGGCCTGTTCGGGCCATGCCGTTTGCCCACTTTCCCGGGCGGATGCAACCAAAGCAATGCTATGATTCTCTAACCCTGCAACTGTGCCGCGCCTGAGGCTCGGCGGGGAAAAATCTCTACTTAAGGGTGAAAGTTATGGCTTGGACTACTCCCGTTTTCGAAGAAATCGTTCTCTGCTGCGAAATCAACTCCTACGTGAGCGCACAACTCTAAACCTGCAGATCTAAAGATGCGCATTCAGATCCTCGGTTCTGCGGCCGGGGGTGGGTTTCCGCAGTGGAATTGTGGCTGCGGAAACTGCGTTGCAGTCCGCAAGAATGTGTTTTCCGGCAAGGCGCGCACCCAAGCTCAACTCGCGCTGAGCGCTGACGGCTCCACCTGGTTTCTAGCTGGAGCCTCTCCCGACTTGGCCTTTCAAATCGAAAACTCACCTGCGCTTCATCCTCGGGCTTTACACAATACTCCGCGCGATTCGCCGATCGCCGGCGTGGTGTTGGGAAGCTCCGATCTCGACCACGTCGTGGGACTGCTTCTGCTGCGCGAACTTCAGCCTTTGCGCGTGTATGCCGCCCCATCAATCTTGCGGATTCTGCGGGAAGAGAACAGCATGTTCGGTATGCTGAACCGCGTCGAGCCGCAGGTGGTTTGGACGCCCATGAATTCGGGCGCGCCGTTTCCGTTGCTGGCGGCCGATGGGAAAGACTCTGGCCTACGATGCGAAGTCTGTTATCTTTCCGGACGCTATCCGAAGTATGTTAAGAGTGAGGCAGCGAACCTGGCACGCGATGAAGCGACGGCTGCGCTGTTCTTTGAATCCATGTCGGGAAAGCGAGTGGCTTACATTCCCGCCGTCGGCAGTCTCAGCGATACGCTGCTCGAAAAGATCCGTCATGTTGACTTGCTTCTGTTCGATGGCACCTTCTGGAGCGATGACGAACTGATACGCGTTCAGGGCAGCGGCGAGACCGCGCACCAGATGGGACACATTCCGGTAGAGGAAAGTCTGCGTCTGCTGAAAAGTATTAAGGTAGGGCGCAAAATGTTCATTCATCTCAACAACACGAATCCGATCCTGAACGAGTTGAGTCCAGAATATAAGGCCGTGCGCGAAGCCGGCTGGGAAGTGGCGGAGGACAATTGGCAAGTGGAACTATAGTGCCTGAAGACGCTCCTGAAAAAGAGCCGGGAAAGAGCGCAAACGCCCCAAAGCTGACGTTGGAGGAGTTGCGCGCGGCACTGCGTCAAGTGGGCGAAGAGCGCTATCACCACAAGCATCCCTTCCACCTGCTGATGCACGAAGGCAAACTCAGCCGCGGACAACTACAGGCCTGGGCGCTGAATCGTTATTACTACCAGTCGATTATTCCGACGAAGGACGCGATTATTCTTTCGCGGGCGACCGATCCGTCGTTTCGGCGTGTCTGGCGGAAGCGCATCGTGGATCACGACGGTGACCAACAGCGCGAGGGTGGAATCCTGCGCTGGATCAAGCTGGCGGAGGCTACCGGGCTCGATCGCGAACGGGTGATGAGTGCGCGCGAGGTTCTGCCGGCTACGCGCTTTATCGGAAATGAGTATCTCAACCTGGTGCGCACGCGGCCATTTCTAGACTGCGTCGCGTCGTCGCTGACCGAACTCTTTTCGCGCGACCTGATTACTTTGCGGATGGAGAAATTGCGTCAGCACTATCCCTGGCTCGCTTCCGGGCTCGATTATTTTGAGGCACGGTTGACGGAGGCGCCGGAAGACGCCGCGTTTGCTCTTAAGTATGTGTTCGATCACGCCGCTACGCGCGTGGAGCAGGAGAGTGCCATCCAGGCATTGCGCGACAAGTGTGACATTCTTTGGGCACAGCTCGACGCGCTCTATTTCGCTTACGTCGAGCCGGGTTGGCCGCCGCCAGGTGCTTTTCGGATTGAGGCTGACGCGAAACATGACAGTAAGCATATAGCGGGGAAGCGTGGCTGAGCTTACTGAAGCGAGCGTTCCGAAGTTTGCGGCGGGATGCCGCTGGGGCGGAACCACCGAAGCGCCGGTCGTGCTTTTTCCGGAAGGTGCGATCCGCGTGGAAGGAACGGGCCGCATCATTCTCGAACTCTGCGACGGGCATTTCTCGCTGGCTGAAATTGTGCAGAAGCTGGAAACGCAGTTCATGCTGGCACCGAAGGGTAAGATCCGCGCCGAGGTCCAGGTATTTCTGGAGCAATTGCACGCCAAGCGCATCATCGATTATTGAGTCATTTAGTCATTGAGGTATTGAATCATTAATACAATGACTAAATGAATAAATGATTCAATGACTAAATATTCTCATCCGCTGGCCCTGATTGCCGAGATCACGCACCGCTGCCCGCTGCACTGCGTGTACTGCTCGAATCCGCTGGAGCTGACATCGCGCAAAGAGGAGCTCGCGACCGCCGACTGGCTGCGCGTTTTCGACGAGGCGGCCGCGCTCGGCGTTCTGCATCTCCACCTCACCGGCGGCGAGCCGCTGGCGCGCCCGGATCTAACCGAACTGATCGAGGGTGCGCGGAAATCACGTCTGTACACGAACCTGATCACTTCTGGAATCGGACTTTCGCGCGAGCGTCTGGGCCAGCTTGTGGAAGCAGGGCTCGACCATATCCAACTCAGCTTTCAGGATTCGAGCGAAGATCAGGCGAATTGGATTGCCGGAGCACGCGCCCAAGCGCACAAGATCGAACTGGCTGGTTGGATCCGCGAAAGTCAGATCGGCGAAAGTCAGATCGGGGAGCGGCGCATCGCGTTCACCGTAAACCTGGTCGTCCACCGGCAGAATATCGATCACCTCGATCGCATGATTACAGCGCTCGAAGCGCTCCATCCCGATCGCATGGAGATCGCGCACGCGCAGTACTACGGCTGGGCGCTACAGAACCGGTCCGCATTGCTGCCTACGCGCGCGCAACTCGACCGCGCGGTGGCAGTGGTGGCGGCGGCCGAGGAGCGTCTGCGCGGAAAGGTCCGCATCGACTCCGTCATCCCCGACTACCACGCCCGCTTCCCCAAAGCCTGCATGGGCGGCTGGGGACGCCAGTTGATGCTGATCGATCCCGCCGGCCGCGCGCTGCCGTGTCATGCCGCGGGCGTGATTCCGGGTATGCGCTTCGACAACGTGCGCGAACACGCGCTCGATTGGATCTGGCAAAGCTCCGAGGCTTTTCAGAAGTTTCGCGGCGAAGACTGGATGCCGGAGCCCTGCCGCTCCTGCGACCGCCGTGAAGTAGATTTTGGCGGATGCCGCTGCCAGGCTTTTCTGCTGACGGGCGACGCCAGTGCTACCGATCCGGTTTGTGAGCTTGCGCCGTTGCACCATCTGATTGAAGACGCGGTGCGCGAAGATGCGGTGATTGGTTCCGCACCGGAAGCTCGCGAGGCGACTTTCCACGTTTTGCAGGAGAAAATGGGCGGGTTCTGGAGTTATCGCACGGATCCAAAGGGGTGAACGTAGCTGCGATTTTGCAACAATTACCATCCGTTATCGAAGGAGGCGCGTACGTGGAGAAATGCTCGGCGTTCTCGTTGCGTACTAACGTAGACTGGAGCCGAAAGGGGACCTCGTGAATAAGCTAATTGCGTTGATTTTGTCGATGGGGATTTGTTTGAGCGCGCAAGTTGCCGCGCAGGAACCGATCGTCAACATGGACAGTGAGCCGCATTATTCGCGTGTCTTCAGCAACGAGTATTGCCGCGCGTACATCGTGAGTTTAGGCCGCCTCGAAGAGACTAAACCCGTCGTGCATGAACATGACTGGGTGCGGATGACACTGAACGGCACGGTCGAACAAGCTTGGGGTGGAACAACGTATTCCAGTGCGCCGTATGAAGATCCCGAAGGCTACGTGATTTCATTCCTCTTCCCGGTCAGCCGCGTGAGCTTGCGCAATCCCCGCAGTGAGCCGTATCGGGCGATGATTGTTGAAATTATGCAAGGAGATGAAAGCCGGAATCGCTTGCGTGATCCGTCGCTGGATCCGTTTGCCCAGAGGCTTGGTCCGGGCGTTGATCCTCACGTGTCGTATGTTACAACTCTAACGAAAACGTCAGTCGAAATTATGAACGTGCAGTTGCTCGGCGGTGACTCGAAAGAGCTGCACTCGACAGGCACGGGTGCCCTGATGGTTGCGATTACCGATCTGAGTTTGTTGCTCCAGAAGGACGGAGAATCAAAGGAACTGCGGCTCTCCAAGGGCAATGTACAGTGGTTTCCCGGTGCAGCACCTTCACTCAAGAATCAGGACAAGGAACCGGCCCGCTTCGTAGTTTTGGAAATGAAATGAATAGTGCATCGGTCGGTGTCTGAAACGGCGATGCTCAGCTGTTTCTGCAATCGGGCTATTTCGCTAATTGAGGATCACTGGCGAAGTCGCGAGGTCGTAACATCAACCGCTTTGAGTTCCCTTAGAACACCACGCCCATGCTAACGTCGGCTCGGGCCTAACCCGTCACCGCGGGCTTCCGGACGCTTATCCGAAAGGAGCTTTGACGCTCCCGAAATCCGCCTGTTAAACTGAACAATTGCCATCCTACCCTTAAGCGAAGAAGGAAGCCTGTGCGCGCAGAAACCCGGCATCAACTGAAACAAGACCGCTTCAGCAAGGTCACGTTCGAGGCGGCGGGAAACGCCGCTCACTGGAGTGAGGAACACAAGTCCACTCTCATTGCCGCTGCGGTTGCGATTGTGGTCATTGCAGCGATCGCGTTTGGCGGCTGGTACTACCTCAACTCGCAGGACGAAAAGGCGAGCGCCGAGCTTTCCACGGCGGTCCGCACCTTTGAGACGCCGGTGCGCCCGGCCGGAGTGCCGCCACAACCGGGGTCGGACAGCTTCGCGTCGGCGCAGGAGCGTGCCACGGCGGCGCGCAAGCAGTTCCAGGCCATCGTCGATAAGTATCCGCGCACCCACACGGCTGACATGGCGCGCTATTTTGTCGGCTTGGCCTCAGCACAACTTGGCGACAACGCGGCCGCCGAAAGCAGTCTGCAGGGGGCCGCCCACTCGTCGAACGCCGACCTGGCGGCCTTGGGCAAGTTCGCGCTGGCTAACGTTTATCGCGCGGAGAACAAGGACGCGCAGGCGGTCGATCTCTATAAGCAGTTGATGGATAAACCTACGCTCGTCGTCAGCAAAGCTAGCGCGCAGCTCGAACTCGCCAGCTTCTACGAGTCGCGGCAGAAGCCGGACGAGGCCAAGAAGATTTACGAGCAAGTGCAGAAAGAAAATCCGGCCACCGAAGCGGCATCGCTGGCGCAGCGTCGAGTCGCGGCGCTGAAGTAAAAGTCGCAGTCTGACCTCAGCTGCTAAATCCGAGTCTGGAGACGAGCCGCTTAGCGCAACGGTCAAGCGCTGCGCCGCCCAAAATCAAGTGCTATGTGGGTTTCTCCGCAGACTGGGCCGTTCATCACTCCCGCGAGCCGATTGCCGTGGTAACTCCTTTTCCGTCGTCTTTGGCGGCGCCTTCGACCACATCCCTCACAAGTTCGCGGCGTGTGCTTCCCATGCCGTTTCCGGGCTCGAGCGCCCGCACGCGGCGGGCGGAGATATTCACGGGATCGAGGCGAAGAAGTTGGCTATCGCGGACCTGGACCTGGAACCGGAACCAGTCCGTACGGTACATACGGCCAGCGGCATAAAAAGTTATGGATACGGCGATCTGGCCGGCGTAGTTCTCTCCGGTACAGGCAAAGAAGCGCTTCCCGAGATCCTCGCTCCACGTGGTGCCGCCGACCAGCGGCTCGTTGAGGATGCAGCGCAATGATGGGACGGCCATCGACAGCTTGCGCAGTTGCACCATCTGCATCAGGACAGAGATTTTCGCCAGGTTCGTAGCAATGATCCTTGCGTCGCGGGATGACAGCCGCTCCAGTTTGATGTGCAGCTCCGGCGCCCATTCGCGCTCGAACTGCTCGCGCGAGAGCGCCAGACTGCGGTCGCTCGCCTCCGAGTATCGCAAGGTGGCGCGCACCAGGACCAAGCTGACAATGGTGGTCACTACGGTCGCAATCAATGGAATGTAGGCCAGAATCAAGGTGAACGAGACAGCGTGCTGGTTGAACCATTGCACCAAATTCATCGTGGGAGGACCCTCCGGAAACCCCGCGGTTGAGACGGGATTGGACCACTCTAGCGGGGCTTGGCGTTGCCGGACAACTGCCGAAAGTGTAGTCCGCGCGTTCTAGACCTTAGGTTATCTCGCGACAGGTTATCTCGCCGCCCCCCCACTTGCCCGAGGTTCGCCGAATTTACGGTCCAGGTCGCGAAACGATTAGCTAGCGATGCGACGCAGGCATGCGATGAGCCGCTCGCCGTCCTCGACCGTGTTGTAGACGTTGGGTGCCACTCGAATCGAACTTCCGCGGACGCTGACGAATACTTTCTCTCTCGCGAGCATTTCGGGGAGTTCTTTCGGGATAGCCTCTTTCCTCCGCAGTGAAAGATAATGAGGCGCGCGCAATGGTTCCGGGGGTGAGGCGAATCCCAGGTCCGCCGCGGCTTCAGCCAGGTGACGATTGAGCGCGCCGGCGGTCTCGGATATCTGCGCAACGTTCCACTCCAGCAACTGCTTCATGGCGCGCAAGGCGGCGGGCAGCAGCGCGAAGTTGGCGCGCTCGCCCATGTCGAATCGCCGGGCGCCCGCGTCGTAGTCTTCCGTGTACAGGATCAGGCTTGAGAAATCCCGGGCGTTAGCACGTTGAATCCAATTTTCTTCGAGCGGTATTCCGCCTTGCCATTTAGGAGCGACATAGAGAACCCCGACGGAATAGGGCCCAAGCAGCCACTTGTAGCTGGCGGCGACGGCGAAATCCGGCTGCACGCCATTCTGCAAATCGTTCTTCAGACTGCCCACGCTGAAGGGCAGCGCGCCGAGCGACTGGGTGAGATCGAGAACGAGTGCGGCGCCAAGTTTGCGGCAAGCTGCGCCGATGCGGACCAGGTCGAGTCTTCCGCCGCTCGTCCACTGGACGTTTGGCAACGCGGCGATGGCCACGTCCGCGGTCAAAACATTCAGAACGGCCGCGGTCCAATCATGATCGGCAGGCCATGGAACGATTTTCAGCGAGGCACCGGTTCCCTCCGCCAGACGCTGCCACGGATAGTAGTTGGACGGGAACTGCTCGTCGAGCACGAGAATGCTCTGGCCTTTTTTTACCGGCAAATTTCGCGCGGCGGTCGCTATGCCGTAGCTGGCAGAAGGAACGATGGCGATGCAGTCGGCCGGGCAGTCAAGAAGCTGTGCGGCGGTCGAACGAAATTCGTCCGCACCGGTAAAGAATTGGTCGGGAGTGAGTTCCCAGGGGTGCGCTTTGCGGGCTAGGCCTGCGGTTCCGGCCTCCAGCGCCGGCTTCATCAGCGGTGACATGTAGGCGCAGTTGAGGTAGGCGACGTCGTCGGGAATGTCGAAGAGATGGCGCTGGCAGGGAATCATGGGCTAGTCTTGCACCTTCGGTCCGTTGGTCGTAGGTCGTTGGTCTTCGGTCGTTGGTTGTTGGTTGTTGGCATCAGTGTATCAATCAAGAAAGGATCGTCGGCGATGAGTCGAGTGAAATTGCAGGTTGCGTTTCTGTTGTTGTCGGAACTGCTGGCAGCGAGCGCGATTGCGCAGACTGGCCATGCCGGAGGAAGCGGTTCGGCTTCCCATGACTACCCGCCAGCCTTTGTGCGGGCTCAAAAATTGAAGCGGGGGATCAACGCGAGCGAATGGTTTGCTCAGGTGTATGACAAACGCGGCTACACTCCGGAACATTTTCAGGCCTGGACGACCGCCGAGGACATCGCACTGATCAAATCGATGGGATTCGATCACGTGCGGTTGAGCGTGAATCCGCAGCCGATGTTTAACCTTCCCGAGCCGAATAAGATCCCAGCGGAATATCTCGGCTATCTCGATGCGGCGGTGAAGATGATCCTCGATCACGGTCTGTCGGTTGTAATCGATCTGCATCCGGAGAGCGATCTCAAGGTGCGGCTGGCAAAGGACGACCAGTTGGTTGAGGAGTTTGCCGACTTCTGGCGCGCCCTGGCGCAGCACTACTCCACGTGGGATGCCGACCGCGTCTTCCTCGAAATTCTGAATGAGCCCGAGTTCACGGACCGCTATCGGTGGCTGGGCGTGCAAATGAAACTGGCGGCAGCGATCCGTGAGGGAGCGCCGGCGCATACGATTATTGCCGCCGGCGCGCGGTGGTCGGATGACGATGAGCTGGTGTTTCAGGAACCGCTCCACGATTCGAACATCATTTACAACTTCCATTTTTATGAGCCGCATATCTTCACGCATCAGGGTGCAACCTGGGGCGCGTATTACTGGCACTGGCTGCGCGATTTGAAATATCCGTCGAATCCGGAGTCAGCGGAGCGCGTGGCGGCGCTGGTGCCGGATGAAGTGGACCGGCTGCAGGTGATCCGCTATGGGCGCGAGCACTGGGATGCTGCGCGCATTGAATCCGAAATGAAGCAGGCGGCGGAATGGGCGCGGCGGCGCGGGGTGCCACTGGTGTGCAACGAGTTTGGCGTGTTTAGGGATTACTCCGATCCGCAGGACCGGGCGGCGTGGCTGCACGATGTGCGCACCGCATTCGAGCATAACGGGATTGGATGGACGATGTGGGACTACTCGGGATCGTTTGGCGTGGTCACGAAGAAAGACGGCAAAGCGGTGGCAGATGAAGGTGTGCTGCGGGCGCTGGGTTTAAAGTAGATCCCGATTGGGGCCGGTTGTGAGGGCTCGAAAGCGGGACACCTAGAGCAGGGTTAAGGCGCCGGAATTATGCCGCCGAATCGTCGGTTCGCGAGACGTTTTTGTTGTCTGGCTTTGTCTCCTCTGTTCTGGTCGTGGCGCTGCTTTCTTTAGCTGCGTTTTGCGAGGCAGGCGTCCCAAATGGCAAAATCCCATTTCGCGTGCGCCGTTCGACGAGGAACGGATAATTAGCAATACGTCCACGAAAATGTTCGACATGCTGGTGCAATGCGCTGCGCAATTCGACCAGCATCGGTCGTAGTGCATCTTCGTCATCGGTTGCAAGCACTTGCGTGCACAGTCTGCGAATTTTGTCTTCTAAACGACGCATCGGCGCTCTGCATCAGACGATGCAGTGGCGCAACTGTATTTTACGCAGATCGATCCGGTCTGTACTCTACCTTTCATCCTGTAGCAGGAACAAGAAAATCGGGTAGATGGTCGGGACGGCGAGATTTGAACTCGCGACCCCTTGCACCCCAAGCAAGTGCGCTACCAGGCTGCGCTACGTCCCGACGGAATCCGCTGCTGAGGATGACAGCGTGGGGTTGACTTTCAAATTCTACACCAGGCAGCGGTTGCGAGCGAGAGCCCGCCACTGATCCTGCCAAAGGGCTTGCTCATGATTGATCGTTATCATTGAGGATCGCCCTATCACAAACGTGGGTGATGGCCATCACCGCGCGGCGGCCGCTTCTTACGCGAAAATGATCGCAGCGTGAGAACTCAGGCCGCGGAATCATGCGAGGTTTTTCTGGCGATCCTGGTGGTGGGCGGAGCAGGTTACATTGGCGGTCATGCGGCACGCGCACTGCGGCGGGCCGGCTATAAGGTCGTCCTCTACGACAATCTCTCTACTGGGTGCAGACGCCTGGCGCAAGGCTTCGAGCTGGTCGAGGGCGACATCGCCGATGAAGCGAAACTCCGGCCCGTGCTCGAACGTGTAGATGCAGTGATGCACTTTGCCGCTCACGCCTACGTGGGAGAGTCAGTCGGGAACCCGCGCAAGTATTTCCGGAACAATGTTCAAGGAGCGCTCACCCTGCTGAACTCCGCGCTGGACGCCGGTATTCGCAGCTTCGTTTTTTCCTCCTCCTGCGCCGTATACGGTGTTCCCGGCGAGATTCCCATTACTGAGCAGATGCCCCGCGAGCCGGTTAATCCCTATGGCGCATCGAAGCTCTTTTTTGAAAACGCGCTCGAGGCTTACGGCCGCGCTTATGGACTACGCTCCGTGAGTTTGCGCTACTTCAATGCGGCGGGAGCCGACGAAGGCGGGGAGATTGGCGAATTGCACGACCCGGAGACTCATCTGATTCCATTGGCGCTTGCCGCCTCCTCCGAGAATGGATCCGAGTTACAAATCTACGGGTCCGACTACCCGACTCCGGACGGCACCTGCGTCCGCGACTACATTCATGTGAATGATCTTGCCGATGCGCACGTGCGAGCGTTGCAGCACCTTGAAACGCAACAACTCGAAAATAGCGCCGATGAAAAGGGCGGCGTGTCACTGGCCATCAATCTGGGGACGGGCCGGGGACATTCCGTTCTCGAAGTCATCCGTGCTGCAGAAAATGCCACTGGACGCCCGGTTCGGCGAAAGATTGTACCGCGGCGGCCGGGCGATCCTCCGGTTCTTGTGGCCGATCCAGCGAAAGCACAAAATGTGCTGGGATGGACCGCTCAGCGCAATCTCGCCGAGATTGTCTCGAGTGCGTGGATATGGATGCAGAAAAACTCGAACAGAGAAAAAGCGGTTACTGCGGCAGGCCCATGCGTTTGAGCAGATTGATGTAGGGCGCCCGCTTTTCTTCATGGACGTGACCTCGTCTGCCGCCCACGCCTCCTGATTCGCGAGGCGCCAGTAGGCAGCGGGTTCTGCAGTTGTCATCCCGTCCCTGTTTCACGTACTCTGCCGCGCATGGGAATTCGAACTTTTTTGACATGGCCGTACTCCGGTATTTTGTTGCTGAGTTTCTCTTCGTTAGCTTGTAACGCGCAGAGTTCCGCGCCGACGGCGCCTCACTCCTTCTCGCTGGAACAGGTTTTGAGTTCGCCATTTCCTACAAATCTTGTGGCCGCCGACCACGCGGGACGAATCGCCTGGGTGTTCCTGTCTCGGGGCGAGCGCAACGTGTGGATCGCTGACGCTCCCAATTTTGAGGCCCGGCAGGTTACACACTACGGGGGCGACGACGGTATGCCGATTGCCGCGTTGAAGCTGACGCCAGACGGACGAACCGTTGTCTATGCGCGAGGCAGTGAAGCCAATAGCGCTGGGGAAATCGCCGATCCGACCAGCAACGTTGAAAAGCGAGTGCAGCAGGTATGGGCGGCGGATGTGGACAAGGGCGAGCCTCGTCTGCTCGGGGACATGGGCTGCGATGAGGAGGGATGCGAGGACATCCAGATATCTCCGAACGGCGAGTTCGCGGTGTGGGCGGCGAAGAAGCAGATATGGATCGCACCAATGTCGGGCAACGGCGATGCAAAGGCCAAAGCCAAAGCGCTGACCTTCGCGCGAGGCAACAACTCGCAGCCCAGGTGGTCGCCCGACGGGAAGAAGATTGCGTTCGTCAGCGACCGGGCTGATCATAGCTTTGTCGTCATTTACGAATTTGGCCGCAACACGCTGCGCTACCTCACGCCCAGCGCCGATCGGGATCTTTATCCGCGCTGGTCGCCGGACGGCAGCCATCTCGCCTTCGTGCGGCTGGTGGGGAAGCAGATGAAGCAGCCCGTGATTCCGCAGGCGCCGCTACTTTGGGCAATCTGGATCTATGATGTCGCCGCCGATTCGGGGCGCGAGCTATGGAAGAGCGGTCTAGGACTGGATGATTCGCTCCCGCAGCTAACCGAAGACGGGTCGTTTCACTTTGCCGCAAAGAATCGCGTCATTTTTTCTTCCGAACAAGATGGATGGAACCATCTCTATTCGGTTGCGACGTCCGGGGGGGCTGCCACGCTGCTGACGCCGGGGAAATTTGAGACCGAAGATGTTGCGTTGAGCGCAGACAAAACCTCCGTCATTTTCTCCTCCAACCAGAATGATGTTGATCCTTTAGACATAGACCGCCGCCATCTGTGGCGCGTCGGCGTTGAAGGCGGCACACCGGAGGCGCTGACTCACGGCGAGACGATGGAGTGGACGCCACTCGAACTCGCAGGGAAAGTAGTGTGCCTGGGTTCGACGGCCACGACGCCGGCGATGCCGTATGTCGTCAATTCACACGGAAGGGAGATGATCGCAAAAAACGCGCTGCCGGCAGAGTTTCCCTCGGCCCAACTAGTCACACCGAAACAGGTAATCTTCAAAGCCATCGACGGCTGGGAAATCCACGGGCAGTTGTTCGAGCCAAAGGTGGAGGGAGGTGCGCATCGCCAGTCTGCCGCGCTGATCTTCATTCATGGTGGATCGATCCGCCAGATGATGCTCGGCTTCCACTACATGGACTACTACCACAACGCTTACGCGATGAATCAGTATCTGGCGAGCCGTGGATATGTGGTGCTGTCGGTTAACTATCGGACAGGAATTATGTATGGGCGACACTTTCGCGAACCGAAAGACGGAGGCCCGCGCGGCGGCGTCGAGTACAAGGATATTGTGGCGGCGGGAAAATATTTGCAGGGCCTGCCGCATGTAGACGCGAAGAGAATCGGGCTCTGGGGCGGATCCTACGGCGGCTACCTCACCGCCATGGGGCTAGCTCATGATTCCAATCTATTTGTCGCGGGAGTCGATTTCCATGGTGTGCACGACTGGTCGGCATTCAAGGAAGAGTTTCCGGCGGATGCGCCCGATCGTGAAGACGCGGTCAAGCTGGCCTTTCAGTCGTCACCGAATGCGGCGATTGCCACGTGGAGGTCACCGGTGCTGCTCATTCAAGGGGACGACGATCGCAATGTTGATTTCTCCCAGACGGTCGATCTGTTGCAGCGCTTGCGCAGTCAAAAGGTGCATGTCGAGGAACTGATATTCCCCGATGAGATTCACGGATTCCTGTTGTGGAAGAGCTGGATTCGGGCATACGGCGCGACGGAGGAGTTCTTTGGCAGGGAGATGAAGTAAACATCGCTACGCTGCCACGCCGCGTATATTGCATAAAAAAAGAGGAGCACCGAAGGTTCCGGTGCTCCTTTTCCATTCATGAATCGTGACGTGCGATCAGGGAGCCATAGCCTTCTGATTGTTGATGACATCGAAAGCATCTTTCGCTAGCGCCTGAGTGGCGGAACTGGAATACCAGACCGTCCCGCCAGCATTGGAGAGGCTGGAAGAAACGGCTAGCATCTGCGACACAGTGAGTTGTGTTGCGCCGCCGAAGGCATTGATCGAGCTACCCACCGTTCCGGTGCAGGTTCCCACTCCGGTACCGGCCGTGTCTTTCATCACACAAACGTGGGTAAGATCAACGGAAACATTGCCAAGCGGCGCTGGAGCGCTGATGGTGTTTCCGCCGAGCGCCGGGTCGCTGAAATAGACATTCAACGCCGTGGCTAGCGCCTGCATCTTCAGGTCGGCGAGAACCGACGAACTGCTCACACTGAAGACCCCCGTCACGTAACTCTGTACTTGTGAGCAGGAAGCGGTGGGCGAGAGATCCTGGAAAGGAGCGTCGTTCAATAGCCAGGTTCCTGCGTTGCATACACCAGCGGTGGAGGCACTGTGCAGGATCAAGCCACGACCCTGGTACAAAGCCCAGAATCCTGCAGACTTTGCGCCACTCTTGATCGATGTGCAGAGGGTGATGGTTTCTGACGACGTCAATGTAGTCGGTGGCAGCGCTGACAGGTTAGGTTCATTGATGCATCCCGACGCCGGGAAATTGAGAGTCGGGTTTTCAAGGAACGTTTTTGTCGCCCAAGGTTTGGCCTGGGTGGCCGTGACCGTGCCGAGCGCCACCGGGGGCTTGCTGTTGAACGACTCGGTCAGCGTCACCGTCTGATTGACGAAATTGGTGGGGCCGGTGAAGGAGAAGCTAGCCGAATTCGTAGCCGAACCGTCGGGAGTAAAGTAGGTGTTCTTGTCCCATGTGGCCGTGGCAGTATCCGTCCCGCTTGGCGGACTGGGGAATGCTGGGTAGGTGCAGTTGTAAGCAACCGGCACGGACTGGCCGGGACCAAGCGTCAGACTGGAACTGCCCGTGAATGAGCATGTACCCACTCCGCTGACCGAATCACCAAGAACGACCGGAATGCTCTCCCAGTCATTGGGATTGGTAACGGTCGCGACCCCGGAGACATGCCAGCCGCTATCCACAAAGCCGGTTTGTCCGACTATGACATGGGCAACGGGACTTGACGTGTTGATCAGAGTTTTGTTTACGCCCTTTTGGATACTCCAGTTGAATGTACGTGTGAATTGAGGAGTCGCCGAGACGACAAGTTTGAGGTCAGCGCCTCCGCAGACTTGAACGGAACGCGCTGCGGTCTGAGCGGTTTCGACAATCGTAGCGGTGTTGTTGTAAGTGTTGCAGGTTCCGCTGGGCGCCGCCACGGTGTGAGAGTACTGGAAACTGGCGCTGGCGGGGGCCACCGGAGGATTGGTGGCTGTCACCGTACCGAGGGTGGTGGTGTTGCTATTGAAATTGTCCTGCACGGTGACGGTCTGGTTGACCAAGGTTGATGGGGCTCCGAAAGCATACGTTGCAGTTCCGGACGCTACGCCGTCTGGAGTTCCCATAGCACTGGCGCTCCACGTGGCAGAGGCGGTATTGGTTCCGCTCAGCGCATTCGGAGCCGACGTGTAGGAGCAAACGTAATTGAGGTTGACAGTTTGGCCGGCAGGTACTGTACCGCCGAAACTATCTACCGAGCAGTTGCCCGCATTGTCGATGACATCCGCGACGTTGACGCCGGTGAAGTCTTGCGAGGCATTGGGATTGGTGACGCTGACAACTCCCGAGACCTTCCAATTGCTGTCTTCGACTCCAGTTTGAGCTACGTCGACGGTGTAGTTGAAGGTAACGCTGGTTCCAGCCGTGGTATCTACTGTCGTCTTGTCCACGTTCTTGGTAATGGACCAGTCGTACTTGCGGCTAAAGGTCGCGGTCGCGGTCTTCGAGACTGTGAGATCCTGCGCCTGATGCTTGTTGGCGATCACGACGTTACCGCCACATGACGGCAGAGTGATTGTCGTCTGCGGAGTGCTGTTCGCCGCATCATAGGTCCAGCCGGTTGCCGGGTCTTCGGTCACGAAGTAGGTGCCGGCAGCCAGATCGGGGACGACGACCGTCTTCGAAGTTCCGTCGGTGGGCCAGTTGAAGGTGAGGGTGGCGGTGGTGACATCATTCGTAGCTGTGGCTGACGTTCTGACGTGGAAGTTGAACGTCTGAGATCCGCCTGACGGAGCGAAATCAATTTTCTTTTGAATGGTAAGAGTGACGCGCGCATCGGTTACGATTTTGACGTCCGCAGAAAACTTTCGCTGCAGTCCAGTGGTGGCGTAATCGGATCCGGTAAGAGTCGCGGTGTCGGCGAGGTCTCCCGAAGTCAGCACCCCCACGCCGCCGGTAAAGTAAATCGTCTTGTTAAACGTGACCGAACCGTTTCCACTCTGGGAGTTTGACGTCCACGAGACGGGACCGGTGGTCTGAGTTCCGGCGATGTAGCTGTTATCGAAGGTTCCAATAGCCGGACTGAACGAATCGGCTGAAAACGCCAGGAGGGAGCCCGTAAGGGTCTCGGTTTCATTGACGATGGAAGAGAGATCGTAGACCTGACCGCCATTATCGGAAACTCCTGTGTTGGCGGCAGCTGTTCCGGGGAACGTGTCGCCTACAACGGGATCGGTGAAAGTCGCGCTTGCAACATCATTGAACTCCGTTGGCCCAACAGGACTCGTTAGCGAAGACGGCGTCAAAGGTACGTTCACACCCTGCGTATTCGGAGCAAGGTTGTTCACGGACCCGGTCTCCGTGCCGATCTGGTTTGTCTGGTTTGCACCGGAATAGATGTTGTCCGTCACGCTGACGTCGAGCGGGCGATGGGTGTTGTTGCTGACTGCAACCGTGCTGCTCACCGAGATGTTGTAGGGATCGGCCGGCAACAACTGCCAACTCACGGTCACCTGGATCGGATTCGAAGTCTGGTTGAGGCTACAAACGTTCGGAAACATGACTTGGCTTGGAGCAGTCTTGGTGACCGCCCAGTCGTGATCGGTATTCTCGACCGCATTCATGGTCTTCGAAACGGAAAAACCCGCGTTCGCGCCAAGCATGATGGGAACATCGGAGTTGTGTCCTTGATAGTTATCGTTCTGGTAGCTCTTGTCGAAGAAATACGAGTGGAGGGAAGCCCCAGGGTTGAGATGGGAGCCAATCGCCAGCCGCTGGTACCAGTCGTACACGCAGGTCGAACTGGCGTACTGGGTGATCGTGAGGTTGCGGAAGATAGTCTGTTGGTCGCCGCCTTGGCCGTTCGTCACCGATGGACCAATGGTTTGCGCGCCCGCCGAAAGAGCCGTACAACTGGCGTCCGAAAGAGAAGGGTTCAACACAGGTACGGAAATGATGTCGTAACCGGCGTCACCGTGGTTAGTCAGATATCCCGCAGCAATGGTGACGCTATAAGTCTCAGGATTTGCCGCCTTCTTTGTCGCAGTGGCGGTAAGGCGGTAGGGAACAAGATCCAGCTCATTCCAGCCTTTGCCAAGTTCACCGCCCGTGTAAGCGGTGTCGGGGCAAATGTACTGCCCGGCATAGGGCGGATTTGAATTGGGAAGAGTGATGCTGCCATCGTTTCTGCACCCTTGAAAACTGTAATTAATACCGCTGGAATCCTGCGCCAGCGCGACGCCTGCCAGTAGCAGGACAAGAACAAGCGGGAAAATATACTTCGCAACCATGCTTCGGCTCATGGTGTATCTCCTAATTCAAGATTCAATGTAGGGGGGAGGACTTACTTTTAAACTTAGCGGCAGACAAACAAATTCTCAGGCGCTAAAAACGTCAGAAATTTTTGGAGACAAAGGAAAATAATCCTGGGGAGGCTTCGTGTTTATATCATCCAGCAGAAGCAGGGTCAATCAAAAGCCGCAGATATTATTTGCTGTCGCAACACATTGCGCTCTGTGAGCAAAATTATGCGTCTTATGAGAGAAGCCTTCACCGGGATTGCTGTGGTCAACGCAAGTGTGAGGAGCAAAGAAGGAACTTAGGAACGAAGCTGAATACAACTTCGTCGTCACCATCATTGTGACTGAAGAGCTTGTCGTATCCTGTCCCAAGTCACTTCCAATGACTCCGGCAACACGCGCGTCTCTCCCACCACGCTTAGAAAGTTAGCGTCGGCGACCCAGCGCGGCAGAATGTGCATGTGGATGTGTCCAACCACGCCGGCGCCCGCGGCTTTTCCGATATTCATGCCGAGATTAATGCCATCGGGTCGATAGAGAGAGCGCAGAACCGTCTCCATGCGCTGGGTCAGGACCATCATCTCGTGGGCGACATCGGTGGGGAGCTTTTGCAATTCGTCGAGGTGGGCGTAGGGCACGGCCATGACGTGACCGTTTGTGTATGGATACGTATTGAGGATGACGTAGCAATGCGTCCCGCGGTGGACGATTCGGGCCTGTTCGTCGGTGTCTTTGGGAGCGTCGCAGAAGATGCACCCCGACTTCTGGGCAGCGCCAGTAACGTATGCGTAGCGCCATGGTGTCCAGAGATGGTCCATGGGGGGAGGGTAGCAGAAGCGGGCAGCGGGGAGCCAATGGCAGTATCCAAGTTCGCTGGTGGAGAGGCGGGCGGCCCGCCCGGCTGGACGGGCGAGGCGCCCGTCTCTCCATCAGTAACGTGGTAACCGGTTACGAAACATGGCGGGAAGTGTGACGAGTCGATGAATTTTTGGGACCGAGTCTGCAAATGGCCCGTTTCGCGTTTGACACTGTTCCAAAGCGGTTGCTATAGTCGAACTGTCCCTATTGGACGCGGTTTCGAACCAGCTGGAATTGTCCTAGGGTCGTCCGCCAGGTCGGCCTCAACGCAACCTAAAGACCACGCCAGCAGTCCGCTATACCACGTCCCGCATGAGTCGCGCACGAACGCGCCGACACACGATGGCTATGAATCTGTTCGACGACAACGCCCGCAATCTTGAATCCAGTATTGAAACCATGACACCTGCAAACGACAACCACACCGGCGCCTCGGCCGTAATAGACGCTCCCGAGCACGCACAACCGTCCCCTGCGGAACGACTTGCTTCCGCCCCTGAAGTTCATGAAAACGACGCTCATGAAAATGACCGTCCTCAAAACGACACTCCCGACAATTCCGCCCACGAGAATGCCTCGGCCGGCAGTGATGATTTCGCCGCCGCGCTGCAGAGCTTCGAGACGGAAACCGAGGAGTCGGTTGGCGACGACCACGTAATCAAAGGCACCGTGGTGAAGCTGACGGCGACCCATGTCGTCGTCGATATCGGAACGAAATCCGAAGGCATGGTGCTGATTGCGGAAGTTCTCGATCACGAGGGCAAGCCCAAGTTCCAGCCCGGCGACGAGATCGACGTCATGCGGGACAAGGGGGAAACCGAAGAGGGCTACGTCAACCTCTCGCACCTGAAGGCACAGCGGCTGCGGTCGTGGGACGAGATTGAGCGCGCTTACAACGAAAAGAAGCCGATCAAGGGCATCGTCGTGGAGCGCATCAAGGGCGGCCTGACCATCGACATCCAGGGCGCGCGCGCCTTCCTGCCGGGCTCGCAAGTGGACCTGCGTCCGATCCGGAATCTGGACGGTATGAAGGGCCAGACGATGGAAGTCGCCATCATCAAGCTCAACAAAAAGCGCGGCAATATCGTGGTCTCGCGCAAGCAACTTCTGGAAGAAGAGCAGAACGAAAAGCGCGGCAAGACTTTGGAGCATCTGGAAGAAGGCAGCGTCCTCACCGGGATTGTCAAGAACCTGACCGAGTACGGCGCATTTGTCGATATGGGCGGAATTGACGGGCTGCTGCATATCACCGACATGTCGTGGGGACGTCTGACGCACCCGCGCGATCTGGTAAACGTCGGTGACCAGATTCAGGTGAAAGTCCTGAAGTACGACCAGGACAAACAGCGCGTATCGCTGGGTTTCAAACAGCTCACGCCTGATCCGTGGCTGGATGCGGAGCATCGCTACCCCGTGGGCGCTCACGTTCACGGACGCGTGATCAGCGTCACCGATTACGGAGCTTTCGTCGAACTCGAACAGGGCATCGAAGGACTGGTCCACGTGAGCGAGATGACGTGGTCGAAACGGATGAAGCACCCGTCGAAGCTGGTCAATGTGAACGACGAAGTGGACTGCGTGGTCCTGAGCGTGAATCCGACCGAACGCCGGATATCGCTGGGCATGCGGCAACTCGCGTCCAACCCCTGGGATACGCTGCACGACAAATACCCGGTGGGAGCGACGGTCGAAGGCAGGGTCCGCAATCTGACCGAATTTGGTGCTTTCATTGAAATCGAAGACGGAATCGACGGCCTGGTGCATGTCAGCAACCTGAGCTGGACGACCCGTGTGAAGCATCCCTCCGAAGTGCTGAAGAAGGGCGACAAGGTCAAGGCCATCATCCTGGCCATTGAACCGGACAAGCGTCGCCTTTCGCTCGGCGTGAAGCAGATGCAGCCCGACGTTTGGGATTCATTCTTCGCGCAACATCGCATCGGGGACATCGTGCATGGCAAGATCCTGCGCGTCGCGAACTTCGGAGCATTTGTTGAGATTGCCGAGGGCATCGAAGGTCTGTGTCACAACTCCGAAGCCGTCGATGCAAACGGACAGCCCATGCATCTGGAACCGGGCGGCGAGTTCGACTTCAAGATCATCAAGATGAATCAGGAAGAGAAAAAAGTCGGCCTGAGCATCAAGGCAGTCGGCGAAGAAGCGTCGCGCCAGGAAGTCGAGTCCTATAAGCAGCCGTCCTCATCGTCCTCAAAGAGTACGACGATCGGCGACTTGATCTCGTGGAAGCGGGCCGGCGGGGACAGCAACTAGAACGTGCTAGTGGAGGGACGGGCGCCTCGCCCGTTTCCGCCGGGCGGAGGCGCCCGGCTCTCCACTACCTCATCTAATCTTCTGCAAATTCTGGTAGCTGATTCGAAGACTCTCCATGGCTGGAAGGTCGCCCGAATCGCGCTCGACGAACAGATGCTTCACGCCATTCTTCTCGGCCGCCGCTAAAATCTCCTGCCAGTGAATGGTCCCGGCTCCGACTTCGGTAAAGTGTTCCGCCGACGCGTCCTTTACCTGTGTAGTTGGGAATCCTGGCTTGCGGTCCTTCAGATGAACCAACTTGATGCGGTTGCCGTACTGTTGAAACATCTGCAGCGGATCACCGCCGGCCTGTGTAATCCAGTAACAATCCATCTCAATGCAGACGAGTTTCGGGTCGCAGCGACTCATCATTGTTTCAAAACCGGTCGTGTCGCCGAAACGCCGGAACTCATAGTTGTGGTTGTGAAATCCGAACTGCATGCCGGCCTGACGAATCTTTTCTGCCCAGACGTTGAACTGATCGGCGGCTCGCTTGTAGCCATCCAGCGTGAACCACATGCCCTCGGGCAACATCGGGCAAATGACATACTCGACCCCGAGCGCCCTCGCGTAGTCGAACTTCGAATCAAGTCCGTCATAGTTGAAGTGCCCGCTGGGGACTTTGAGTCCGTGGTCATCGATCATGCGGCGCAGCTCCGCCGCGGGATGCCCGTAGATATCCCAGTAGGTCTCGACCTCCGTGTAACCGATCTTGCGAACGGCTTCGAGGACGGCGGGAAGATCGCGCGCTGCCTCGTGGCGCACGGTGTAGAGCTGCGCTCCGAGAGAACGAGGCTCTGAGGCAAGAAGTCGGTTAGCGGCGAGCCCGCCCGCAGCCGCAATCGAGAACTGAAGAAACCCGCGACGGTTGAACATGCGTTGGAGAATGGTCATTTCTTGCCCGCGCTTCCGTCCGGCACGAGCGCGTAGCTGACGAAGGCAACCTCCTTGCTGTCCGGCGACCAGGAGGGCACGTTGATTGTCCCCTGGCCTCCAAACAACCGGGCCAGCACGCTGATTTTCCCGTCGCTTACTTTCCCGCCGTTCATTTTCGCGTCGCTCAGGGACATGATGCGCAGCATCACATCCTTGTTCTCCGGATGGCCCTTCACGTCCGGCTCGTAGGAAAGAAACACCATCCAGACCCCGTCCGGCGAGATGTGCGGGAACCAGTTGTTCCAGTCATCGATGGTGACCTGTTCCTGCCCGCTCCCATCCGCCCGCATGCGCCAGATCTGCATGTGCCCGGTGCGATCCGAATTGAAGTAGATATACTTTCCGTCGGGCGAGTACTCCGGGCCGTCATCCAGCCCTTTGGCAGTCGTCAGGCGCGTTTCTTCGCCGCCCGTAACCGGGATTGTGTAGATATCGAATTCGTCGTTGCGCTCTCCCACAAACGCCAGCGTCTTGCCGTCCGGCGACCAGCCGTGCCAGTACGATGGGGATTTCTGGGTGATGCGACGCGGCACCCCTCCCGCGATCGGCACGATGTAAACGATCGACTTGTCCTCCTGCGACTGGTCGCTGATGGCCAGCGAGGTCTGGTCCGGCGAAATGCCGTGATCGTTGTTGCACCGACTGGCGAATCCGGTGTCGATCAGCGCGGGCTCTCCTCCGGACACCGGCAGCCGGTAGATGCGTCCATTGCGATTGAAGAGGAACGAGGTTCCGTCGCGCGTCCAGTTGGGCGCTTCAAAGCGTTCGGGCGCGGCGTATACCACCCGCCGGTCGGTCGATGCAATGCTCACTCGTTCCAAAGTACTGTAGAGCGTCGTTCTTGTGACTGGAGCGAGGTCTGCCGCCAGATCGACGTTTGCGAACGTCGCCTTCTCCACCGCGTCTTTGTCATGCGAGCAAACCCCAATTCCCACATAGTAAGACCCCTGCAGCGGAACCGGTATCGAAGCGCCGGAATAGTGCAGCTCCTTGCCTCCGTCTCCCAGAAACAAATAAACGAAATTGCCACGCTTTTCGATGCGCAGGCGTTTGGACCCGATGTTCGACTGGACCTCCTGGGTTCGGATCTCGTGGGTCTTGGCGCCCTTTTCATCACGGTATTGCAGCGCCGTCAGACCATTGCCGTGGAGCGCCACGTCGGCGTAGGCGGAATCTGCGTCCAGACTCTGCCGCACCATCAGCACGGCCTTGCGATGGTCATTTCCCCCTTTGCTCAAAAAGGAGATGTCGGCTGCCAGACTCACATCGCCGGTAACTTTCTTCCAGACGAAATGGAATGCGTCCGCCGTGGACCACACGTTCTCGCCACTGCCGCCAACTGTGTATATGCGCTGAGCAGGGTCGTACTCCAGAATGCCCGGATGCGCCACGCTGCCAACATCGGCATGACCCTCAAACAGTCCCGTTGGCACCGCGCTTGCCAAGAGGCCAGGACTGCCAAGCGCCGCGAACAAACACCATTTCAGCGCCAGGGACGTGACCGCGGCTATCTTGCTCATGGAGACCACTCCGTAGTCGAATTCGATGTCACCTGTAACGGAGAGAAATTGTACGACTTTCGCTGGTTTCCCGCTGAACTGAGTCCAGAATGAAACCTCCCTCATCCAAACCAATATGAATTTGGAACTGGATGGAAAGCGGGCGCTGGTTACAGGATCAACGGCGGGAATCGGATACGCGATCGCGGAAGCCCTGGCCCGGGAGGGCGCGCACGTCATCGTGAACGGGCGGACGGAAAAACGCGTCGAGCAGGCGATACAGTCGATTCGAAGCCGTTATCCCCAGGCCAAGGTGGAGGGTTTGGCGGCCGATCTTGGCAACGCCGACGGAATCCGCGTGGCCGCCAAACGGTTCCCCGACGTCGATATTCTCGTCAACAACCTCGGCATTTTCGAGCCCAAGCCGTTCGATCAGATTCCTGACGAAGACTGGTTTCGCTTTTTTGAAGTGAATGTTATGAGCGGCGTTCGCCTGAGTCGGCAGTATTTGCCAGGCATGAAGCGCTGGAACTGGGGGCGCATTGTCTTTATTTCGAGCGAATCCGCAGTGCAGATTCCGGCCGAGATGATTCACTACGGCATGACGAAAACGGCGCAGCTTGCGATTTCGCGCGGCTTGGCGGAGACGACGGCGGGCACGGGCGTCACCGTGAACACCGTGCTCCCTGGACCGACGGCTTCCGAAGGCGCGAATGAATTTGTCGACCGTTTGGCGGCATCCTCGAAACAGACCAAGGCGGAATTCGAGGATGAGTTTTTTCGCAGCGTGCGCCCGAGTTCCTTATTACGGCGCTTCGCACAACCGGACGAAGTGGCGCCCCTGGTCGTGTTCCTCTGCAGTCCGCTCTCTTCGGCCACGAATGGCGCCGCCCTCAGAGCCGATGGCGGCGTAGTACGCTCGATTCTCTGAAGTACTGTGTGCAAGCGGGGCTATATCCCGCTTGGACGGGCAGAGACCCGTCCATAGGATCTACACGGTGCCTTGCCCCCGAGCCAGTGCCAGTTTCACATCCACTTGCTGCCGCTCCTGTCCGCTCGCCCCGAACATCGGTCGGGGCTGCAGTTTCATCACCCGCGCCATCAAGACATCAGGCATCTGCGCAATACGCGTGTTGTAGGTATTGACAGCGTCGTTGAAAAACTCGCGGCGGTCGGCGATTCGCTCCTCCAGTTCGGAGATGCGATTCTGCAACGCCAGGAAATTCTGGTTAGCCTTGAGCTGGGGATATCGCTCCGCTACCACAAAAAAAGAACGCAGAGCGCCCGTCAGCAGCAGGTCTGCCTGAGCCTTTTGCGGAATGCTGGCGGCGTTCATCGAAGCCGCGCGAGCGTCAGTCACGGCCTCCAGCGTCTGCCGCTCATGGTCCATATAACCCTTGACGCATGCCACCAGATTGGGAATCTCGTCGTGTCGCTGCTTGAGCAGAACGTCAATATTCGCCCACGCGCGGCCGATTTCGTTCTGCAGACGCACCAGTCCGTTGTAGACGATGACCGCATAGATGGCGGCACTCGTGACCATGAGGGCAACGACAGCGACTGGCATGAGCGTTTTCGCGTGAAACATTTCGAATGTAGCGTAAGGGTTGGTCCACGGACAAGTTACGACCGAGTGGAGGGGAGGCCAGGACGCCGCCGGGCGGAAGCAGGGGTTATTTGGCGTCGACTTTCAGGCTGATGTAAAGCTGCGGACGATCGTCAAATTGACTGACGGTTTTGGTGCCGCTCTTGCGGTTGTCGTATTGCGCATACACTTCGTAATCGACGCTGGGCTGAAGAGCCGGGAAGCGATAGGTGCCGTCTGGGCCAACGATATAGGTTTTTACGGAGCGGGTGTGAGTGTTGGTCAGGTAAACGACCGCGTTCGGCAGCGGATTGTCACCGGCATCCAGCACCTTGCCAGTGAGCAGGCGGGTCTTGTCTTGCTTCGAAGAGCGGCCAAACTGCGGCGCTGGAGCGGCCAGGACAAACGTCGAGGATAACGCCGCCGACAATACAACCAGCAAAAACATGCCCACCGTCGAAGACCCGATGATCGTTTTCTTCATGAGTTTCCCGTTTACGAGTTTCCCGGTGCAGTTTCCCGGTGCTATGAATTTCATTGTCGCCGGTTCTCAACCATGGCGCCATTACCAGTCTAAATGAAGACCGATGTCAGAACGCTCATCATCGTCAATATGCACGGTTACTTCAGGGCTAGGCTTGAACGGTCGGCCCAAGGGCGCCTTATAGCCTTTGACCTCCGCCCAAACGATATAGTCCGCCTTGCCGACGGGCAACCGCTGGGCGAATTCGCCGGTGTGATTGGAATAGAGCTCCCAGCGGGCTTTTTTCTCGTCGGCCCGCCGGATCTTCACCTTGACCCCGTAGAGCGGGTGCCCATCAGGGCCCCAAACCGTTCCAAAGATCAGGGCATAAGGCTTCGGCTTCTCGCGGTCGCTTCCGCGCGCGCTCACAGGGGTAAGCAGAGACGCCAGGACCAACACTGACGCAGCCATTGCCATCAAGCGCCGGAACGCCCGGAGATGCGCGGAGTTCTTCAGGAATCCTCGTCCTCTGACTCTTCTTTGACGGCGTCTTCTTCGTCCTCATCTTCTTCGATCTCGTCTTCGCCGACTTTCTTCAGTTCCACTGGATTGACGGTAATCACCTCGAAGTCCGCGCCGCACTCCGGGCACGAGACGACCGCGCCTTCATCGACCTCATCCTCATCGATGTCGAGATCAGTCTCGCATTCGGGACAATACACCATGTGTTCCTCCACCTTCAGGGTACCCTGTTATATTTAGTTTCTTCGAGAGGAAAAGGTCAAGTGGCTTACCAAGAAAATTCCGCAATGGCCCAGTCTGCCAGTTCCAGGTACCTCTCCTCAAGCCTGATGGCAGCTGCTTTGGCGCTGGCGTTTTGCGGTCCTCCGTGCCTGGCACAGGAAATGGCGCAGGGTCAAGGTCCGGCACCGCGCCTGGCATCCGACGCACATACCGACGCGCACATCGCCGAGGCGATCAAACAAGTTTCGGCGGACCACATCCGGCAAACAATCGAAAGACTGGTCAGCTTCCAGAACCGGTCGACGATTTCCGCGCAAGACGAGGCATCCATAAAAGCGGGTAAGGGTATCGGAGCGGCGCGCGAGTGGATCAAGGCGGAGTTTGAGCGCTACTCCAAAGAATGCGGCGGCTGCCTGGAGGTGAAGACTGACGCGTTCACCGAGCCCCCCGGCGAACGCATCCCACAACCGACAGAAATCGTCAATGTTTATGCGGTGTTGCGCGGCGCCGACCCGAAACAGGCGGATCGCATAGTACTCGTGACCGGCCACTACGATTCGCGAAACAGCGATACTTTAAACGGGACCGACCCCGCGCCGGGAGCGAATGACGATGGCAGCGGGACGGCTGTTAGCCTGGAATGCGCCCGCGTTCTGAGCAAAGCTGCTAACAAACTCAAATTCCCAGCGACGATTATTTTTCTGACGGTCGCGGGAGAAGAACAGGGTCTGAACGGCAGCAAACACTTCGCCCAGATGGCCAAGCAGCAGAGGTGGAAGCTCGAAGCCGTTCTGAATAACGACATTGTGGGGGGCGACCGTAGTCCGCAACAGGATCTGAGCGTCGTGCGCGTGTTTTCCGAAGGACTGCCAGCGGCGGCCAGCGAGGCTGAAATCCGGCGGGTTCGAATGCTCGGCGGAGAGAGCGACTCGACTTCGCGCGAGCTTGCACGCTACATCGCCGACGTCGGGCGCTCCTACGATGCAGGGGTGAAGCCGCTTACGATCTTTCGGCTCGACCGTTTCCTGCGCGGCGGCGACCATTACTCTTTCAATCAGCAAGGCTTCGCCGCTGTGCGCTTCACCGAATTCCGCGAAGATTTCAACCATCAGCATCAGAACGTTCGCAAGGATGACGCCAGCGGCATCGAATATGGAGACTTGCCGAAATTTGTGGACTTCGACTACGTGGCCCACGTGGCGCGGCTGAACGCGGCGGCTCTGGCCTCGCTGGCATCGGCTCCAGCGCCGCCGGCGACGGTCAAAATGCTTTCCAAGGACCTCGAAAACGACACGACTTTGACCTGGGAAGCTTCGGCCGGAGCGGGCGCCTACGAGGCGGTCTGGCGCTCGACGAGCGCGTCCGATTGGGAGTACGTCCAAACGGTCAGTAGTGGCACGCGTGCAACCGTGAAGGTTTCGAAGGATAATGTGATATTCGGTGTGCGCGCGGTGGATGCTGCGGGACATCGCAGTCTGCCCGTTGTGCCAGAGCCGGAAAGATAGACAGTAGTCGTTAACGGCCTGTGGTTGGAGTCCGCTTCGTATCAGGGCATGCCTTTAGGCGCTGGATTTAACGTCCGAGTTTCACCACAGGCTGTTATCAGAACAGAGGATGTCATTGGTTCGAACCCGAGAAATGACGCTGAGCTTGCCGCCGTTCACGCCGGCCGTAATTTGGCTGCTTGGACTCAACACGGCGATTTTCCTGCTCATGGAACTGTTTGGCCTGGTCCGGGTCCCTGGTATTAATCAGGCGATATTCGATTATTTCAGCCTCATCCCGAGCGACGTGACCCACGGCTTGATCTGGCAAATTGTGACCTACAGCTTCCTTCATGCCGGCTTTTGGCATTGGTTCGGCAATATGCTCGGCCTCTGGATGTTTGGTTCAG
>Ga0209647_1000415_pt1 | contig 40373 bp, 35 predicted proteins | sample GraSoi_2013_60cm_FD_185827 | JGI IMG/M metagenome (GOLD analysis project Ga0209647, IMG submission 185827) | Grasslands soil microbial communities from the Angelo Coastal Reserve, California, USA - Sample 9_17_2013_60cm (SPAdes) (version 2) | ecosystem: Environmental > Terrestrial > Soil >...
GGTACAAACCAATCATTATCCTGTTCAACTGCAAAAGCCAAAATAGAAAATATGAAACACGGAGCAGCAGCACGGACTTCGTCCTTGTGCGAAACAACGGTGCGAAACAACGGTACGAAACACGCGCCGCATAATAATCGCGCGTTGTTCGTGTAGAGCGGACACTCTTGTCCGCTGCCTTTGACTTGACCCGACATCCCGATTGACCAGGTGATCTCGGAATCGTTCACAACGCTCGCCGCAGTCCCGACGCTGTTCGCATGTTAGAATCATTATTGTGACGCCCCGAACCGATGCTTCCTGATATCGATAAATTGCTGGAGCTGCAGGTAGCGGATAGAGAAATCCGCAGGCTGCAGGAAGAAGTTGCCGCGCTGCCAAAACGCGTGGCTGTGATCGAACAAAAGCTGGCCGGCACCAAGGCGCAACTGGAAAAAGCGCAGTCCGCAGCCAAGGGCGATGAAACCAACCGCAAGAAGTTCGAAGCCGCCATCAAAGATCTGCAAGGCAAAATTTCCAAGTATCGCGACCAATCCCTCGACGTAAAAACCAACGAACAATATAAAGCGCTGCTGCACGAGATCCAGTTTGCCGAGCAGGAGATCCGCCTCAACGAGGATCGCATCCTGGAAGTGATGGTCAACGTCGAGGCGCGCGATAAAGAAGTCAAAGCAGCCGAGGCCGAACTCAAGGCGGAGACGGCCGAGATCGAAAAGGAAAAAGAAGACGCCCGAAGAGTTACCGCGGAAGACCAGAAAAAACTCAGCGAGTGCAACGCCAAACGCGACGGGCTTCGGCAGGGGATTTCCGAAGACATTCTTCGCCAGTATGAACGTGTGGCAAAGTTCCGAGGCACTGGCCTCGCCGAAGTCCGCGATCATAAGTGTATGGGCTGCCAGGTGAAGCTGCGTCCGCAGACCTACAACGAGGTGCGGAATGGCGAGAAGGTCATGGTCTGCGAGTCGTGCTCGAGAGTTTATTACTTCAATCCCGCGAACGAAGTGAAGCCAGAGCAGGAAGTCGTAACGGTTACTGGAAGAAAGCGCGCGCGTCCCAAAGCCGATGCGCCGCAAGCATGGTTTTACCGTCCGGATTACGGCGAAGAAGGCGAAGTGCTGCTGGTGTTCACCAATAGCGGCGGCAATTCGACCCGGCGCATCTACGAAATGCACACCGGACGCCAGATCGGCGGCGTGCTTGTGCGCGAAGGAACTTACCGCCAGGCATTTCCCGAGGAACTAACTGACGCTGCGCTCCGCCTCAACGGCCATTGGGATGAAAAAGAGCTCGACGAGTGGGGTTCCGAAATACCCTCGAACGCACTCGATCTTCTTCATAAAGATATTCTTGCCATCCAGCGCGAGCACCGAGCGCACAAGGACCATTCCACCTCTCCAGCAGAACACACGGCTGTCCACTAGGAACCGAGATTGCTCGGCATGAAGTTCCACGAAGGAAACTCATCGATTTTGCGGTAAGATTGCGCCAACGAGGTGAGCGATGGCCAACAATAACGAGCTCAGCCTTCCTTTCGCATCCCGCCGTTCGTTTCTCAGCTTGTCCGCCGCTGCATCCGCTGCGGTGGCGTTTCGCATTGTGACCGAACCGATGCTCGCTCACGCCCGCGTGCTCAGTTTTCCAAAGGACGCGATCCGGATCGACGCGAATGAAAACCCGCTCGGTCCCTCGACTTCGGCGCGAGAAGCAGCGTCCGCCATCGTCCCGCAAGGCGGCCGTTATTCCGACTGGCTCACGGACGATCTGGTGAAGACGCTCGCGGAAATGGAAGGCCTGAAGCTGGAACAGGTCCGCGTCTATGCCGGATCGAGCGAGCCTCTGCATCACACCGTGGCCGCTTTCGCCTCACCGCAGCGCAGCTATGTGACCGCCGATCCGGGATACGAAGCCGGCACTTTCGCTGCTACTGCAGCCGGAGCGAAGGTGGTGAAAGTCCCTTTAACGAAAGGCTATGCCCACGATGTGAAGGCGATGCTGGCCGCGGCTCCCGACGCGGGCGTGTTCTATGTCTGTAGCCCGAATAATCCGACCGGCACGCTGACCAGTCATTCCGATATCGAATATCTGGTCGAGAACAAGCCCAAGGGTTCCATTGTGCTGGTGGACGAAGCCTACATTCATTTTGCCGACGCGGTTTCGGCGATGGATCTGGTGAAAGCCGGCAAGGACGTGATCCTGCTGCGGACCTTCTCTAAGATTTATGGGATGGCTGGCCTGCGCTGTGGCGCAGCATTCGGGCGGCCCGATCTACTGGAAAAAATCGAACACTATGGCGGCTGGAATTTCATGCCCATCACCGCGCTCGCCGCGGCATCGGCCAGCTTGAAAGACGCGGAGCTCGTGCCCGAGCGTAAGCGTATCAACGCCCGCATCCGCGGCGAGGTCTTTGCCTGGCTCGACCACAACGGATACTCCTACGTTCCCTCGGAATCGAACTGCTTCATGCTCGACACGAAACGGCCGGCAAAGGCAGCGATCGATGCCATGGCAAAACAAAATATATTTATTGGACGCATCTGGCCAGCATGGCCAACCTATGCGCGCATCACGATTGGAACCGCCAGCGAGATGGAGCAGTTCCAGGCGGCGTGGCAGAAGGTGATGTCGGGCGCGGTGACGGCTAGTGCTGGCGCAATGCCGAGCCCGGGAGAACTGGGCCGACGCAAACGGAATCTGGATGAGGACGTGATCCGCGGTTAAGGGGTTGGCAGCTGCCGGGGGCGGCTGTCCCTACGCAACCTTCGTTCGCTATAACATCTAGTGATGCCGAAAAAGTCTGCCGTTTCCGCCAAGCTTGCGGAGCCTTCCGTGAAAATTTCTGCCCGAGGAGTCGCCCGCTTGCAAGGCCGGCATCCGTGGGTCTATCGCTCGGATGTTGCCGAGCCGAGCGTCGACGGAGATAACGTGCCTTCCGGCTCGCTCGTCCGCGTCCTCGATCAGCGTGGAAAGTTCCTCGGAACGGCGCTCTACAGTTCTTCGTCGCAGATCGCGATCCGCATGATCTCTCACGGCTCTGTGGTGGATCTGCCTGCGCTGGTCGCGGAGCGCATTCGGGACGCTATCGGCTACCGCAAGGAGCTCGTCTCAAATAGCGATGCCTACCGCATCGTCTTCAGCGAAGCTGATTTTGTGCCTGGCCTGATTGTCGATCGCTATAACGATGTGCTCTGCATTCAGATCCTCACCCAGGCGATGGATGCGGCACCCGTGCGCGAAGCGATTGTGCAAACGCTTCGCGAGGAACTGCAACCCGCGGGAATCGTCGAGCGCGTGGATGCGCGCATTCGAGAGCTTGAGCAATTGCCGCCGCTTCAGTCCCGACTGCTTTGGGGAGAGAAGAGTTCGACCGTCTTCACCATGAACAGCGGTGTGCGCTTTCACTACGACGGCCTCGAAGGCCAGAAGACCGGAGCGTTCCTCGATCAGCGGCAAAACTACGCGGCGGCGGCGCAACACGCTCACGGGGACGCCCTCGACGCTTTCTGCTATCAGGGCGGATTTGCGCTGCACTTTGCCCTGCAGCCCGCAGCAAGGTGTTCGAGCGTCACCGGAGTGGATAGTTCGCGTCAGGCGCTCGAAATGGCGGAAAAGAACGCGACGCTGAATGGGCGCGAGATGGAGTGGATGGAGGCTAACGCCTTTGACCTGCTACGCGAATACGCCGCGGCGAACCGGCGCTACGACACCGTCGTTCTCGATCCACCGGCATTTGCCAAGACGAGGCGGGACCTGGAAAAGGCCCTGGGCGGCTACAAGGAGCTCAACCTGCGTGCCATGAAAATGCTGCGACCGGGAGGGATTCTGGTGACCTGCTCCTGCTCATTCCACGTTGGAGCCGCAGACTTCTTCGAAGTCGTGGCCGACGCCGCCCGCGATGCCCACAAGACCTTTCGCGTGGTTGAGAACCGTGGAGCGGCGAAGGACCATCCAGTGCTCCTCAACGTCCCCGAAACCCGCTATTTAAAGTGCCTGATATTGAGTGTAAGCAATTGAATAATAATGAGATATAGTACTTGACAATAATACACTAAGATTTTATGCTAGCTTCACACTAATCGAAAACCTGGGAGCTCTAGAAGCTCCCCGAATGAAGTTCACGAAGGAGGATTTAAGTTATGACTTTGATTACGCGTTATGACCCTTTCCGTGAGTTTGCTACTCTCCAGGACCGCATGAACCGTTTGTTTCGCGACCCCCGCGGGCCGGAAGGGCAGGATGAATCGCTAACCACGACCGCATTTGCCCCGCCCGTGGACGTCTACGAGGACGAGCACAACATCACCTTGAAGATCGAAGTGCCGGGAATCGATGAGAAGGACATTGATGTCCGGATCGAGAACAACACTCTGACGGTGCACGGCGAGCGGAAGTTCGAGAAGGAAGAGAAAGAAGAGAACTACCGCCGAGTGGAGCGTCAGTATGGCAGCTTTACCCGCACCTTCACCCTGCCCTCGACGGTCGACCCCGACAAGGTTCAGGCCGACTATGACAAGGGCGTGTTGAAGGTCAAGCTGGCGAAGAAAGCCGAAGCCAAGCCGAAGCAGATCAAGGTAAACGTCGGCGGCGAGAAGACGCTCGAAAGCAAAGAGCCGAAGAGCGTAACCAAAGCCGCCTGACGGCAACTGACGAGCTGGACGAGCGAGTCGCCCGTCCGCACACGAACTGTAAACCCAGCGGGAGGCGGCGGCACCAGCGCCTCCCGCGCTTCATTTGTAATTGGCGATTACTAGAGATAGATTTCAAGATCAGGAGTAGAGAGTCATGGCCATCCGTTGGGACAAGTTTACCGTTAAGGCGCAGGAAGCCGTACAGCGCGCGAACGAGCTCGCCTCGGAGCATGGCAATCCCGAACTGGCTCCGGCCCATCTGCTGGCTGCGCTGGTCGAGGACCGCGAGGGCATCGTTCCGCCCGTGCTTGAAAAAATCGGGATCGGGCCACAGGCGGTGCTTAGCGACATCTACAAAGAAATTGAAAAGTTGCCCAAGGTCTCAGGCAGCAGCGGCGCGAACCAGCCATCTATGTCGTCGCAGGTCAACCAGCTTCTGGAGAAGTCTTTTAAAGAAGCGGATACCTTCAAGGACGAATACGTCTCGACTGAGCACATGCTGCTGGCGCTGACCAGTCTGAAGCGTGATCCGGCGCAGGAACTGATGGTGCGCCACGGCGCGACCCATGACGCCATCCTGAAAGCGCTCACTGCGGTTCGAGGATCGCAGCGCATCACTGACCAGAATCCGGAAGGCAAGTACCAGGCGCTCGAACGCTATGCCCGCGACCTGACGGAGCAGGCGCGACGCGGCAAGCTTGATCCCGTGATCGGCCGCGACGAAGAAATTCGCCGCGTCGTGCAGGTGCTTTCGCGGCGCACCAAGAATAATCCGGTGCTGATCGGCGAGCCGGGCGTGGGCAAGACGGCCATCGTCGAGGGGCTGGCGCAGCGCATCATCTCGGGCGATGTGCCGGAAGCCCTGAAGAACAAGCGCGTCGTGGCGCTCGATTTGGGAGCCATGCTGGCGGGCGCGAAATATCGCGGCGAATTCGAGGACCGCCTGAAGGCCGTCCTCAAGGAAATCGAAGACTCGCAGGGCAAGATCATCCTCTTCATTGACGAACTGCACACGCTTGTCGGCGCGGGGGCTGCTGAAGGCTCGATCGACGCCTCGAACATGCTGAAGCCGGCGCTCGCCCGCGGAGAGTTGCGCGCCATCGGCGCTACCACGCTCAATGAGTATCGCAAGTACATCGAGAAAGACGCCGCGCTCGAACGCCGCTTCCAGATCGTGTTTGTGGGCGAGCCGAACGTTGAGGACACGATCGCCATTTTGCGCGGGCTTAAGGAAAAGTACGAAGTCCATCACGGCGTGCGTATCAAGGACTCGGCTATTGTCGCCGCGGCGACATTATCTCATCGCTACATATCCGACCGTTTCCTGCCGGACAAAGCCATCGACCTGATCGACGAAGCGGCGTCTTCGCTGCGCATCCAAATCGACTCCATGCCCACGGAGATCGATCAACTGGAGCGGCGGGCCACGCAACTGGAAATCGAAAAGCAGGCGCTGAAGAAAGAAGATGATGCCAACTCCAAAGAGCGCCTCGCCAACGTTGAGAAGGAATTGGCCGGCATTCGTGAACAATCCAATGCACTCAAAGCCAAGTGGAAGCAGGAAAAGGACGTCATCGCAAAAGCGCGCGCGCTGAAAGAAAAATTGGAGCACCTCAAGATCGAAGAAGCTTCCGAGGAGCGCAAAGGAAATCTGGAGCGCGTGGCGCAGATCCGTTATGGGCTGATTCGCAACACTGAAGAAGAATTAGGTAAAGTCACCGCGCAGATTGACAGCAAGTCCGGGCATCGCATGTTGAAAGAAGAGGTAGATGAGGAAGACGTTGCTCGCATCGTCTCCAAGTGGACTGGCATTCCCGTTTCCAAGATGCTTGAAGGAGAAGTCAAGAAGCTCATCAACATGGAAGAGCGCCTGCGGCTGCGCGTCGTCGGACAGGACGAGGCGCTGGAGCGTGTGGCCAATGCCATCCGCCGCTCGCGCGCCGGGCTGAGCGATCCGAAGCGTCCGATTGGTTCTTTTATTTTCCTGGGACCGACCGGCGTGGGCAAGACCGAACTGGCGCGCGCGCTTGCTGAATTTCTTTTCGACGACGAGCACGCCATGGTGCGCATCGACATGTCCGAATACATGGAGAAGCATGCCGTGTCGCGTTTGATTGGCGCGCCTCCGGGATATGTCGGCTACGACGAAGGCGGACAGCTCACCGAGCAGGTGCGGCGGCATCCGTACGCGGTTGTGCTCTTTGACGAAATTGAAAAAGCGCACCCCGATGTGTTCAATATCCTGCTGCAGATCATGGATGACGGCCGCCTCACCGACGGGAAGGGGCGCAAGGTGGATTTTAAGAACACGGTCATTATCATGACCTCGAACCTGGGGTCGTCGTACCTGAAGTCGGAAAACATTCGCTCCGCCGATGCCTTCGAGCGGGCCTCGAAGCAGGTGATGGACGCGCTCCACGGGCATTTCAAGCCCGAATTCCTGAATCGCGTGGACGACATTATCATCTTCCATCCGCTGGGCAAGGAACAGCTGGTGAAGATCGTCGACCTGCGGCTCGAAGACTTGCGGCGTCTGCTGGCCGATCGCAAGATTTCCCTGGAGCTAACCGACGCGGCGAAAGAACTGCTCTTCACCGAAGGCTACGATCCCAACTTCGGAGCGCGTCCGCTGAAACGGGCGATTCAGAAGCTGGTGCAGGATCCGCTGGCGCTGAAAATTCTGGATGGCGAGGTGCTGCATGGGGATCATGTGGTGGTGGACGCGGACAAGAATGCGGGGAAGATGACCTTTAAGGTCAGTGAGCGGGTGGGAGAGAAAGTAGCGGCGAGAAAGTAATTCGCTGCAGGCGCACTGTCGAGCTGCGCTCGACCCGGACGGGCGAGGCGCCCTTCCCCACACAAACTTCAACTGCAAACTGGGCGGACGAGGGGGTGTCCGCCCCTACGTGGTTCCTGGTGGTGCTTTGAACTCATCGGCTACTTCTCCTCGCGACAAATACCAAGTCACGATCACGCGCACGATAATTCCCAGCCCGCCGAATGCCAGCGCTTTTGGTTGCACAATGACGGTCGCGGCCGAAACTGATGGCACCAGCATTACGATTCCCGTGATGGCGATCAGCAACGCTGTGTGGCGGACAATGTTATTGAGCTCGATGAGGCCCCACGCGACTCCGCCTCCGACTACGGCCATGAGCAGGAACATGTACGGTCCGGATAGTTCCAGACCGAACAAGAGCGGCGCGCCTGCCGACATGGGTACCGTGCCTGGACGAACCAGCATCAGCGCACCCGCGATCGCCAGATAGATCGCGCACAGGGCGAACAATGCGGCGATGGCTCGCACTCCATTGTTAAGCGGGCTGATAGGGTTACTTGTCACGGCGTTGTTATTACCTTACTACGATGTGCTGCAAGGGAAACGCAGTAAGCTCCATCTCTAGAATAGGTGAGGCTGGAGTTAGTAACTAGTGCATGGAGCGCGCAAAAATACCCGGAAAAGCCTTCCCATTTCATTTCATCCATGGCATCTTCTAACGACCGCCCCTCGGTCGAGGTCGATGCGAATGTCGATGCGATTGGGGATCCGGTTGATGATTCTATCGTATGTTCTGAGGAGGCTGTATGAAGAGGTTTGTCCTTTCCGTGTCAGCATTCGCTTTGCTGATGGCATTTACCACTGCAGCGCAAAACTCTCCCAGTAAATCTCTAAACGAGCCACCCAAACGAGGAATTCACTGGGCCAAGGGCCATAAACCCAGTCGCTCGGGAAGCCCACTCATGCTCTGGCATAACGGCGCCATCATGACCAGCGCCGCCACCGCAGCCATTTTCTGGGGACCTAGCTGGGTCACCAGTCCGGGCGACAAGATTTCCGGCATGGACACCTGGTACTCAGGGTTCGGCAACTCCAATTATGCTGCCACCTCGAATGAATACACCGGCACCAATGGGCAAGTAACCTCTTCCGTACCTTATGGTGGCCATTTCGTGGACAGCTCGGCAGCGAGTGGAGGCTCCAAGACTTCGGCTATTTTGGCGGAGGTTTGCAAAGTAATTCCAAGTCCCGTCGCGAACGGCTATTACGCGGTGTACACGGACATTCCGCGTGGCCACTCCGGATACTGTGCCTACCACAGCTACGGATCCTGCGGATCAACTCCCGTGCAGTTTGCTTTCTTTTGGCGAATGGATGGAGACGCCGGCTGCGATCCGCAATCGACGGTCGCGGGTGAGTCGCAAGGTCTGGCGGCTATCGCCAATGTGAGCGGACATGAACTCTCGGAAGCCCGCACCGATCCACGCAACGGTGGATGGTACGACTCCTCGGGTCAGGAAAATGGCGATAAGTGCGCCTGGACCTTCAACGTTCCTTCTGTAACCTTCAGCAACGGCTCGCAGTGGAAGGTGCAGGGCGAATGGTCGAACAACGCTTACAACGCCGGCACCGGATACCCCAACGGCTCCGGCCAGAAGGGATGTCTCGACGGGCACTGAAATCTCACTCCTTATTTATCTCTCACCAGGTTCAACCGGGCTGGATTTCCTCAGGGAATGCGGCCCGTTTTTATGTCACTCCATGTACCTCGCTGCCTCTTCTTTTCCTTTTGAACGCTTCCAAGGGTCTGGACTTACTCCCCCACCGAAATGAATTGCGGTTTGCCCAGCCGAAGTTGTAACGTACTCGGCCAAGACTCAATTGCTCATTTGCTCACTGGGGGATGGAATGAAGATCCACCGTTATCTGTTTGTGTTTATTCTTTCGCTTTCATGGGTCAACTTTTCCTGGGCACAAGCCGTGCCCGCGGCGAAGGCTGTCGTCATCCGCGCCGGTCGCCTGCTTGATGTGAAGACAGGCAAGACGCTCTCGAACCAAACCATCGTGATTAACGGTGACAAGATTGTCGGCGTTGGATCGGACATACAGGTTCCTGCCGGGGCGCAGGTGGTCGATCTGTCGAACGCCACCGTCCTCCCCGGATTGATCGACGCACACACCCACATCACGATGACCACGAATTTCGGGTATTCGCGCCTTGCGATTTCAGTGCCACGCCAGGCTTTGAACGGAGCGCGCAATGCCCGCGTCACGCTCGAAGCCGGTTTTACGACCATCCGCAACGTGGGGGCGAGCGGGTTTACGGACGTTGCCTTGCGCGATGCGATTAATGCCGGCGACGTCCCCGGACCGCGCATGCTGGTCAGCGGCCCGCCGCTGAGTATCGCGGGTGGCCACTGCGACAACAATCTGCTGCCGTTTGAGTGGCATGTTCAGAATGAAGGCGTGGCCGATGGCGTTGAAGCCGTCCAGCACAAGACCCGCGAGATCATCAAGTACGGTGCGGACCTGATCAAAATTTGCGCTACCGGCGGCGTGCTTTCGCATGGCGACAATCCGCAAGCGTCGCAGTATACGCTTGAGGAGATGAAGGCCATCGTGGCCGACGCGCACCGGCTCGGACGCAAGGTCGCGGCGCATGCGCATGGAGCGCAGGGCATCCGCTGGGCGTCAGAGGCGGGCGTGGATTCAATTGAGCACGGATCCTACATCGACGACGCGGCGATTGCGGAGATGAAGAAGAACGGGACATATCTGGTTCCGACCCTCTATCTCATGGACTGGTTTTATGAGAATGCGGAGAAGATCGGCACGCCGGCCGAGCTGATTGCCAAGGGACACGAGGTAATGCCGGCGGCCCGCAAGAACGTGGCGCGCGCCTTTGCCGCAGGAGTGAAGGTCGGATTCGGCACCGACGCCGCCGTATATCCGCATGGCCTCAACGCGCATGAATTCGCCGTTATGGTGAAGCTTGGTCTGACGCCGCTGCAGGCGATCCAGGCTGCGACCATTAACGATGCCGATCTGCTGGGATGGTCCGACAAGGTCGGGACTATTGAGCCGGGAAAGTGGGCCGACGTTGTGGCTGTCGATGGCGATCCGCTGGCGGACGTCACCACCCTCGAGCGAGTCAAGTTCGTGATGAAGGGGGGCGAGGTGATTAAGAATTTGTACTTGAAGTAAAGGACCGATTGCAGAGGGAGGGCCAACATCTTTACCACAGGGGACGCAGGGGAACACAGGGGAAAGCTTTTGATTTTTCCCGTGATCGCTTGTGTGTGGGGTTAGTGATGATTGACCTCACACTTCCGGTACAATCCCCCGGTGTCTGTTCGCCTGCAGATTGAAGCGACCCGCGGCGCTGCCCGCGCGGGCAAGCTGATCACTCCTCATGGAGAAGTCGAGACGCCGGTGTTCATGCCGGTTGGGACCCTGGCTTCGGTCAAGGGCGTCTCGCAGGATGTGCTCGAAGAACTCGGCGTCGAGATTCTGCTTAGCAATACCTATCATCTTTATCTGCGGCCTGGAGTTGAAACCGTTCGCCGGATGGGCGGGCTGCATCGGTTCATGTCGTGGGATCGAGCCATCCTTACGGATTCGGGCGGGTTTCAGGTTTTCAGCCTGACTGAGTTGCGCAAGGTCAGCGAAGAAGGGGTGGCGTTCCGTTCGCATCTGGACGGCTCTTCCCACTTTTTGAGTCCCGAAAAAGCCATGGAGGTGCAGATTGGGCTGGGGGCTGACATCGTCATGGCCTTTGACGAATGTACTGAGCATCCGGCCGATGCTCAGCGCTCGCGGGCGTCTATGGAATTGACACTGTGCTGGGCCGCGCGCTGCAAGAAGTATTTTGAAGAGCACAAGTATGAAGTGCCTTGGGGTGGCGTCCAGCAAGGACAGGCTTTGTTTGGCATTGTGCAGGGCGGCATGGACCGTGAACTGCGTCGCGAGTCTGCCGAACGCACCATCGACATTGGCTTTCCTGGATATGCCATCGGCGGGCTTAGCGTTGGCGAACCTCGCGAGCTTACGCGTGAAATTGTCTTGTCGACGCTGGAACATCTTCCCTCCGACCAGCCGCGGTATCTGATGGGAGTTGGCACTCCCGACGAGATCGCGCAGTATGCTCAGGCGGGCGTTGACATGATGGATTGCGTGCTTCCGACGCGCGCTGCCCGGCATGGATTGCTGTTTACTTCAGAAGGAAAGGTCTCGATCAAGCAGGCCCGGTACGCGCAGGATGAGAGCGCGCTCGATCCGGCCTGCGAGTGCCGCGTCTGCCAGCGTTATTCGCGGGCCTACCTGCGGCACCTATACGCTTCGAATGAACTGCTGGCGCAAGTTTTGAATACAGTTCACAACCTGCATTTTTACCTGGCCACGATGCGGACCGTCCGCACCTGGATCCGGGCGAGCCACGCGTCCAGCGCCGGCGATCTGCGACCGTAAATTGGTCTCACAATTCAACGTACCCGCCTTGACACCTAGCGAGCGGTCCGGCATTCTATTTAGCTTGGGGATAAGGTTCGTTTCTTTCTGTGCCGTTCCGGTCGCAACCGGGGCGCGGCATCGCCGGTTCCAGCCTGGAAGCGCTCGGTCTCCGGCCTTAGAAGAAAAATTCCCGTAGTTAAGCGGAATGAAGTCAAGCTGAGAGCGGAGAAAGTCTAGCGGCGAAAGAAGCAAACTTGTGCCGAGTTCCGTTCGGCCGGCCCGCAGAGGGCGCTTCAAGTTGCCGTGGGTTTAATCAGGTATTTCGTTCCATATTTCGTTACAAAGGATCGAGTTGGCACTGAAAATCATATTGTCTGGCATGTCGTCCGGTATTACAGGCGGATTGGCGGTTTGGTTGCAGCTACCCGGAGGCACAAGCCTGCTCGGATTGGCGCCACTGCTGTTCATCTTTGCCATTTTTTACTTCCTGCTGATTATGCCGCAGCAGCGGAAGCAGAAAAAGTGGCAGGCCATGCTGAGCGAATTGAAAAATGGGGACAAGGTCGTAACCAGTGGCGGGCTGCGCGGGACGATCATCAGCCTCAAGGACGACGCGTTGACTTTGCGCGTACCGCCCGACAATCTGAAACTCGAAATCAGCCGCGCGTCCGTGGTATCGGTGACGACGGCGGAAGAAGGAAAATAGTCGTTGGTCGCTAGTCGTTGGTCGCTCGCGAAGCGATTTTGGTTTTTGACCAGCGACTAACGACCACGGACGATCGACTGGTTTTTCATGAATAAGAACCTTAGTTGGAAGTTGCTTGTTATCGTCGGGATCCTGCTGGTCTTCCTGGCCGGTATCTTCGGCATTCCGAAGGACTGGTCGGGCAAGGGCATACGGACGTCGATCACCGATCGCATTCATTTGGGGCTTGATCTTCGTGGGGGGACGCACCTGATCCTGCAGGTGCAGGTCAACGACGCGGTCAATGTTGACTCCGACAATGCGATTGCGCGCCTTAAAGAGGACATGCGCGCGCGCAAGATCAATTACGCCGACATCACCAAGCCTGACCCGCTGAACCATCCTGAAGTGATCGTCGTCAAGGGCATTCCTCCGGAACAGGCCAGCGATTTCAAGAGCATTGTTTCCGACCGGCTGCCGGAATACGATCCTATCTCGGGGGCGGAACATTCCTGGACCGTCGCGATGAAGGCGCAAAACCTCGCTGATTTGAAGAACCGCGCGGTCGCCCAGGCCATCGAGACTATCCGCAACCGAATCGACCAACTTGGTGTAAGCGAGCCCGTGATTCAGGAACACGGCCTTGGACAGTATCAGATTCTTGTCCAACTCCCGGGCGTGGACGATATGGCGCGAGTGCAGGAAATCATGCAGTCCACCGCCATGCTCGAAATCAAGCAATCACTCGGTGGGCCCTATTCGAGCGAGCAAGCGGCTTTACAGGAGCACGGCGGCGTGCTGCCTCCGGACGCTGTCCTCATGCAAGGTAAGAGCATCGGCTCACGCAATACCGAAGGCGGTGAGACCTGGTATTTGATCTCTCGCGCCGCCGCGGTGACCGGTCGTGATCTTCGTACCGCGGAGCCGAGTACCGACGAAAATGGGCAGCCGGCGGTCCGCTTTATTCTTACTAGCGAGGGCGGCCGCAAATTCAAGGCGTTCACTTCCGCTCACATCGGAGATAGCCTGGCGGTCGTTCTCGACAACAAAGTCCGGGAAGTTGCGACAATCAAAGACACCATCAGTGACACCGGCATTATTAATGGCCGCTTTACCCAGCAAGAGACTCAGGACTTGTCGATGACGCTGCGTTCTGGTGCTTTGCCGGCGGGCATCAAGTACCTGGAAGAGCGCACGGTCGGGCCGTCTCTCGGCGCCGATTCAATCCGTTCTGGCGTGCGGGCAGCCATGGTCGGCATGCTCGCTGTCCTCATCTTTATGCTGGTGTACTACCGTTGGGCCGGAGTGAATGCCGATATCGCGCTGATTCTGAATCTGGTCATCCTGCTTGGGTTCATGGGATATTTCGGAGCGGTGCTGACGCTGCCGGGGATTGCGGGTGTCATCCTGACGGTTGGTATGGGCGTGGATTCGAACGTCCTGATTTTTGAGCGCATCCGGGAAGAACTGCGGAACGGAAAGACGCCGCCCTCGGCCGTGGAGCAGGGATTCAGCCATGCCTGGATCACCATAGTCGATACACACGTTACCACCATCGTCTCGGCCGCGATTCTGTTCCTCTTCGGGACAGGACCGGTAAAGGGTTTTGCAACCACTCTGGTATTCGGTCTGGCGGCAAACCTGTTTACGGCCGTGTTTGTATCGCGTGTGATTTTTGATTGGGTACTGAGCCGCAAACAGCGCGGAGAGGCATTGAGCATTTAGGACAGTCGTTCGTCGTTGGTCGATAGTCGTTCGGGAAGCCGAAAAGAACGACGGACCGCGAACGACCAGCGACTAGCGACCAACGACTGATTGTGAAGGGATCGTAAGCAGCGTGGAATTTTTCAAGAACACAAACATCGATTTCCTCGGGAAAAAGTGGTACTTCCTAACCTTCTCGCTGATCTTCAGCGTGGCCGGAGTGCTTTCCATGGCGTTCTGGCATGGCATCCCTTTGGGTGTCGACTTCCGCGGCGGAACGCTCGTCTATGTGAAGTACGCGCACACTCCCGACCTGGCCGCCATCCACTCCGAGGCCGAGCGCGTTGGATTGAAGAACACCCGGGTCCAGGGATACGGGCCCGCGGCCAATAACGAGGTGCTGATCCAGCTCGATATTCAGGAGACCAGCGAACAGGCTCTCGACAAGGGTAAGACGCAGATCATTCAGGCGCTCGAAAGCAACGCCACCCCGGGCAAGCAGGATCTCAACAACTCCAGTTCTCTAACCATTTCGAACTATCTTTTGGAGAGGGACCCGCTGCACATTGGGGCGGACGCCAGTCCGCGCTACACCGCTATCGCGCAGGCAATTGTCGATTATCGCGACAAGGTAAAAGGCGGCGTGCTCGGCTCCATCGATGAACTCAAGAGCGCAGCCGCTCCCGCGGCCGTCGCCGCGCTGCAGGACAGCTTCTTCGTGTCCGACTTTGGTATCCGCAACGTCGAGATCGTCGGCCCGCAAGTCGGGCAGCAATTGCGCAAGCAGGCGCTCCTCGCCACCCTTTATTCGCTGGCCGGAATGCTGGTTTACCTGGCGTTGCGTTTCGAATGGATCTATGGCGTCGCCGCCGTATTGACGGTCTTCCACGATACATTGATTACTGTAGGCGCCTTCTCGCTGCTGAACTGGGAAATATCGTTGACCGTTATCGCCGCCATCCTGACCTTGATCGGATACTCCAACAACGACACCATCGTCGTGTTCGACCGCATCCGGGAGAACATCAAGCTGCTGCGACGGGACAAGCTGGCCGACATCGTTAACAAAAGTATTAATCAGACTTTAAGTCGAACTATCTTGACAGCGGGCCTGACTTTCCTTACCGTGCTTGCTCTGTTTCTTTTTGGCGGCGAGGTGTTGCATGGCTTCAGCTTCGCCCTGGTCATCGGAATCCTGATCGGGACGTATTCGTCGATCGCGATCGCGGCACCGATTCTGGTCGCCTATCAGGAATGGCGCGGGGATCGGGGCAAGAAGCCGATTGCCATGCCGCTGCGTCCCGGTACCAACCCGACGCAGCCGAAGGAAAAGGTTAAGGCCTGAATCGGGGCCCTGTGGCTTAAACAGTTTGCTTTTGCGGCGCCTAAAAGAGCCTGATTTTCTAACAACTTACGGTGTCGCTAAAGCGATGCCCCGATGTACAAAACATGCGTTTTTCAGCAGACTGCTTTAAGTTGCATGGCATAAATTATTGACCTGCCCACAGAGGCAGGAGTTCGTAGAGGCAAAGGCTCTGAAGATCGGGAGCAAAGAGGATGCGTCCGGTGTCTAAGTTCTCGTAGAGGTCTGAGGTAGGAGAAGCCTATGTTTGAAGACAGCCTCATTGAATCAGGTAACAAGCTGAAAACTAAGCGGTTGGGCACCACCGTGTTGTCCTTCCTACTGCAGGTCGGGCTCATTTGCATACTGATCCTGATCCCACTGATTTATACCGACGCGCTGCCCAAGGGGAACCTGATGACGTTCCTGGTAGCGCCTCCACCGCCACCACCGCCACCCCCTCCGCCGGCGGCCGCACCTAAGGTGGTGAAGATCCAAAGCGAAGTTATTAACGGCCAGTTGCGTACGCCGACGAAGATTCCAGACAAAGTTCAGATGATCAAAGAAGAAGAGAACCCACCGGATCTGGGTGGCGGCGTCCCGGGCGGCGTCCCGGGCGGGATTCCCGGAGGTTCAGCGGGCGGCGTGATGGGCGGCATCCTCAATTCGGCCAACACCGCTATCCCAAAAGTCGCGACTCCACAGCGGGTTCGCGTGTCGACGGGTGTCGCGACCGGTCTTTTGATCAAGAAAGTTACGCCCAATTATCCGCAACTAGCCAAACAGGCCCGGATTCAGGGGACGGTCGTCCTGCAAGCGGAAATCAGCAAGGATGGCACCATTCAGAATCTGCAGTTAATTAGCGGGCACCCCATGCTGGCGCCAGCGGCGATCGAGGCCGTAAGGCAATGGCGTTACAAGCCATATTTGCTCAATGGTGAGCCTGTGGCCGTGGAAACCACGGTGCAGGTTAACTTCAGCTTGTCCGGGGGCTAGACTCTCCCGACCGGCTTGTAGCTGTGAAAGGTTGTGGCGGTTTGGAGCCCTCCCCATCCCACCTTTTTTCCGAGACGGGGAACCGGGTTGGGTTTGGCAATCCGGGGGCGATTCTGCCCACTTTGGTTTTCTTGCATCAAACGATTGTGATCAAGTGGCTGTGCACGGTTTTCCCGTAGAGATGCGGCTTGCCGCGTTTCCTGCCACAGAGTCAGACGGGGGCAAGCCCCGTCTCTACACGGGAATCAGTCAGCATTTTAGAGGCTAGTCGAAACAGTTCTGAGGAGGAAAGCAACTCATGGTAGTGAACCTGGCAGCAGTCGCACTCTGTAATTTCCATCTTTTCGCCGCCTGGCTTTTTCAAGATAGCTCGGTCGGCTGGGACCCGATTTCGCTCTGGAAGCAGATGGGGCTTTTGGCGAAAGTCGTGGTCGTCATTCTGTTCATCATGTCAGGGTGGTCGATCGGCGTGATGATTGACCGTTGGATGGCTTTCAACGCCGCCCGCAATCAGTCCCGCTCGTTCGCACCCGCAGTTGCCGGGGCGTTGCGTGAGGGCAAGATTGACGAAGCCATCAAAGTGGCGGAGCGCAACAAGAAAAGTCACCTGGCGAAGGTGGTCACGGCTGGCCTGATGGAATTCAAGGCCCACCAGGACAGCCCGGGTGAAATTCCTGGCGAGACAATTGAAGCTTCCAAGCGCGCATTGGAACGCACCGAAGCCATCGTGCACGCCGAACTGAAGCGCGGATTGGGCGGTCTGGCGACAATCGGTTCGACGGCTCCGTTCGTGGGGCTGTTCGGAACGGTGGTAGGCATTCTGAATGCCTTCAACGGTATTGCCAAGGAAAAGGCAACCGGCTTGGCAGCGGTCGCGGGCGGCATTTCTGAAGCGCTGGTAACCACCGCGGTCGGCCTGTTCGTGGCGATTCCGGCGGTTATGATGTTCAACTATTTGACCGGTCGCGTGGAAGCGTTCGACGTGGAGATGGATAACTCCTCGAGCGAACTGATCGATTACTTCCTGAAGCGCCGGAGCATGCGCCGGTCCTAAGCAGCAAGGTTAGGCTGCCAGAACGAGCGTTGCATCCATGAGTTGCTGAAGTGATGGAGGGACGGGCATCTCGCCCGTCCGGCCGGGCGGGGACGCCCGGCTCTCCACGAGCGAGTTTGGGGCGACCGCAGTAGCATGCTCGGCTAGGGCACGCAGACACGCAGGAGACAGAATTCCATGGCATTAGCAAAGCGAAACGAAGCGGCCAACGTCACCTCCGACATCAACGTCACACCGATGGTGGACGTGATGTTGGTGCTGCTCATCATCTTTATGGTGGTCACGCCCATGCTGCAACACGGCAAGCAAGTGGACATGGCCCAAGTCAATAATCCAACGGACATGCACGACGCCGACAAAGAGGATGCGCTGCAGGTCGCGATCACTCGCGATAACCACGTGTTCTTCGGCACCGATCCCATCAATCCGGACGAACTGACGCAAAAAATCAAGGATAAATTGGCGAACCGCACCGACAAACGGGTCTTTCTCAAGGCCGACGCCCGAGCCAAGTTCGGGTGGGTGGTCGAAGTCGTGGACAATGTGCGGGCCGCCGGTGTGGACCAACTCGGCCTTTTGACAGAGCAGAAGAAGTCCGGATCCTTTAACCCGCCGCCGGGACCCACTCCACAGGTACCCACGGGCGGGCAATAGTTAAGAAGTAGCAATACAGGAGATCGATTATGGCTATGGCAATGGGCTCCAAAGGGGGCCAGAACGCGAACATGAACGTCACGCCCCTGATCGACGTGCTGCTGGTGCTGCTGATTATTTTCATGGTGATCACGCCGCTGACGCCTAAGGGGTTGGACGCTCTGGTGCCCCAACCTCCGCCGAAGGATCAGAAACAGCCGCCGCCCACGCCTGATCGCACCATCGTCGTCCAGTTGATTGACCACGGTGCCGGCAACCCTCCGGGGCTCAAGATCAATCAGGATGACGTTACCTGGGAAACTCTGCAGGGACGGCTGGAAGATATTTTCAAGACGCGCGCTGAGAAGGTCATGTTCGTGAAGGGCGATGACAATGTACCGTTCGCCGACGTAGCCAACGTTATTGATATCGCGCATTCGGCCGGCGTTGACAAGGTCGGCTTGATCACAGCCAAAATCGAAGCGGGTGGGTAGAACGGTTCTAACGTAGAGTGACGGGCGTCTTGCCTGTCCATGCCGGGCGCGAACACCCGGCTCTCACCATCAAGGTTTCTGCACTCCGCTGCAAGGGAGATTGATAAAGCGATGAAAACGACTCAAAGGCTTCTGGTGGTATTCGCCGCCGCGCTGGTGATCCTCTCCGGCACCGGCTGTAACAAGCTTAAGGCGCGTGACCATCTCAACAAGGGTGTGCAGGCTTACAAGAATTCGAAATTCGAGCAGGCGATTGACCACTTCCAGCAAGCCGTCGCCCTCGACCCCACACTGATCAATGCCCGCCTGTATCTGGCCACAGCCTATGCCCAGCAGTACATTCCGGGCGCCGACACGCCCGACAACAACCGCAATGCCGAGCAGGCGATTGAGCAGTACAAGCAAGTGCTGCAGGTCGATCCCCGGAACATAAATAGCATTAAGGGCATCGCCTATCTCTATCTGCAGATGAAGAAATTCGACCTGGCCAAGGAATTCTACAAGAAGGCTTCCGAGGTTGATCCCAATGACCCCGAGCCTTATTACTCGGTCGCAGTCATTGACTGGACCCAGACCTACGTGCCGCGTCAGGAAGAGCGCGCCAAACTCGGCTTGAAGCCCGACGATTCCCTGCCTGCCAAGGACAAGAAGGTCTGTGCCACTATACGAGAGAAAAACACGCCCAACGTTCAGGAAGGCATCGATAACCTGAACAAGGCGCTCCAGCTTCGGCCCGACTATGACGACGCCATGGCATACCTGAACCTGATGTACCGGGAACGCGCCGACATACAGTGCGACGACTCGGCAGCCCGTGCCGCCGATCTGAAGACCGCCGACGAATGGGTCGACAAAACCATGGCCACCAAAAAAGCCAAGGCAGAAAAACAGCCGGCAGGCGCCATCGTGATTGATCAGAACAAGTAAATGCTTCCGCTCGTGCTGGGCGGGGCTTTGCCCCGTCCCAGCCGGGCGCAGTTCGTCCCCGCCTCCCACCGCCGTCCAACAAGCCGCTTCTCAGCCCTTAAAGGTGCGTCTGATTTCACACCGCTTGCGGTATTGCCATGGCGATACCCTGTTACGAACCCAAATCTGCGAAGTCAATCTCTCCGCAGTCCGCGAATCACGTCCGCAGGTGATTTGCGGGTGCGTGGCCGTCGGTCGCGCAGGTAAAATCAGTGCGGCACAGCGCGTCAAGTGAAGCATGTTCAAGAAAATCCTGATCGCCAACCGGGGGGAAATCGCGGTGCGCATCATCGCCGCCTGCCGCGAAATGGGCATCGCCACCGTCGCCGTCTATTCCGATGCCGACCGAACCGCACTCCATGTCCGTGGGTCTGACGAGGCATACCTCATCGGCCCGGCTCCAGCTGTCGAGTCCTACCTTCGGATAGACAAGGTCCTCGACGTAGCCAAGCGCTCTGGCGCCGAGGCCATCCATCCCGGCTACGGCTTCCTTTCGGAAAACGCGACGTTCGCCCAGGCCTGCGCGGATGCGGGCGTGAAGTTTATCGGGCCCACTCCGTACGCCATCGAAATGATGGGCTCGAAGACCCGAGCCCGGCAGGAGATGGAAAAAGCTGGTGTGCCTGTTGTTCCCGGAACGTCGCGCGGTATCGCCTCTCCTGAAGAAGGCGAAGAAGTCGCCGCGCGCATCGGCTACCCGGTAATGCTGAAAGCCGCTGCCGGCGGCGGTGGCAAAGGCATGCGCCTGGTGCGCAGCCGCGAGGAACTTCGTTCCGCCCTCGAATCCGCCCGGAGCGAAGCGCAACGCTCTTTCGGCGACGGCGAAGTCTATATTGAAAAGGCAATTATCAATCCCCGCCACATCGAGATGCAGGTGCTGGCCGATGACCACGGCAATACCGTGTGGCTGGGCGAGCGTGAATGTTCGATCCAGCGCCGCCACCAGAAAGTTCTTGAGGAGGCGCCATCGCCGATCGTCGATCCCGAGATACGCCGACGCATGGGCGAAGTTGCCGTGAAAGTCGCGCAGGCGGCCCACTACACCAATGCCGGCACCGTCGAATTCCTCGTCGATCAGCAAAAGAACTTCTATTTCCTTGAAATGAACACGCGCCTGCAGGTGGAACATCCGGTCACCGAGTTGACCACGGGACTTGATCTAGTGCACCTGCAGATCCGGATCGCTGCCGGAGAGAAGTTGCCCTTCACGCAATCCGACGTGGAGATTCGTGGACACGCCATCGAGTGCCGCATCTACGCCGAAGATCCAGATAACAATTATTTTCCCAGCCCCGGCAGGATCACGCTGCTGCTCGAGTCCTCAGGACCCGGGATCCGTCGCGATAGCGGCATGTACGAAGGCTGGAATGTGCCCATGGATTACGATCCGCTTCTTGCGAAATTGATCGGCTACGGAACCGACAGGCAGCAGGCGATCATGCGGCTCCAACGAGCGCTTGATGAATATTTCGTGGCCGGTATCAAGACCAACATTTCATTATTCCAGCGCATCCTGCGCGACGTCGATTTCCAGGAGGGGAAGCTCGATACCGGATACCTCGACCGTTTGCTGGCGAAAGACGATCTGGCCGCCACCTCGCGCGCACCGGAGCGCGATATAAAAACGCTGGAGGCGATCGCCGCCATTGCCGCCGGAATGTTTGCCGTGCTCGACCCGGCCTCGCCCATTAGCAGGAATGGGAGTACCGCCGAGCCGGCTTCGGTTCTATCCAACTGGAAACAGAAGGGACGCTCGGAAGCGCAGCGCTGATCTTAATGGTTTATGACGTCATAGTGGATGGCAAGCCCCACCGGCTCGAGCTTGAAAAAGCCGTCGCCGGATGGGATTGCCGCTTGGACGGGCAACCGGTTCACATAGACGCGGTAATTGCGCGCCGCGACGTTTTGTCGCTGTTGGTTGATGGGCACACCTTCGAAATTAAGCGCGAGCAGACTGCGATCGATCTCCATATTTGGGTCGGCACTACCTGCTTCACGGTCGAGCTGCGCGATCCGCGGTCCCTACGCTCGCGCAACCAAGATACCGGAAATGAAAAGGGTCCCAGAAGAATTTTAGCTCCGATGCCCGGACGCATCGTGCGTCTGCTGGTCGCGGAAAATTCGGAAGTTGAAGCCGGCCAGGGCATCGTCGTAGTCGAAGCGATGAAAATGCAAAACGAAATCAAGTCGCCAAAAAAGGGCATCGTGAAAAAAATATCGGCGACCGCGGGCGCGGCAGTGAACCCCGGCGACGTGCTGGCCATCGTGGAATGAAGATGGAGGGAACGCGCCGGTCCAGCCGGGCGGGGCGCCCGGCTCTCCACTAACACTATCCGACGGCCCCAGCACCTATGTCATCTCAAACCGGTTTCTGTCCGCGCGTACCATGGAAGGCAGCGACAGATACAAAACGACAGTTAGCAATGGCGGAGGTGCCTACGTGAAGCTACAGCGGATTATCAGTTTTGCGACCCTGGCAATCTCGATTCTTACGCTCGTCCTTGTATTAAAGCGACCTGCGCCGCTTGCGCCTGCAGTCGCGCCGGCCGCGGCTGCCGCCAATGCGCAGTCCTTTCAGGAGAAAGTGAACCAGCTTGCGCAGCCCCGGATGCCAGGCGAAGGGGAGAGCGAAGTCCGCATGAATTCCGGCGAATTGTCGGCTGCGCTCGCGCAAGCTTCTGGCTTGTTGCCCGCAACGGCGTCCGCGAATACTTCGCCCTCCGCCAACCCTCCGAGCACAAGCGGTTCGACGGAGTTTCCGGGCGCGGTGCCCAATATCAAGGATTACCAGGTCTCCATGGATGGAGATATCGTTCGCGGTCAATTTCTTACCCAGATCGCCGGCAAAGATGTGTATCTCACTCTGGCCGGACATCTCGGCTCCAAAGATGGTTATGCCACTTTCGATGCCACCGAGGTTAAAGTTGGCGATCTCTCCGTGCCCGCATCGCTGGTTAACGAAGTATTGCAGAAAAAACTCACCGAGCAGCGCGATCAGCTTAAACTTCCCAACAACGTGAAAGACCTCAGAGTCGAAAACGGTGAGCTCGTGTTTGTGGAGAAATAACGTTCGCTGCGTTTCCTGTGATTAAGGTCCAAGAATTCATAACCACAGAGGACACAGAGGCCACGCGGGAGCACAGAGAACTTTCGTCGAAAATCACCATCCCTGCAGAAAATGCCGAACGCCTACAAAAACATTCGCTTGTAAAGCAAAAGTTGCCGGGCGCGCTACACGAAGGGTTTCTTTCGACAGAGTCTTCTAATGTCCGTCTAATCTCTTTCTAACCCAATGCGTTTCAAATCGACAATATGACGAGTTTTCCGATCCCGCACAACTATGCTGACCACGTACTAGTGGCTAGTCCCAGCAATGTGGTACGCCAGCGCGTCCTCGAAAGTCTGCGTTCCCCCGCCCGCCGATTCGAAGAGGCTAGCGGAGGAGCCGAAGCCCTTTCCCATTTAGAGAGCGGCTTCTGGCAGGTGGTCTTTCTCGATCGCCGCCTGCCCGACCTCGACGCCGAGGAACTCAGCCAGACCGTCCGGCAACGCTATCCCGGAATCGAAGTCGTATTGCTCGATTCGGAAAGTGAGGTCGAAGCCCGCGCAGCCGAAGAAAGGCGGGGCGCGGAAATGTTGCCTGCGCTATCCCAGGTCAAGGACAAGGACAAAAAAGACGAAAACAAAAATACGAATCCGGACCCCCGCGAAGACAAGCTTCTGCCTCCGGCCCGCGCCACCCACTCCATTCTGGGAGCGCCCTTGCCCGGAATGATCGGCAACTCACGCATTATGCAACCCGTGCATCATCTGGCGCGCTTGCTCGCGCCACGCAATACAACTGTCCTGATCACCGGCCCGACGGGCTGCGGCAAGGAAATCGTCGCCCGCGCCATTCATCAACTGAGCCCGCGCGCGGCGCGTACCTTCGCTGTCGTAAACTGTGCCGCGATTCCCGAGACCCTGCTCGAAGCCGAACTCTTCGGATACGCCCGCGGCGCTTTCACCGGGGCAATGCAATCCTATGCTGGAAGAATCCAGACGGCGCAGGGAGGCACGCTCTTCCTCGACGAAATCGGCGAAATGCCGTTGAGCCTCCAACCCAAGCTGCTTCGTTTTCTGGAGCAGAAAGAACTGCAGCGCCTGGGCAGCGCCGAAGTCGTGCACGTGGATGCCCGCGTCATCTCCGCCACCAACGCGCACCTGCTTACCTTGGTTCGCGAGGGAAAGTTCCGCGAAGATTTGTACTATCGGCTTTGCGCTTTCCCTATCGAAATTCCGCCCTTGCGCGACCGGTCCGAAGATATCGCGCCGCTCGCCGCGCACTTTCTCGCAAAATTTGCCGCGCCCCTGCCCGCGCCGGAATTGTCCGCCACGGCGCTGCAACTGCTGAAGGCGCAGCCCTGGGCTGGGAACATTCGCGAACTGCAGAACGTGATCGAACGGGCGCTGATCCTCTCTGAAGAACAAGCGCTGATCCGCCCCGAGCATCTGTTGCTGGCGGATAACAGCTTTTGCGGATCGCGCTAGGGCCGCGACACGCGGGCTTCTTGGTGGGCGGCGGGAGACGGGGCAAGCCGCGTCTGTACGGGAAGGCGGAAATCGCAATGTCGAGCGATAGGTCATCTTCATCCGTACTCGACATGAGAGTGTTCTAAGGCAATTTATGCCGGGCTGGCATCGTCGTTGCAGGGTGATCTTCATGTCCACCTCGTATCCAGCTCCGCGAGATCCGGCGCGTGACACCGAGCATCCCCTGGCCCGCGCCTTCGCGTCGTTATGGAAAAATTGGCGAGTGGATCGAAAAGCTCGGCTTTGCCACTGAACAGGACGTCACCACCGCCCTCGCTCTACAATGGGGTTGCCCGGTCGCAACTTCCTTCGACCCCACCAGTATCCATTCTCTCGGCAACATTCCGCTTCCCATCCTCGAGGCCTTTCAGATGCTCCCTCTCAACCATGTTGCCGCCACCAACACGCTCTACCTCGCCTTTGGAGAACGCGTCGATCACCGGGCTCTCTACGCTATCGAAAAAATTCTGGCTTGCCGGACCCAGCCCTGCGTTGCCGGACGCAAAAGCATCGCCTGCCAAATCGACCTCATGCGCCAACTGCAACGCCCCAACGACGTAGAATTCGGACCCATGAACGACCTCGCTGAAATGGCCCGCATTGCCTCCAGCTACACCGCCCGACTAAGTCCCGAAGCAGTCCGCATCAGCCGCATCGGGCGTTTCATCTGGCTCCGCCTCGATGTCCACGCCGATGTCCATCTCCGTCCCAGGCCGCTCCCCATCGCCACCAATGTCGTGTTCCGCTTGTCAACCGACTCCACCCGCCGCCAGCTCCTCCCCGCCCCTCCACCGCCACCCCCATAGGGACGACCACCCTCGGCCGTCAGAAATTATTTTGTTGGAGAGCTCACGACGCCACAGGCCGCGGAAAAACTCCAGAGCCAGGTTTCAGCTCCGCTGTGCTCCCTGTGGTTAAGCTCTGAGCCTTTCTCCACGCCCTGTGCGTCTCGGCGGTGAAAAGATTCCGACTCTCTACAGCGTCCGCTTAAACAGCGGCACCGCCAACGCCAGCGTTACCACCGCAAATATCGACAGATAAATCATGTCTGGAACAATCGCCGACAGCCCTGCTTCCTTCAGCAGCAGCGACTTGAATCCATGCACCGCATACGTAAACGGATCCACCTTCGCTATCGCCCGCAGCCACACCGGAAACGCCTCCACCGGATAAATCGATCCGCTGGGAAAGAACAACAATGTATTCAGAATCCCAAAAATCGCGCGCGGGACGAGCGGATCTTCAATCCTCACCATCATCAAGAACATCATCGTATTGAACGCCACCGAGGTCAGCACGATCATCACTAACAGACCTACCATCGTCCCCGGGTTAAAAATCGTTCCCACTCCCGACGCCAGCGACCCGACCACGGTTATCACCACTCCGGTCATTACCGCCTTAATCGCCCCCGCCCCGTTCAACCCAAACACCAGCTCCGACTTCGTGATCGGAGTTACCAGATACCCCTCATGCACCCCGCGAGCCTTATCGTCGATATACAACATTCCGCCGCCGATCATTACGGAAACAAACATCGCCAGCGTGATCGATCCCGGCAGCAGATATTTCATGTACTCGATATATGGATACAGCTCCACCACCTCCAGCGCCGTCTTCTGCAACAGTCGCGGCGACACGTCCGGCTGGTTCAACGCGTTCGTCACTTCGGTCATCTTCTCTTCGAACGTCGAGCTCATGAAGTTGTCGCTGTTATCCACGATCAGCGCGATCCGCGGATGATTCTTCTCGTAAACCATCTTCGAATACTGCGCCGGAATAATTACCGCTCCCTGAATCTTCCCGTTGCGCACGTCCTCCCGCGCCTGCACTTCATTGTCATAAGGAACTGCGACAAACGTCCCCGCATTCGCCCGCACAGCGTCAAAGGCTTCCTTGATCCGGATCGCCTGCGTCCCATGATCCTCATCCACGACTCCCATCTTCGCTTCGCGGATCTTTCCTCCAAACGCATTCCCCAATATGATCAGCTGCACCAGCGGAAAAATCATCGACGCCATCATCAGCGCCGGCGACCGGAAGAACTTCCGCATCTCGCGCTCAATAATCGCCATCATTCGATTCATGGTTGCAACCCCGGTCTCTGCGGCATCGTGAACGCATGCGCCTTCACCAGTTCATCGCGCAATTGCCGCCCTGTGTAGTGGACAAACACGTCGTCCAACGTGGTGTTCTGCACGGTTAAAGTCTTCAATGGCGTTCCTGCTACCACCGCCATCTCCACCAGGTCCGTCGTCGTGCCCGATCCATTCGCCGTCAACACGCGGAACATCCCCGCACTTTCATTCTGCACCGATGTCACTCCCGGCAATCCCCGCAGTCGATCTTCCCAATCGGCCGGCGGATTCTCGAAGTGCGCCTCAATCACGTTCGACCCCGGCACGCTCGCCTTCAACGCCTCCGGAGTATCCAAGGCCACCAACTTCCCGTGATCCACAATCGCAATCCGATTGCACAGCCGGTCCGCTTCGTCCATGTAGTGCGTTGTGATCAGGATCGTCAGCTTGCGCTTCGCCTTAATGTTCGTCAGCATCTCCCACACTGCCACCCGCGACACCGGATCGAGACCCGTCGTCGGCTCGTCCAGGAAAAAAATCTTCGGACTATGCACCAGCCCCCGAGCAATCTCCAACCGCCGCCGCATGCCGCCTGATAAAGTCTTGGTCTGTGCTCCCCGCCACTTGGTAAGGTCCACCGTCTCCAGTAACTCGGCGATGGCCTCTTTGCGCCTCTGAGTAGGGACGTCATACAACTTGGCATAAATATTAAGATTCTCTTCCACCGTCAAATCCAAGTCGCTGGTCAGCGCCTGCGGAATCACGCCAATCGTCCGCCGCACCGCGTCCGGATCGCGAGCCACATCATGTCCCTCCACCCGTACCGCCCCGGCGGTAATCGGAATCAGCGTGGTCATCATCCGGATCAAGGTCGATTTCCCCGCCCCATTCGGCCCCAGCAGCCCGAAAATTTCTCCCTCCTTCACCGCAAACGAAATATCGTCCACCGCAGTGAAGTCCCCATATCGCTTAACAACATGTTCCACTTCAACAGCATGGGCCGCGTCCGCAGCAATCTCGCTCCGCCCATTAAACTCTGAAGGCGAAGTCCCTCCGGCGCCAGTCTTATTCACTTCCATCCCCAATCTCCCTATGCTCGTGTGGAGACGGGACTCTGTCCCGTCCAGCCGGGCGAAGTTCGGCAGGTCTCTACCTCTCCCCCGCCGCCTGTGCGCTCTTCGGCGATGTCCCCTTTAACTGCTCTGGACTCACCAGCACCTCCGCAGTCATTCCCGGAACATGCGCCCCTTTCGGATTTTCCAGTCGCACCTTCAACGAGATTGTCCGAATGTCGCGCTTCCGCCGCCCCACATCCCGCTGCGTAGCAAAATCCGCCTCCGCCGCCTTGTAGAAGACTTTCCCCGGAACCACAGTCCCTCCCGGCAGCCGCACCCGCAGCGTGTCCCCGAGTCCAATGTAATCGGCGTCTGTCTCCGGAATCGCCGCCAATACCCATGTGTCCTTGAAGTCCACCACCGTCACGATCGCTTGCCCGGAGTTCACCACTTCGCCTTCGCGTGCCGCTCGCACCAGGACCGTCCCTGTTACCGGCGAATAGATCTTCGTATATCCCAGACGCACTTCCGCTTCCTTCAACCGCGCCACCGCGTTATCCACTTGTGCCCGCGTCGATGTCACGGTACTTTGCGCTGCCGTCGCCTGTTTCGTCCGCGCGATTGCCGAATTCAAATCCGCCTGCGCCGCCGACACCTGGTCCTTCAGTGCCTGAACGCTCGCCTGTTGCGCCTTCAGATTCATCTCTGCCTGCACCTTCTCCTGCTCCGAGGCCACACCTGCTTTCGCAAGTCCAATCGTCCGCAGACTGTCACTCTCCACCCGCGCCAAAGTCGCTTCCGCCTGCGCCAATTGCGCTCGCGCCGCCTGCAGTCGCGCCTGCGAATTTGCCACATCTCCCGTCGTCGACCCTTTCGTCGATTGCCGCGTGTATTCGGTCTCGCTGACTTTCGACCGCATACTCGCAATCGTCGCCGCCGCCGCACGCTCCTGAGCCTCCAGTTCCGACGGATCCAGCAGCGCAATCAGATCCCCCTGCTTGACCTGCGTTCCTTCTTCGACCAGCAGCTTTGTAATCCGCCCCTGCATCTGCGGGCTCACCACAATCTGATTCGCATCCACTGTTCCCACCAGCACCAGGTCTTTCCCTCCCGGCGTGGAAGAAAAGTAGTACGCCGCAGCAATCGTCAGGATGATTGCCAGGACAATCAAAAATTTATTCCGCGCACTCATCGCCAATCTCCTTGCCACGGGTTGCGTGGGGACGGGCGACCTTGCCCGTCCAGCCGCTGACAGCGCCACTTTCCTCCGTCTCACGTTGCTCACCGGACAAACAACGCCCGCGAAACAAAATCGAGAACAAACGCCCGCCGTTGCCGTATCCGCTCCACCGACAACGGGTCCACTTTCAGCAGCGTCTTCATCAGCGGCGCCGCGCCGAAATAAAAAATAATTACTCCCACCACCGAGGGCAGGAAATCCATCGGATTCACCACCCGAAATTCCCCTGCCTCAATGCCCTCCCGCAATAAATCGGCCAGCTTCCGGAAGATCGGACGGAAATATTCCTTTGCCACCCGCTGCATCCGCGCGCTGCCTGCCCCCGATCGCATCCACTCCGCTTGCACAACCCGCGGAAACCGCGGATTCGCCGCGATGTAGTCAAAATACGCGCCCAGATATTCCAGCATCTTCTGCCGCGGCGGCAGTTTGCTTTCGAGCACCGGCATCACCCGCGCCCGCAGTCCGCTGAATACATGGTCCAGTACCGCTTCGTACAATGTGTCCTTGTCCTTGAAGTAGTAATAAAGCAGCGCCTTGTTGACGTGCGCCGCCCGCGCGATCGCATCCGTGCGAGCCCCCGCAGTGCCGTGCTCGGCAAACTCTGCCACCGCCGCCTTAAGAATTGCCGCCCGGCTCTCCTCCGGCTGCCCCCGAGTTCCAAGCCGAGGAGCGGACCGCCCAGCACGAGCGCGGCCCGGAGAGCGACGCGGCCGAACTGGATGACGAGTAGGCATAGGTTTCTTCATATAATTAACTAGTTAGTTAGATTATAGCAGTATAGTCGGATTGTCCACCGCAAACTCAGCATTAGCCGTAGGAACGGAGGCCTTGTTTGCCCAAGAAAGCAAGAATTTTTCAGGGAAACGCTGGAGGCAGAAGGAGGAGGACAACAAGCAAGAATGACCGCCACGAAGAGTCTAATGCGGGTTGCGTGGATGCGCCAACGGTGTGGCCGAGCCTCGCTCAGCCGCCGATTTTTCTAGCGCAATCCGCCCGCGATCGAAGGCACCAGGAGCACCTCGTCGCCGTCCTGGAACGAATATGAAGCGCCGCCAAGAAAGCGAATATCTTCCTCATTCACATAAATATTCAAGAAGCGACGCGTCTCACCCGCTTCATCCCGCAAATGGGGCTTCAAGTCGGGGAACTGCTGGTCGAGCTCCGCGAACAGCTCGCTAAGATTGGCAGCGGAGCAAATAACGCGCGGCGTCCCAGAAGTCAGCCGTCTTAAAGCCGTAGGAATCTGAACCGTGATGCTCATAAGAAACCTCCTGGGCAAAAGCCCGAACGACAGTGTGTCGTCGTTAGTCGCTGGTCATAAGTCGTTAGCAAATCCGACCCAGGACAAAACCGCCGCGAGCGTTTGTGCCAGCGAACGACTAACGATTAACGACCAACGACTGAAGCTACTGCTGTTGTCTCCGCCACAGGCGCCGGCAGCGCACCGGCCTTCGCCGCGAGATAAGCCTCGAACTCGGCAAGCTTCGGAGCGATCGGTGTTTCGACTTGATACTTGTCCGCCAGCACGTCAGTCGTCTTCAGTCCGTTCCCGGTAATGCACAGCACCGTCGTTTCATCCGGTAGAATGCGGTCCTGCTGGATCAGCTTGCGCGCGGTTCCAACGGTTACGCCACCCGCGGTCTCGGTGAAGATGCCTTCGCTCTCCGCCAGCAATTGGATGGAACTGACAACTTCCGGATCAGAAACGTCCTCCGACCATCCACCGCTCTTGGTGATGGCCTTTAACGCGTAATGTCCGTCGGCGGGATTGCCGATCGCCAGCGACCGCGCAATCGTCTTCGGACGTTGCGGCTCGATCTCGCTGCTGTACTGCTTGATCGCGGTCGAAATCGGAGAGCAGCCAGTCGCTTGCGCGCCAAAAAACTTCACCGGTTTCGGGTCGACCAGTCCCAGGAGAATCAGTTCATCAAACGCCTTCTTGATTTTCGTGATCAGCGATCCTCCCGCCATCGGCACAACGACGTTATCGGGTAATTGCCAGCCGAGTTGCTCGGCGATTTCATAGCCCACCGTCTTCGAGCCCTCGGCGTAATAGGGACGCAGATTGACGTTCACGAATCCCCAACGATGTTCATCTGCAATTTGCGAGCACAGCCGATTCACGTGATCGTAACTGCCGTTGATGCGTACCAGCTCCGCGCCAAACACCTGTGTGCCGAGAATCTTCGCGGGCTCAAGATCCGAGGGAATAAAGATCCAAGCCTTCAATCCTTCGCGCGCCGCTTGTGCCGCGACCGAGTTCGCAAGATTCCCCGTGGACGAGCAAGCCACGGTATCGAACCCGAAAGCGCGCGCATTCGCCAGCGCGACCGCCACCACGCGATCTTTGAAGCTCAATGTGGGCAGGCACACCGCATCATTTTTAACGAAGAGCCGCCGCGATCCAATCTTTTCGCCCAATCGAGGCGCCGAAACTAGCGGGGTGAACCCAACTGGGAGGGAGGGCTGGTACCCCGCCGGTAGCGGCAGCAGCTCGCGATAGCGCCACATATTCGGCGCGCGCGAGGCCAACAGGTCGCGCGAAATGCGCGGTCGAATGGAATCGTAATCGTAGGTGATTTCGAGCGGCGAGAAACAGTCTTCGCAGATGCTGCGCGGCTGGTTGCCGAAGGTCTTGCCGCATTCGCGGCAGCGGAGTTCGTACGTGCTCGTCCCCATTCTGCAACTTCTTTCCGTGACTGCGGGACGAGCCGGGTAAAAACCCCAGTTAACACAAAACCCCTTTTCCGAATGGGAAAAGAGGCTCGGGAAATGCGAATCAATTTCGCTTACCCGAATCTCATGGTCCCCGTTACCGGGCGAGAGTTGGCACCTGCGATGGAGATATATGATCCCGATCCGGTTGCCGTGGCGTCCTAGGGCTCGTCCCTCAGCCACTCTGCATGAAATTCCAGTCCGCTCAAAAAAGAACGAACTTGGAGTCAGATACTACAGCCCGACCAATCGGTCTGTCAAGGGCGATTTCATCGGCCTTCAGCGAGTGTACTGATTCCGCTTTTTGTCTTCGTGCCGCTCGATCCCCAACCGGATCAGCCGGTCAATCAACTCAGGATAGGGCACTCCCGATGCCGCCCACAGCTTCGGATACATGCTGATCGCGGTGAAGCCGGGCATGGTATTGATCTCGTTGACGTAGATCCTGCGCGATTTGGGGTCCATTAGAAAATCGACGCGCGCCAGACCCGTGCAATCGACCGCTTGAAACGCCGCGATTGCCAGCCTCTGCGCCGTCTTCATTTCTGCTTTCGTGATCTTCGCGGGGATCACCAAGTCGGAGCCTTCCGCCAGATACTTCGCGTCGTAGTCGTAGAACTCTTTACAGGGAACGATTTCTCCCGCGATCGACGCTTTGGGATCGTCGTTACCGAGCACCGCGCACTCGATCTCTCGCGCCTTGTTCCTCTTGCCTCCGACGCCTTCCTCAATCACGATCTTGCGATCGAACTTTGCCGCTTCTGCAATGGCCGGGCCAAGTTCCTTGCGATCGTGCGCCTTCGAGATTCCCACCGACGACCCAAGATTCGCGGGCTTCACGAAGACCGGATACTTCAGATTGCTCTCCACCTGCCTCTGCGTTTTTTTGAGCCCACCCTCGAATTGGCTACGCAACACGGTCACGTGTTTCACGATCGGCAATCCCGCCGCGCGGAACAGCGACTTCATGATGTCTTTATCCATGCCGGCGGAAGAGCCGAGCACGCCTGCGCCGACGTAGGCGATGTCGGCCAGTTCGAGAAGACCTTGAATCGTTCCGTCTTCACCGAAAGTTCCGTGCAGAACGGGAAAAATAACATCGACATTAATCGCGCGATCGGAAGCGCGCCGCAGATTCGCATCGGTCTGGAACGGCGCAAGTCCAGCGTCGCGCCGCGCCGGCTCCGGAGGAACGACCACCGACTCGCCAGTAGCCAGCACAGCGGCCCCCGGAGTCGCCCCCGGATCGCCCGCACGAAGCTGCGTCTGTGTGGCACGGACGTCCTCGCCGCCTTCACCCTTGCCCTTCAGCAGACGTTCCGCGTGTTCCGCCGTGAGCCAGCGGCCATCTTTTGTGATGCCGATGGGGACAACTTCATATTTTGTTTTATCAATTGCATTCACAACGGACGCCGCCGACAGCAACGACACTTCATGCTCACCGCTGCGTCCGCCAAAGAGGATGCCAACCCGAAGCTTTGCCATACCATTTCAGTTTGGCTGCGTAAGAGTTCCCCGTCAATCGCAGGATGGGTACCCGAAAGACCACGCCTCCGAACGCCTGCAAGAGTCGTTCCCGACTAGCCCTTTGGTTGAGTTGACAAGTGTCAGGGGGGCGTTTAGCCTCGCTGGTCAAAGGGGAAGGGCGGCACGCCGAAGTGTCTTTTCCTGAATTCCCGGAAGGCGGATCACTTATGAAAAAGGCTCTACTTGCGGCAGCGTTATTGGGGCTGATGGCTACTACATGGGTTACGGCGGCGATGGGGCAGATCGCTCCCACGGCTCCTCGCAAGAAACGCGTCGCCGTCTTCGACTTTGACTACGCCACGGTGCATGGTGGGGTAGCCGCGATCTTCGGGCAAGATGTCGACATCGGAAAGGGAGTCTCCGACCTGCTGGTCAAGTATCTGGTTAAGGACGGCAGCTACTCCGTGCTCGAGCGCAAGGCCATGGACAAGATACTGACGGAGCAGAATTTCTCCAACAGTGATCGCGCCAACCCGAATTCAGCCGCCAAAATCGGCAAACTGCTGGGCGCGGACGCCATCATCGTGGGCAGCATCACGCAGTTCGGCAATGACACCAAGAAAACTGGCATCGGCGGAGCCGGCGGCGGTCTGGGCGGCTTTGGCCTGGGTGGATTTAAACACTCCAATACAAAAGCAATCGTCGCGCTCGATGCCCGCATTGTGGATATTGACACTGCTGAAATTCTGGCTGTCGCCGAAGGAAAAGGCGAATCGCAGCGCTCGAGCACCTCGCTCGTTGGAGGCGGAGGTAGCTGGCATGGCTTCGGCGCCGGAGGTGTCGATTTCGGGAGCAGCGACTTTCAGAACACAATCATTGGCGAAGCCGTGAAAGCGGCGGTCGAAACCATGAGCACCGAAGTGATCGCCGGCAAGGACAAACTGGTCACGCGGACGATCATGGTAGAAGGTCTGGTAGCGGCGGTGGACGGCGGACAGGTGATCCTGAATGTCGGCGCTAAAGCGGGCGTGAAAGTCGGCGACCAGCTCAGCGTGGAGCGTGTAAGCAGGGAAATCAAAGACCCAGCTACCGGGAAGGTCCTGCGCCGCATGAGCACATCGATCGGGTTCGTGAAAGTCACCGACGTCGACGATGTTTCCTCAGTGTGCTCGGTGGTTTCCGGGACGGGCTTTAAAACCGGGGATGCGGTCAAGACGACAACGCAGTAGCCGACGGCCATGTCAGGAGTGGACGGCGGAGCGCTATCTGGCTCCGCCGTTTTATTTAGTCCGTTGCCGAGTTCAAAGGCGCTTAAGGCAGAATCACCCGACACTTCAAAGGTCGCCGTAGTACTTGGGAACCCCTGCTGAAAGCCGGGTCCAGAGTACTATTACGAATAAGACTTTCGCCGGAGGAAGATCGCCATGCGGGAGAAAATCAAGATTTCCGTGCTGGTAGCCGCTTTGATTATGATCGGGATCACGCCGTGCCTGGTGGGGGCGCAAGACCTTCCGGCGGTTTCGCTTGAAGACCAACTCAAAGCGCAATACACGCTGGCGAAGATGGGTTGGAACTCGGGCGGAGCTGTCATAGTGGAGGAGGGGACCGTCCTGGTCATCAAGAAGGACGGAATCCTCGGTGTGCCCTATGGCGATCAGCCCGTCGCCACCAAATATCAGGATGGAACGGTGCGCTCTCCCAGCGCCTCGATGGTGGTGCCGCGAGGCAACCTCACGGGGAAAGTTGGGAAGCAGCAAACCACCCGATTGTTCCAAACGGGCGAACGAGTATATCCCTCCCAGATCGCCGTGAATCTGCCGAAAGATCAGGTGACCATCAGCGTGGTGTCTTGTGATGCCTGCAACAATGTCAGTCCGACGACCTTCTATAAAGCCGACGTGGTTTTTCAGTTCGCGAAAGGAACGCTCGCGACCTCTAGCCGGTCACAGGTAGAAGATACGATCGCCGAACTCCTGAATATCGATGACACACCCAGCGATCAGGGTGGCGGGGGCGGCAACGGTAATGGCGCCAGTAATGCTAATGACGAGCAACGACGTAACCAGGCTGGCGGTGGAGGACAAGCGCAACCACAGGCGCCTCCGCCCGAGCCCCAGCAGATTGAAAAAGGGGAAACGCCCGATCAGGTGAAAGCCGTACTCGGCCAGCCGGACAAGATCATCAATTTTGGCTCGAAGCAGATTTTTATATACAAGGATTTGAAGGTGACGTTTCTGAACGGGAAGGTGTCGGATGTGCAGTGAGCGACATCTTTCGTGAAATTGTCATCCCGAGCGACGCGAGGGATCTGCTTCTCGCGGCAACATGCGGATCCCTTGCTTCGCTCGGGATGACAATTTCATAGGCCTCTCAACCAGCGCTACAGGATCTTCTTTCCAAACGCCGAGAGTGCCAACTCCACAGCTAAATCGGCGGTCTGGTTGTGTTCGTCGATCACGGGATTCACTTCCACGATTTCAAAGCTCGTCATGCGTCCATGGTCGGAGATGATTTCCATGGCGAGATGCGCTTCGCGATAGGTGGCGCCGCCCCAGACCGGAGTGCCGACGCCGGGCGCGTCTTCGGGATCGATCCAATCCATGTCGAGCGAGACGTGATAGCCGGCGGTGCCGCGTCCGGCCATGCGGAGAGCTTCTTCCATGACAGCGCGCATGCCACGTTCGTCGATGTCGCGCATGGTGAAGACCTCGACACCGGATTTACGGATATTTTCTTTTTCAAAGCTGTCTACGTCGCGGATGCCGACTAGAACGCAATTTTCCGGCTGCACTTTAGGCGAGAAGTCGTAGATGTTGCCGAGTTCGACGGGAGGCAGGCCCATGATCGAGGCGAGCGGCATGCCGTGCACGTTGCCGCTGGGCGAAGAGTCGGGCGTGTTCATGTCGGTGTGAGCGTCGATCCAGAGGAGTCCGATTTTCTGGTTCTTGCGGCGGTAGAACTCGGCCACGCCTGACACCGTACCAGCCGCTACCGAATGATCGCCGCCGAGGATGAGAGGCACTTTGCCGGCTTCGAGCGTCTTCAATACCAGGTCGGCGCTCTTGACGCAGGTGGCGGTGATTTCTTTGAGGTATTTGGAGTTAGCCGCTCCTTCTTTTTTCTGTTCGGGGATAGCGACGGCGATGTTGCCAGCGTCTTCGACAATGTGTCCAATGCCTTCAAGGCGCGCTTCGAGTCCGGCGACGCGAACGGCGGAAGGCCCCATATCAACTCCGCGCCGGGATTGACCGAGATCAAGAGGAACGCCGATCACGCGGATCTGGCGTGGAGTGATGTTGCTGAACGTCGTGCTTCGTAAAGGCATAACAGTTCTCAGTTCTCAGTTCCCGGTTCTCAGTTAGCCCAGCTCGTATTGTCTTACTGAGAACCGGGAACTGAGAACTGAACTACGGGTACAGACGATGGAGCATGCGCGGGAATGGGATGGTCTCGCGCACGTGCTCCAATCCGCAAATCCAGGCTACGGCTCGCTCGATGCCCATGCCGAAGCCGGAGTGAGGAACGCTGCCGTACTTGCGGAGATCAAGATACCACTTGAAGGCTTCTTCGGGCAGATTGTGCTCGCGAATGCGCTGAAGGAGCAAGTCGTGCGAGGCCATGCGCTGCGATCCGCCGATGATCTCGCCGTAGCCTTCGGGGGCTAACACGTCCACGCAGAGAGCAAGTTCGGGGCGCACGGGATCGGGCTCCATGTAGAACGCCTTAACGATGGCTGGATAACGATGGATCATGACAGGCCGATCGTAGAGCGACGAGAGATAGGTTTCGTCGGGCGAGCCCAGGTCGCCGCCCCATTCGAATTTGTTTTCGAGCTTGCCTTGGGCGTGGCCTTCCTGCAACTTCGTGACCGCTTCGTCGTAGGTGATGCGAGGGAAAGGCGCCTCGATTTTCTCGAGCCTGGCGAGGTCGCGGCCGATGGTTGCGAGGTCGGGACGTCGGCGATCGAGACATTGCTTGATCAAGAAGGTCAGCAGGCCCTCGGCGAGTTCCATCAGGTCGTCGAGTGTGCCATAGGCGATTTCAGGTTCGACCATCCAGAATTCGGTAAGATGTCGCCGGGTCTTCGATTTTTCCGCGCGGAAAGTTGGACCGAACGAATAAACCTTGCCGAGCGCCATCGCTGTCGCTTCGATGTAGAGCTGTCCGGACTGCGTGAGGTAAGCCTGCTCTTCGAAGTAGTCGACAGGAAAGAGCGTCGAGGTCCCTTCGCAGGCGGCGGGCGTGAGGATGGGCGGATCGGTGAGAGTGAATCCGTTGCTGTCGAAAAAATCGCGGGCGGCGCGAATGATTTCGGCGCGCACGCGGAGAATAGCGGCCTGGCGTTGCGAGCGCAGCCAGAGATGACGGTGCTCCATTAAGAAATCAACGCCATGTTCTTTGGGAGTGATGGGATATGGAGTCGCCTCGGGAACGCGCTGCACGACTTGGACGTTCGACACGTCGAGTTCATAGCCGCCGGGAGCGCGCTTATCAGCGCGGACTTTGCCCTCGACGATGACGCTGGATTCCTGGGTGAGTCCTTTGATAGCGTCGAAGACTTCGGGGGGGACGGCGTTCTTCGGGACTACGCCCTGGATAACGCCCGAGCCGTCGCGAAATTGCGGGAACAGGAGCTTGCCGCTTTCGCGGAGGTTGTAGAGCCATCCGCGAATGGTGACAGACTGGCCTTCGTGGGCGCCGATTTGTGCGATCGTGCTGATGGGTGACATAGAGGTTAGAGGTCAAAGGTCAGATTGCAGAGGTACAAACCAGGTTGGGGTTGGGGGTTTACCACTGCAATCTGACCTCTGACCTCTGACCTCGCTCTACGACTCTTCCAGCTTTTGGAAAGTTGCGCTCACTTCGTCGCTGGGGCTCTTTTTTTCTTCGCCATCGATTTCGAGCAACAGAGGCGGTTTTTGCGGTGCGGTACGCAGCAATTCCATGGTCTGTTTCCAGTCGATCGATCCGTTCCCCGGCCAGAGGTGAGAGTCTTTATCCTTTTTGTTGTCGTGCACGTGGGTCGAGCAGATGTGATTCTTCAAAATGGCGAAGCCTTCGGGAATGCCGTTCATCATGTGGGCGTGCCCGCAATCGAAGCAGACGCCGATGTCGTCGAAATGCATGGTTTTTATGAACTCGACGAGGCGCTCGGGCGTGGAAAGTTCGTTGGGAATATTTTCAATGAGCACTCTGACGCCGAGCGGTTTGGCGAAGGCGCGCAGGTGCTCGACCGAAGTCATGGCAGCTTCGAACTTCTTTTCGTCGAAGGCGTCATTGGGATTACCGATGTGCTGGACGAGAAAGCGGAACGGAATGTGCTCGGCGATTTCCAGGGCGCGCTTGATCTCGTCCATGGCGTCGATGCGGCCGGCGCGGTCGGTGGAGGCGATGTTGACGGGTGGAGAACCAGCGCGTCCCCATTCATAGTCGGAGTACAAAGGTGCGTGGACGGAGTTAAGGGGAATGCCGGTGGAGTGGAACCAGTCGGCAATTTCGCGGACATGCTGCTTGCGATTGGCGTAGTCGAAGTGCTGCCGGGCGGCGAAGATTTCGATCGACTGGGCTCCGGCCTTGACGAGTTCGTCGAGCAGCCCCGGATGGAGCCGTTCCTTTACATAGACGTATGTCGATACGGCCCTCAGCATCAGTAGCCTACCGCCTTCCCATCATTGCGTCCGTCGCTGGCGCCCAGGCGCTCGCCGGTTTTCGGGTCAACCATGATGCACTCGCCGTCTCCCCAAAAATGTTTAACGTCCAGCTTGTGCCCTTTGGAACGCAGAACATTCATTGTATCGGGAGAGAGGCGGTCTTCGACGAGAATCTCGTCAGGGAGCCACTGATGATGAAACCTGGGGGCGTTGACGGCTTCCTGGATATCAAGCGAGAAATCCACGACGCCGATGAGAATATTGGCGACGGTGGTAATGATGGTCGGGCCGCCGGGCGAGCCCAGAACCAGGAAAAGCTTGCCATCTTTGAGCACGATCGTCGGGGTCATGGCGGAGAGCGGGCGCTTTCCGGGGCCGATAGCATTGGCCGGACCCTGAATCAATCCGTAGGCGTTGGGGACGCCTTGTTTGGCCGCGAAGTCATCCATTTCGTCGTTGAGCAGGAAGCCTAAACCTTCAGCGGTCACGCGGGAGCCGAAGGAGTCGTTGAGCGTGGTGGTGACGGCAACGGCATTGCCTTCGGCATCGACCACGGAATAGTGGGCGGTGTTTTCAGGTTCGCGAATGGCAGCGGGGTGCGATTGGGCTATGCGCTCAAGCTCGTTGAAGATCGTCGGGCGTTTCAGGTCTTCGCTCACACTGGCATGGTTGAGATCGATGGAGTCGCGCCATGCGGCGGCGTACTTTTTGTCGATGAGCTGCGCGACGGGAACTTTGGCGAAATCGGGATCGCCCATGAAGTCGGCGCGATCGTAGAAAACGCGGCGGAAGGCTTCGGCTTCGAGGTGGATGGTCTGGGCGGAGCGGTTGCCCAACTTCGCGAGGTCGAAGCCTTCAAGGATATTGAGGATTTCGACGAGCGCCACTCCGCCGGAAGAGGGAGGCGGAACGCTGATGATGTCATAGCCACGATAGGAGCCGCGAATAGGTTCGCGTTCCTTGACTTCGTAGGCGGCGAGATCGCCGGTAGTTATCAGGCCTCCGCCCTTGTGGATGGCCGCAGCCAGTTCGCGGGCCATGGCGCCGTGGTAAAAGTCGTCGGGTTTTCTGGCAATGCGTTCCAGGGTGCGCGCGAGTTCAGGCTGCTTGAGTAGTTCGCCGGGCTGGTAGTAGTTTCCGTTGCGCAGGAAAATACGCTTGGATTCGGGAAACTGCGCGAGGTACTCATCTTTCTTCAGATCTTGCGTGTCTTCGTAGGCGAGGGGGAAGCCATCGCGGGCGAGTTTGATGGCGGGAGCGATTACTTTGTCCAGCGACAGCTTGCCGTATTTTTTCTCCGCATAGACTAGGCCGGCCACGGAGCCGGGGACACCGATGGATTTGTATCCAATGACGCTGGAATCTTTGCTGGATTCCGGGATGACATTGCCCTGGGCGTCGAGATACATGTCTTCAGCGGCCGCTGCAGGCGCTTTTTCGCGGAAGTCGATGAAGTGGGTCTCGCCGTTGGTCTTGCGGAGAAGAAGGAATCCCCCTCCTCCGAGATTTCCAGCTTGAGGATGGACGACAGCGAGCGCAAAGCCGGTGGCGACGGCGGCATCGACGGCGTTGCCGCCGGAGCGCAGCATCTCAACCCCGGCGCGGGAAGTCAGCTCGTGGACGCTCGCGACCATAGCGTGTGGAGCGTGGGAGGGGCGCAAAGGAGCGGCCGCGACCGTGGGGGCGAGTAGCGCGCACAAACTACAGAAAATTAGAAAATCACGTTGAATGCGCATGAATTGGGCGAAGTACGAGGCTAGCTGAGGGGGTTGCGGGGAGTCAAACGGGTTCACCGCCGAGACGTGGAGGGCGCCGAGAAAAGCTCTGACCACAGGGGGCTCGGGAAGCACAGCTTAACCCGCCTC
>Ga0209647_1000416_pt1 | contig 40281 bp, 44 predicted proteins | sample GraSoi_2013_60cm_FD_185827 | JGI IMG/M metagenome (GOLD analysis project Ga0209647, IMG submission 185827) | Grasslands soil microbial communities from the Angelo Coastal Reserve, California, USA - Sample 9_17_2013_60cm (SPAdes) (version 2) | ecosystem: Environmental > Terrestrial > Soil >...
CGTACCACGAGACCTGAACGACTGGATGATTTTCTCTTCCCTTTATAGAGCTCGCAGGGCCTTCGGGATGGCGCCAGTTCGCTCCGTGCACCCAACGCCACCATACCGAAACATCGTTGAGTGGGACCGGTCCAGAAGTTGGAGTAAAGACCAACGCGCCGGGAGCAAGAGCACTGTCGTCCGGCTTGGGCGAACCAGGCGGGAGCTCCTTCTTCAGGTCCTCCCAATCAATCTTATGTTCCGCCGTGGTTACATACCCGGTCGCTTCGACAAACTTGGAGAACTCCGCGTTAGTCACATCGTGCTCTTCCATCCAAAAACCCTGGACCTGAACGAAGTGAGCGGGCCGCTCGTTGGGAAAACTCTCCTTATCATTGGTTCCCATCAGAAAGGTGCCTCCCGGGATCCAGACCATGCCCGGGGGCGCCTGCTTTAGAGTTTGACCCCGGGAAAGCTCATCCGAATTGGAGCCGGTAGCATTGCGGCTTGCCAGTGTTCCACCTGAAACCAGTAGTTTCGAAGCAATCCCAAGAATTCCGCAAACCAACAAAGCCAATTGAGCACGTTTCAACACAGTGGCGGTTGCGTTGCGCGCAATGCTCCGTCCTTTCATTCGCGAGAAATGCATTGGTGATCGCCCAGCAGCGGTAATGATCAGCGGACAGCTTTGAATTGTATATTCTACTTTGGTGCAATACCCACCGGCAGCGCCTTGCAAATTTCATGAAGCGTCACCGGCCGGTCGCCCAACTGACCGCGAATAATACGAAGAGAAAGGTAGTTCATTGTTAAAATTATATTTCCACGATCGGCTTTCGGCATTCATAGAAGCAGCGACGGAGTCACGATCCGGTCGATAGTAGCTTGGTCGCCGCGAATGCGTTGTTCAACTCGGTCCTTGGCTGGGAACGCTCACGCTTGCGATGTTAGCGAATTGTAAAAAAAGCTCTGATCTTGTGAACAACCGATCTAGCTCTAGCTTTGCGCTCCGAGCGGCGTTCGCTTCGACGTAAGATCTCGCCGATAAGAAGGGGAAAGTCACTTAGAGTATAGGTTGCCGAAAATCGATTGGTTTCATTACGATGCGCGGCATGAATTCTCGAAAACATAATTTGGCCCCTTTTCAAGTTTATAGCCGGTGCGTAAACCTGGCAGCTGTCACATCCTGCCGTCCGGCTGACAAAACAAAGTGTATCCGCTTTAACCGAAGACCGCTATTAGACCTTAGTCCAATGGTCGCGACAGACTCCTCCCTGGTCGCTAACTTCCATCAACGCTTACCCACCACATATGGACCGGTGGGCAATATCGGAAGGGCCTTGCGGACGCGAGCCAGCTTGTCCGTGCTGCCGACGACCGTGACTGGCGTTCCGATTTGGACTCGCTGGAAAAACAGGGCAGCGAGATCTCGCGGCATCCGCACGCATCCATGAGACGCGGGATATCCTGGAAGGTAAGCGGCGTGCACCCCAATCGCCGGGCTGAATTCCATGAAGTACGGCATCGGCCCGGGTCGATAATGGCCCCCCTGGGTACATGGCTGCCGGGAGTTGCATTTGAGTTGACCATTCGTCCGTAAGCGTCGAAGACCGACCCGAAGCTCCGAGAGTGATGGTCGATATCCTTGTTAAAAATGCTGAAGTTACCCCTTGGCGTTGACCAACCAGGTTTTACCTGAAGCAATAGGAGAAACCAGGGTGTCGATGGCGATCCGGCGTATTCCTGCGCGGCGATGTCAGATCCGATTGCGAACCCGCCAACATCACTTATAGCAGGTTCAACTCTCCAGGCCTTGATGCACGGCGGCGAGAAAGGCGTCATCGTCAAAAGGTTTAACAAAATAGGCGATCGCCCCAGCCTGTATCGCCGCGTTCCGCACCGAGTCATGGTCGTTCGCGGTACTTATGATGACGCGCGTCTTGGGCGAAACGACTTGCAGCTTCTTCTGGACTTCGAGGCCGCTCATTTCTGCCATCCAAATATCAATGACCGCGAGAGCCACAGAATTGCAAACAACGTAAGAGAGAAAACCGAGTGGCTCGCCAAACAATTGCGCCCGCAAGCCAGCCGATGAAAGCAAGCGATCGAGCGCTTTGAGCATCGAAGGGTCGTCGTCGAGGAGGCAGATTATGCCGGCGGCGGAAGGCCAGAAAGCCGATGAGTTAACGTCCATTTTCATTTTGCTCCGGGACAAAAGACAACGCGAGCGGCGATTGAAATTAGGAACCCTATCGCGGCCACAAGGCCGGCGATCAACGCGCAATCGGGCCAATTTTCTTTCGGCGTTCGTGCATCGCGTCATAACGCTACTCGCTCAGACCGCGTGCTGGATATTAGACCTTAGTAGTATCCGTCGACGCCGGTGAAATCCCTGCCTTCTGCGCGAGGATCACGAGCTCCGCCACCGATGTCGCACCCATCTTCTCCATAACACGCCCGCGATGGACCTTGATCGTCCCCTCGGTTGTACCGAGTTGCGAAGCAATTTGTTTATTGAGCATGCCGGCAATTACGCATTTGAGCACGTCAAACTCGCGTGGTGTGAGCGTTGCCAGTCGATCACGCACCTCCTTGCGCTGCGAGCGCTGGAGCCACTGCTCGGATGACCGCTCGAGAGCTCGGTTGACGGCACTTAGAAGATTTTCGTCCTGAAAGGGTTTCGGCAGATAATCGACCGCGCCGGCCTTCATCGCCTGCACACAAGTCGGAACGCTGGCACCGCCCGTAATGAAAATGACCTGCTCTGCCCGCCCCCTTCCCACCAGTGCCTCCTGCAGTTCGAGGCCATTTAATCCCGGCAAGTTCAAATCGAGAATCACGCATGAGGGGCCGGTGTGGGGAGCCTGAGCGAGAAACTCCCGCGCCCCCGTAAGCAGTTCTACCGAGTAATCCTCCGATTCTAAGAGCCTTCCGATGGCCCTCCGCACCGACATGTCGTCGTCAATGACGTAAACAAGCGAGTGAGCCAGCGTCATACACCGATCGCCTTTGACGCGTGGAACCGCAACCAGAACTGGGCCGGGCCGTCTTCCGCATTCTCAGTTTCCGCCGCCATGCCGACGACAGCGTTGAACCACCCAACCCAGAACGCAGCCCTCAGTGCCGGCAGTCGGAGTTGGTTCAGCAGGATGGGCATTCCGGGGCGTCTCCTTCTCGTCTCGTTTGGGTCGGCCAGGAATCCCTGCTCACCACTAATTTGGCGGCAGTGCGCCGGTAACCTTCCCCGGCAACCTACACTTGAGCGGACGGTTAATACCATAAGAGAGATTGATGCGTGCCGCTATGGGACCTTAGTCCAATAGTTGGGACCGGTTTAGATCAGCGGTGGATAGATTAGGTCCGTTAAGCGGCAGTCCACACACACGTCCTCGTCTTGATTCTCCTCTGAAAGGCCATCCACTACGTGACTAAGAATCTCTTGCGCGCCGATAGCTAAAGCGGCGTAATCCTCAAATGAATGCCCGGCAAAGTAAGCTTTGAACTGGAAGTCATTGCTCCGGTTTCTGCCATTCGCAGGAGCTAAGCAAACCTACAACACTACTTCGGCGTGGGCGTTCCATCTTGCTGGTTCAAAGCACCAGCATCGGTCTTTTGGGTTGCACTGGGCGAGGGCGAGGCCACGGCGGTTTGACCTTGGAGCAGCAGATTCGACGTTGTGGGCGTTTCCACCACTCCGAAAGTATCTCTGATGGGACTTCTGCTAAGAAATCTCGTAACAGTCCAGAAGGTCCTGAAGCCTCCCGGGAGGTGGATTTCCGACATCCCTGAAGCGGCGTCCTCCTGGACGACCTGGATGATAACCCCTCGGATGAGATAGTAGGCTCGGAGATTTTGAACCATTTCGAGCTCGATCCGGTCGGTGCGGTGCCTAGTGATCTCCCGCAGGTCATCTTTCGACGGACACGCATAGGGACCGTCAACGATCACCCAGCGGTACCCTTGAGCCGCAAGATCCTTGTAGGGGTCTGCCGATGCCGTGGAACCCAGCCCAACAGCGGCAGCTGCCAAGACTATGGTTGATATTCTCATCCGGTCGAAACGCATCCAGCAGGTAACCTATCCCAACTCGAAGGCAGATTTCTATTGGACCTTAGTCCAACACGTAAAGTACATGCGAGTCGGCGATGCACTAGCTGGCTTTTTAGTAGAATACGAAGGGGCCCAGAACACTGGGCGCGCTCTCGCCGGGAGGTCGCACGCTCGTTTCAGTCTACGGCGTTTCTCGATGCCGTGGCAAAGCGGAACGCTGTTTAATAGGTGGGGTGCTCATCGGCTTCGCTCTGTATTCGAAGAAGCAAGAGCCAGGAATAGAGCTTATTTAACAGGACGTATAGCGAATATGGAAATTAAGGATCTCGTAACCTCGCGGTTAAAGCCTTCGTGAGATCGACCGTCATGAGATTTACGCTCACGCGAATAAGTCGACCGATCATCTTCCGTCTCTCAACACCGTAGTTCAGTTGTAGCTCGGTTGTAGAGCCTCGCTCGGGCAGTAAACAGCAACACCTATCTTTACACGCGGTTAGCGTTCATCAGATGTCGCGTAGCCACGTCTTCCAGGGACGGCATGAAAAGCGATGCCCATATTAAATTTTGTATCGATTAACCGGCCCGTGCTTTTGGCCTTAATCGTCGGCCTGAATATTTCATCAATATACGCGGTACCACATGTGGCTCAAAAGCCTGCGCATAATAATCGGCAACTCCGCATCATTCGAACTTCAAGCAACTTCGTGCAGGCTGTGTCTAGCGGTACCTTCGGGATCGCCGAGCTTCAAAAGAGATTTCATCCGGGTGACTCGTCAATAAAAGATCCAGACCAAAACGACGGACCGGCTTTTTCGCTCTCCACCGGTGGAGACGGCGGCTCCTGGAAAGAGAATATCGTTGCCACGACCTTCTGGATCGGAGAACCGACCAGTTCCGGGAGCCCGTCAAATACCAGCAGCGCATGGGACAGCGGATGGATGGCACATTACGGCGGCGAAGATTCTCCAACTCAGCGCGTCGATTTTTTGCCCAATGGGTTTACCCCACGCCAGAATCCTTTTTACATCGCGCTTCCTTATAGCGATGTCAGCCACGGTCATACCAAACCTGAAGCCGCGCAGATTATCCCTTGGTTTAGAAGTTCATTCTCGCAAAGCGGACGTTCAATTTTAAAAGATCGCTGGGTTGCAATCCGGCGAGGAGCACGTGTCTGCTACGCCCAGTGGGAGGATGCGGGGCCGTTCCGTACCGATCACTGGCAGTATGTCTTCGGTAATGAACGGCCTCTTTCGAATCAAAATCATGACGCAGGCATTGATCTGAGTCCGGCAGTTCGTGATTTTTTAAGCATCGGAGGAATGGATTCGGTAGATTGGAAATTCGTTGAGTTCAGCGATGTCCCGCCCGGGCCTTGGACCCGACTCGGAGATAACAACCCATTTGTCGAGCAGATAAAGAACTCGACTACGATAGTGGTCCGCCGGGATGAATAAAGTGTTATGAAGTCGCATTCTTACAGTTGAAGCGGCTCTCGCTTTAGGTTGCGGAATTATTCGCTAAATCTATGTCGGAGGTTAGTTCCCGACTTCTATACGATGATTTCCGTGACACCACTTCCTGTTTAGACGCCTCACGTTATGCCTGCTGAGCGTGTTCCGATCTTGATCACGCGAGCGCTCTAAGCATTGGACTAAGGTCCAATGGGCATGCCCAAGGCACGTTGATATGCTTCCGCCCGTGCAAGATTCTCATGCAGCGGAGGCGCCACCAATGATCAAGCGGTCGCGGCGTTCTAGAGTCCTAGGGCCCAACAATCCCGGGCTCGTCTACAGACGAACCTGCCGTCGGCCGAGGACTGACAAAGAAACGTCGTGGCGCCGATCTGCGGTCCTCGCACTAGGCAACGCTGTCCTCTTGAGCATCGCCGGGTGCGCCAATCAGAGTTCGGTCAGTCTGGAAGGCAAGCCGCTGTCTGGCTATGTCCGAATGACACAGGTGCAGGCCGCCTATCTCGGCAGCGGCAATGCAGGCGGCGGCGTTCTAAAATACAAAGGTGGCACCTACCCGTTCAGCGTCGGCGGCCTCGGCGTGGGAGGGATTGGCGTTTCGAAGATTGAGGCCAGGGGCGAGGTCTATGGGCTACAACGGCTAGATGACTTCTCGGGCGCGTACGCACAGGCGCGCTATGGCTTCGCTCTCGGCACCACGAGTGCGGGCGAATTATGGCTTCAGAATCGCAAGGGCGTGGTCATGCATCTAAAGGCCAAGCGGGAAGGGCTGATGTTGAGTCTGGGCGGTGATGCAGTCGTGATCGAAATGAACCAATGAAATCCGTGACCCCAACTTCCGGCCAGCTCACGATGATGGCGCCCCAATGACGATCAACCTAGACTTTTAAGGCGCGATTCCGGCGGCCTATTTCATCTGCTGGCGAGAATTCTAGCTCATGGCCGAACCCGCGCTCGACGTGTCTCGAAACGCACTTTCAGTCCTGACGACGTTCTCATGGGATCACCTAGCCCGGCACACTAGGTTATCCTGAATCGCGGCTTCCGACTTCGCCAACTCGAGTAGCGATAACGCAAATCATGATAGGCTTCGTCGGACAGGTCGCCACTTACTCCCGAAGCTCCACATTCAGGATCTCGTTGGCCAGCACTATCGCCTGCTCAGCCGTTGGACAATATCGTTCTTTAAAGACGATTTCATACGTCATAGGCTCGCCCAACGAGGTTTTCTTTTTGCAGATCCTGAGCCTCCACAATCGTGCGGTGGAATCGAACAAGAGAGAGACTTCGGTGTTTTCCCCTCGGATGAAAAATCCCTGGGGCTCGTGATCCCAATTGAACTCGAATGGCCCTTGCTCGGATGCGTTCACTACTTCTCTTCAGCTTACTATATCGGTCAAGTCCGCTTCCGCTTAAATGGCGGTAGCCTGCAGAATTCCGCCGTCTCTTCGGCTTTTGCATGATTCTTGCGGACCAGCGGTTGGGCCTCAAGGCGCGATGAAGAGATCGCTCGACTTCACCAAATCGGCCGTCATGGCTGCTGAATCTGGATTCTAAATTCTGGTCTTCTCTCCCTCGACGGCTACGAAAGTCGTACTTAATTAAGCTATGACTTCGTCATCTTCCATTCGTGTTGGAATCGCCGGTCTGGGTTGGCCAGGAGAGCGTCATGCGGAAGCGATTAATGGCTCAACCTTGGGAATTGTTTATTCCGCCTGCGATCTAAACGCCGAACGACTCAAGGCTTTCGCAGCGATTTTCGAGCCGAAGCATACTTTCACCTCGTTTGATGAGATGATCATGGATCAAGACGTGGACGCTATCGTGATCAGCCTGCCAAACTCTCTGCATTATCCTTGCTCGTTGAAGGCTTTGGAGGCGGGAAAGCATGTGCTGTGCGAAAAACCACCAACGATGAACGCCACCCAAATGCGGAGACTCCACGAAGAAGCGCAAAAACGGGGACTGCTTTATTACTTCGGGCGCCAAATGCGTTTTTCTCCTGCCATGCAGGCGGCGAAAAGACTGGTCGCTGAGCGCCGGTTAGGTGAGATCTATTTTGCGGAGACCATGTGGGTCAGGTCACGAGGTACTCCCGCCGGTTTGGACGGCTGGTTCACCGAACGATCCAAGGCGGGAGGAGGTGTGGTGATCGATCTCGGCATACACGCAATTGATGCCGCCTGGTATCTGATGGGAACCCCGCAGCCGCGAGCAATTTCGGCTCAGACCTACCAGAAATTTCCCCAGCTGGTTAAGAACAAAAACTTTGACGTAGAAGATAACGCTTACGGAATGATTCGATTCGAGAACGGAGCGACCTTGCTGTTCAAAACCAGTTGGGCCGCTAACCTCACCAATGACATCCCGCTCAGCCCACAACGCGGCCGATCCCTGTTCACCACCACTACTTATGGACCGAAGGGATCATTGAAGGTCACCGATGTCTTCAATATTGATTCCAATACTTGTCCTTCTCCACTCGCGTTCTTCGAGGATCAAGACGGAGATTTGGTCGAGCGTAAGATTAAGGTCGAGGATTTGCGTGGAGATGCACTTCGCGCCTACGAATTCGCGGAGCAAGATCGGAACTTTCTTCTCTCGATCCGCGGCGATGAACCAGCGGTGAACAGCTCGAGTCAAGCGATTCAGCTCATGGAAATACTCGACGCGATCTACCGATCAAGCCAATTGGGAAAAGAAGTCTTGGTCGCCTGAGTTCTTTTTCCACAGGAGACCGCGAAGAAAGATTCTTAAACAAAGAGGTCGCAAAGATCGCAAAGAAGGGGATTCCGGTTTTACTCAACCCTCACATTCTCCAAAAGATGCGATCATTCGATTCTATGTCTGGATCTAGTGCTACCCTCTTTGAGATCTCTGTACTACAGTGGTTCCAATTCTTGTTTTTTTGCGAGGATTCTGCCCCTGTCGGACAAGTCGGCGTGCGCGAGTTTCCGATCACCTCTCACTTCTCACCGATCACTTTGGTTGCGGCTTGCCGCGCTGTGAGCTCCTGTTCAAAATTCTGTCTTCGCGATCTCTTGTGAAATGCCAACGACGCTTGAGAGTCTTGAGACCCCGTGTCTCGTGCTTGATACTGACCGTCTAGAGCAAAACATCGCGCGGATGCGCGATAAAATCGGGGCGCATGGAGTCGCTTTACGACCGCATGTCAAAACCGCGAAAAATATCGAGGTGACGCGCCTTTCCCTAGGCGGCGATATTAGCCGCGGGAAAATCACGGTCTCAACATTAAAGGAGGCTGAGTTTTTCTTCTCCGCCGGAATCCGTGATATTCTTTATGCGGTCGGGATTACCCCTAACAAACTAGATCACGCCTTGCGCCTAAGAAGGGCCGGGGCGGATCTCACGCTCATACTGGACAATGTCGAAGCGGCTCGAATAGTGACCCGGAAAGGGGCTACGGAGGGCGAGCGCTTCCCGGTACTGCTGGAGATTGATAGTGATGGTCACCGCTCTGGAATTCAACCGGATCATCCTCGCCTCTTGGTGATCGCTCGGATTGTACACGAACAAAACGGAACACTCTTGCGCGGGGTGATGACTCATGCCGGCGGTTCATACGGCTGCCGTAGTGTGGAAGCAATTCAGGCAATGGCAGAGCGGGAGCGAGCTGCAGTCGTTCATTGTGCCGAGCGACTGGCGGCAGACGGTTTACCCTGCCCCATCATCAGCGTCGGTTCAACCCCGACAGCTACCTTTGCCAAAACCCTGGCCGGGGTTACCGAGGTCCGCGCCGGCGTCTTTGTGTTCTTCGATCTGGTAATGGCTGGGCTCGATGTTTGTTCGATCGATGACATCGCAATTTCGGTGCTGACAACCGTGCTGGGCCACCAACCGGAAAAAGGCTGGATTATCACCGACGCCGGGTTTATGGCTCTTTCACGAGATCGCGGTACCGCACGACAAAAAATTGATCAAGGGTACGGCAAGGTCTGCGATATCGAGGGAAATCCGATCGAGAACCTGAACGTGTTAGATACCAATCAGGAACACGGGATCATCGGAGATCGATTCGGTCATTCGCTCGATCTGAGCAAATTTCCCGTCGGAACCGCGTTTCGAATTCTGCCCAACCACGCTTGCGCGACCGCGGCGCAGCATTCTTGTTACCATGTGGTTCGGAAGGGAACGTCCGTGGAAGCTATTTGGGAACGCTTTAACGGCTGGTAGCGACTGCCAGAGTGTCAAAAGCTGTGCCCGTGAAGAGTACCCGGGCCTCGCACCTGTCTGAAGATGCACTAACCCCATTTGGTAAAGCCACTACTCACAGCGGTTTTTCGGCGCGATCCACCGTGGATGGCGTCACTTGATTGAAGGCACGACCGGCAATTGCAACGTCGCTGTGATAAGTGGCAATACGGTGACGGCAAAATCTTCGGACGGCTGAAGTTTGTTTCGGCTCCATTCAAGCGCTGCCGCGAACATTGCCCAACTGGCCATGGTCGCGACCAGCTCGGGCGCTGGATATTCCCCCGGATGGTTCGGACACTTCAACGAGCTAAGCAAAACGTCTCGAACCAGTGCCTTTACTTTCGATTCTACCATCGGCTCGAATTGGCGTCGGTGCTTTGGGCAGCGTTTCCCCAGCTCTTCCAGATAATCGCAAAGGGCGAGAATAATCCGGCGAAGACCCTCTGGTTCTGCTGGAGTTGCGCCGCCCATCCTGGTGCGGAGCGCTTGCTGAAACGAGTCTTCGATCGTGTAATCGAGCAGGGCGAATTTATCGGGGAAATGGTCATAAAACGTAGCCCGATTCACTGTTGCCTTCTCGGCGATGTCCTGGACGGAGATCGCCTCAAAATCTTTGGCCGACAGCAGCTCAAAAAACGCCTGAACCAGGAGTTGTCGGGTCCGTTTGACGCGTGGGTCTAAATGTTCGGAGGACTGGGACATCGTAATCAACCTCGAGAACAATATAGCAGTTGACAGGCAAAACGTCTAATGTAGTTTAGACGACATATGTTGCTTAGGCGACTCCTGTCCTATAACCGCCGCAATTCGCGCTATTCCCTATCCCTCTCTTAACCCATTCACCTTTATGCCAACATTACTTCATATCGATGCTAGTCCACGTGGCGACCGCTCCGTTTCTCGCCGGCTCACCCACGAGTTCGCTACTGCTTGGAAACAAGCGCGTCCCCATGGAAAAATCATTTATCGGGACCTTGGACATAATCCCGTGCCGTTCGTAACCGAAACTTCTATCGCCGCCGCCTTCACTCCACCCGATGCTCTTTCGCCGGAGTTAGGTGCAGCCTTAGCGATCTCGAATGAATTGATTGCCGAATTGGAAACCGCTACCGAGTACGTTCTTGGCGTGCCAATGCATAACTTTTCCGTGCCGGCCGTGTTCAAGGCTTACATCGACCAAATCGTACGAGTCGGCCGCACTTTTGCCGTTGACGAATCCGGATATAAGGGGTTGTTGCAAGACAAGAAGGCCACTGTCATTACCTGCAGCGGCGGTGCTTACCGCAGTGGCACGCCTTTTGCGCCATACAATTACCAGGAACCGTGGCTACGAACGATCCTGGGATTTATTGGAGTGACGGATGTCGAAGTAGTCGTCGCTGATGGCCTCACCGAAGTAGAATTGGGCAAGCGCGACCGCGAACAATACCTGAAACCGATTCGAGACCAGGTACAGCAACTAGCAGCGCTAGCTGCTTGAGCCTGAAATCAGGGGACGCAACACGATCCGCTAAACGTCCAAGAATTCCGGCCAGCCGAAGTCTGCGCCCTCCGAGGCAACCGCGAATGGACGCTAATGAACGCGAATGCAAAGCGTCTCATTCGTGTCCATTTGTGTTTATCCGCGGTTTAAAAAAGTTCTTCTGATCAACCACGAATGGACGCTAATGAACACGAATCAACAGCATCTCATTCGTGTTCATTTGTGTTTATTCGTGGTTTAAAAACCCCTTCTGAAGCAACCGCGAATGGACGCTAATGAACGCGAATCAACAGCATCTCATTCGTGTCCATTTGTGTTTATTCGTGGTTTAAAAACCTCTTCTGAAACAACCGCAGAATGGACGCTAATGAACGGCCATCAACAGCATCTCATTCGTGCCCATTCGCGGTTTTTCGCGGTTTTAAAAGATTTCCACCATCATCCCAGTTGTGACTTCGTTGGCTAGGCGAATGGCGTCCCAATTCGCGAGTCGGATGCATCCGTGACTCGCCGAGCGTCCAATCGTGTCTGGATTATCCGTACCGTGGATACCGATCCCCTTTTTGTTTAAACCAATCCATACAACACCAACCAAATTTCCGGGACCGAGTGGAATCAGATAATAATCCCTGCTGCGGCGGCCGTGCTGTAGCATTGCCTCATCCCAACGAAAATTCGGAAGAATCGTCACCTTCACAATTTTCCAGGTACCGACCGGCGCTGGTAATCGCTGCGAGCCCGGAGTTATTGGGAACGATGCCAATAACCGATCTCCGTCTTTCAAATCGAGCAAGCGTGCTTTGGTATCAACTTTGATAATTCGCTGAGCAAACTCCGGACGCGAGGGTACATCTGGAACTGGATTTATCGTCTCGACTTGAAACGGTTGGATGTTAGGAACCTGGATTACCGTTCCGGGCTTCAACCGATCAAACTTGATTTTCGGATTTAATTTCTTGATGAAGTTCGGATCGGAATGAAATCGCTCAGCGATGAAATCGAGCGGCGACCGATAAATTGCTTTTTTCACTCTAGCCAAGGCTGCCGGCTTGGCGGGTATCCGTCCGATCCATCCCTGGTCGGCCTCAGTGAACGTGTAGCCAATATAGACTGGATCTATCGCTTTGAGTTCTTGCTTCAGTTCCGCATCGACCTGTTGAGATTCCTTGCCTTGCGTCATTTGATAACGACTGAGCGCCAGCTCGACAAATTCACCGGCTTCCCGTCGATCTTACCCGGACCAAACGAACGCAAATCCAAAAAGATTTCCAGACGAGTGAGCACGTCTGGAGCCAGCGCGCTGACAGGAGTCGATGAGCCGTTGGTGTGCGGCATGCTTGTCGGATGATTAGCCGGATTACCGCCTGGTGTACCGGATGGTCCTACGGTTGGACCGGACGAAAGGCTGGGACTCGCCGTTGGCGACTCTGTCGGGACTCCTTGTCCTCTGACCTGGGCAGCGACCAGTGCGCCGATCGTTAGAAGGAAGCAGGTAGGAATGGACATGATAGTAGGTGGTGAGCACCATCGGGTGCTCCATAGCCTAAGATCGCGACAGACCAAGATTCGGACGCCCAAGTACCCTCTGGCCACTCGGAAAAAATAGAATCTCACGCCAAGGCGCAAAAACGGCTACATCCACCGAGTTGTTAATAGCCTTTGATCACCTTTGCGTCTTGGCGTGAGATTCTCACGCGCCTTGGCGATAGATTTCCTCACCCGAGCGCTGAATAAATTGCGACTAACAAGGTCGGCAAGCCGACAGCTACACCAATGCCGTAAATAAGATCGAGCCAGAAAACTCTTCCAAAAGCGGCTAAATAGATGATCCCGACGACGGGAGCGACGATAAAGCGTACGACCGAGGAAACGCCGGGCCCTTTCACTGATTGCCACAACGACTTCGCATCACCCGTACTGGGAATGGCATGCATCGCAATAGAGACGCCAAGCCAAATTAAGAAATAATCGAGCAGATCGCCCGCCCCAAACTTGATGACTGGCAGCGCTGCCGGAAACGCGATCAACGCTCCCATGATCGTGTTAATCAGAAAAGGCCCGATTGATATAAAGAGTGATTGATAGGTCTTCGTTGGCGGTTCGTGGATGACAAATCCGGCAGGATTACCAACTCGGAAATAGCAGACCTTCAGCACTGGCACCCTGAACCATCGGCAAAACAACTGATGAGCCAGTTCATGAACAATAACACCGGGGAAGGTGGCCAATGCAATGAGCGGACCCGGAATAAAAAACATACCAGAGGAGCACCATTCAGTGCCGGGAGCCTAGCAGAGCACTGATTTCGCCGACCAGTTTCGCATCCAATTGGTGGCCACGGAGGTATTCGAACTCACGGCGAGCAGTTCCCCCATCCCTGGCTCGATAGGCAGTTACGAAAAGCCGGGTATGGGCCAGATCGGATGTTGGAAACGCTTGCACACTCTTCTGGTATTCGTTTTCCGCCTTCGCAAATTGCAGTTTCTGTTCGCTTCGTTCACCGCGCTCAAATGCAATCGCGGCCGAAATCGATGAAGGAATCCTGATCAACGCAAATAGCATTAAGAGAACGATAGCAACACCGGCTAACTTGATGCCGATCGGAATGGGCTGCCGCGCCATTCTCGTCCGACAATCTCCGCAAAGCGTGATCGCAAATCCTGGCTCCGGTTCTGCCTCGCACGATTGGCACACCTTCGCTCCCTCCGGTAGAGGCGGCGGTTGGCTCGGTGCAGCCGCGATTTGGTCGTTCGCTCCGCTTTCCACATCGCCCCCATAGCCGAAAGTGTCAGCGAGTCAAGGAGAGGCGTATTGGTGTGACGGCGTGTGGAGTGGGCGCCTCTTCGAGTCGGCGAATGAGCGTCTCGGCGGAAGGGCGGAAGGGCGTGATGGGCAAACGGGCAAAAGCGTGTGATTGGCGTATCGGGCAGACAGCGAAGCGGCGGGTCGCCTTCGTTGTTAGCGGCGAAGCCGAGATTCAAGATAGCCTAGGAGCCTGTCGGATTTGAAGCGGAACTAAACGGTAGTTTGCTCATCGATCCGAAAAGCGTATGGCCCTCTCGACAGGCTCCTTAAGCTCCGCTGCGCGGAGAAATTGGTTTTAAAGGCCAGGCAATAGAGACCGAAAAGTTCGCTCAAGAGCTGAACAAGGACGCTGCTCTGGGTGGCATTGAAGCGGGCGGATGGAGTCTGACTTATACCGATCAACCAAACGAAGTGATAAAGACTCGCGATAAACGGGAAAAACAGACCGACGAGAGCTTCTCCATCGGTCTTCTTGTCAAAGAAGATGGAACCGTCATTGACGTGCTAGCAGGAACGCCGGTGGATCAGGCGAAACTAGCCCCAGGAATGAAAATTGTCGCAGTGAATTCCCGAACCTACAATCCAGAGAGACTGGAGGAAGCCATTAAAACGAGTGCGCAGACCGGAGGGATTGATCTTCTGGTGAACAACTCCGACTATTTTGAGACTTTGCATTTGAACTACAGTGGAGGACTGCAATTTCCACACCTCGTGCGCAACTCGGCCAAGCCCGATTTGTTGTCAGAAAATTTTGAACCACGGGCCCGGTAGGACCGGCTTGCAACTCCGTCCGGCGGCACGTCCGTCTGCAAAATGTCAAGATTTCTGTCTCGAACGTCCTGCGCACGTTGACTGCGCGCCTGCGGCGAATGGACGAATTACCGCTATAAAAAGGAGGCTCGGATCGGGGACCGAACGACCAAGGTGCGAAAGCTACTGCCAAACCTTTCTCGGACCAATTACCCGCGCCGAAAGCGCAATTCCACCTGACGCTGCTCAAGTTCTTCGAGCAGTTGCATGATCATTTTGATTCCTGGAAGATTCACGCCGTAACTCGTACGCAATTGCTCTATCCGGCGTAGCAGCCGGATGGCTTCTTCGTCAAAAAACATCCCTCCACCCTGCTCTACCATGGGCGATACCAAACGATGCTTGACGTAAACCGCGATCGTGCGGCGAGGAATCTGGGTAAGCCGTTCGGTGATTTCGATACTGTAAACAGCGTCCGGATCGGGCTCAAAGATCCGAAGGGCTTGGTCATTCGGTGATTTTCCCATACGCTAGTCTTCTTTTCTCGGATCAAACGTCGCTACACCGCGAAGTTCTTCCCAAAGCCGCCGCTCTTTTTCACTTACTTTCTTTGGCATTCGAACGTTCACAACCAAATAGAGGTCGCCTCGCTCCTTTTTCGGACCTTGCGGAAGGCCACGTCCGCGCAATCGAACTTTTTCACCATTGTCAATACCGGCTAGGATTTTGCCGTTTAGCCGACCATCCAGGGAAGGAACCGAAACGGTGGTCCCAAGCACAGCCTCCCACGGCGCCAAATCCAGATCGTAGTAAAGATCTGCTCCGCTTACGCGAAACTCGGGGTGAGCAGCAAAATGTACCCGTAAATAAAGATCGCCGGGCGGTCCCCCGCCAATCCCTTCGCCTCCATGACCTGGCACACGGATGGTACGGCCATCTTGAACCCCTGGTGGAATCCGCACCTTGAACGACTGCGACGTAGTCTCTCCGGTTCGAGGATCAACTCGTTGCAGCGAGATAGGACGAATTGCCCCATGCATCACTTCTTCCAACGTCACCAAGATATCTCCTTCGATATCGTAGCCGTGTGCAGTTGCTTCCCTAGCGCCGGTCTGGGCGCCCCCAGATCGAAACGAAGTTCCGTAGCGAGAACGCCGGCCGAAAAGCTCCTCGAAGAAATCGCTGAACCCGGTCCCATCAAAATGAAACTCCACATTTGGCTCGCCGTTTGCCTCTGGGCCAAACCCATAGCCAGGCGGCGGACCGGCGGCGGCAGTCTTATCCCAATCCATTCCTAGACGATCGTACTTCTGGCGATTGGCTGGATCCCCTAAGACTTCGTAAGCCTCGTTGATTTCTTTGAATTTCTCTTCCGCCGCTTTTTTGTCCTTCGCGACATCAGGATGGAATTGACGAGCTAATTTGCGAAACGCCTTTTTGATTTCCTCTTCAGACGCATTTCGAGGGATGCCCAAAATCGCGTAATAGTCTCTGAACTGAGTTGGCATTAGATGCTGTAAAGAATTGAATCCGTAATGTACTCAGTTGGCCGCATTTTCTCTCAGGTCCGTAGCTTAAATCTACGCCTGCCGCCTGAGTTTTACGTCAAATTAGCCTCCTTCAGAACGAGCGCACTAGCCGTTTGACGATTTCTTCTATTGGGGCAAGATGAAACAACATGCACCGAACGGCAAATAGCCAGTTTAAGACTCTGCGTGCTTCTTCGCTCTATTGTCCCAAATGTCGATCCGCGCAACCGGTATACGAGAAGTTGCTTTTGATACTGCCGGACCGCGAGGTCTACGATTATCTCTGCCGGCGCTGTGCTACTTCGGTCGGTTCCCGAGAGGTTCGCGCTTCCGATGTCAATGGTACGAATCTCATTATTCCGTGAGCTGCCCTAGCCCGTAAAATCTCACGTAAACACAGAGCTTAGCACCGCGGGCTGTCTGAGACCCGCCTACCGATTGAGCCGGTTTAGTCACAAACCGAAGTCACCCTAATCAGCGAGCAACGTATGGCTCAAACCCGGCGCATTGGGCAGCATAACCAAGGGGCGGACGTACCCAAAGCGCCGAAGTTTTCGTCCTACCGTAATGGGCGAAATCAAGCCGACAGATCTCGTCGTCCACTCGCCCTTTCGCCCCGAAGCCTTAAATTGACGCCCATGGGCAGCTGCCGGACCGCTACGGACGAAACCGATTGCAAAACCCAACACCCCCTATGAGAGCTTGTGCAGGCAACCTCGCAATCCGTGGTACGCGAGAACCCGCGCCCGACCGCTGGCTTGTTCGAAAAAAGCGATCCGAGTAGCTTCTGATATACATACTGGGGTAAATCCAGATATAACATGGACGAAATCGGACTGGATCGCGAAATTGTTGTGTCAAAGAAAGGAAGCATGAAACTCGCATGGTCCATTTTAGGTGTTCTCTGCCTTGGGCAAATGGCGTTTGCGGGAGGCAAGGCGCTGGTGGAACCCTCACTCACGCCAAGCGCGGAGAATTTGGGATCACTCTGGTCATTTGAACTGAACGGTGAATACACCTTCGGCAGCCACGTTGAAAAGTCTGGCAATCTTGGCTCGCAAGCGGAATACCGATACGAAATTGAGGCGCTCCGCAATTTCCGGATCACCGGAGATTACTACCTACAACTGGGCGTTGATTACGAGCGGTACGATTTCTCCCGCTCAAACGCCCAATTCCCCTATTCCTTGACCTCCTTTTCGGGCGAAATTTTGTTCTCCTATTGGTCCGGAGACAGCTTCTATCCGGTTATCCGGATCGAGCCCGGCATCTACTACACGCGCGATCACGTCACCGAAAACTCATTTGATGTTCCGATTCGGATTACTCCAGGATTCAAGTTGACTCCGAATCTCTACGTCATTGCGGGCTGCAGCATCGATGTCTATTCGAATCCGATTGTTTTTCCCGTTGGCGGTTTCAATTGGAAGATTAACGACAAGTTCAACTTCCGCGCCGTATTCCCTCGACCGCGTTTCAGCTACATCCCAAATCAAAACCTGGAGATTTATCTGGGCGGAGAACTGCTCGGCAATAGCTATCGGAACGGTCCGACCAACGATCGTCGTACCAACAATGCCATTCTAGAATATTCTGAGGAGCGCGCTGGAATCGGTGTCGACTACACTTTGCGGAAGGGAATCGATTTGGAAGCAATTGCGGGCTGGACGATCGAACGGGTTTACGACTATATCCGTTCGGGACCGATCAATCGCAGCCGAGGCTCCCCCTATATCAGGTTAGATCTTAAAATTGATTTGTTTTGATCGCAGTAACCCGAAGCTCTAGTGTGCCGTCTCGCATATAATGATGACGTCGTCCGGCAGACGTCGGATCAGTTGGCTGTTTTTCGAGGCGACGCGCATATCCAGCTTGATACGTAAGGAGCAAGCAACGCGGAAAAACAGTCGAAAGCCCTTGATCGGCTCCAGTGGGCGTAAGCAGCAATCCAGTTCTGCGTTAAGTTACCAGTCGAATGATTCCATCAAAAAGAGGAAACATGAAACCGGTATGGTGCATCGTGGGACTTCTCTGCCTTGGAATCATGGCGTTCGGGGGAGAGAATGCGGCGGTGCACTCCGCATCCACTCCGAGCACGGAAAATTTGGGAGCAGGATGGTCATTTGACCTAAATAGCGCTTACACCTTCGGCAGCCGCATCCAAAAGGCTGCTAATCTGGGGTCACAAGCGGAATATCGATACGAAATTGAGGCGTTGCGCAATTTCCGAATCACGGGAGACTATTACCTGCAGCTCGGGATCGATTATGAGCGGTTCGATTTCTCGCGTTCGAACGCTGTCTTTCCTTATTCTTTCACCTCCTTTAATGCGGAGGTGAACTTCTCTTATTGGTCAGGCGACGATTTCTATCCGGTGGTAAAACTTGAACCGGGCATTTACTATACGCGGGACCACGTGACAAAGAACTCATTCGACGTGCCAGTGCGCTTTACGCCAGGATTTAAGGTAAGCGAGAACTTGTACGTAATCCTTGGCTGCAGCGTAGATGCTTTTTCAAACCCGATCGTTTTTCCGATCGGCGGCTTCAACTGGAAAATCAGCGACAAATTAAACTTTCGAGCCGTGTTTCCCCAGCCGCGGTTTAGCTACACGCTAAATGATCGACTCGAGATTTATCTGGGCGGCGAACTGATCGGCAATGGCTATCGCAATGGCCCGACCCGTGATCGCCGGACCAATAATGCGATCATCGAGTACGAAGAGGAGCGGGCCGGGGTTGGAGTAAATTTTACTTTGCGAAAGGGCGTTGAATTTGAGGCCATAGCGGGCTGGACGTTTGAACGCACTTACGACTATGTTCGTTCGGGGCCAGATTACAAAAGTAAGGGCGCACCCTATTTCAGAGTGGATCTGAGCTTAGATCTGTTTTGAACTATGTTTCAAGGCGGCAACGGATCATCCTTAGAAAACGCGGTCGTGATTCTCGGCGCGTCCAGCGAGAGCGCTGGGGTCGACGCGGAACATACCTATCTTTCCCGCCATTTTCCTGGATCCTCCGTCGTCCGACAAGCACTCCTCCATCAGGCGGGAAAGGTCTTTGACCGTCTGGAAATAAGAACCTCGGCCAATGCTCCGGCAGTCGTGTATTTCGATATCACCGATTTCTTTGGTAAATTTTAGCAAGCCGATCGTGCCTGGTACCGCGATATTGGTATGCCAATCCAAATTTCGTTTCACGCTGGCCCGGTCATTTCCGGTTTGCTCCAGTTCCTGGTACTGATTTTATTCCAATTTATCAATCGTTGATAGTTCCAGAGACGTTATTGGAGAGGCCCGATCTGCCCTTGATGGTCGGCGAACGCGATCACAAATCCTTTTTGTCTACACTCAAAGCCAAACGTACGACGCTCTCCCAGTTCGGCGGCGATATCTCCGGTAATCTCGGTTTTACTTACGGCGCGGAATCCGATGCAAAATCCTCCGCGGCATACGTCCGGGTATGGCTCTGGTATCAGTCGCGTTGGTGGCTGCTTTTCGACGTAGCGACCAATATGAAAATGAGCTAGGGCGGAAGCCTGACCAGCGAACAGTCGCCTCAGGGTACGTTTTGCCTCAGTGATTATCCGAATTGTCGGGATCCTCCGGTCTTGTCCCCATGATTTCGTCAATCCGGTCGAGAACTTCTGGCGTCAACCTTTCCGCGACACTGGTAGCAGCAAGATTCTCTTCGAGCTGTTTCACTTTTGAAGCTCCGAGGATCACCGTACTCACATGCGGATTCTTGAGACACCAAGCGATCGATAGAACCGATTGCGGAATGCCCAGCTTATGGGCAAATTCACCCAACCTGCGCACTTTCTCGAGCCTCTCCGGCTTAAGAACCCATTCACGCAACCAACCGTAACGTTCGAGAGTCAATCGCGCGTCGGTTGGATTGCCGTTGTTGTATTTTCCGGTTAAAAGTCCGCTTGCCAGTGGCGAAAAAACCGTGGTACCGAGCCCGATTTGTTCGTAGAGCCGGGCATACTCCATTTCGATTTTGTGGCGTTGCAGAAGGTTGTAGTACGGCTGCTCCACGGTCGGGGGCACCAGTTGGTACTGGCGAGCGACCTCGTGAGCCTCCATGATTTCTTGGGCACTCCAGACGCTCGTTCCCCAATACAGCACTTTACCTTGAGCAATGAGGTCCGACATCGTGCGGACCGTTTCCTCGATCGGCGTCTCCGGATCAGGCCGATGACAGAAAAACAGGTCGAGATAGTCGACTTGCAGCCGGTGCAAAGCGGCGTGACATGCCTCGAAAACATGTTTGCGGCTCAATCCATATTGATTCGGCTTTTGCGGGTGCTTGGCTGAACCGAAGAATACTTTGCTGGACACCAACCAGGTATCGCGAGGCCAGTCAAGCTTGCGCAGAATTTTACCCATCACGACTTCCGATTGGCCGGAGGCGTAGCCCTCGGCGTTATCGAAGAAATTAATGCCTCCCTCGTACGCCTTGATCATTAAATCTTCTGCGACATCATCCGAGATCTGATCACCGAACGTGACCCAAGAACCCAGGGAGAGTTCGCTCACCTTTACTCCCGCTTTGCCCAGTCTGCGGTAATTCATATGCCCTGACAACGTTGCACGACTCTTTGTCCCCTGCAGCTAGGAATCGGAGGCGAAGGAAATGCGGAATGCGGATCGCGGAATGCGGAATTGAACGCCGCCCATTGGAACGGACTGAGGACTCTTCCTCGGTTTCGTAAGAATCTTCCGCATTCCTGTTCCGCAATCCGCAATCCGCATTCCGCATTTCCTTCGGAAGCCTCTATTCTTGCTTGAATTCCCTCAACTGGCGCCACGTCAAAGCAAATGCAGGCTTATGCGAATTCTCACTCCTCTCTTTTCCGTGTTGCTCTTTGTGTCTGTGCAGGCCGTCGCCCAAAGCATGCCAATCCTGACTTTTAATATGACCAAAGCAGACGGAACTCAGGTCGTGTATGAATTTCGGGTTCCAGATAACGTTGTATTCAGCTCTTTTGCTGATACCGCGGGAGCGCAGCACCAAGCTGGTGTGACCGCCTTGACGTGGGCGCAAAGCTTTTACGGCGCCCACGACGTCTTCTTACAATCCGTCGATTTCAAGGCATTGCCGATTCCGCACTACGTCGCCACATTCAATGGTCAGATCGGAACTATTCGCCAAACTTTCTTTGCGGTGATCCTGGGTTCCGGCACTGCTTTAGAACCGGCGCAGGCGCGCATGCTAACGCAAAAAACGGCCAGCGCTGCAAATCAGCGAGTCTCGAAGCCGACTCGGCGCCGAGAAACCGTGCGCCCGACCGCGAGGAGCGAAGGGCCAGCGGGCGGCCGTGGAACTAGAGATTTGCGGGACGAAAAAGTGACGCCCGCCGCCGGTCCTCATCCGAACGTCTGGGTTTCCGGCACATCGAACTAGTGCATCGTACCATATGCCAGTTACATACGAGACGATGCACTAATCCCCAAATCTCGCTCGGTCTACGCATTCATGCGCTTAGTACGAGCTAGCTTCGGACATTCGAAATACTTACTTGCACCGATCCGGCTCGCTTGCGTCCGGCTAGCTCTTCACCAGCGTAACGCGGCAGACGCGCAAAACTAAAGGTCGCAACAAAAGAAATCGCGCCGATCACCAGGAATGCTGGCCAGAAGTCGGCCGCCCCCAAGGTGGAACTTCCCCTGAGCGCCAACGTCAATTGTAAAGCTGAAGCCCCAACCGTTACCCCCATACTCAGAGAGAACTGCTGCAGTACGCTCTGCAGAGAGGTGGCGGCGCTCATTTTCGCCTGCTCGATTTCCGCATAGCTGATTGCATTGATACAAGTAAACTCGAGCGAACGAAAAAAGCCGCCGATGAAAAGTACCGCTACCATGAGCGGAATCGACATAGCGGGAGTAAACGCAGCTGGCGCCGCGACGAACACGGCCGAAAAGATAGAGTTAAAGATCAAGACCCGCCGAAAACCCCATTGGCGAAGAATCCAGCCGGCCGCGACCTTCATCCCGATCGCCCCCAGCGCGGTAACGAAGGTGAGTAAACCGGAACGGAGCGGACTGAACCCGAATCCTAGCTGTAACAATAGAGGTAACAATAATGCTACGGCTCCCACCCCAATGCGGAAAATTGAACCGCCCGCCGCGCCAGCGCGAAAAGTCGGGTAACGAAGCAGTGCGAGATCCAATATCGGTGCGACGGCGCGCCGAGCATGCCAGACATACAACCCTATCCCAGCCAATCCCAAGAAAAAGAGGCTGACTACGAGCAGCGGCGAAACAACATGCGCGTCAAGGGCTGCGCAAGCCGAAACCAACGCCGAGAGTCCAAGTCCGGAAAACAGAAATCCGGGAAAATCGAATTTGGTAATCTCTTCGCCGAAAACGTCCGGGATGAAGAGCGTGGCTAGCACTAAGCCGAGAACAGCAATGGGAAGATTTATCCAAAAGATCCAACGCCAAGTGAAAAAGGTCGTGATAAATCCGCCCACCGGTGGACCAATGACCGGGCCGATCAACGCGGGAATCGTAAGCCAAGCGAGTGCTCCAACGATTTCTGAGCGAGGCACAGTTCGGAGAATAACCAATCGGCCCACCGGAACCATCATCGCTCCACCGATCCCCTGTAACGCACGTGCGGCGACCAAAAATCCCGTCGAATTAGCGAAACCGCAGCAAACAGATCCCAGTGCAAAAATAATGATGGCGAGTCGAAAAATGAGGCGAGCTCCAAATCGATCCGCAAACCATCCCGATGCAGGAATGAAGACGGCCAAGGTCAACAAATACGAAGTGAGCGCCAATTTCAGTTGAATTGGGTCTTCGTGCAAATCGCGAGCGATCGCGGGTAATGCGGTCGAAAGAACAGTCGCATCGAGATTTTCCATGAACAAGGCACAGGCCACGATCAACGGCACTAAGACCCGAAGCGGCAAAGATCTTCCCGATTGCGACAATTCATGCATGGCGGATCAGCACATTGCCGCGCGTCAGCGAATAAGCAACCGACTAACTTCCTTTTCCCGAGGCGCTTCTCGCAATCAACCCCGAACCAGGACATTAGTCGCTCCGGTCCAGGGAGTTACCACTGAGAGTTAGTGAGTGCTCACATCGGGTCAGTGATGGAGAGATTTGCCGATATATTTAGCATCCCGAACTAATTATACCATCACTCCTGCCACTGCCTCCCGATCTTCTGCTGGAGCCGTTCGACCGCGATTTGGAGCCACTCGTAACGACATTACAAAGGATTCATGTTCTTTCCCTTTACAAGCTAGAAATTTAGAACCAGCAGTAAGCTGTTATCGATCTCGGATCGATCCTTAACGACGTAATATGAAGAAAATACATGCCTTAGCCGTTGTCGGCTTTATGTCACAAGCCATAACGGGATTCGCTGGAGAACCGGCCATATCCTCAAAAGAAGTAGTACCACCCGCACCTATCCAAGACCTCTATCGAGCAAATGAATGGCAGCTCGATCTGTTTGGTGCTTACGCACCCGCTGGCGGGAAAGGGAACAAGTTTCTCGGAGACCACGCCTGGGGAGGAGGTGCCGACGTCAATTACTTCTTTACGAAGTACCTTGGTCTAGGTTTGGAGGGTGACATCCTTGATGGTACGGGTCCTATTAATTCGGGCAACGTTAGCGGCCAGTTCGCTTTAAATGCATTGGTTCGCTATCCCATCGGAAACACCGGATGGGCTCCCTATGTATTCGCCGGAATCGGCGGATTCGTTCCTGGAGAAGGTTCAGACTTTGTCCAACACTTCAGCAACAGAACCAGCCGACTAATCCGCAATAACAATAATGCCGACGTTCTGTTGGAAGGACATTGGGGCGGCGGACTCGAGTATCGTTTCACTCGCCATATCGGAATATTTGCGGATGGACGTTATGAAGTCGTAGACCAATCGAGAAATAATTTCGGCCTCATTCGTACGGGAGTTCGTTTCGCGTTCTAATCCTCCGCAATTCTAATCAACACTTTGAAGGCCAACCATTCGAGGAATGGTTGGCCTTCGATTTTCGGTAAGGCGAATTGTGACGAACATGACCGCGACCTGCTGCCTCGCCGACGATCTGAATCAAGCATGGGGAACTAAATGTTGCTCGACCAAGGAGTGACGATCGGGTTGCGCCACTATCCAAAAAGCTTACCCAGCATACCAGAGGACCGCACAAAAATGGCAAATCGTTCCGGCCAGGACGAAAAGATGCCATACAAAATGACCGAAACGAATACGCTTGAAAGCATAAAAAATCGTGCCGGCGGTGTAAGCGATACCACCCGCCGCGATCAAAATTAATCCGGCTGGGGCGATATGAAGCCAAAAAAGCCGGCCTGCTAAAATGGCAATCCAGCCCAAGGCAAGGCAGAAGCAAATATTAGCGACTCGATATCTCAATCCGCCACACGCAATGAACACGATTCCTGAAGCCGCTAAGGCCCAGATCGCAGCAAAGAGTGTCCATCCCCAAAACCCACGTAATGCGCCGAGAAGGAATGGCGTGTACGTTGCCGCAATCAAAAGAAAAATTGCCGCATGATCGAATGCCCGGAAAACTTGCTTCAATCGTTGTTGACGCGTGATGTGGTAGAGCGTGGAAAAGAGGTATAGCGAGAACAACGCGATTCCGAAAACGAGGGCGCCGACTAGCGCAAAGCCGCCACCTCGTTCGAGCGCCGACATAACCAAAATAGGAATGCCAGCGATCGCCGCGATCAAACCGATTCCATGGCTGATACAATTCGCGATCTCTTCCGCAACTGATTGAACCCGGTCTGCCTTGATCATCAATGATTGCATATTTCCACACCGCAACGACCCAAGCGATTGGAATTTAGCGCTTTCGACTACGCGAACGGAAGTCAAATGATCGTTTCACTAGACTCGACTTCCGGAAAAGACTGCTTAGCTTCAAGTCATGGCAAGGATCGGATCAACGAAACTTGAAGTCTTTCCCTTGGCCTTGGGTGGCAACGTATTTGGCTGGACCGCCGATGAGAAGACGTCCTTCGCCGTCCTTGATGCTTACGCGGCGGCGGGCGGTAATTTTGTCGACACTGCTGACGTCTACTCAGCGTGGGCACCCGGTAATTCCGGCGGAGAATCAGAAACCATCATTGGACGCTGGCTCAGCAGCCGGGGGAACCGCGAAAAGATGATCATTGCAACCAAAGTTGGAATGCATCCGAAATTGTCCGGGTTGGCGCCTGCCACCATTCGCACGGCCGCAGAAAAGTCTTTGCGCCGACTGCAAACCGATTACATCGATCTTTACTACGCGCATCAGGATGACGAAAACACGCCACTCGAAGAGACCCTTCGCGCCTTTGGTGAACTGGTTGAGGAGGGAAAGGTTCGCTACGTCGCGGCTTCCAACTACTCAGCCGCTCGGTTGCAGGAAGCTTTGAGCGCTTCCGATCGCGCCGGCTTGGTCCGCTACGTTGCCCTTCAGCATCATTACAATCTGGTCGAGCGCGACCAATATGAAGGCGAACTAGCTAATGTCGTCGCGCGCGAAGGTTTGGCCTCAATTCCTTATTTTGCTTTGGCCTCGGGTTTCCTCACTGGAAAGTATCGGCCGGGCGCAAAAGTCAGCAGTCAGCGAGCGGAGAAAGCAGGAGGGTACTTAAACGATAGAGGGATCAAGGTACTCGCATTCTTGGACGAGGTGGCGGCTGCCCATGACGTGTCGGTCGCTTCGGTGGCTCTGGCTTGGCTCGCCGCTCAACCCACTGTCGTTGCGCCCGCCGCCAGTGCGCGCACTCCCGAACAGTTACGCGATCTGTTGCCCGTAGCCGATCTAAGATTAACTAAAAGCGAGGTGAGCCGATTGTCGGAGGTGAGCGCGTAAGGAAAGGAAGTCTACCGATCGTGCTAAATAAAGTTGTCCGTGCGGAACCGCAATGCGCCCGGGAACGGCCCGGTAAGGATTGACCCATCTTGCGGATATCAGATGGTAGAAAGCAGGGCCTAAATACTGAGAAGGCTTGGAAATACCGCTGCTTGGGTTCACAATACAGGCGTGCACTCGAGTTTCCGCCAGGCGTGGATCAACTATCGTCGACTGCGCTTCTTCGTGATCGGGCTTTTCGTAGCGTTTATGTTGGAGCTACGATTTCTCCTTTTTCTCCCTGGTCTCGTATTCGCATTGACCTTTGTCGCATACTACTTCTCGGCGACTTGGTTGGCCAACTGGAAGTGTCCACGGTGCCGGCAACCCTTTTTCCGAGGCTCTTTCATTCGCAGTCTTTATGGAGGTAAATGCTTCCACTGCGATCTTCCGAAATGGAGCGTGATGGAGACAAGCCCGCAAAAATCACGCGCTACCGGAATTGACCCGCACATCGTAGGCTAATGTCCTGTCCGCGAAATAACGTGGCTTTCGCCGCTGGTCAGTTGGCTGTTTTTCAAGGCGCGAGCGACGCAGGCTAACTCATGCCGGCAGGGCGGGTTCCTGACCATTGTAGCCCCGAAACGGCCGGTCCTCGAGCAAGTTTTGATAACCGTAGAAGCGACGACCGATGAAACGTTTTGGAACAGAATTGACCACGACGCCGGAAACCTGAATCCGGCGCAACTTAAGTTCGGCCATCGCTGTCAGCGCATCCTGGGGGCGGCTAAGCCCGAGCCGGACGACAAACAACGTGGTGTCCGCATAGGCGGCTAGAGCTACGCTGTCATCGGTCGCAAGTACCGGCGGCGTGTCGATCAAGATGTAATCAAACCGAGAATTAAGCTCACGGCGCAGGTCGTTTAGACCAAAGCTTAGAAGGTACTCAGTAATGTTCTGGATCCGCTGGCCACAAGACATTAGATATAAGTGCGGCATACGAGTCTCTTGCACTGCACCTGGCAGGCCCTTCTGCCGGGTCAAAAGATCCGATAGACCTGGCCCACTGGCGACGCCAAATAACTGGTGAAGTTTGCCTCGCCGCATGTCGCCATCGATGAGAAGAGTGCGCGCATTGGTCGCAGCCAACGCAATGGCCAGGTTTGCGGCGACCAAAGACTTACCCTCTCGGGGAACGGCGCTGGTCACGGCCAGGCATTGCATGGCTAGGGAATCCTGTGGTCTGCGAACAATGCTTGAGCGAAGATGACGAAACGATTCGGCTATTCCGACATGCTTTGGGGTACAATCAAGAACAGTTCGCTGTTTGCTAATCCAGGGGTCGCGCAATATTTTGCCAACGACGGGGAGATTCAAGGTGCGCGTGACCGCTTCAATTGTGGTGAAGCGCGGCGCTAAACGCGAACCTATAAACAGGCCGCCGAGACCAAGACCCAGACCGAGAAGCCCAAACTTTAAGAAATTGGTGACAGGCGACTTTGCTACTCGCGTTGCCTCGCCCGCATTTTCCAAGATAACGATCGGCTCTTGCTCTAAGCGCTGGCCCACGTCGATACTCTGGAGCTGACTCACGAGCTGGTTATAGGCGTTGCGACTGCTGTCGACCTTCGACTTCAGGTTTTGGTATTTGCTCAGGTTTTTGTTCAGGTCTTCGAGGTGAGCCTGTTTCTGTTCGACCTCTTCCTCAAGAGCTGCTCTCTCCCGGTCGATGGAAGCGATTTGATCGTTTCGGTGATCCCTCTGTTGGGACTTGAGAACCGTGAGGTGATTTCTATCCTCCGCAATCCTCGAATCCAGTTGCCTGACCTTCGGATGTGCGGGCTTCAAGCGCTTCAGCATCCGTTCCCGCTCGGCCTCTAACACCGCAAGCTCTTCTTGCGTGGCAGCAAGCCGGTCTTGTCCTGCATCGTTCTGGCCAGCGCCGCCGATGGAACCTGAATCAAGCGGAATCGCCGCAGCCGCCGTCGATGGATCGGTCCCGCTACCGGTCGAGGACCCCGACCGCCCTAACTGTAGATCGGCAATTTTCTGTCGAAGCGTATTCAGGTAAGCGGTCGTCGCGGTGATATCGTCCAAGGGTGACATTGTACTAAACTGGCGTTGGAAGTCGTTTAGCTCCTGAGTTGCTCCGTCCAGTTCCGGTTGCACTCTCGCTATTTCCCTCGACACCGCGGCAGACGCGCTTTCCGAACGCTGTCGCCGTATATCTTGGCGAACCTCGAAAAATCCTTGCATCGTGGCCTGCAAAGTCGCTTGCGTATAAACGGGATCAGTTCCGGTCGCACTCAGCTCAAAGATCGCTGTCTGCGGAACGAAAGTCGCATGAATACCGACTGCCGATTTCGGATGAGTGAGGCTTTGATCTGCCAAAATTTTTTGCGCGCGCCTGGCGACGACGTCGCCCTGAATGATTGCTGCCTGGGTCCCAAGGAAATCTTCACTGTTCTCTTGATAAGCCGCTCCCATTCCTAAATTCATTTTCCCGGCCACAACCATTTTGGCGGTACTCCGATAGTGCGTCGGTTCCCTTGAGTTTAGCCAGGCTGCGGTCGCAAGGCCCGCTAGCACAGTGATCGCCGGCAGCCACCAAAAGCGCCTGACTTCTGCGTAAATTGTCCGAAGATCAAAGGTGTTCATTAGGTGTGCTACTACCAACTCAAGAAACGCGCCGGAACTACGACAACATCGCCAGGTTTCAATGTCTCATCCAGATCGGTTCGGCCTTGGTCAATCACGGCGGAAACATCAATAATCTTTGTCTGACTCGTTGACCCGGATCTGCGCACCACCTTCACTTTTCGTTTGTTGGCGAAGTCCGAGAATCCGCCCGATTCCAAAATCGCCTGGGTCAGCGTCAGAGACTCGTTGGCACGCAGTTCGATTACTCCTGGTTTGGCAACTTCTCCAGTCAAATAGACTTTTCCGGGAGAAAGCGTCGTCCGCTTTTCGACCGAGATCAATACCGTGGCCTTCTTATATAAATTCTTCTCCAACGCCTGCTTGATTTGATAGGCGAGGTCTCGCGGCGTTCGATTCACTGCCGGCACGCTACCTACGTATGGAACTCGGACTTGGCCAGAGTCGCTCACGGTAAGCGAAGTCGCCGGGTCCTCATCCTCCAAGATGCGGAACACAAGCTGGTCGCCAATCCGAATGGGAGTCTCGTTATCGAGCTGCTCCATCGAAGTAATCGGTCCACTGTGGCGATGCGCGCTTTGTGCGTCTACCGGACGCGGAATCGTCGAGAAGAAAAGAAAAGCGCACACCAGTAATCGGCTAAAATCCATCTTTGATCCACGCACTTTCATACCTGCTTAGCTCCGATCACTATTACATCCAGGGAGCACTGCACGTCCAGGTCGCTTCCTTCCTCGTCTCTCTCTGGCGTATATCGGTAGCAAAAATAGGGCTTAACGACTTGTTATCCGAAATCGAGCTGATCCTCAGTCGGAATACCTGCGAATTGTTGACATTTCTAACCGGCGCAAACCGAAAGCAGGCTAAACCCGTGCTCCTCACCACCGAAAGTCTGGTCAGTGCGAATTTTACGTTGGCTGAGATCGGTCATAGTGGTGCCTCGATATCTAGCTGTAATCGGATCACTTTTAGATTTTGCTGGCCCGCGAATCGCGGGCCGATTCCGCAAAGCCCTCTTTCGTCCACTTAGTGGAGTGGTGGCTGCGTCTCTCTACCGGCGCGTCACGGGAATTTCCCGGCTAGAGGCCACGCTCGGCGGAGCCGTCGCGGGCTGCCTCTACCGTCTCACAATCTATGGTCTGGAGAACTTACCCAAGCACGGTTTTCTGCTGGTGGCCAATCATCCCTGCGTGTTCGACGTCGCTTGCTCAACGATCAATCGAACCCAATTGCGACATGCAATTTCCTCTGAGGCGGTAGCCAAGCGTCTGGAAAATTTTGCCTGGCCGAAAGACGCTTGCCGACTGGAAGAGGTAACATCCAGGCTAAAAACTGGGCATGTTTTGGTTGAAGGGGCCGAAAATCTTTGCTGGTGACCCCAACGAATCGGAAAAAATGGTCCAAGTGCCCGACGATGACTGGTTTCAAACCGGAGACTTGGCCCGGTTCGATGAAGATGGGTTCTTGTACATCGAAGGACGGGTCTCACGCCTCTCGGAGCTTTGGCAAATGCCGTTGGCGCCACATGACATAAATGACCGGATAGACTAACAGATTCAAAACCGCGGATGTGATGATTCCTCCAATCATCGGCGCGGCAATCCGTTTCATAACGTCGGCACCGGCTTGGTAGTCGGACGACCACATAATCGGGAGAAGACCGAAGAGTATCGCGCAGACGGCCATCATTTTAGGCCGAATCCGTTGGACCGCACCTTCGCGGACGCAGGCATTGAGGTCCGAAAGAGAATTCATCCGCCCCTCGGCTCGAAACCTTTCCCAACTCAAGTCCAGATAAAGTAGCATGACGATTCCGGTCTCAGCATCAAGTCCCGCCAAGGCAATCAGCCCGATCCAGACAGCCACGCTCATATTGTAACCCAGCAGATAGAGCAGCCAAAACGCGCCGACGAGGGAAAGAGGCACCGCTAATAAAACAATGAACGTTTTCGTTACCGAGCGGGTGCCGAGATAAATCAAAACGAAAATGATCAAAAGGGTAAAAGGGACCAAGATCGCGAGCCGTTTTTCGGCAGCTTGCAAATATTGAAACTGACCTGCCCATTCAACGTAGTATCCGGGAGGAAATTGGACTCTTTCACTGATCCGCCGCGAAGCCGCTTCCACATAGCTGTTGATGTCGCGGTTGGTGATGTCGACAGAAACGTAACTCACGAGCTGCCCATTCTCGGTTCGAATATCGGGCGGTCCGGTTCGATAGCGAATATCGGCCAGTAAAGAGATCGGAACCTGCTCTCCACCAGGAGTAGCGACGAGTACCCGCTTTAGTGCATCGATGTTATCGCGGAAATCACGCGAATAGCGGACGCTAATGGGATACCTCTCACGACCTTCGACGGCCGCGCCAATCGTATTTCCGCCAATGGCAGTTTCCACGATTTGGTTGACGTCCTCGACCCGCAGGCCATAACGAGCCGCAGCCTCGCGATTAGCAGTGAAATCAAGGAAGTAGCCTCCCGTCGCGCGTTCCGCAAAGACACTCCGGGTATCGGGCAGATCGGCCAAGGCTCGTTCGATAGAAATGCCAACCCGCTGGATGCCTTCCAAGCTTGGACCAAAGACTTTGATACCGAGAATCGAGCGCAAACCGGTGGTCAACATCTCAGTCCGTGTTTGGATTGGCATCCAAAACACTTGAGCCATTCCTGGTGTCTTAGTGGCCTCACTCATTTCCGCAGTGATTTTCTGCCAAGTCATCCCGGCCGGCCATTGTTCGGGAGGCTTCAATTGCACCACGGTCTCGAACATCGAGAGCGGTGCCGGATCGGTCGGCGTGTCGGCCTGACCCGCCTTGCCGAATACGCTTTCGACTTCTGGAAACCTCTTGAGAATACGATCTTGAATTTGCAGAATCTTGCTCGCTTCTCGGCTCGAGATCCCGGGGACTGCTGCCCGGCATATATAAAATCGTGCCCTCGTTCAATGGCGGCATGAATTCTTTTCCGAGGCGGCTGATAGGAATCCAGGTAAAGAGCAGCGCCCCGATGGCTACGCCAAGCGTCAACCAACGGAATCGAAGGACCAGGCTGACCAGCGGGTTATAAAGAGCGATCAAAAGAGCGCTAATCGGATTTTTTTTCTCCGACATGACCTTGCCGCGGATCAACCAGGTCATTAGGACAGGCACCAACACCAATCCAAGGAGTGAAGCAAAGAACATGGAGAAGGTCTTGGTGAACGCCAGTGGCCGAAAGAGTCGTCCTTCCTGCCCTTGCAAGGAGAAGACCGGGATGAAGCTGACTGTGATGACCAACAGCGAGAAAAACAAAGGTCGTCCGACGGTCTGGGCTGCACTGACGATGATGTCGAACCGCTCTCGTCCCCGAGCATCGCAACCGCTCTTCTGCCGAAACTGCTGCAGGCCCCGGTGGGCGTTTTCCACCATGATAATCGCGGCGTCGACCATCGCACCGATCGCTATGGCAATTCCCCCAAGCGACATGATGTTCGAAGTCAGGCCGAGCCATAGCATCGGGATGAACGACAAAATGATCGCAACTGGCAACGTGATAATGGCCACGAGCGCCGAGCGTACATGCCAGAGGAACAATACTGAAATCACCGCAACGACGATGCTCTCCTCCAGCAACTTCTCGCGCAGGGTGTCGATGGCCCGGTAAATCAGTGTGCTCCGATCGTAGGTTGGTACGATGCGCACACCTGGCGGTAAAGAAGGTTTGATTTCTTCGATCTTCTTCTTAATTCCGGCGATGACCTTGAGCGCATTCTCGCCGTAGCGCATGACGGCAATGCCGCCAACTACTTCGCCTTGCCCGTTGAGTTCGGCCGCGCCATACCGAAGGTCGGGGCCCAAATGTATTTCCGCCACATTTCTCAGATAGACCGGGACACCATCTTGGACCTTCAGGACGACTTGCTCCAGGTCGCTGATACCTCGGATGTAACCACGTCCACGGACGAAAAATTGGGTCGTTGCAATTTCGACTGTCTTACCCCCTACATCCGTGTTGCTCTTGCGGACCGCATCGACGACATCGCTGATTGGAACGTTGTAGGCAGCAAGCTTGTTGGGATCGAGATCGATCTGATATTGCCTGACAAAACCGCCCACCAGAGCCACCTCGGCCACACCTTCGACCGACTCCAACGCGTACCGAAGCCTCCAGTCCTGGAGAGACCGCAGCTGGGCCAAATCGTTTTTTCCGCTGTCATCGACCAGCGCATATTCGAAGATCCATCCGACGCCCGTCGCGTCCGGCCCAATGACCGGGTTTACACCTTCCGGCAGTGTGCCTCGTACTGAGTTGAGGTACTCGAGGACTCGTGACCGGGCCCAGTAAATGTCGGTGCCATCCTGGAAAATCACGTAGACAAATGATTTTCCAAACATGGATTCGCCACGCACAGATTTAACCTTGGGTGCGGCAATGAACTTGGTGCTGATCGGATAGGTAATCTGATTCTCAATCAAATCGGGCGAACGCCCCTCCCAATCGGTATAAACGATGACCTGGACATCGCTGAGATCGGGGATTGCATCCAGCGGTGTCTGGTACAACGCGTAGATGCCCGCCGCGACCCCAAGGATCGTCAAAACGATGACGAGAAACGGGTTCCGCGCGCTAACGGAAATGACCCGCGCAATCAATGTATCGGCGGTCCCGCGGTCTCGCCCATCCCTTTTTTGGACCGGCGGCCAATCGTCGCCACCGGCCTTTACTTCGGAGACAGGATCGTTACGCACGTGAAGTTAAGCGACTGCGAATTACGGATATCACATCAGCAATCCGCATTCCGCAATCGACTGTTTCTTCTGTTACCTCTCCCCTTCCGAACCGGCACCGGTCAGTGTCGAGTCATCCTGAAAATCCTTGATGACGCCTTGAATCTGTGCCTCGGCATCGATCAGAAAATTCGCGCTTGAGACGACACGGTCTCCCTCGTGCAAGCCGCTAACGACCTGATAATAGCGTTTCTGATTGGGATCGGCTGACTCCATAAACTGCCGGCCAACTTGAATAAAGCGAGCCTCCAATCTTCCAGAGCCCTTATCCACAAATACCAACATTCGGGATCCTGTGGGAAGAACCGCATCAAACGGAATTGTGAGTAATTCGCCCGCATCAATCTCGGCCACGACATTGGCGTACATCCCGGGCCGCAGCCGGCCAGCCGGATTTGGAACGTCAATACGAACCCGCACGGTCCGTTTTGCAGAATCAACCACCGGGCTGATAGCGCCGATTTGCCCTTCGAATGAGCTGTCGGGGAACGCAGGCAATCCAATCCTCACCGCTTGACCCTCTTGCAGAAGTCCGATCTCGTTCTCGTAAAAATTCGCCCATAACCATAGGCGCGACGAATTAAGGATGGTCATCACTTTGTCTCCTCGTTTTACACTCAACCCAACCTTCATTGGCGCCTCGCTAACGACGCCGTTGAAAAGCGACCGAAGCAAGAAATGGTCGGTGGGTTGAAGCGTGCGTTCCAATTCCGCGATCTCGCTCGGACTGACATTCAAGAGCTGCAGCCGACGGCGCGCGTTATCAATCACTTGATCCATCGATGCCGCGGGAACACTGCCATTTTCACGCACTTTGAGTACGTTAACCAACTCCTGTTCCGGGGAGCGAAGGTCTGGCGTGTAGATGACCATCAGAGGCTGCCCGACGGTTACGTGCTCGCCCGGCGAGGTCACACGCAGTTCTTCAACGTAGCCATCTACGCCGGTCACGCATTCAAAGACCTGCGCCTGATCTGGTTCCAAGGTTCCAACCGAGCGGATACCAAAACGCATGTGCCTGGGTCGCGCCTCCGCGTAAGTCACTCCGATCTGCTGCTGACGCTGGACCGGAACAATGAATTCGTGCTCGCTGGACTGGGGGGCGTCATCTTCACCAGATAGTTCCTTTCCGGCAGGCAATTGACGGACTGTTGTCGCTCGTTGTCGTTCGTTGTCGTTCGTTCTCGTTGGCTGTCGCACCGGAGCGAGGTCCATCCCGCAAATCGGGCACTTCCCAGGGGTTTTCGAGTGTACCGAAGGGTGCATCGCGCAGGTCCAGTAATCGACTTCTGCGTTCGCAACGTGGCCGGTAGACTTCGAACAGGCAGCAAACCCCGCCAAAATCAGAAAGAATAGAGGCAAGCATGCGAATATTAGCGCGTGTTGCCGAATCATTTGATGGGGAGCTCGCAAATTTACGAGAATTCTCGCATTCGTGACCGATTTCTGTAGAAAACCCGATTTTTTTTTGCAATTTTGCGACTTGTCTTTGGATACTCCTGGGCAAATTCTAGCACCTAATGCCTTCCCCCGGAACATGCTGCACGAGAGTTCAAATCGGCGACGGTAGCGCCAGCTTTAGTTCTTCCGGACATTCGAGAGCCAAAGAATCAAGATGGCCCTCATTCTGCCTCGGACAGAGATTGCCATCCGCAGTTGCCCGTTTTCATTCTTTGTCGTTCGCTGCTACCGGCTGTCGTTCATTGCCGAAGCTGTTCCGGTCCCAAAATCAGGTCTCCGGCAGGCGATTGAGGGGTCGGTTGAACATATTCGAAATGGAGGAATTCTCTGCATCTTTCCAGAAGGAGAGATAAGTCACAGTCGAGGTCTTCTGAAATTGCAGAAAGGATTCGCGCTGATCGCCCGGCTCGCCAAATGCGACGTCGTTCCCGTTTGGTTAGATGGTCTTTACGATTCAATTTTTTCGCTGGAAGATGGAAAGTACACTTTCAAGTTTCCTAGAAGGATATACTCTCCGGTAACCATCTCGTTCGGAAAACCGATTCCGACCCCGTTTGCCGAAAGTGAATGGGTCCGTCAAAAACTACTCGAACTTAGTGCAAGCCGCAGAAGGCCTTTGGCAGGAAGCTCTGGCGGTCAGAAATTCAGCAGCCTTTCCGGAACATAAATCACATCGCCGCCGCTGACATAGGCCGCGCGCGTCGGCAGCCCGCGCAAGACCGGCCGCAAATCGAAGAATTCTGTCTGGTGTTCTCCCTTCACGATGCGAATAACCGAAACCTTTTTGAGATCCGCCTCCGGAGTAAAGCCGCCTGCTTCCATGATTGCTTCGAGCACGGTGGCCGGCCGTTCAAATACGATCTTCCCGGGATGTTGCACGGCGCCCGAGACCACTACCGGGACGGCCCTGGTTTCCACAGACACCAGGACTTCGTTATCCTGAAGTTGCGGCTTATAGAGGCCAGCCAACTCGTCTTGCAACTGCCGGGGAGACTTTCCAGCAGCCTGAGCCGTTCCGATTAGAGGGAGGCTGAGTGCCCCGTCCGTTCCGATCTTTTGAGTTTGGTTAAGCTCCGGTGCTCCAGGGAAAGTTATCCTGATAACGTCTCCAGGATTCAAAAAGTTCGGAGTTTGAGCGACTAATGGACGGTTTGCCTTCGGTGCTTGGCAACCGGTGCAAAACAGGAGAACGAGAGCAACTAGTTTTCCTATGATCCCAAATGCTCTCGCAGAAAATGAGTAACTTTTATCGCTGATAGCAGGCCTCGGCAGGATTCCGCTCGAAAAGTCTGCGCCGTGCTTAACTTTTAGACAGCTATACATCGATTTATCTGGACTTCATTCGTCTTGCTAAGCTTTTCAAAATCCTTGAACGTTCGTCCCGTCCGCGGTGTTTGACCCTTCTATTTTCAATATCCATATATTTTGCTGCTGGCTGATCTCTTTAGGGCTTATTGTGATTACTGTCCAGAACGTTCCGTAGTGGCCGATCGAGAATCCTGGCTAAAGACGTTGCAGTTGAGATCAGTTTACACGGAGTAACACCTGGTCAGGGTAGCGAAAGGACCTTTCGGAGATCGATTTTTGTTACGCCTTCCAAGCCTTTCCTGGTACAAATCCAAAGAGGTGCCATTGTGTTTTGGATATTTGGAACAAGTTTGGCACGACTGCGGAGCTTTTAGCAATCCTCGAACCAGTTCTGTCAATGACTACGGTGCGGAAGCCAGCGACCGTTTCGCAATCCGGTGATATGAACCCAGTACTCGCCTGGGGTCAGGATGCAAGGCCGTGAGTCCAAGTAGCTTGGTCTTATCCACTACGATCATCAGAAGCCCTCCATGACGAGAAATTTCCGAGATAGAGACGATTCGATAGGCAACAACATGGGAGCATTTCCTAAGGGGACTGTGGCTGAAGCCACTTGATACACCTTGAATTCGGGCACCTGGTAGATCAAACGGAATGCGTTAGGATAATCCCTAAGCAGCGGAGCAAAACAGTCACTATCCGACGGACGATAATATACAGACCCCTCTCGTTGCACGACGAGCACGAGATTGATCCGATGTTTCACAATACCTTCCATCAGCCACTGTGGATTTGAGCTTGGTGGAAACCAGATTACCTTTCGGGCCGAGTAATGAACCAGCGTCGGAACATGTCTTGCCATCAAGTGTTCGCGTCCGTATGCGAACGGATCCACCTTCCGGCATCAACCTCTGCCGACAACTGGTTTAGCTCGGAGTGCGGATCACGATTGATCCGACCGATCTCAATTTGCAGCGCCAAGCCGGCAACAACCAGGCCGAAGACCGCAGCAGTGCCTAGAAGGTGGGCAATGGGCATTGAGGGTTTCCATCGAGCACCGCCCAGCCTTGAGAAATGTCGGGTGAGTATAGAAACCGGCAAGCAATTCGGGAGACCAAAGACTTCGCCTCCTCGAGTTTCCTGGCGATTAACAAAGCGCCCATCGTCGCAAGGAAATACGGATAGGAGGGCCATATCGCCTGGGTTACAATGTCGAAATGGACGGAGAAGAAACAAAGAGCAAGCAAATCGCTGCAGCAACAGCGCGCGAGGTTTGGCGTCGTAGTAGCTCATAAGTGATCAATAACCCCAAGGTCGCAGATAAGACCATCACCCGGAGGAAAAGGGGGTGACTGTAGCCTGCGACGGCGGACAAGAAACCCAGGATCGCCGGCAACCCGGGTGGCATGTTCGTTTCGGCAAAGCCGTTGATACCATAAAAGCCGTGCTCAACAAGTCACCGGCCGGAGTCGGCAAAGAATACCTCGTCTCCTGCAAAATCCTTTGCTTGGGTAACGCAAAAAAACTGCCAGACGCCGAAGGCGATAATCAGTGCGAAAACGGAGATGTCAATCGAGCGCAGCGGCGACGAAACTTCGGCAAGTTGGGTTAAAAAGCCTATCCGGCCGAGACCGATGTGCGGCCCAGTATGATTTTCGTCAGCCATCAGGTAGCCCGAACCAAGCTCGCTCGTTTCTCGAGCTGATCCAAACAAGCGTTCTCTCGATCCGTGGATCAGGTCTTCCTAAAAGTGGACGACTGCTGCCACGGAAGGGATTCCATTGGTATCAACTAGGAAGAGCATGTAATAGCCGGGCGGTGCGAGATTCGCGTCCACTGGAGCGGTAACGGTCAGCGAGCCATTTCCTGGCACAAAAGACAAGGGGATATAACGCTGGCTCATATTATTCGCGTGCGTAGTACTCCCAAATCGGATCAACGAAACCTTTGCTATGCCCGCGACGTCCGGAGTCTGCACGGCGAACCCTTGTCCGTAGGACAATTGCGAAGGGGCGGCGGTGATGATCGGTCGCGACCCTTTGAAGAGGTAAGGTGGTGCGAAGAATTCAGCGCTAAATTGGTCCGTAGGCTCAGTGTCATCGTTGAAGCGTCCACCCCCAGAAACAAGGACGCGTCCGTCGGGGAGAAGCAAGGCTTCAGAATGATATAATCGAGGTGCGCTCATCGACGTTAGCGTCGTCCAAGTCTCCGTCACCGGCGACCAAAGCTCTGCCGGGAGAACAGCGTTGGCGACATCGGTGGCACCGGTCGTTGTGCCTCCACCGGTCACTAGGACGTTTCCGTCCGGCAGAAGAGTCGTATTTGCGTATGTGCGCGCAAAAGCCATTGACGCGACAGGACGCCAGGTAGGCGAACTTTGCGTCATATCGAGCACGTAGGCGGTCGCAGCTGAGGACCGGGTTGAAGTGTCTGGATCTACGCCGGTGCCCAGCTTAATAAACTTGGAGGGGAGGTACATCGCTGAAGTTCCACCATCTACGGCGGCTCCTCCTACCGCGGTCCATGTACCCGTGGTGAGGTCAAGCACCTCGCTCGCGATAGGTGCCTCGTCGGTCAACGGAACCAAGAGCCGGCCGTCCGGTAGAACGTAAACATGCGGATAGTATGGGAAGAAGAACGGCGATTTGGCGAGCTGGCTCCAGGAGTTGGTCGACGAATTGTAGATTTCCTGAATAGTTTCATCGCACTCGGCGCAATTTGTTTCGCCAGAGGTTACAATGATGCGCCCGTCTGGAAGTGTGGTCGCGGTTGGATACCAGCGCGGATAAGACATATTCGGTAGCGCAGTCCATGTTTCGCTGTTCGGATTAAAGAGATTCGCATTGGGAAGCCCCACGTGCGTGTCGATCTGTCTTCCAACGACCAGTATCTGCCCGTCCGCCATCTGTTCTAGTCCAGTACAGAAAATATTTGACGGCGGCGGAACCCACTCGGTGAAGTTCGTCGTTGGGTTCCAGACTATACCGGTTGTTCCGTAGGAACTCTGACCGTCCCAAAGCAAGAGCTTACCGCTGGGCAGCAGCGTCGAGTTGATGGAGACTATCGGCAGGGGGATGGTGCCAGACCATACTCCGGATTGCGCCGGGTTCCCGGGGCTCGAATTGGAGAAAGTAACTGACACCGGGCTTGCATTCCCGACGTTATTGGCAAAATCAGAGGCTGTCACCGAGATGGTATGGACGCCGTTCGCGAATTTTGCCGTACTGAAAGAGAAAGTGTACGGACTTGTAATAAGCGCTGTCCCTATAGGAATTCCATCCAGCTGGACCACAACCCCTGCCACTCCACTATCTGCATCCGATGCGGTCACATTCACAGTTGCAGTGCCGGTCAGTACGGCTCCCGATGTGGGTGCTGTAATGCTCACAGCCGGCGGAGTCGTATCTTGCGGTGGGCTATAGGCGGCGCGGAAGGCCACCATTTGCATGACGTACCCGGCCATCGAACCTTCAATAGGTGCGTTTGCGCTGTACAAGCCGGCTACCGTTACTACTCGATCTTCCACTATGTCGCCGTCCGGGGTCAACAGTCGTTGCGTAAAAGACGCGCCTGAGTCGGTCGAAAACGTCAGTACGGTGTTCGCGCCAACCAACAGATCCATGTTATTCGTGGTCCTCGTCGTACCGGTACTACTCCAAGAGCCGTTTCCAGCAAAGCTGGCAGTTGTGTCGACCGAGTTGACTGGATCCACTCCGCTATACTCAAGAATGCGAATGTCGGGATAATCCGCCGCAACGCTGAACTTTACCGTCACAGTGTTTGCACCGTCTGCAGCTGTGGCGATGTTCTTAGCGTAATAAATGGACTGTGACAAAGCACCGCTCAGTTGCGTCGGACCTACCGCTAACTGGTAGACGTTCCCTTTCGTGTCAGTCACCGAAGTGACCTGTGCTGTCGTATTGTTCCATCCCACAATGACTACATTCAGGTTGCCGGCCGTTTGTGCCCCATACGATGCTGT
>Ga0209647_1000420_pt1 | contig 40068 bp, 39 predicted proteins | sample GraSoi_2013_60cm_FD_185827 | JGI IMG/M metagenome (GOLD analysis project Ga0209647, IMG submission 185827) | Grasslands soil microbial communities from the Angelo Coastal Reserve, California, USA - Sample 9_17_2013_60cm (SPAdes) (version 2) | ecosystem: Environmental > Terrestrial > Soil >...
CCTGCCGATACTGTTCCCACCTCCGGTCGAGGGCGAACCGAACCCGGCGGAGAAAGCGACCATCGTGCAACTGATGGCGTTCAATGAGAAAGGATCGGCCTACGCCAGAATACAAGCCACGCGGCCTCAGACCCTCGGTTACGCGCTGGCGGACTCTCCCGCCGGCCAGGCGGCGTGGATCTACGAAAAGCTCTGCGAGTGGAGCGACAGCAACTACGAACCGGAGCGGGAAATCTCGCGCGACGAGATGCTCGACAACATCTCGCTCTATTGGCTCACCAACACGGCCGCGTCCTCCGCGCGCCTCTACCACGAGAGTTTCGCGACCGATTTCTCGACGCAGCGGCTCGATGTGCCGGTCGCCGTCAGCATTTTCCCCGGGGAATTGTTCCAGCCGCCGCGATTGTGGGGCGAGCGGGTCTATTCGCGGCTCTTCTATTGGAAGGAGGCCGCCCACGGCGGACATTTCGCGGCCTTCGAGCAGCCCGCCGTGTTCGTCGAGGAACTGCGCGCCGCATTCCGCGCGCTTCCTCGCGGCGCGGGCAATTCGTTCATGCGCTGATTCCACAGGGGCTGTCGAAAGTCGGAAACGACAAACGAGGTCGAATCGTTCAATACGACGCACGCGAGTGGATTTACGTTGGTATGTCCCTTTCCAAGAAGGAGACACTCCATGCGCGCCAAGCAATCCAAACCCGCAATCGTTTTCGCCCACGGCCTCTGGGCCGATGGCTCGTGTTTCGGCAAGGTAATTCCTACTCTGCAGGCGGAGGGCCACGAGGTGATCGCCTCGCAGCATGGGCTCGATTCGCTGAAGGGCGACGTCGCCGCGGTCAAGCGCGCGATCGGGCGCGTGAACGGGCCCGTCGTCCTGGTCGGGCACTCGTATGGCGGCACGCTCATCACGGCGGCCGGCACCGGCGAGCGTGTCGCGGGGTTGGTCTACCTCGCGGCGCTCGCGCCCGATGAGAGCGAAACGTCGCAGAGCCAGCAGGGCAAGTTCCCCAAGACGGACGTGTTCTCCTATATCGAGGTCGCCGAAGGGCGCATCTGGCTGCGTCCCGACGGCATCTCATGCTTCGCCGGGGACTTGAGCGACGAGGAGCAGAAGCTCGTATGGGCGACGCAGGCGGTACCGGCGGCCGATCTGTTCGACCAGAAGATCGAAGGAACGGCGTGGAAGTCGAAGCCGAGCTGGTACATCGTGTCCACGAAGGATCGCACGGTCCACCCGGATCTGCAGCGCTTCGCCGCGAAACGGATGGGTGCGACCCTCTACGAATGCGAAAGCAGCCACGTGGCGATGCTTTCCCAACCCAAGTTCGTGCTGGACGTGATCCGCGCTGCCGCCCATGCGGTGATGGCGAGGCAGGAGGCCGCCGCGTGATCACGACCAAACCAGCCAAGCATCTGCGCGTCGTCGAAGAAACGCCCGGGTACTGGAGGGCGCTATTCGACAATCCACCCATCAACGTCGTCGGCGCCGGCTTGTTCGAAGAGCTCCAGGAGCTGCTCGCTCGAATGGAAGCCAGCGCGAGCCTTCGTGTCGTCGTGTTCGAAAGCGCGAATCCCGAGTTCTACCTTGCCCACTTCGATTTGAGCGATCCGTCGGGGAACCTCGGCCTCATCAAGAATGCCGGTCCATCCGGGCTTCCCATCCTGATGGATACGTTCGTGCGACTCACGAAGTGCGCGGTCGTCAGCATCGCGAAGATTAGAGGCCGGGTACGAGGCGTCGGCAGCGAGTTCATCCTCGCCTGCGACATGCGATTCGCATCGCGCGAGAATGCGGTCCTGGCCCAAGTCGAGGTGGGGGCTGGCGTGCATCCCGGCGGAGGCGGTACCGAACGGCTCCCGGTGCTCGTCGGGCGGGGTCGGGCGCTCGAAATCATTCTCGGTGCGAACGACTTCGACGGCGACACCGCTGAACGATACGGATACGTCAACCGGGCATTTCCCGACGCGGAGCTGGACGGCTTCGTCGACGGGCTCGCGCGCCGAATCGCGACCTTCGATGGACGGCCGATCGCCGCGGCGAAGCATCTCGTCAACCAGGTCTCGCTGCCACCCGCCGACCGCCTTCTCGACGCCCTCAACTCCTTTGCGACCGCGCTGACATGGCCTGAATCCCAGCAGCGATTCGAGGCCTTGCTCAAACGCGGACTCAACCAGCCGGGGGAAATGGCGAATCGGTTCGGCGAGCTGCTGCCAACACTCCTCGAGGAGGCTACCGCCTAAGCGCTACTCCACATTGGACTTGCGCCATTGCGACGGCGTCATTCGCTCGGACCTGCTGAAGGTCCGGGTGAATGCCGCCTGGTCGCAGAAGCCGGAAAGCTGCGCGACCTCCGCCAGTGGCCGGCGCGTTTGCGCGAGCAGTGCCTTCGCACGCTCGATGCGCAGCTGGATCAGGCGCTGGTGGACCGAGGAGCCGAAGGTCGTGCGAAAGCACCGGGAGAAATGGCTCTCCGACAGCGAGCAGGCATCGGCCAGCTCCTTGATCGTGATATTCCCCTCGAGGCGGGCGCCCAGCATCTCCTCGGCGCGAAGCCTTTGCCACGCCTGCAAGCGGCGGCCGCGGCGGCCCGGAGCTCCCGTTGCGCCGAAGTAGCGCTGCAATACGTGGGCGCCAAGCACCACCCCAATCTGGTCGAGAGCCAGCACGTCCAGGGGCTCGCTGCGCCTGATCGTGGGCAGGATGGATCGCGTCACCTGGGCGACAACCAGGTCCTCGACGAAGAACGCGTCGCGGAAGTCCCCGTACGCAACCGTCACTCCGTTGTCGGCGCCCACGCGCTGCAGGAGGGCGTCGCCCAGGTAATAGTGGAGGTAATCGAAGGGTCCCCGCACCCACATTTCCATGGAGTGTCGAAGGTCGAGCACCGTCGTCGCAAACGGGATCGCGCGAGTGACGCCGACCTCGCGTCCGTCATAGAGGGCACGCCATTGCCCCACTGCCGTTGGTGTGAGCGATACGCAGACAAGGAGAGCGTCATCCGCCGGATACGCCGGCGCCTTCCCCATCGGCATCGGCCCCGAGCGAAGCCGCGTGACCCCGAACTCGGGCTTCTCCTGGGGGCCCTGCAGCCGGCAGTCGAAGTCCGGTGCGCTGAAGACCTGCGCCAGCGTCGGACCGACCATTCGCGGCGGCACGGTGAAGTTCATCCAGTTCCCGGGCGTTGGAAGTCTGTGAAAAAGCACTGGAAATGAGTCAACTAGAAGCGGAAAACGTTCTCTGCAGCCTGCATTCAGGAATCAAGAAAAATGAGTCTTATCGGTTGTCGATTTGGCCCCGTCTCAAACGACTATAGGTACAGGCAAGCCAAAAGGAGATAACCATGAAATTCATGATGCTGATGATTCCCGCTGTTTACCAGGGTGGCAAGCCGGCGCCAGGCTTCAAGCCGGATCCGAAGAAGATGGAAGAGATGGGACGGTTCAACGAAGAAATGGGCAAAGCGCTCAAGATCGAATCGATCAACGGCCTGCATCCGCTGGCCAAGGGTGCGCGCGTGTCGTTCGCCAAAGGCAGGCCCTCCGTGACCGACGGACCGTTCATCGAAACGAAAGAGGTGTTGGGCGGTTACTGGCTGGTGGACGCGCCGTCCAAGGAAGAAGTGGTGAAGTGGGCGCAGCGCTGCCCGGCGGAAGAAGGCGACACCATCGAGATCCGGCAAATCTTTGGGCCCGAAGATTTCGCGAAATGAGGAAAGAAACCCCCTACGCCTGGCTGATGGTGGCCATCGGCGGCCTCATGGGCTGCATCGCCATCGGCTCGGTCTTCTCCCTCGCGGTATTCCTGCAGCCGATGACGCAGGACACCGGCTGGTCGCGCACCGCGATCTCGAGCGCCATGACGCTCAACTTCCTCGCCATGGGCGTGGGCAGCTTCGCCTGGGGCGCGTTGAGCGACCGCTTCGGCACCCGCATCGTGGTGCTCGTGGGGAGCGTGGTGCTGGGTGCGGGCCTGGCGCTTGCCAGCCGCGCCACCAGCGAGACCGCGTTCGTCCTTACCTACGGCACTCTCGTGGGCGGCGCGGCCGGCAGCATCTTCGTGCCGGTCATCACGGCAATCAGCGGGATGTTCGAGCGCCATCGCGCGCTGGCCGTGTCGCTCGTCTCCGCCGGCATGGGGATGGCGCCGCTCACCATGTCGCCGCTTTCCGCGTGGCTCATCACGCACATGGATTGGCGCTCGGCACAGCTCACCATCGCCGCGATCGTCTGGATGGTGATGATCCCTCTGGCGCTCCTCGTGAGGGCGCCCGCGGCTTCCACGGATATGCCCGCAACGCACGCGGCCGCCTCCGAAGACAAGACCCTGAGCGTCGCCGAAGCGCTGCGCTCGCGCGCATTCATCGTGATGAGCCTCGTCTTCTTCGCCTGCTGCGCCACGCATTCGGGCCCGATCTTCCACACCGTGAGCTACGCGATCACCTGCGGCATTCCCACGATGATGGCGGTGAGCATCTACAGCCTCGAAGGGCTGGCCGGCCTGGGCGGGCGAATCGTCATCGGGCTGCTGGCCGACAAGTTCGGCGCCAAGCCGATACTCATCGCGGGTCTCTTCGTGCAGGCGTTAGCGGCGGGTTCGTTCATCTATGCGCGCGAGCTCGAGACGTTCTATTCGATCGCGGCCGTATTCGGCTTCGCGTACGGCGGCGTCATGCCGCTCTATGCCGTGCTCGCGCACGACTACTTCGGCCAGCGCATCCTCGGCACCATCCTGGGCGCGGCGACGATGGTCTCGGCATTCGGCATGGCGCTGGGGCCCGTGATCGGCGGCTGGATCTTCGACACGTTCGGGCGCTACTCGGGGCTCTACCTCTTCTCGCTTGCGATAGGGCTTGCCGCGGCGCTGCTCGCGTTTGCATTCCCTCGGCAAAGCGCGCGCACGGCAGCGGCGTAGGCGCCTGGGAGATAAAGGTATGAGAAGGAGAGGGAGCTGCGCGTTATGCGATCCGAAAGTCCGGGACGAGGGCGATACACCTATACGCTTGACATCCAAGCAGAATAAGAACTTATACGGTCTCGGTGGCCACCGCGCGAGGCAGCCGCTCGTGCCAATCGGTCTGCCGTTGATAAGCGTGGCCGATGCGTAGCGCGACCGCTTCTTCATAACCACGGCACACGACCTGCAGCGAGGTCGGCATGCCTTCGCCGGTGAAGCCATTCGGCAACGCGAGCGCGCACATGTCGAGGATATTCACGAAGCGCCCGAAACGGATGGGCATCGCCGAGAAATCCACTTCGTCGAGGGCAAGCGCCGCGGTCTCGGTGCTGGGGGTGAGGAACGCGTGCAATCCCGCCATCGCCGCATCCATCTGCCGCTTCATCTCTTCGCGCCGGCGTAGCGTCGCGAGGTAGTCGTGGGCGGAGATATTGGCGCCCCTCAGCAGCCGCTCGCGCACGGCGTCGTCGAGCTTCAAATCGGGATTCTCGATGGCGGCGGCATTGACGAAATAGCCTTCCGCCATCGTGATGTTCGTCATCGTGACGAAGTTCGCGAGACGGAAGGGAAGCTCGATGTCGACGATTTGCGCCCCGAGCGCCGCCAGCGCTTCGAGCGAGCGATCGTACGCATCCAGGACTTCCGCCGCCACGCCCTGCCTTTCGTCCACCGGCAAACGCGCGAGCTTCATGCCGCGCACGCCATGCTCGAGCGTCGGCAACGGATCGTCCGGCGGGTGTCGCCGTGTGAGCGGATCGAGCGCGTCCGGGCCTTGCAGCAGGTTGTACAGCACGGCGACGTCGCGCACTGTGCGCGCCATCGTTCCCGGGGTGTCCAGCGTCGGACTCAACGGAAGGATGCCGTGCGTGCTGATGCGCCCGATCGTGGTCTTCAGCCCCGTGATGCCGCACCAGGCCGCGGGCTGGCGCACCGAGCAGCCGGTGTCGGTGCCGAGCGCCCACGGCGCCATGCGCGCGGCGACCGCGACGCCGGAGCCGCTGCTCGATCCTCCCGGCGTGCGCGCCACTTTCGCGTCCCACGGATTCCACGGCGTGCCCATGTGCTGGTTCGTGCCCCATGCGCCGCACGCGAATTCCACGGTGTGGGTCTTGCCGAGCACGATCATCCCCTGCGCCAACGCGCGGCGAACGACCGTCGCCGTCGTGGCCGCGACGTGGTTCAGGCGGCTCGCGGAGCCGGCGGTCGTGATGCGACCTTCGATGTCGATGATGTCCTTGATGGCGATCGGGACGCCGTGAAAGGGACCCAGCGCCTGCCTCGCGCGAATGGCCTTGTCCGCAGCCACGGCCGCGCCGCGCGCTTCCTTCGCGTCGACCTCGACGAATGCGTGCAGCTTCGGATCGTATTTCGCGATTCGCGCGAGGAACGCCTCCACCACGTCGAGCGGCGACAGGCGCTGCGCCGCGATCTCGCGCGCGAGGTCGTGGGCGGATGCAAGGCAGGGGTCGGTGATCACGCGGGATAGGCCTCCAGTGGCCTGACAAGGGTACATCCGGCAACAGGCCGGACTGAAATGGCCAAAAGAGCTATAATTGCCTAATTACCTGTTTGCGGAGTTGTCATGGCAGGAGCGCTCAAATTTCGCAATGCCCAGGGCGAGTTGCGCGACATTCCGAAGGTCGCCGCCACCCGTTTCAAGAACGAGTTCGGCGCAATCTTCGAGCAGGCGGCGCTCGGCGGCGCCGTGGCGATCACGAAGCATGACGCTCCGAAGGCGGTGCTGATCTCCTATGACGAGTTCCAGGCCCTGGTGCGCGCTCGCTCGCCGGGGTTGGATGATCTGGGGGCGCGCTTCGATGCGTTGCTCGACGGCATGCAGGCGCCCAAGGTGAGGAAGGGCATGGCTGCGGCGTTCGACGCATCTCCGGCAAAGCTCGGCCGCGCCGCGGTGAAGGCGGCCCGCAAGCGCTGAGCGGCTTTTGGCCGGTCATCACCGTATCTTCGTGCTGGCTGGCGTCAACGGCGCCGGCAAGAGCAGTATCGGCGGGGCGATGTTCCGCGAAACCGGAGCGAGCTACTACAACCCCGATGAGGCGGCCCACTTGCTTCGCAAGGGCAATCCGCGGCTCACCCATTCCGAAGCCAACAGCATGGCGTGGCAGCAGGGGAGACGGCTGCTCGAGCGCGCCATCGCCGAAAGGCTCGATTTCGCTCTCGAGACCACGCTCGGCGCGAGCACCATTCCGAAGTTGCTTGTCGCGGCAGCCGACAGCGGCGCGGAGGTTCGCATCTGGTACGCGGGCCTCGACAGCGTGGAGCGCCACATCGAGCGCGTCCGGGCCCGTGTCCGCAAGGGTGGCCATGATATTCCCGAGGCCGACATCCGGCGACGCTTCGACGACAGCCGCCTCAATCTCATTCACATGATGCCCAAGCTTGCCGCCCTGCGCGTCTACGATAACAGCGAGGAGTCGGATCCAGCCAAGGGTTTAGCGCCCACGCCAAAGCTCGTGCTGCATATGGAGCGAGGCAAGATTGTCGGGCCGCGCAATCTGGTGCGGACGCCCGAGTGGGCGAAGCCGATCGTCGCGGCTGCCATGCTGCATGACCGATAGGTGCGCAAGGAGGATTCCGCGATGATCGAGACCCGCCAAGACCTCGAGGCCCTCGACTGCGCCGACGACCTGCGCGAATTCCGCGCGCAATTCGAGCTTCCCCCCGACGTCATCTATCTCGATGGCAATTCACTGGGCGCGCTGCCGCGCCGAACGCGGGAGCGCGTCGCCGGCGTGGTGGAGCGCGAGTGGGGCCGCGACCTCATCAAGAGCTGGAATACCGCCGACTGGATCTCCATGCCGCAGCGCACCGGAGACAAGATCGCCGCGTTGATCGGCGCCGGGAAGGGCGAGGTCGTCGCGGCCGACTCGACCTCGGTGAACCTCTTCAAGGCGCTGTCCGTCGCCTTGCGCGTGAATCCCGGGCGCCACCTGATCGTCTCGGAAAAGACGAATTTTCCCACCGACCTCTATGTTGCGCAGGGCTTGATCGCGCAGCTCGGGGGCGATCTCGAACTGCTCCTGGTCGATGGCACGGACGAAGCGCTGGAGGCGGTCCTCGCCGAGCGGGGAGCGCAGATCGGCGTGGTCCTCCTCACGCACATTCACTACACGACCGCTCGCATGTACGACATGCGCCGGGTCACCGCGGCCGCGCACAATGCTGGCGCCGTCATCGTCTGGGATCTCTCGCACTCCGCCGGCATCGCGCCGATCGATCTCCACGGGTGCGACGCCGATTTCGCGGTGGGATGCGGCTACAAGCACTTGAACGGCGGTCCGGGCGCTCCGGCCTTCATCTACGTCGCGCGCCGCTACCACGAGCGCTTCATGCAGCCGATCTCCGGTTGGATGGGCGACGCGCGGCCGTTCGAATTCCTCCCGGGATACGAGCCCGCCGCGGGAATCTCACGCTACTTGAGCGGAACGCCGCCGGTCATCGCCATGGCCGCGCTCGAGGCGAGCGTCGAGTTGATCCTCGAGGCGCCGATGGAAGCGATCCGCCGCAAGTCCATTGCCCTGTGCGACGTGTTCATCGCGTTGATGGACCGGCATTGCGCGGATTCGGCGCTCGAGCTCATCAGCCCCCGCGATGGCGCGTGGCGCGGAAGCCATCTTTCCTACAGGCACGAGGCAAGCTATCCCATCATGCAGGCGTTGATCCGAAGCGGAATCATCGGCGACTGCCGTCCTCCCGACCTGATGCGCTTCGGGTTCGCGCCGCTCTACCTGCGTTACGTGGATCTCTGGGATGCGGTCATGCGAATCGCGGAAGTCCTGCGCACGCGCGAATGGGATCGCGCGGAGTTTCGCTCACGGCAGTCCGTGACCTGACTACATCCACTTCGACCGGCCGCGCTCGCGCAGAGGCGGCAGGAAGCCCGATTCGCCATCGAAGGACTGTGGCGTGACGCTCATGGAGCTTTCGACGCCCTGACCGTTAGCGCGAGGCGGCTCCTGCGGCCAGTAGGCGACGGCGAATCCGAACAGGCTGACCGATCCGATCGACAGCAGCGTCACGAAGATCGGCGCGAGACTGGCCCGGAAGCTTTCGTTGCTCATTGGCGCGGCTACCCTTCGCCGAATCCATTGCTGATGAGGCGCGTCACCGCCGTCATCGCCGCGACCTCGTCGGGCCCGCTGATCGCGATCGACACCTTCGTGCCGATGGCCGCGGAGAGCAGGAGCAAAGCGATGAGATGGCGCGCATCGGCGCGTCGCCCGTTGGCCACGAGGACCACGCTCGACGCGTACTTGGAAGACACCGAGACCAGCTTCACCGCCGCGCGGGCGTGCAGCCCCAGGCGGTTCATGATCGTCATTTCACGTTCTTGCATGCGGATCTCTCTCAAACAGTTTCGGTTTGCTTGTAGCGCTCGGCAGCGCGGTCGAGCGACAGGTTCTGCGCCAGCGCGAGGCGCGCCTCCTCGAAGCGCTCCCAATCCGCGACGTTGGCCAGCGAGGGCAGCGTGACCAGCTCTCCCTGGTCGAGCCCGGCGAGCGCCGCGTCGACCAGCTCCTCGGGGCTCATCACGGTTCCCTTCGGCAGCGCGGCGACGTCGATCCCGTTCGTGCTCCAGATGTCGGTGCTGACCGCCCCCGGCAACACGACTTGTACCGTGACGCCCTTGTCGGCGAGCTCTTCCTGCAGCACGCGCGAGAGCTGCAGCACATACGCCTTGGTGCCGCTGTAGATGGCCGCGGTGGCGCGCACCTTCAAGGCGAGCGCGGAAGAAATGTTCACCAGCGTTCCGGAGCGCCGCCGCGTGAAGGCCGCGGCACTTGCGCGCGCGATGCGCGTGAGCGCCACCACATTGAGCTGGATCAGCTCCTGATCCTTGGCGAGATCGGACTGCGCGAGCGGCACGCCGATCGAAGCCGCGCCCGCATTGTTCACCACGACATTGATGCGGTCGTTCGCATCGAGCTCCCTCTCCACCGAGCGGATGCCGGCGTCCTGGGTGAGGTCCGCGGTGATGAACGAGACCTTGCGCTTGGCCGCCAGCGCAATCCGGCTCGCGAGCTGCTCGAGGCGGCGCTGGTCGCGCGCGACAAGGATGAGATCGTAGCCGCGCTGCGCGAGGCGCTCCGCGTAGACCGCGCCGATGCCGCGCGATGCGCCGGTGACCAATGCGATGCCGGATGACTTCCTCGTCCCCATGTCGCCGCTCCTTCGTGTGTTATGTAGTGATCAATACACATCACACTACGCCGCCTTCGCGCCCGCTGTCAAGCAATTAATTAGCGATCGCTATGAAAGCCCGCGGGTGGGGTACGGTCCCGCGGCGAACTAGCGCACGTGGTACCCCTTTGATCCCACGGCGCGGGCGAGCGCGCTGCGCGGGTCGGCCCCGGCCTGGAGGCGCTCGAGCACATAGCGGAAGTCGTAGCGGGGCTGCCAGCCCAGCGCCTTTCGGGCGCGCTCGTTGACGTACACCCTTTCGATCTCGGGGAACATTCTCCAACCGCGGCGGGCGTATTCCGCCTCGTAGCCGGGCACCCGCCGATCCACCACGAGCGGCGCGTTCACGCGCAGGTCGCGAAGGTCGTCGCGCAGGAAAGGTGTGGTCGCGCTGATGATGTAGCGGCCGAACCCGATCGAGGGAGCCTTCTCGATGGCGAGCATGTGCGCGGCCGCGACGTCCTCGAGATCGACGCGCCGGTAGAGATACTCGTTCGCCCGGACGTTGTCCTGGTCGTACGCCTCGCGCGTCTCCGCGCGGTCGTCCTCTTCCGGGAAAAAGCGCGACGTCCTGAGGATGAGGCACGCGAGCCCATGGTCGCGGTGGAAAAGCTCGCACAGATCCTCGGCCGCCACCTTGGTCGTGCCGTAGATGTTCCTCGGAACGGGTTTCACATCCTCGGTCACCCACACCGCGGGCGCTCCCGCGGGCGGCGTGAGCGCCGCGCCGAAGGCGCTGGTGGTGCTGGTGAAGACAAAGGCGGCGACACCGGCCGCCGTGGCCTCTTCGAGCAGATTGAGCGTGCCCGTGACGTTGGTGTCGACGAAGGCCTGGCGGCTGTGGGTGGCGACATGGGGCTTGTGCAGCGTCGCTGCATGCAGGACGGCATCGACGCCTTGCATGCCCCGCTTCACTTCGGCGCGGTCGGCGATCGAGCCGACGATGCTGGTAAAGGGCGATGGGATCACATCGAGGCCGACGGCCTCCTGGCCCGCCCCGCGCAGCGTGCGAACCAGCGCTTCGCCCAGGTGCCCCGAGCTTCCCGTCACCAGGACCCTCATCTTTGCCACTGCCCCCTTTACGGATTGAGCAGCGGAATGCTCTTCGGATCCGGCGCTTTCGGCATCGACTGCAGATAAGCGTAGATATCGGCGAGGTCCTCGTCCGCCAGGATCGCCTTCGCATAGGGCGGCATGCTGCCGTTGGTATTGCGCACGAAGATCCCGAACGCGTCGAACGGCATCGGATTCGGGGCGAGCTTCACTCCGGTGACGCTGCCCTGGCCCACGAAGCCGTGACACTGCCAGCAACCGTTTTTCACGAAGGCGGCCTTGCCTTTCTCGGCGGAGGCGGCGAGCGCAACAGGCGAAGCCAAGGCGACGCTCGCGATGATCGCCGCGAGCCCGGACGCCGGGAAAAATCGCATGATCGGTCTTCCTCTCAACGCGGTTGCGTCCATACGTCGATGAGCGCGGGCTGCCCCGACCTCACCACCGCGACGGCTTCCCTGAGCGCGGGGCCGAGCTGCGCCGGGTCCTTGATCGGCCCCTTCGCCCACCAGCCCATGGATTCGGCGAGCTTGCGGTAATCGATGTCGGGGTTCTCGATGCTGGTGCCGACCGGGCCCATGTCGCCGCCCGTGTTGATCACGCGATTGCGGAAGTTCGACATGCGCTGCACGTGCATCGATTCCTGGTGATAGCCGCGGTTGTTGTGCATCACCGCGAGCAACGGGATCTTGTGCTTGGCCGCGGTCCACAGCACGCCCGGCGCGTACATGAGGTCGCCGTCGGGCTGGAAGCAGACCGAGAAGCGGCCCAAGTCGCGGTTGGCGAGCGCCGCGCCCACCGACGCCGGCGCGGCGTAGCCCACGCCATAGCCCCCCGAGCGGCCGAGCCAGTGATGGTGCTTCTCGAGCGGCCACAGGCGCTGGTGCCAGTCGAAGCGCGGGCTCTCGGCCGAGACCAGCGACCAGTCGAGATCCTTGATCGCGCCGAAGGTCTCCATCACCATGCGCGCCGTGCTGATCGGGCTCGCATCCCAGCCGACCGCCGCCGCCTGCCGCGCGCGCTCGCGCATCTCGGCGTGCGCTTTCCTCAGGCCCTCGGCGCGCGCCGCGATCGCCGACTTGCGCGCGTCGGGGATCGCGGATCTCACCGCTTCGATGAGCGCGGGCAGCGTGGCCTCGGCGTCCGCGGCCATCTGCACGTCGATCACCTGGAAGCGCTGGAAGTCCTGGTAGTTCGACTTGGTGTTGAGGTCGACCGAGCTGATGCCGATCAACTTCGTATCGCCCTTGATGCGCGCGGAGTTCGCGCCGATGCCGCCGTTCGCGCCGTTGTCGGTGAAGGCGTTCACGGTCGCCCAGAAATCCGAGAGCTCCAGGCCGAGGATGACGTCGGCATTGCCGACGGCGCCCGCCCCCGCCGAGAGGTAGTGCGTGTTGGGGAAGTTCATGCGCCCGCCCTGGTCGACCACGCGCGCCTGCAAGAGCTCCGCGAGCTGCACCAGCAGCGCGATACCGTTGGGCGTGCGCGCCGCGCGGTCGGCGACGATCACCGGGTTCTGCGCCGCCGCGAGGAGCCGCGCCGCTTCCTTCACCGCGCCGGTGTCGCCCTGCGGCGGCGAGGTCGGCACGTAGCGCGGGATGTAGGGCTTCTCGCCATGGTCCTTCATCGGCTCCTGCTGCAAGCCCGCGTCGAGCGAGAGCATCACCGGGCCATAGGGCGGCGTCATCGCGATCTTGTAGGCGCGGACGAACGACTGGGCGAAATGCTGCAACGACACCGGCGTGTCGTCCCACTTGGTGAAGTCGCGCACCAGCGCGTTGATGTCCTGCGCGGAGTGGATGGTCGGAACGCCCGGCGGCCGATGCGCGGCGTCCAGCTCGTTGCCGCCGATCACGATCACCGGAACGCGGTCGCACCAGGCGTTGTAGATGCCCATGGTGGCGTGTTGCAGGCCGACCGTGCCGTGGCAGAGCGTGAGGAGGGGCTTGCCCGCGGCCTTGAAGTAGCCGTGCGCCATGCCGACCGCCGACTCCTCGTGCATGCAGGTGAGGAACTCCGGCATCCGGTTGCCGCCATAGTCGATGAGCGACTCGTGCAGGGCGCGATAGCTGGAGGCGCAGTTGGCCGGCAGGTACTTGATGTCGAACGTCTTGATGACGTCGGTCATGAAATCGGAACCGGGGATGCCCGGGACGCGCGCCAGCTCCCGCGGTGTCCGTGTTTCGGCCTCGATGGTCTTGGCAGAGGGCGGCAGCGCGGACGGTGCGTGCGGCGCGTTCTGCGCCACCGTCTCGGCGGCTTGCGACGCGGGCGGCGTCATCGCGGTCGCGGCATGGGGCGCACGGCGCGTTGCGGCATCGGACATGACGCGATCAGGAGATGGCATTCGCGTCGGGCTGATCCAGGGAAACGTGTCGCTGGCCGAGCGCAGCGACGCGACAACCCCGGTGAGAAACTTGCGACGATCGATCTTCGGGCCTGCGTCCTTGCGTGCCATGGTCTTCTTCTCCGCAGCGGAAATCTCTGCGGCGATTCTAATCCCAACTACTGCTAGCCCGTGTGCGAACTAGAGCATTCGATGATCACGTGTCGGCATGGAACGCGCGGCCGAGCGAGCCGGGCTGATTGAGCAGGATCGTGCGCGGGTCGCGGCAGATGAGCACCAGCACCACGATCGTGGCGGCGTACGGCAGCATCGACATGAACTCGGAGGGCACCGCGAATCCGGAGCCCTGCGCGTGCAGTTGCAGGATGGTCACGCCGCCGAACAGGTACGCGCCGAGGAGCGCGCGCCACGGCTTCCAGGTGGCGAAAACCACCAACGCCAACGCGATCCAGCCGCGCCCCGAGGTGAGGCCTTCGGACCACATCGGCGTGAGCACGCACGACAGGTATGCCCCGGCGAGCCCCGCCATCGCGCCCCCGAACATCACCGCGAGGTAGCGCACCAGCACCACGGGGTAGCCGAGCGAATGGGCCACTTCCGGCGATTCGCCCACGGCGCGAAGCAAGAGGCCGCCGCGGCTGCGATAGAGGAACCATTGCAGCACCGCGAAGAGCGCGAGCGATGCATAGACGATCGGATCGAAGCGGAAGAGGAGGGGACCCACGATCGGCAAGTCGCTCACCCCCGGGATCGAGACGCCCTTCAGGCCCGGGATCGGGAGGCCCGCGTAAGCGCGACCCGCGAAGGCGCTCAATCCGATGCCGAAGAGCGTGAGGGCGAGCCCGGTCGCCACCTGGTTGGTCTGCAGCGTGAGCGCGAGCACGCCGAAGAGGAGCGACATGAGGATCCCGGCGAGCATCGCCGCGGCGAACGCGACGGCGAGATTGCCGGAGTGCACGCCCGCGGCGAAGCCGGCGATGGCACCCACCAGCATCATTCCTTCGACGCCGAGGTTCAGCACCCCGGAGCGCTCGGCCACCAGCTCGCCGAGCGAAGCCAGCGCGAGCGGAGTCGCCGCGCCCGCGGTGCTCGCGAGGAGCGCGACCGCGTAGTCGGCGCTCATGCGGCGCCCTCGGCGGGAAGGCTCGCGAGCGAGCTGCGCCTGGGCACGCGTGAACGCCACCTCGGCCGATAGACGATGAGAAGATCCGCGGCGAGCAGGTAGAAGAGCAGCAGGCCCTGGAAGAGTCCCGTGATCGCCGAAGGCAGCGCCATCTGGATCTGCGCGGATTCCCCGCCGAGATAGAGGAGCGACATGAGGAGCCCCGCGAGCACGATCCCCACCGGATGCAACCGCCCGAGGAACGCGACGATGATCGCGGCGAAGCCGTAGCCCGGCGAAACGGTGGAATGGAGCTGGCCGATGGGGCCGGCGACTTCGCAAATTCCGGCGAGCCCGGCGGCGGCGCCGCTTGCGAGGAGCGCAAGCCAGATGTTGCGCTTCTCGCTGAAGCCCGCGTAGGCCGCGGCGGCGGGCGCGAGGCCGCTCACCTGCATGCGGAAACCCGCGAAGGAAACCTGCGAAAACACCCACGACAGCGCGGCCAGGACCAGCACCAGCGCGAAGCCCCAATGCGCGCGCGTTCCCTCGATCATGATGGGCAGGATCGCCGCGTCCGAAAACATCCTCGTCTGCGGGAAGTTGTACCCCGCGGGGTCGCGCCACGGCCCGTGCACGAGGTATGCCAGCAGCAGGCCCGCGATGTAGACGAGCATGAGGCTCACCAGGATCTCGCTCGTGTTGAAGCGCGTACGCAGGAATGCGGGAATCGCCGCCCACGCCATGCCCGCCAAGGTTCCCGCGACGAGCATTGCCGGCAGCAACCACCACGAGCTCGCCTCGGGAAAGGCGAGCGCCACCCCGCCGCCCGCGATCGCGCCGAGCGTGAGCTGGCCTTCGGCGCCGATGTTCCACACGTTGGCGCGAAAGCCGACGGCGAGGCCGAGCGCGCAGAGGATGAGGGGAGTCGCCTTGAGGAGCCACTCCCCGAGGCCGTAGCGTGTTTCCAGCGGCTTCACGAAATAGACGTTGAAGGCCTGCAGCGGATCCTTGCCGAGCAGCGTGAAGAGCACGATGCCGGTGGCCACCATCAGCGCCGCCGCGACGAGGGGAGATGCGATGCGCATCGCGCCCGAGGGGGCCGCGCGCTTCTCGAGGCTAAGCATGGGCCGCCAACGAAGTCTCGGAGTCGAACCCGCCGCCCATCCAGGCGCCGATCCGCTCGACGCTCGCCTGCGCCTTCGGCACCGCGGGCGAAAGGCGGCCCTGCGAAATGACCGCGATGCGGTCGCTGATCATGAGGAGCTCGTCCAGGTCCTCCGAGATCACCAGCACGGCCACGCCAGCGCCGCGCAGCTCGATGAGCGCCTGGCGGATGAGCATCGAGGCGCCGACGTCCACGCCCCACGTGGGTTGCGCGACCACCATCACGCGTGGTCCGAGCATCGTCTCGCGCCCCACGATGAATTTCTGCAGGTTCCCGCCCGACAGGCTGGAGGCCGCGGCGCGTTCGTTCGCGCACTTCACCATGAAGCGCTCGATGACGCCGCGCGCATAGGCGCGAGTCGCCGCACCCTTGACCAACCCGCGCGACACCATGCCGCGGCGCGATGCGGTAAGAAGCGCGTTGTACGCGAGGCTCAACGGCGGCACCGCACCGCGGCCGAGGCGCTCTTCGGGCACGAGCGCCAGCCCCGCCGCGCGGCGCTGCGCGGGGTCCAGCGTCCCGGCGCTCGCGCCGCACAGGCGGATCGCCGATGCGTTGCGCGCGCGCGCCTCCCCGGAGAGCGCCGCGACCAGCTCCTTCTGGCCGTTGCCGGAGACGCCCGCGATGCCGACGATCTCGCCCGCGTGCACCGCGAGGCACACGTCGCACAACGCGGTTCCGAAGGGATCGAGGGTCGCGTGCGACAGGTGGTCGAGCTCGAGGGCGACCGCGCCGCGCTCGCGCGGATCGAGATGGCATTCGGGGATGTCCGCGCCGATCATGAGGCGCGCGAGGCTCTCGTTCGTCTCCGCGCGCGGCACCACAGTGCCGACCACTGCGCCCGCGCGCATCACGGTCGCGGAGTCGCACAGCGCGCGGATCTCGTCCAGCTTGTGGCTGATGTACAGGATGCTGCAGCCCTCGCCGGCGAGCCGGCGCAGCGTCTCGAAGAGCGTAAGCACCGCCTGCGGCGTGAGCACCGACGTGGGCTCGTCCATGATGAGGAGCCTGGGCTCCTGCAGCAGGCAGCGCGCGATCTCGACGCGCTGGCGCTCTCCCACCGACATGCTGTGCACGAGCCGCGCCGGATCGATGGGCAGCCCGTAGCGTTCCGAGACCTCGCGAATGCGCGGGGCGAGTGCCGCGGGCTGCTCGTGCCGGTCGAGGCCGAGCGCGATGTTCTCCGCGACCGTGAGCGTCTCGAAGAGCGAGAAATGCTGGAACACCATGCCGATGCCGAGAGCGCGCGCGGCGGCGGGATTGGCGATGTGCGCTTCCTCGCCTTCCCATAGCACGAGCCCGGCGTCGGGACGCGCGACCCCGTAGATGATCTTCATGAGGGTGCTCTTGCCCGCGCCGTTCTCGCCCAGCACGGCATGGATCTCGCCGGCGCGCACAGTGAGGTCGACGTTGTCGTTCGCGACGACCGAGGGGTAGCGCTTGGTGATGCCGCGGAGCGCGAGGCGCGGGACGTCCTCGTTCATCGCGCCGCCGCTTGCAGGAGCATCCCTCGAGGGGAGCAATTTGCATGCCGCGCGGTCGGAAGGTGCGCCGTCGTGTCGCCGGTGTATCGAGTGCATCGCGCACGGGCGCGGGACGCTGCGGGGGCACAACCTTGGTGCGTGGAAAGACGCGACCCGGCAGCCCGCCAGACTCCACCTGCATGATCATTGCGTGGCATAGCGCTTGCTAGTCCTCCATCACCGCCACCTGAAAGTGAAAAGAGCGTAGCGGATTCCGCAAGGGGGTATCACCGATAACGGGACGACGAGGGCACGCGAGATGCGCCGTCGACCGTGAGGTATTGGAATCCATTCACCTGGGAGACGGATCATGGCAAAGGGGATGCGGGAGATGGGCACGGCAGGCAGGCTCATCGTGGCGGCGATCGCCGCGGCAACGACGAGCGGCGTGGCACTTGCCGCCGACTGGAGCGACACCGCGTTGAGCGTGCGCCACGGCACGAGTTTCGCCGAGCCGTACGACAACAACGCCGACGGCTCCAGGAAAGACATTACCAAGAACATTGTCGGCTTCACGCATGTCAGCGGCTACAAGTACGGCAGCAACTTCTTCAACGTGGACATCCTGCTGTCCGATCGCAACGATCCGGGCGACGGCATTTCCGGCAATCCCGGCGCGCAGGAAGCCTATGCGGTCTATCGGCACACGCTCGACATCGGCAAGGTGAGCGGGGGCGAATTCAAGTATGGCCCGATGCGCGGGCTGGGGCTCACCGCGGGCTTCGACATGAACGCCAAGAACGACGGTTACGCCTCGAAGAAGCGCATGTTCGTTATCGGGCCGACGGTGATGTTCGACGTGCCCGGGTTCTTGAACCTGAGCGGGCTTCTCTTCAGCGAGAGCAATGCCCCCAAGGGGCTGCCCTCGCGCTACCACTACAAGAATCACGGTGCGCTCGAGCTCGACTGGGGCATCCCGATCGGCGCGATGCCGCTCTCCTTCAACGGGTACGCGTTGTACATCGGCTCGAAAGGCAAGAATGAATTCGGCGGCAGCACCTCCCCGGAGACCCACATCGACATGACGCTCATGCTCGACGCGGGCGCGGCGGCGGGAAGCCTGAAGAAGACCTTCCTGGTCGGCCTCGAGTACGAGTACTGGCGCAACAAGTTCGGCAACCCGACCACGGCCGCGGCCGCGGGGCCCGGCGGCACGGCACGCACGCCGATGATTCGCTTCGAATACCATTTCTGAGCGTGGACGCAATCAAACGGGGGACATGCAAGATGAATCCATTGAAATCGCGCCGCCGCACGTGGCTGTGCGGCCTGCTGCTCACGCTGGCCGCGCCGTTCGCGGTCCTCGCCGCGGAGCCGCTCAAGATCGGGTTCGTGTACCTGGGGCCCATCGGCGACGCCGGCTGGACCTACGCCCACGACCAGGGACGCCTCATGCTCGAGAAGGAGCTCGGCGCGAAAGTGAAGACGACTTACGTGGAGAACGTTCCCGAGACGGCGGACGCGGAGCGCGTGATCCGCCAGCTCGCCGCCGACGGCAACATGCTCATCTTCACCACTTCCTTCGGCTACATGGAGCCGACCCTCAAGGTGGCGAAGAGCTTTCCCAAGGTGAAGTTCGAGCACGCCACCGGCTACAAGACCGCGCCCAACGTCGCGGTCTACCAGGCGCGCTTCTACGAGGGCGCCTATCTCCTCGGCGTGCTCGCGGGCAGGATGACCAAGACCAACACCCTCGGGTTCGTGGGCTCGTTTCCCATTCCCGAGGTGATCCGCAACATCGACGCCTACACGCTCGGCGCGCAGAGCGTGAATCCCGCGATCAAGACCAAGGTCATCTGGGTGAACACGTGGTACGACCCCGGCAAGGAGCGCCAGGCCGCCGAGGCGCTGGTGGCCCAAGGCGCCGACGTGATGTGCCAGAACACCGACTCGCCGGCGACCGTGCAGGTGGCGCAGGAAAAGGGTGTATATGCCTTCGGATGGGACACGGAAATGTCGCGCTTCGCGCCCAAGGCGCACCTCTCCGCCAACACCAACAACTGGGGCGTGTACTACGTCGAGGCCGCCAAGCGCGTGCTCGAGGGCAAGTGGAAGCCCGACGACACGCGCTGGGGCCTGAAGGAGAAGCTGGTGGTGATGGCGCCCCTCAACCCGGCGATCCCTCCCGAGGTCGCGAAGATCTACGAGGAAAGGAAGAGGGCCATCACCGACGGGACGTTCGTGCCTTTCCAGGGCCCCATCAAGGACCAGGCGGGAGTGGAGAAGGTGGCCGCCGGCGCGACGCTTCCCATGGACCAGGTGATGGGCATCAACTGGTACGTGCAAGGCGTGGAGGGTACCATCCCGAAGTGAACGATGCGCAGAACGCCCTCGACGAATTCATCGTCGGTATTCCCAAGGCGGAGCTGCACATGCACATCGAGGGCTCGCTCGAGCCCTCGATGGTTTTCGACCTCGCCGCGCGCCATGGCGTGACACTGCGCCACGCGAGCGTGGAGGCCCTGCGCGCGGCGTACCGTTTCGGCGACCTGCAGGAATTCCTCGATGTCTACTATGCCGGGGCGTGCGTGCTGCGCGACGCCGCCGATTTCCATGCGCTTACGCGCGCCTACCTCGAGCGCGCGCACGCCGATGGGGTGGTGCACGCCGAGATCTTCTTCGACCCGCAGACGCACACGGCGCGCGGCGTCGCCTTCGCCGAGGTGATCGACGGCATCTCGTCGGCGCTCGCCGCCGGCCTGCGCGAGCTGGGGATATCGTCCCGCCTCATCCTGTGCTTCCTGCGCCACCTCCCCGAGGACGACGCGATGCGCACGCTCGACGAGGCGCTCGCGTTCCGGGGCCACTTCCACGCTGTGGGCCTCGACTCCTCCGAGGCCGGCCATCCTCCGTCCAAGTTCGCCCGCGTGTTCCGCAAGGCGCGCGAGCATGGCCTGCACGCGGTCGCGCACGCGGGCGAGGAAGGGCCCCCCGAGTACATCGTGCAGGCGCTCGACGTCCTCGGCGCCGAGCGCATCGACCATGGCGTGCGCTGCGAAGAGGACGGGGTGCTCTGCGAGCGCCTCGCGCGTGACGCGGTTCCGCTCACGGTGTGCCCGCTTTCCAACGTGATGCTGAAGGTCTTTCCACGGATGGAGGACCACAACCTGAAGCGGCTCCTCGAACGCGGGCTGAAGGTCACCCTCAACTCGGACGATCCCGCGTACTTCGGCGGCTACGTCGCCGAGAACTATCGCGCTGCGCAGCGCGCGTTGCGTCTCACGCGCGCCGACATCGCGCAGCTCGCGCGCAACTCGTTCGAGGCGTCGTTCCTGCCCGCGGCGCAGAAGCGGGCGTGGACGGCGAAGGTGGATGCATTCGACGCCAGCCACGCCCGCTGAAGTCGACGGCGCCGATCCCGTGCTGCTGCACGATTGGCATCCGCTGGCCGCGGCGGCGGCGCTGCCGGCGGGCGCATCGCGCGCGGCAAAGCTGCTCGGCCACGAGCTCGTCGTCTGGCGCACCGCGGATGGCGCCGTGCACGCCGCCGCCGACCGATGCCCGCACCGGGGCACGCGGTTGTCCATCGGCCGCGTGGACGGCGCGACCCTGGCGTGCGCATACCACGGCTGGCGCTACGCCGGTGGCGGGCAGTGCGTGCACATTCCCGCGCATCCGGAATTGATTCCACCGCAAAGCGCGCACCTCACCATGCATCACGCGCGCGAGCGCTACGGGCTCGTGTGGGTGTGCGTGGGAGAGCCGCGCGGCGAAGTGCTCCCGTTTCCGGAAACCGCCGACGCGCGCCTGCGCAAGGTGGTGTGCGGCCCTTACGCCGTGGAGGCGAGCGGCCCGCGCATCGTCGAGAACTTCCTCGACATGGCCCACTTCCCCTTCGTGCACGCGGGCATCCTCGGCGAAGAGCCGAGGAACGAGGTGCGCGACTACGCGGTCGAACGCTTCGACGATGGCGAGGGCGGCGCGGGCATTCGCGCCACGGGCTGCTTCTTCTGGCAGCCGCAGACCAACAGCCTCGCGCATGGCGGCTGCGAGGTCGAATACACTTACCGCGTGGTGCGCCCGTTGACCGCGATCCTCACCAAGGTGCCGGACGCCGGTGGCGCGTTCCACGAGGCCATCAGCCTGCACGTGCAGCCCGTCGCCGAGGAGTCGAGCATCGTGTGGATCGTGCTCGCGCTCACCAACTTCGAGCAGGACGAGGAAACGCTGCGCGCGTTCCAGGACCGCATCTTCCAGCAGGACAAGCCGATCCTCGAGAACCAGGTGCCCAAGCGCCTGCCCCTGGAGCGGCGCGCGGAGATTCCCGTGCGCGCCGACCGCTTGTCGCTCGCGTATCGCGACTACCTGCGCCAATCCGGACTGCGCCACGGCGTCATCGCGGCGCGCGTTCCATGACCTCGCTCCTCATCCGCGACGCCGACGTCGTCGTCACGATGGATGCCGCGCGGCGCGAGATCGCGGGAGGTGCGGTCGCGATCGAGGGCAACGGCATCGCTTGCGTCGGCACCACCGACGAAGTGAACGCGTGGATCGCGAAGGATGGCGCGCATCGCCGTCCCTCGCGCACGCTCGACGCGCGCGGCACCATCGTCGTGCCGGGGCTCGTCAACTGCCACCATCATCTGTTCCAGACGCTCACCCGCGCGATCGGCACCGGCAAGGGTCTCGGGCTTTTCGATTGGCTCGGGATGCTCTACGCCGTGTGGGGCGGGCTCGACCCCGAGGCGTCGCATGCGGGAGCGAAGCTGGGCCTGGCCGAGCTGGCACTTTCGGGCGCGACCACCGTCGCCGACCATCACTATCTGTTTCCCAATGGCTCACGGCTGGACGACGACATCGCCGCCGCGCGCGACGTGGGCGTGCGCTTCCATCCGACGCGCGGATCGATGAGCCTCGGGCAGAGCAAAGGGGGATTGCCTCCCGACAGCCTCGTCGAGCCCGAGGACGCGATCCTCGCGGACACCGAGCGCGTGATCGCGGCTTTCCACGATCCGCAGCCGCGCTCGATGCTGCGAATCGGAGTCGCGCCGTGCTCGCCTTTCAGCGTGACCGACGATCTCATGCGCGAGAGCGCGCGGCTCGCGCGCTGCCATCCGCGCGTCAACCTGCATACGCACCTCGCCGAGACGCTCGACGAGGAGCGATTCTGTCTCGCTCGCTTGGGCAAGCGCCCGGTGGAACATGCCGAGGCGCTCGGCTGGATGGGTGAGGACGTGTGGTTCGCGCACATGGTGCATCCTTCCCCCGCGGAGATCGGCACGCTTGCGCGCACGCGCTCGGGGGTCTGCCACTGCGCCTCGAGCAACATGATCCTCGCCTCGGGAATCGCCCCGGTGCGCTCGATGATCGACCAGGGCGTGAGAGTGGGCCTCGGCGTGGACGGCTCGGCCAGCGACGATAGCAACCATCTTCTGGGCGAGGCGCGCCAGGCGATGCTGCTGCAGCGGGTCGGCTGGCCGGGCTTCGAGTCGCGCGCTGATCGCATGTCGGCGCGTGAAGCGCTCGAGCTCGCCACCCTCGGGGGCGCGAGCGTGCTCGGCCGCGACGACATTGGCAGCCTCGCGGCGGGCAAGGCCGCCGACCTCGTCGCGTTTCGCGTCGACGACATCCACCATTCGGGCGCGCAAGGCGATCCGGTGGCGGGGCTTCTCACCTGCCGCCCCGCGGCGGCGTGGCTATCCGTGATCGACGGCGAGGTCGTAGTGGAGGGTGGTGCGCTCACCCGGGTCGACGTCGGCGCTCTCGTCGCCGCTCATCGCGACGCGAGCCGGCGCCTCCTCACGCGGGCGGGACTCTTCCGATGAGCGCTTCCGGTCTCCTGGCGGAAGACGAACGTTGGCTGCGCCGCGCGATCGAGCTTTCGGCGCGCTCGCGCGAGACCGGCAAGCATCCCTTCGGCGCGCTCGTCGTCGATCGCGGCGGACGCCTTCTCGCCGAGGGCACCAACGCCTTCGATGCCGACTGCACCGCCCACGCCGAGATGAACGCGGTGCGCGCGGCGCATGCGTCGGGTGCCGGCGCGCTCGCGGGCGCCACGCTCTTCTCGAGCGCCGAGCCGTGCGCGATGTGCTCGGGCGCGATCTACTGGTCCGGCATCACGCGCGTCGTCTATGCGTTGTCGGAGACACGCCTGCTCGCGATCACCGGCGATCATCCCGAGAACCCCACGCTCGCGCTCCCGTGCCGCGCGGTGTTCGCGCGCGGCCAGCGAGCCGTGGAAGTGAAGGGACCGCTCCTCGAGGACGAGGCCGCCCGCGTGCACGAAGGCTTCTGGCTCTGATTCGATTCGAAGAGCGACTTGCCGATGATGGCGTGGACCCCTGCATGGGTTTCAGGACGCAGGCAAACTGCGTCAGGAGAGGGCGTCGGCCAACTGCGAGCAGGTCGCGGTCCAGCCGACGATCGCGCCCTGGGCGCGGATCATGGCGAGCGCCGCCTCCTTGAATTCGGGAAAGTAGCTCTCGGTCGCGTCCTCGATCAGCAGGCACTCGTAGCCGCGGTCGTTTGCTTCGCGCATCGTGGTCTGCACGCACACTTCGGTCGTGACTCCGGCGACGAGGAGGTGGGTGATGCCTTTCAGCCGCAGGATGTCGCCCAGGTCGGTTGCATAGAAAGCCCCCTTGCCCGGCTTGTCGATGACGACCTCGCCCGGCTGGGGCGCCAGCGCGGCGACGATCTCCACGCCCGCTTCGCCCCGCACCAGGATCCGGCCCATGGGACCCGCGTCGCCGATGCGAAGCGACGGATTTCCGCGCAGGCGTTTTGCCGGAGGGCAATCGGAAAGGTCGCGACGATGGGATTCCCGCGTGTGGATCACGGTCATCCGCGCGGCCCGACACAGATCGAGGAGGCGTCGCGTGGTGGGGACGATCGCCTGCAGGAGGCGAACGTCGTTGCCGAGCGTCGCGCCGAACCCGCCCGCCTCGATGAAGTCGCGCTGCATGTCGATCACGACGAGCGCGGTGGTGCCGGGCTCGAAGCGATACGCGAAGGGCTGCGCGGCGACCGTGATCACGCGTGCCCCGCCATCGCGGGGCCGATGACGGCGATGTCCGCCTTCGAGGCCAGCGTCTCGTGCACGATCCGCCCTTCGAACATCACGACGATGCGGTCCGAGAGCTCGAGTAGCTCGTCGAGGTCCGCGCTTACCAGCAGCACCGCCGCGCCCTCGTTGCGTGCCGCAAGGATGCGGTCGTGGATCTCGGCTACCGCGGCGAAGTCGAGGCCGAACACCGGATTGGCCGCGATCAGCACCAACGCTTCGCCCGAGAGCTCGCGCGCGAGCACTGCGCGCTGCACGTTGCCGCCGGAGAGCGCCGCGATCGGAGTCTCGGGGCCCCGCGTGTTGACGCTGAATTCCCGGATCCAGCGAAGCGCCTGCTTGCGCATGGCGCCCCTGCGCAGCCACACGCCGGCGGCCAGCGGCGCGCGGTCGAAATTCCGCAGTGCCATGTTCTCGGCCACGCTCATCTTCGGCACGCACGCGTTCCTGAGCGGTTCCTCCGGCAGGCTGAACGCCTTGAAATGGCGGATCTGCCCGCGCGATGCCGAGAACGGCTTGCCGCCGATGCGGACCTCGCCCGCGACGTGGCGGCGCTGCCCGACCAGCGCCTCGACCAATTCCATCTGGCCGTTTCCCGAGACGCCGGCGATTCCGACAATCTCGCCGGGATGCACGTCGAGGGCGAAGCGCCGGACGGCGGGCAGGCCCGCGTCGTCGTGCACGTCGAGGCCCCGAATGGCGAGGCGCGCTTGCGTTTCGGTGCCCGCCATGGCGGTCTTCTCCTCCTTCGCCTGGGGAATCTCGCGCACGCCGACCATCATCTCCGCCATCTTCGCGGGATTGAGGTCGGCGACGCGGCCCTCGCCGGCGAGCTTTCCGCGCCGCAGCACCGTCACCGCGTCGGCAAACGCGAGCACCTCGCGGAACTTGTGGGTGATCATGAGCACGGTCACCTTGTTCTCGCCGGCCATGCGCTTCAGCATGCCGAGCACCTCGTCGGCCTCGTCGGGCGTGAGCACCGAGGTCGGCTCGTCGAGGATCATGAAGCGCCTCTCGAGATAGAGCTGCTTCAGGATCTCCGTCTTCTGCTTGTCGCCCGCGGCGAGGCGCGATACCACGGTGTCGAGCTTCAGCTTGAACGGCACCGTCTCCATGAACGCGGCGAGCCGCTCGCGCTCTTCCTTCCAGCGCACGACCGCGGGCACGTCGGCGCGCGACATCACCAGGTTCTCGGCCACGGTCATGCTCGGCACCAGCGTGAAGTGCTGGTACACCATGCCGATGCCGAGCGCGTGCGAGTCCTGCGGCGAGCGGATCGCCCGCTCGCGCCGGTCCACGAGGATCACGCCCGCGTCGGGCTCGTAGAATCCGACCAGGCACTTGACCAGCGTGCTCTTGCCGGCGCCGTTCTCGCCGAGAAGGGCGTGGAACGAGCCCGCGGGCACCTTGATCGACACGTCGTCCAGCGCGGCGAAGGCGCCGAAACGCTTGCTCATGCCGAGGACGTCGATCGCGAGCCCGCCTGCCGGCAGCGGCTCATGCTCGGGCTTCACCCGCCCCATGATCGAGGAATGGCCGGGCATCAGGCGGCCCCGATCGTCTTGATGAGCTTTCGCGAATCCGAAACGGCGCCGAACACGCCGCCCTGCATCTTGACCATCTTGATCGCCGCGAGATGGTTGCCGTGATCGGTGGCGCCGGTGCAGTCCTCGAGGAGCAGGCACTCGAAACCCCGATCGTTCGCTTCGCGCATCGTGGTGTGCACGCAGACATCGGTGGTGATGCCGGTGAGCACCAGGTTGCGGATGCCGCGGTTGCGCAGGATCAGCTCGAGATCCGTCGCGCAGAAGGAGCCTTTGCCCGGCTTGTCGATCACCATCTCGCCGCCGCGCGGGGCGAGCTCGGGGATGATTTCCCATCCCGGCTCGCCGCGCACCAGGATCCTTCCGCACGGCCCCGGGTCTCCGATGCCGGCGCCGATGCGGCGCGAGCGCCAGCGCTTGTTCTCGGGAAGGTCGGACAGATCCGGGCGGTGGCCTTCGCGCGTGTGGATCACGTGGAAGCCGAGCTCGCGCATCGCGGCGAGGGTCGCCGCGATCGGCGTGATCGGCGCGCGCGTGAGCGACAGGTCATAGCCCATCTTGTCGACGTAGCCGCCCTTTGCGCAGAAATCGGCCTGCATGTCGATGATGACGAGCGCCGTGTTGCCGCGCGTCAGGTTGCCGTCGAACGGCCACGAATACGGATCGGCCGGGACCGTGCGCCGCGTCATTTGACGATGCTCAGCTCGCCGGGCGCGCCGGCGAGCGTGCGGCGCGTCGAGCAGGTCGCGATCATGATGCCGAGCGTCAGCACGTAGGGCGCCGCGTTGAAGAGGTAATAGCCCGACGTGATTCCGACCGATTGCAGCGCGGGTCCCAGCGAGCCCGCGCCGCCGAAGAGGAGCGCCGCATAGAGGCAGTTGACCGGCTGCCAGCGCGCGAAGATCACCAGCGCCATCGCCATCAGGCCCTGGCCGCTGGAAAGGCCCTCCATCCAGCTCCCCGGGTAGTAGAGCGAAAGGAACGATCCGCCGATTCCCGCGAGGAACCCGCCGGTCGCGGTGCACAGCGTGCGCACGGTGTTCACCTTGTAGCCCATGGCGCGCGCGGCATCGGAGCTGTCGCCGACCATTCGCACCACCAGTCCCCAGCGCGTGTTGCGAAACGCCCATGCGAGGATGAAAGCGAGCGCGATGCCGATGAGGAAGAGGGGGCTCACCTGCAGCGCCGCCTGGATCTGCGGCACGCCGCTCCAGTCGCCGAACGGGATCGAAGGCAGCGACGGCGCTTTCGGCTGCACGTAGGGCTTGCCGAAGAAAAACGCGAAGCCCAGTCCGAACAACATCAAGCCGATGCCGACCGCGATATCGTTGACTCGCGGCAGGCTGCAGACGAGGCCATGCAGCGTGCCGAGCAGCATCCCCGCGAATCCCGCCGCGAGCACGCCGAGCCATGGGTTGCCGCTCAAGTACGACACGGCGTATCCGCTCATCGCACCCGTGACGAGGATACCCTCGAGCCCGAGGTTGATGCGCCCGCTCTTCTCCGTGATGCACTCGCCGAGGCTCACGAAAAGAAACGGAGTGCTCACCCGCAGCATTCCGCCGAGCACTCCGATCGGCACGCCCCACCAGCCGAGATCGGTCACGCGCGCGCCTCCCTCGGACGGAAGACGGCGAAGCGGCCGTAGAGCGTCTCGCTCGCGAGGATCAGCATGAACGCCATGCCCTGCAGCACGAGCACGGTCGCGTCGGGCATGTCGAGGCGCCGCTGCAGCATGCCGCCGCTCGCCGAGAGTCCGCCGAGGAGCACCGCCACCGGAATGATCGCGAGCGGGTTCTGGCGCGCGATGAAGGCGACGAGGATCCCCGTGTAGCCATAGCCGGCGATGAGCGCGGCGTTGGCGTTGCCGTGCACCGCCCCCACTTCCGCCGCGCCGGCGAGGCCCGCCGCGGCACCGCCGAGGAAGCATGCGAGCAGCACGAGCCGCCCGACGGGCAGCCCCGCGAGCCGCGCCGCGCGCGCGTTGCCGCCGACGATGCGCAGGCCGAATCCCCACGTCGTGCGATAGACCAGCACGTACATGGCCACGCAGAAGATCAATCCGAAGCCCAGGCCCCAGTGCACGTCGAGGCCGGGGAAGCTGCCGATCATGTTCGCGGCGCCGACGGGATGGGTCGAAGGCTTGTTCAGGCTCGCGGGGTCGCGCAGGGGGCCCTCGACGAAATGGTTGAAGAGCGCGATCGCGATGTAGGTGAGGAGCAGGCTCGAGATGGTCTCGTTCACGCCGCGGTATTGCCGTAGCGCGCCGGCGAGCCCGATCCAGAGGCCGCCGGCCACGAAGCCCGCCGCCACCATCGCGAGCTTCACGGCCGTCGGGCCCGCGCCGTCCATCCCATGGCCGGCAATCGCGGCGGCGAGCCCGCCCAACACCAGCGCGCCCTCGGCGCCGATCACCATGAGGCCCGCCTGCGCGGGCAGGGCCACGCAGAGCGCGGTGAGGATCAGCGGCGAGGCACGCGAAAGCGTGTTCTGCCACGAGAAGGGGCTCGCGAAGGCGCCCTTGTAGATCAGCCCGTAGACCTCGAGCGGACTGTGCCCGAGGATCGCCACGAAGAGACCGAACAGGAGCGTGGCCGCCACCAGCGCCCCGACGGGAATGACGAACGCCTCGACCGAGGGGCCGAGGCGGGCCGCGCGCGCGAGCGACATTCAGCGGCGCTCAGAGCTTGCCGACGACACCTTCGACCAGATAGTTCATCTGCTCGAGCACCGGATCGGTCTGCTTGAATCCCTTGCCCGCGGCGATGATTTCCTTCCCGGTGTTGTCCTTCAACGGGCCCTTGAAGATGACGAAGTCGCCTTTCATCATCTGCGCCTTCACCCCGTCCGCCTTCTTCCTGCCCGCTTCGGCGGCGGATTTTCCATAGGGCGACATCTTCACGTAGCCGTCCTTGAGCCCGCCGCGCATGAAGTTCTTGAACGGCGCTCCCGAGAGCGCATCCTTCACGTGCGTCTGGTACACGCCGGCCCATTGCCATTCGGCGCCGGTGAGATAAGCGCGCGGCGCGAGGGCGGACTGGTCCACGTGATAGCCGCAAACGTAGATGCCGCGCTTGTCCGCGGTCTCCACGATCACCTTGGGGCTGTCGACGTGGCACGTGATCACGTCCACGCCCTGGTCGACGAGGCTATTGGTGGCTTCGGCTTCCTTCACCGGAAGCGACCAGTCGCCTGTGACGATGAACTGGCACGTGATCGTTGGGTCGACGCTGCGCGCGCCCAGCAGGAACGCGTTGGCGTTGCGCAGCACTTGCGGGATCGGCTTCGCCGCGACGAACCCGATCTTCTTCGACTTGGTGGTCGCGCCGGCCACGATGCCGCTCAGGTACTGGCACTCGTCGATGTAGCCGAAGTAGCTGCCGGTGTTCCCGGGATGCTTGCCTTCGGTCCAGAGCCCGCCGCAATGGGCGAAGCGCACCTTGGGGTATTTCTCCGCCATCTTGAGCATGTGCGGATCGAAGTAGCCGTACGAGGTGGGAAAGATGAGCGAGGCGCCGTCCTGCTCGACCATCGAGCCCATGACCTTCTGCGCGTCCACCGTTTCCGGCACCTTCTCCTGCTCGATGACGGTGACGCCGGGCATCTTCTTGATGATCGCCGCGGCTTGCGCCTGCGCCTGGTTGTAGCCGTAATCGTCCTTGGGACCGACGTAGATCACGCCGACCACCAGCTTGTCGGCCGCGAACGCGCGCTCGATGCCGAAAGGCGCGAGCGCTCCCATCGCGCCCGCGGCGCCCAACTTCTTCAGTATTTCCCGTCTTTGCCTGTCGAGCCCCTTCATGACATCCCCTTTTTTGCAAACCGCTTGGATCGATATTGGTGTTGTTCGGTACGGCTGACGCAATCGCCGTGCCATCGCATGGTCCGCATGCGGGGGAGCCCTACGCGACTCACGGCACCTCGCGCTGCGCGCGGCAACGCGCTCGCCGGTAGTGCGCGCGGGCGCGTGCGCGGCCCTTGGTGGTGCGCGAAGCGCGCCCTAACCCTCAGGCCTCGATGAAGCTCACATGGGCCGCGACGACGCGCCAGCCGTCCTCGAAGCGCACCCACGCCTGACTTTGCCGCCCGATCCGGGAGTCGCGCTCGCGCCGGAACTCGGTCATCGTCGTGGCGAAGTCCCGGCCATGGGTCGTGATCACTGTCTGGTCCAGGCGCCGGGCGAGCCCGGCCGGCGATCGCGCCGCGCGGAAAGCGCGAATGGCGTCGATGCCGACCAGGTTCTCCGTCGCGCCGTAGCGCACCGTGCGGCTCGAAGGCCAGAAGAGCTGGTCGAGCACCTCGACGCGATTGTTGACGAGCGCGTCCTCGTAGCGCGCGAAAGCCGCCTGCACTTCGGCGAGGACTTCGGGAAGATTGATCTCGGGATTCACGGCGCGGCGAGCGCCGCCACCGCCGCCACCGGCGCCACTGCGACGCCGCCGCGCTCGAGCGCGGCGGCCACGCGAAGCACGCGGTCCTCCCGCCATGGCGCGGCGATGACCTGGACTCCGACGGGAAGGCCGTGCGGCGGTGCTTCTTCCCAGATGGGCACGACGCACACCGGCAAGCCGATGCACGAGATCGGCTGCGTGAGCAGACCCATGCTCGGACGCGTGGCCATTCGCCGGCCCCCGATCTGCATCCACTCGCTGCCGATCGGCGTGGCCGAGGTCGGCGTCGCCGGCGCCAGGAGAATGTCGACGTCGGCGAGGATGCGCGCGACGCGGCGCGCGAACCAGAGCCGGAAGCGTTGCGCCTGCAGCACCCACGCCGCGGGCAGGAGCGCACCGGCGAGAAAGCGGTCGCGCGAAAGCGGCTCGAAATCCTGGGGCCGGCGCCGCAGGTCGGGCAGGTGAAGCGCGCCGCCTTCGGCATTTCCGATCACGAAAGCGGCGGCGCGCGCGCCGGCCGCGTCGGGCAATTCCAGGTGGCGCACGGCGCAACCGGCATCGCGGAGGAATTCGGCGACGCGCCTCACGGCCAAGCGCGCCTGCGGGCCCGCGTTGTCGGCGAAGTACCCGTCGAGGATCGCGACGCGCAATTCGGCGACCTCGCGGTCGAGCTCGCCCGCGGTGGCTTCCGGCGCACGCTGCGCACAGGCCGGGTCGCTCGCATCGGGCCCCTGCATCGCGTCGTAGGCGAGCGCGAGGTCGTCGACGCTGCGTGCGAAGGCACCGAGGTGATCGAGGCTCGCGACGAAGGGATACGTTCCGGTTCGCGGCAGGCGTCCGTAGGTCGGCTTGAGGCCGAAGATGCCGCACAGCGACGCCGGGACGCGGATCGATCCGTTGGTGTCGGAGCCGAGCGCGATCGGCACCTCGCCGGCGGCGACCGCCGCCGCGGAGCCCCCCGATGAGCCGCCCGCGATTCGCGTGAGGTCGTGCGGGTTGTGCGTCGCCCCGTCGTGCGTGTTTTCGGTGGTGAAGCCGTACGCGTACTCGTCCATGTTGGTGGCGCCGACCAGCACCGCCCCCGCGGCTTCCATGCGGCGCACGAGGAGCGCATCGGCCGTCGCGGGAGGTTTCTCGCGCTCGATCCTCGATCCCGCGCGCGTCGCGAGCCCCGCGATGTTGAAGAGGTTCTTCACCGCGAAGGGCACGCCGAGCAACGGCAACGCGGCCTTCGCCTCCTCGGCGGCGCCGGCGATCCACGCGTCGAGGGCCATCGCGCGCGCCCGGGCCCGTGCGGCCGTCACGTCGGTGAACGCGTTGACGCGGCCGTCCAGGGTCACGATGCGCTGCAGGCTCTCTCCCACCAGGCGGCTCGCGCTCGCCTCGCCCGCGCGCACCGCCCGCGCCATGCGCGAAGCGCTGTCGTGCTGGCGCTCCTTTCCGCCCATGCCGTCGGCGCTCATCGTGGCGGCGAAACCGGCGTGAACACCGCCGCCGGCTCGTCGGCGTTCGCGAAGTCGTGCGCGTTCACGAGCGCCGCGAGCGAGGCGGCCAGCGCGAAGTAATGCAGAACCCCGGGACGGTGCGCGGGGTCGAGCGGCAGATCCAGCGCCGCGGCGGTGGCGTCGACCGCGGCCTCGATCTCCTGCGGGGTCATCGCTTGCTCAGCGCCGCACCTCGCGCTGGAACACTTCCAGGGCGTGCCTCTTGGCATCGATGAAGCGCGGCTGCGACAACGTGTCGACGGTGCGCGGGCGCGCCTCGTCGAAGTGAAGGATTTCCGCGATCCGCGTCGGGCGCTTGGTGAGCAGGAGCACCTGGTCGGCGAGGTACACCGCCTCCTCGAGGTCGTGCGACACCAGCATCATAGTGGTCCCCGTCTGAATGAAGATTTCCTGCAGCTTCTCACGGATGAAGAGCGTCATCTCGAAGTCGAGCGCCGAGAACGGCTCGTCGAGGAAGATCACCTCGGGGTTCGGGGCGAGCGCGCGCATGATCGACGCGGTCTGCTGTTGCCCGCCGGACAGCTCGTAGGGATAGCGATCGAGGTCGAACTTGACGTCGAAGGACTCGACCAGTTGCGCCATGCGCCGATCCATCGCCGCTTTCGACAGGCCTTCGAGCTTCAACGGATAGGCGATGTTGTCGATGGTGCGCATCCACGGGAACATGGCTTCGCGGTAGTTCTGGAACACGTAGCCGATCTTGGTCTCGGCGAGCGGCTTGCCGTCGAACAGGACCTGGCCGGAGTCGATCGGGACGAGCCCGGCGATCATGTTGATGAGCGTCGACTTGCCGCAGCCGTTGGGACCGAACACCGACACGATGCGGCCTTTGGGAATGTCCAGGTCGAAGTGGTCGTACAGCGGCCAGCCGGCGAAGTACTTGGTAAGGCCGCGAATGGTGATGTGCGTGCCCGCGGGGCCCGGCACGAAGCGGCGCGCCGGCACGTCCACGACAGGTGCCGCGTGGATGTCGCCCATGGCTACCTTCCGCTCCAGTGGACGATGCGCTTCTCGGCGACCAGGAAGAGCACGTTGAGCGCGTAGCCGAGGGCGCCGGCCGCGAGGATCGCCGCGTACATGCTCTTCACGTTGAGGACCTGCTGCGCGTCGATGATGCGGTGCCCCAGCCCGTTGTCGGAGCCGATGAACATCTCCGCCACGATCACGATGACCAGCGCCATCGACACCGCGGAGCGCAGTCCCACGAATGTCGGCTGCAGGCTCTCCCAGATGAGCACGTCCTTGAAGATCCGCCAGCGCGAGGCGCCCATGACTTTCGCCGCCATGATGCGCTGCTTGCGCGCGTTGATCACGCCATAGGCGCTGTTGAAGAGCACGATCAGCAGCGCGCCGAACGCCGCGATGGCGATCTTGTTGATGTCGGAGACGCCGAAGATCAGCAGGAAGAGCGGAATCAATGCCGACGACGGCGTGGAGCGGAAGAAGTCGATGAGGAACTCCACGCTGCGGTAGGCGCGCTCGTTGCTGCCGAGCAGCACGCCGAGCGGCACGCCCACGAACGCGGCGATGAGGAAGGCCTCGACCGTGCGCATGAGAGTCACCGCGAAGTCGGTGAGGAGCGATCCGCCGGCCAGGCCGGTGGCGAGGGCGTAGAGGGTCGCGCTCGGCGTGGGCAGCAGGATCACCTTGATCCAGCCGGCGCGAACGATGATGTCCCAGAGGATGAAGAGCGCCGCCGGGCCCAGTAGCGGCAGCAGCTTCGCCCAGCGGAAGGGCTTGCGCGCCGCGCTCGCCCGCGTCGCTGCGCTCCAGGGCGCCGCGCTTTCCGCCGCGACGGTCTCGGCCATGGTCAGGCCTTGAACAGCATCGGTTCCACGATCACACGCTTCTCGAAGATGCCCTTTTCGGAGAAGAGGTCGTAGAACTTCTGGAAGAACGCCACATCGCTCGCCTTGAACTCGTTGTAGAGCATGTACGACGCGAGCGGCACCTCCGAGGTGAGGGGGCCTTCGATGGCGGTGTAGCCTTTCAGGTACTGGCGCGCTTCGTCGGGCTTGGTGCGCACGAGCTCGATCCCTCGCGCATAGGCGGCGATGAATTTTTTCGACTCGCCCGGGTACTTCTTGATGAACTCGCTGGTGAGACTCGCCGCACCGCCGTGCCACGGCGCCATCGGATCCCCGAGGATGTAGCGCGCGACGACACCCGCTTCCAGCACGCGCGTGACACCGTTCAGCCGTCCCACGGTCCCGGTCGGCTCGAGCGTGTACACGGCATCGACCTGTCCCGCGGCGATGGCGCCGACGTGCTGGCCGATCGGCAACTCGACCACGTTCATCGCGCCCGCACCGCCGCGTTCCAGCATCGTCTTGGCGAGCGTCACGTTCTGGATGCCGGGTCCCGAGGCGACGCGCTTGCCCTTCAAGTCGGCGAGCGTCTTGACCGGACTGTCCTTGGGCACCAGGAACTCGTCCAGCACGTGCTTCACGTTGCTCGGGTTGGTCGCGAAGATCTTGAGCAGGCCCGGAGAAGCGATCTCGCCGATCGCGAGATTGGCCGAGCCGGTGCCGTTGGAGCTGCCGTCGGAGCGTCCCGAGAGCATCGCCTCCATCACCTGCTGCGCAGCCGCGAACTTGAGCGGCTCGACTTCCAGCCCGGCTTCCTTGAAGTAGCCCTTCTCGATCGCGGCATAGAACGGCAGCCCCGCGGCGATCGGCCAGTAGCCGATGCGGATCTTCGGGCCGGACTGCGCTCGCACGATGGCCGGCGCGCCGAGGATGCTCGCCGCCACCACGCTCGCCGCGCCGGCGATGAGCTGGCGGCGTGTGGGCCGGCCAAGGCCTTCGCGCGCGCGACCGTCGATGGGCTCTTTCAAGGGAATCTCCTGGTTGGACTGCATGTAGCGGCGCCATCCGCCAAAGTGGCTGATGTCGGGCGCTTGCGCGACGGCATGCGCTTCGCACAGGAAGCCGTGCACCCGGCGCCCATCGGCGAGCTCCACGCTGCCCAGCGCCAGGGGCGCGCGGATCACCGCGAGGAACGAGCCGATCTGCGCCGCGGGCATGTCCCAGACCTCGACTTCGATCGCGTGCCCGTCATGTTCCGCGCGCACCAGGCCGGGCCTTGCGGGAGACGTCCCGGGCAGCGCGTGCAACCGGTAGCACGCGGATGTGGTGGTGGTCTCGACCAGGCGCGCGCCTCGTTCGCGCAGCTGCACGTTCAGCGGCATTCCGGAGAGGTGCGCGCCGACCACGGCGAGAGCGAGGGTTTCCTGCGTCGCGGGCTTGCGCAGAACGACGGCACCCGCACGCCACGTCTCGTGCGCGAGGCGCTGTCCGGTGGCGCCGAGCGTGAGATCGAGGCTTTCCTGCCACGTCTGGCCGAGGCTCGCAAGCGCGGCATCGTGCCCGCCGCGCGCGATGAAAGTCACGCCGAAGGGCATCCCCGACGCCGTGCCGCCCGCGGGCACCGCCAGTGCGCACCATCGCAGCAGGTTCACGAAGTTGGTGTACACGCCGAGCGCGCTGTTCACGCCAAGCGGGTCGGCGGCCACGTCGCTGAAGCGCGGATGGTGCGGGGCCGTCGGCACCAGCAGTACGTCGGCTTCGCTCCAAAGCGCGGCGGTGTCGCGCTGCAGGTCGCGCAGCGCGTATTGGGCGGCGAACGCCTCGTACGCGCTGAATCGCGCGGCGGATCCGATGACCGCGCGCACGGCGGCGTCGAGCGCTTCAGGCTGGCGCTCGATCAGCTCGCGCACGACGTGGTGGCGCTCCGCGACCCAGGGACCGGAGTAGAGAAGGCTCCCCGCGCGGTGGAGCGGCTCGAAATCGACGGCGACGAGCGTGTGGCCGAGGGCGCGCGCATGGCCGAGCGCAGACGCGTAGGCGATCGCGTATTCGCTGCCGGGAAGCAATTTCAGCTCGCGGGGAATCCCGATTCGCAAGGGCGCGCCGACCCAATGGGCGGGGCCGGGCGCGAAGTCGCTGTAGCTGTCGTCGGTATCCGTTCCTTCGATGACCGAGAGCACGTGCGCGGCGTCTTCGACGCTGAGCGCGAAGATGGAAACGCAATCGAGCGTGCGGCACGCCGGCACGACGCCGCTCGCGCCCACGCGCCCCGGCGTCGGCTTGAGGCCGACGACCTGGTTGAACGCGGCGGGCACTCGGCCCGATCCAGCGGTGTCCGTCCCCAACGAGAATGCGACGCGGGCCGATGCCACGGTCACCGCCGATCCCGAGCTCGAGCCCCCGCTGATGTGATCGGCGCTGAAGACGCTCGCCGGCTGGCCATACGGCGAACGCGTGCCGACGAGGCCCGTGGCGAATTGGTCGAGGTTGGTCTTGCCGATCCATACCGCGCCGGCGTCGACCAGACGCCTCACCGCCGCGGCCGATTCGGCGGCGACATATCGATAGGCGGGGCACGCCGCGGTCGTCGCTACGCCGGCGATGTCGATGTTGTCCTTGACCGCGAACGGCACGCCATGAAGAGGATAGCGATGGAGCAACTCGTCGATGGAACCCGTCGCCGCGTCGCGCTCCTCGAGGCAAAGCAGCTGCCGCTCGAGCTCGAGCTCCGATGCGAGATGGATCCATGCCGCCGCGGGTCGAGCGGCGCCCGCCTGCCGCAGGCACTCATGCAGCAAATCGCGCGGCCGGGCGCCTTCTCGATAAGCCTGCAGCCAGCCTCTCACCGTGATCGGTAGGCGCGTTGCCAGGGGCGGCTTCCTTTTGGTTGTCGAAGTGATCTACCCTGCTGGTAGGAGCACGATCCGGGCCAGCATCGTGTCGCGGCGCGTGCGCGTCTGGGGATGGTGCAGGGAGCTCGGGTCATGCCCGACCTTGGTGAATCGAGGCCGCGCGTGAACTGATTTAGTGCGCACGCGGCGTCGGCCGCACGATTCCGGGTTGTCTCAGGGGAACGCATCCGCTACGATTCGCGCAATATCGCGCACCACCAGAAGAGCTGAATGCGGCCGCGAGGCCTCGCAGCAGCCGCTTGTCAGGCTCCCGGAGATCGATCGTGCCGACATGCCAAAAGGGCGTGCCGGCGTTAGCCGTCATTCTGGAGATCCGCATGATGCGTTTCACGAAGCCCCGCACCGCGGAGCTTAAGCAGTTTCTCGGTACGCTGCAGTGAGCCGCATGCGTCTCACCTGCAGGATTGCGCCGGCGAGAAAGCAGAGCAACAGCACCGCGATCGCCCCCTGAACCCCCGGGATGTCGGCATTCGCCGATGCCCGGGGCGCTACTCCTACGCCAACATGTTCGTGTCGCCGCAAACGCCGAGCGATTGCCCGGAAATCATGCGGCCCCTGGGGCTCGCGACGAACGTCACCAGGTCCGCGAGATGTTGCGGTGTTACGTATTCCTTCAGCGATGTGAACGAGAACGCTAGCTTTTCCATCTCCTCGAACGAGACGCCGCGCGCTTTCGCCTTGGCGCTCAGCACGCGCTTTTGCCGGTCGCCCGCGATGATGCCGGGCAAGAGCGCGTTGACCCGGATATTGTCGGGACCCATCTCGATGGCGAGGGAGCGCGAGAAGCCGACCACGCCCCACTTGGCCGAAGCGTAGGGCGTACGCATCGCGAAGCCGAGCCTGCCGGCGAGCGACGAGACGTTCATGATGCTGGCGTTGCGCGACTTGCGCAGGTGCGGCGCGGCCACGCGCACGCAATTGAACTGCCCGGTCAAGTCCACGGCGAGGCAGCGATCCCACTCTCCGGGATCGATCTCGTCGACGCGGCCCGTGGGGCCGGCGATGCCGGCATTGTTGACGAGGCAATCGAGCCCGCCGAGTTTCGCGATCCCTTCGGCGAAGAAGCGCGCGACCTGGTCGCGCGAGGCGACGTCGCATGCGCTCCAGGTGAGCGTCGGATCGGTGCCGGACAGGCGTTCGAGCGCCTTTTCGTCGACGTCGCACACGTGCACGCGCGCCCCCTCGCGAACGAAGGCGCGTGCGATCTCCAATCCGATTCCGTCGGCGCCCGCCGTCACCATCACGCGCAGTCCGTCGATGCCAAGATCCATGATTGTCCCTCCCGCCACCCGGGTGGCCGGCCTACCGTAAACTGTCGCCTCGGTCAGGGTCAAGCGCCGCGCCAGCAGACGACGCACATTGCAACGCAACGAGGAGGAGTCATGAGCCAGGGCAAGGGCATCTCACGTCGCACCGTCATCAAGGGCGCGCTCGCCGGGGCGGCCACCGGCATCGCCGGGTTCCCGTTCATCAGCTACGGCCAGTCCGATGTGATTCGCATCGGCCACCTCACGCCGCGCACCGGCTTTCTCGGCCCCCTCGGGGAGTTCGCGGTGCAGGCGGTCGACCTCGCGGTGGCCGAGATCAACGCCGCCGGCGGCATCAACGGCCGCAAGCTGGAGGCGCTCAAGGAGGATTCGGTCAACCCGCAGACGGCCTCCACCAAGGCCGAGCGCATGGTCGAGCGCGACAAGGTCGCCTGCATCATCGGCGAGATCTCCTCGGCTTCGGGGCTCACCATCGCGCAGGTCGCCGAACGCACGCGCACGCTCTTCATCAACACCGGGTGCAATTCCGACGAGCTGCGCGGCAAGGCCTGCAAGAAGTTCATGTTCCACATCGAGAGCCAGAACTCGATGTACGTGAAGACGTGCGGGCGCTCGCTGCTGGCCCAAGGCCTGGTGAAGGGGAAGAAGTGGTTCTCGCTCACCGCCGACTACGCCTTCGGCCACGACCTGCTGCGCGTGGCCAAGCGCTTCATGGGGGCCAACGGCGGCGAGTTCGCGGCCGACAAGCTCGTGCCCACGGACCTCACCGACTTTTCTTCCCTGCTGCTCGAGATCCGCAACGCCAAGCCCGACCTGGTGATCTCCAACCTCGCCGGCAACCAGATCACCAACTTCCTCAAGCAGTACACCGAGTTCGGCCTGCCTTATCCGGTCGCGGGCTTCGGCTTCGACACCGCGGTCGCCTGGGGCGCGGGGCGCGGCAACTTCCTCGGCACGTGGCCGCTCGTCTGGCACCATTTGATCGAGACGCCGGCGTCGAGGAAGTTCGTCGCCGACTTCCGCAAGGCCTATAACAAGCCGCCGGAGAACCAGGCCTGGGGCGACTACAACGCCATCAAGCTCACCGCGCAGGCGATGATGGAGACCAAGTCGATCGACTCCGCGAAGCTGGTCGAGCACTTCGAGAAGGGCGCGAAGTTCGGGCTGATGAAGACTCGCGACGGATACTTCCGCAAGTCGGACCACCAGATGATGCACGAGATGTACACCGTGCAGGCGATCCCCGCGGCGCAGCTCAAGAACGACTACGACATCTTCACCTCGTCGCCGCCGGTGCCGGGCCCCGACGAGCCGCTCGAGGTGATCGCGACGACCGCCGAAGAGAACGAGTGCCGCATGGCCTGAGCCTCGCGCCCGGCGGGGATCGACTGTGCTCATCGTCCAGCACCTGCTGAACGGGCTCCTCGCCGGGGCCTATTACCTGCTGATCGCGCTCGGCCTGTCGCTCATCTTCTCGCTGGGCGGCGTGGTCAACCTGGCGCACGGCGCCTTCTATGCGATCGGCGCCTATCTGGCCGTCACCATCGGCACGCGCCTGGGCTTTACTGGCGCCGTGATCATCGCGCCCCTCGCGGTGGGCGCGATCGGCGTGGGCGTGGAGCGGCTCCTCCTCAGGCGCTTCTACAACGCCGATCCCACGCTCTCGCTATTGCTCACCTTCGGCCTCGCGATGGTGGTCGAGCAGTCGCTGCGCATGATCTATGGGGCGCCGCCGCTGTCGTGGTCCATTCCGCCGGAGCTGCGCGGCCAGGTCGCGTTCGGATCGTTCTTCTATCCGCGCTATCGCCTGCTGTTGCTCGCGGTGGCGGTCCTCTGCGTCGCCGGCCTCTGGTTCCTGCTGCAGCGCACGCCCTTCGGGCGCGTGGTGCGCGCCGGCGTGCAGAACCCGGACATGGTCGGCGCCCTGGGCATCTCGCTCGAGCCCTACATGGCCGCGGTCGCATTCCTGGGCATCGGGCTCGCGGGCCTGGCGGGTGTCCTGCTGGCGCCGATCTTCACCGTCCACCCCGCGATGGGGGCGGAGATCATCACCGCCGCGTTCGTCGTGGTGGTGATCGGCGGCATCGGCTCCTTCTGGGGCGTGGTGATCGCCGCCGCAGTGGTGGGCGTCGCCAAGGGCGCCGTCACCGCGGCGGGATATCCGCAATATTCCGAGGCGGCGATGTACGCGCTGATGCTGTTGGTGCTGCTGGTGAGGCCGCGCGGCCTCCTCGGCGAGCGCATTCTGAGGTTCGAGTAGCGATGCCCGTCAAGCGCGATCTCGTCGTGGCCGCGCTCGC
>Ga0209647_1000422_pt1 | contig 39923 bp, 41 predicted proteins | sample GraSoi_2013_60cm_FD_185827 | JGI IMG/M metagenome (GOLD analysis project Ga0209647, IMG submission 185827) | Grasslands soil microbial communities from the Angelo Coastal Reserve, California, USA - Sample 9_17_2013_60cm (SPAdes) (version 2) | ecosystem: Environmental > Terrestrial > Soil >...
TTTGTGCCGATGTAAGCCGCAAGCTCTTGGCTATGTTTCCCCTGATTGGTTACGTCACACGCTTCGAACAGCAAGGCGATCGTTTTTCAGCTTCGGTCGAGAGTCGAATAATTCGAATGATTGTGCATGCTGAGCGCGTCCACCCCAAGACCACCTCTGAGATCACCGGTGGCGGTACCCAGCGTAGTGCCTTTCGTACCCTGCTCGGGTGTAGGGAGAAAGTTGGTCAAGACTGCCCCACCAACCTCCTTACAATTCTTTTCGCCACCCTGGGCAAACAGACACGCGGCCATCATGAGAAAAGCGATCCAAATTTTACGCATATTGTCTCCTGCAGGTTGTAAAAGCTTCGTGTTAGACCTGATTGATTTAATTGGTAGAAAAGGCGTAACATAGGCAGATGATGTTCCGACTGTCGGAACGAGATCTTCTGTCAGCAGTGATCGAGCGAACCCTGGACCGAGCTACGCCTAACAACAACGGCGTCGGGGGGAGGAGGAAATCGGACGAAGAAAGTTCCTATAGATCCCAGGCTAAGCCTAATCGAAAACCTGTCTATACGCATTTTGACGTATGCGCGTCGGGGAATGGCTGGAATCGAGGCCGCGCCATCGGAAGTATATCACGGAACAGGAACGTCTTTGAGGGCGGGACCGCCGTTAGATCGAATCTGCCCGAGTCGGAGCCCACCGACGGAATCTAGGTCGGCTAGTTTCGCGAATTTGTTGATAGCCCGGACGCACCGATTGCTCGGTCACGCCAAGTTAGCGATCCAAGCGATGACGTCGCCCTTGGCGTATTGGGGTGTTCCGAGTAGCGGCAACTCACGGAATTTACTAGCTTCGACGTGCGAGTTTTATCACTTGGACCTTATGCTTTTTTTTGGGTTGCACCGCGGCAAACCAGGAGAGAAGGGAAAGAAATTAGTCAACATAAGCCGGTGGCGAGGTTAGGTTCCAAGCGTCCACTCGTTTCTTCCAAGTGCCGCCCTCACGACTATAAATCTCTAGCCAATAGCCCGTGAGTTCTACAGGATCGCCGCCCTTGAGTTGATAAGTCAGACTCCATTGCCCGTTGCTCCATGCCTCATTGCCTGTTGTTCCTATAATGTGAGGGGAACTCTGATCGGATTTGTCGAGATGGTTGCTGAAATGCACTCTCTGGAACACATTTGCATAATGTTTCTCAATGGCCTCCCGACCGTAAATCGGTCCTGTGTCATTCATCAGAACCGCCTCCTCCGTGAAGAGCGCGGCCAGGGCGGCGGCATCGTTGTTGTTCCATGCCTCGTCAACTTTTTTACTGAACGCACGAAGCTGCTCGATTGTTTGTGGATCGGCCGTGTCTTTCATTGATTTCTCCCGAGGTTCTAGATTGGTCGTCGCCTGTTGCAAATCTACTTCGTCTCAGTAGGCGCGACTGGTGATGGGGTTTGGTTGAAAGTCGACATGCGGATCTTCCAAGCATCGGCACCACGGACATAAATCGTTGACCAGTAGCCCCTGGCAAACACGGGACCGTTCTGGCTTTGAAAAGTACACCACCATTTTCCGACGGCCCAAGCCCCGTTACCGATCACATTCAGTTGATCGGCTTGGCCGATATTGTTGGTGGGATGCCATCGCTGGAACTCATCTGCATACCATTTCTCTATGGCTTGCCGACCGGAAAACAGTCCTTCCGGCGTCACTAGAACTGCGTCCTCGGTGAAGAGCGCCGCGAGAGCGGCGGCGTCGCTTTGGTTGTATGCCTCATCATACTTTTTACCGAACGCGCCGAATTCATCGAGCGCCTTGACATCCCCAGCGAGATTGCCCTCAAGAGCGGTCGCAGGCAAAGCAAAGCCGATCACCAAGCCTGCCAGGGCAAGTAGTAAGCGTATTTTCATTTGTCTTTCCGGTAGGTCTAGTTCGTCTCAGCAGGCGCTGGGGTTACGTTCCAGATTAGCATCCGCGTCTTCCAAGCATCGCCCTCACGAACGAGAATCGAACACAAATTGCCCTTCTGTTCTACCGGACCGAAGTTCTGGCCTTTTCCGTTCATCCATACCTCATTGCCAGCCGTACCTATTATGTGAGGGAAAACTGATCGACCGTGGTGACATGGTTGCTGAATTGCAGTTTCAAGTCTGCCCAATTTTTCTCGAGGGCGTTCCGACCGTAAATCGGTTCTGTGTTCGTCACCTCAATCGCGTCATCCGTGAAGAGCGCGGCCCAGGCGGCGTGATCGTTGCTGTTCCATACCTCGTCAAATTTTTTAAAGAGCGCGACAAGCTGCTGGTGTAGTTGTGGATCGGGCGTGTTTGTTTGTTGGGCAAACGTCGGCAAAGCAAAGCCGATTGCCAATCCTACTAGGGCAAGTAAGCGGATTTTCACTAATTCCTCCCGGAGTTTAGTTTGGTCGTCGCTTGGCGACCTGCTGCGGAAATTCTTACGTCGCCGTGACATCCGTGTCGCGGGGAGGGCGGAAGGATCAACGCCTTTGTCAAAAAGGTCGTTGTGCGACAACCCCAATGGACGCCTCGGTCGATTCGGCGTCAATGAGAGAGATTTGCCGTGATGCGCCCGAGAAAAGCCGAACAATTCAAGTGAGGGGCAGGCGTTCGGCATCCATTGCCAAGATACCCGTCCTGAAACGCCGAATACGCTCGGAGCAAATCCTACCGACTCACCGGCCGTCGCTTTTCGGGCTTCTTGCGGCGGCGTCTGAATTTCGGCCAAGCTATGTAACGCAACACCATTGGGAATAACTGAGCAGTTGATTGCACGCCGAGCTTTTCCATGACACGCCCGCGATGATGTTTGATCGTTCTTACGGTAATATCTAACTCCGCGGCGATCTCTCTATTGAGCTGACCGCCTAAGATGTAACACAACACATCAAATTCGCGTGGAGTTAAACTTTTGAGCCTTTGGCAAATTTCGGTCCGCTTGGGTTGTACGCCTTCATTTGTTGCCAATGCGGCAACCAAGCGTTGTAACAATTTCTGTTTGCTCATTCTGGGGGCGAACCCGCGGAATTCACCTCCTGCACCTGGATCACGCTCGACATTGAGTCTTCATTTCAACTTTGAGATCCAACTAAGCCCAACTGGTTAATACCAAATGAAACCGCCCAATCGGCGCCCATGATAGCGCTGCCAATTCACGGTTTCTTCGCCTTCCTGCCAATCGCCATGCCCCCAACCAGTGCTAAAATGACCGCCACGACCGAAGCCATGCCCAACACCGAAGCCTCCACCGCCTCCACCGTGGCCCCCGCCTCCTCCACCATGTGCGAACGCGGCGGTGGGCGCGAGCGCCAGAATCCCGGCCAGAACCAGACCGACCAATGAACCCTTAATCAATCTCATAAGTAAGCTTTCTGGTCGCAATCTGGCTTCACTGAATGGGAGGGGCTAATCGGATACTTTGATTGGATATCAGCGGGCGTTATAGCAGTCGCCCACTCTGTCGACATAGGGCCGACACGAGAAGGATACCAGGAAGCGCTTAGGCCATGGACGGAATGGCCATCGAGCCCCAGCCTGCCGCTATTCTTTGCCGGCAGTTCGGCGCCTGAGCTGTTGCATTGCTTCGGTAACTGCTAAGCCATCTTTCAATTGCCTGAGCTGCTCTGGTGCCGCCTTGCTCAAGTTATCGATTTTGAACACATCGGGCGGGATGAGGGCGAGCAATCTATCGAGTTTCTCGTTGTCCGGGAATTCTTCAGACAGCATGATTTCGCGGACCTTCTCTTCAATAGTCATGGTTCAATAGCGGCGCCTTTGACGTGCCTGCTCAGGTTGCTCGGTTGTAGGCGGGTGGGCCGCTCCGCCGAAAGCCCGGAGTCTCATAGCTGGCGCCTGGGGGAAAGGGATATATGAATCCGACCCGTGTTTCACGCTTTTTGCCCAAAGCTCTGTATTCGATACAAGCGTAAAAATAGAGAAAGCTTTTGGCAGTGCGGATGGACTCTATCTCTTCAGTAGTGAGTCTGGATTTTGGCCACAATGGAACTGCTTTAGGAAAAGAGTCTCCTGGAACAAGAAGCATGCTCTCCAGCGACTCCTTCCTTCCATAGTCTGGCTCTTCCGGCAGTTTTTCGAATTCGCTTTTGTCTAGGTTGATGTAACGCGCAGCGATTTTAGTGACATGCGCGGGCGTCCGCCCGACATTCTTCATAGCAGCCCGAAAAACGTTCAGCCTAGCCGGCACACCAGGCTGCTCGGGAAGCAAGATGGGTTCCCAGCCTTCCGGTTTGTCCGGTATGATTATCATCCAAGCTCGCTCTGCAGTCTTTTGCGTAGTGGCTTGTTGCCGAATAGCGATCCAAGTGACCGTGAACAACAAAGTTTGAAGTACGCCAACGATTACCAGTCCCCAGCCACTGCCGTCCGATGAAGTCGGATTGCCCTTGTCGTTTTTGCCTTGATTCTGGACGCTACCGGCTGTCTGGCTGGCGCTATCCAGTGCCTTCTCTGGGACTGGGGACGGTGTCTGTGTGACAGCCCAGATCAAAGTGACTATCACTAAATATTTCAGCATTGGCTAAGTGATCCGGTACATCTGCCCGCCTTTGAGCCGAGCCGGCCCCCTAGTTCCACCCTACTAGTGGAATTCTCGTCCGTCTAAGCGGGCGACGGCGCGACAGAATTTCTCGAAGGTATTGTCCGTTCCATCCTCGGTAATGGGGATCGCTCTTCCGTCCCGGCCCGGAAAGCAGTTATCGCCAGACGAGCGATCGATCCGAGTAAACGATTTCAGCGGACCAATTGGTCCCGTCGCAGACGGCAGGATCCAAGTAATTACGTTGCCAGCACCAGACGTTGAGCCGGTCGAGCGTCCGCCGGAAATTCCGCCATTGCTGGGGTGAAACCCGTATCTCCTCGGGTTGCGGGTACGGTTTCAATGGCCATTCCAGTGGCGGTTCCGGTTCCCGGGAAGACGAGTCCCCTGACGAGTAGGTATAGGTCAGGCGGCCTTTTTTGAGCGTTACTCCGTAGCACGGGCCGAAGTGTCCCCCGATCCCGATGCAAAGCCGCTTTGGAAGAGCTTTCACGGTGGGCGCTCGCTTTTGAGCTCTGGCAAGTGTTCGGTGCTCATAAGAGGAAAGACAAAGCTAGAATTCCGAGAGCGACCAACAGAAGATAAGTCGTTAAGAGAAAGGAGGTTGTGCAATTCGTTATGACTTCGGTTATGAAACTGGCCTTTTTGGAGAGATTCGCTTCGCCTAAGTACCTGATTTTTGAAGAGCTTGGAGCGGGCAAAGGGAATCGAACCCTCATGGCCATCACGAAATTCTTCGCCGCCATCCGTGGCGACTGTTGCGAACACGGTGTGACGATAGGCTCCCAGCGGATGTTATCGTAAGTACCCCCCGTTGTCAGCCCCGGCGAGGCGATCGGCACGCGGCATTAGCGATTTGTCAGTTGCGAAAGGGTTTGGGGATCGATATCCCAGCCGCGGGCTTGTTCAGCGAGATCGAAGAACGAGGCCTCGCCAATTCGTAGGCACCAGACCAACCACGGAACAAACGACGTCGTAGTAAGATATACTTCGTCAGCTTTGATCGAGAAGGAATTTTCAATCTGAAAGAGCCTACAGCGCAATGTCGTGTCCTGGCTCAGGTGATTGCTCAATTTGTCATCGAGACGTTTGATAGTGTTTTTCGCTTTTGAGCAATCTTCGGTGGAGCACCCAGAAACGCTCTCTCTGGAAGGCTAAACCATTTCTTTCCGACCCCAGGCTCAAGTGTCTGCACGTAAAACCGTTTCACGGTTGACTCTGCATCGCCCATCGCTCTGGCTACGTCTCCAGAACTCCGAAATGTTTGCGCGTACGTGGCGTAGCTGTTCCTCAAACAGTTTTCCGGCCATCGGATTCTCATTTCTTTGCACAGCTCTTGACGCCAACCGTAAAATGTCGAGCTAGATACCGGGATCACGGGCCCGGTCCCCACTAGCGGTTTCAATATTTTCACCGTGGCTGCTTCCAGTGGTACGTATCGCAGCCTGTTTCGCGCCCGTGTTTGCTTCGCCACTTCGTCTCGCACGACGACCAGTTTCTTCTTCCAAAGAAAATCCCGCCACTCAATCACCGGATCATTGCCGTGCTCTTTGATGATTTCGCATGTTCGCAACCCTTGCAAACCTCCCAACACAAAATACGGCACCAATCCCTCATATTTATCCGTCACCTTCAACCCTTCCCTTGGTGCTTCCAGGCCTTGGGTAACGCGTAACAACCGCTGGAACAATTCAGTGCTCAGAATTTCATTATTCACTCCCCAATTGTCCAACGGTCTCAGTGTTCCCATCGGATCATTCGCTACATGCCCCAAATCGAACGCCCAACGCCACAGCTTCCTTAACGTCTTGTAATGGCTTCGCCGGTTCGTCCCTGGCGGTATCCCTTCCATGTATCCCAGAATGTCCGCACGCCTAACGGCCCCGGCCCGAAGATGGCCCAGCGCCCGGGCCATCGCGTTCAAACGCCACCGATCGTCTAAAACCGTCCGCGTCGACCGCCGCTCTGCTCTCTGGCGAACCAAGAATTTTTCTGCCAGTTCCTGGACGGTTAACTTCCCGACCTCACCGTCTCCCTCTTTTTCAAAACGTCGCCATGCCTCCAACAACAAACCAGGCTCATATTTCTCTGACTGCCGGATCACCCCCAACACATGCTTTTCCTCCACTGCTAGTTCCGCCCAATCCACCAAACCCTTTCGCTTCGTGTCTAAAATGAACTTTTCGGCTTCCGTTTTCGTACTGAAAAATCGCCGGCAAGCCTTGCCATTCTCCGACATTCTCGCCGGAACCCATACCCGGTAGCATTTCCGTGATTGGTACCACTTGGCTTCCACCCCGCCACTATGTTGCTGTCTGTTGCTGTTTTTCCAGGTTTTTTTGGCCGATCCGACCTTTTTGTCCTCTCACCGGCCTACCTCTTTCGGTGCTCTATTAGCCGGCTTTGATGATCCGCGAAGCGGCTCTAGTAACTGTTTCCCTCAGAAATTAAGGGTTTGTCAGCTAGTGGCTACCGCGCATGGATTCGAACCATGAATAACGCCTCCAAAGGGCGCTGTGTTACCGTTACACCACGCGGTAAAGTTAAGCAGAACTAGTTAGAACAAAACGCGGAAGACGCAAGCGGAGATTGGGGAAGAGAACACCGGTATCGTCGACATCGCCGCGAGCGCCGGGAACGGAAAACTTGCCAGTCCAGGTTCGAAACCTACTTCCGAGCCAGCAACGAATGCCCGGTCATTTCCGGCGGCTGCTCTAACCCAAGCAAATGCAACAGCGTTGGGGCAACATCCGCCAGGATGCCATCGTGCAGCTGAAAGTCAGAGGCGTCTTTGGCTACGTAAATAAAGTGCACCAAATTGGTGGTATGCGCCGTGTTGGGCGAACCATCGGGATTGCGCATCAACTCGCAATTGCCGTGGTCGGCGGTCACCAACGCTTTGCCATCCAATCGAAGCGTTTCCTCCAGGACCTGGCGCACGCAATCATCGATGGTCTCCACTGCTTTGATCCCGGCGGCGACTACTCCGGTATGCCCGACCATGTCCGGGTTAGCAAAATTAAGAATCACCAGGTCATAATCCTTGAGCTGTTTGATTACTTCTCTGGTAACTTCCGGCGCGCTCATCTCAGGCTGTAAATCATACGTCGCTACTTTCGGCGATGGCACGATCACTCGATCTTCACCCGGGTAGGCGATCTCAATCCCGCCATTAAAAAAGTATGTGACATGCGGGTACTTCTCAGTTTCCGCAATGCGAAGCTGCCGTTTGCCGGCATTGCTCACGATCTTTCCCAGTATATTCTCCAAGGTCTGCGACTGGAACGCTACCGGACATAGATAGGTTTTGTCGTAGACGGTCATTGTGATGTAATCGACCGCCGGCCATTTTCCGCGATCAAAGCCGGAAAAATCTGAAAATAGAAACGCCTGCGACAATTGCCGTGCTCGATCGGCGCGAAAATTGAAAAAGAAGACCACGTCCCCATCGCAAATCTGCGGTCCAGGCTGATCCGAGAAGACCATCGGCTTCAGAAATTCATCGGTCTCGCCCGCTTGATATCGTTGCCGTACCGCCTCCGAAACCGAGACTTTGGGTCTATCTCCTGAGCCCAAAACAATGGCGTCCCATGCCAGCTTGCTGCGATCCCAGCGCCGATCCCGATCCATCGCATAGTAGCGTCCGACCACCGTCAATATTTTGGCGCCAGCCGCACGTACGGCCTTTTCGACGGTGGCGAGATAATCAGCACCTCCGGTTGGAGACGTGTCCCGGCCATCGGTAATTGCGTGAATAAAGATTTCTTTCACGCCTGCTTCAGCAGCGGCTTTCACCAGGGCGATAAGATGATCCTGGTGACTGTGAACGCCGCCGTCCGAAACCAGCCCGATGAAATGCAGTCGCGATTGGACGGCCCGGGCAAAAGCCTTCTGAACCGTCTCGTTCCGCCGAAGTTCGCCCTTGGCGATCGCCTGATTGATATGCGTGAAATCCTGATACACGATCCTCCCGGCTCCGAGATTGAGATGACCAACCTCAGAATTTCCCATTTGTCCTTCCGGTAGTCCGACATCCATGCCGCTGGCACTTAGACGACTCATCGGATAAGTAGCATAGAGGTAATCGTGATAAGGAGTCCGCGCCAGCAGCGGCGCGTTGCCGTCGGCCTTAGCAGATTCGCGGCCGTGCGGGTTGATCCCCCAACCATCTCGAATGATTAGTATGACAGGTTGGGCCATGGTTCAGAGCTCGGTGCTCGAGATCGCGGTATGAATAACCACAATCCGGAACTGCCAAGCCAGAAATTATCGCTTGGTTGCGCTTTTCGTCGCGGATTTTTTCCGACGAAGGTATTCTTTTCGGCGACGACGCTTCTCGACCTTGTTGTGTTGCTTACCCATGTTGGTGGCCTTACGGGCGAAGGTAGTTGGTGTCAACAGTTGGTTACGAGTTACGAGTTACAAGTTGCGGGTTACGAGTCGTTGGTACCGCGCAGCGGAAACCCGCAACCCGCGACTTGTAACCCGCAACCCGCAACTTGTAACCCGCTACGCTTCCATCGTTGCCAGGCTCTCTCTCTGTTTCAGTTCCTGATGGAATTGTTCTGGCTTTGGCGCCGGACCGTTGACGCGCGTTCTTCCCCAATAAGAGGAGAACGTCTCCCCATCGAACCGGCTCTGGACAAAATCTTCCAGTAACGCTCGCACTTTGGTCGGAATCTCTGACTGATGAATCGACTTTTCTTCGAGCCCGACCAAGCGTTCGCCCGTAATTGATCCACCGACAAACATCGCATACTTGCCGGGTGCGCGACCGACAAACGCGATATCGGCATTGTAAGGCCGAGCGCAACCATTGGGGCAACCAGTCATCCGGATCAGAATCGGTTCGTTCAACAGCGAAAGACCAGCCAAAATTTTGTCGATCTCCGCGAGAACGTCCGGAAAAACACGTTCGCTCTCCGCCAGCGCTAGCCCGCAGGTCGGCAATGCCACGCAAGCATGGGCCAGCTTTCGGGTCTCGCTCAATTTCGATAAGTGAGGAATCCGATGCTTGGCCAAAATCCCTTCAAACTCCCGTTTTTGAGCCGGCTCGATGTTATAGCAAATCAGGTTACAGTTAGTGGTCAGCCGGACCGGCAATTGCAGCTTCTCGGCGATTTCGCGAAAAGCGCTTCGAAACGCCGCTTTTTCGGAGTCTTGGATTCGTCCCTCTTCGACCCAAACTCCATAAAAAAGCTTACCGTTGCCCTGCTCGTGCCAACCCAAAAGGTCTCCCACCGTATTCCATTCCACCGGTTTGGGCGGTTCGAGACTAAAGGTCAGCCGTGAACTTACTTCGTTTCGGAACCATTCAATCCCGCGCTCTTCGAGCAAATATTTCAACCGGGCGCGCTTGCGGTCGGTACGATTTCCAAAATCTCGTTGGGCGGTCACTACTGCTTTAGCTACCTCGATGACTCGTGAACGATCAACATAACCCAGCGGTTGGGCTAAAGCGGGGTAAGTATCAATCTTACCGTGGGTCATCCCAAATCCGCCACCGACAACAATCGTGTAGCCTTTTGTCTCGCCCGCTTCGACGTGAGCGATGAATCCGAGGTCATTCGAATAAACATCGACATCGTTTCGCGGCGGAATACCGATTGCGATTTTGAATTTGCGCGGAAGATAATGCGTTCCGTAAATCGGTTCCGACTCGGTCTTCGAAGGTTCCAACCGTTCCCCGTTCAACCAGATCTCAGCGTAGGCTGCGGTTTTGGCTAGAAAAGTGTCGCTGATCTCTCTGGCTAGCAGTTGCGCGTCCCGATGTGGCTGATCATCGATTGGGGCGGCTGGCGCGATCGTGTTCCGAACCACGTCTCCGCAGGCTCCCAAGGTGGTGACTCCGCTCTCGTTGATGCGGTGAATGCATTCCTGAAGATCCCCCTTGAGTATTCCGTGAATTTGAAATCCTTGCCGGGTCGTGATCCGCAGCGTGCCATTACCCAATTCGCCTGCTATTCGGTCGTGAGCGAGATACTGAGCAGCCGTGAGAGCACCGCCAGGGAGCTTTGACCGCACCATAAAGATCCAAGCCTTGTCCAGGTTTTGCTGTTTGCGACGCGTACGCTCGTCTCGGTCATCCTGCTGATAGGTACCATGGAACTTGAGCAGCTGGAATTCTTCATCCGCAAAGTGGCTCTGATCGTTGTGCTGCAGGGTATCGGCGATCTTCCCTCGCAGGGAGTGACTTTCTGCCTTAATTTCTTCAACGTTTTTGGCGGGCATCGTAGCTAAAAGGTATTCCCTGTAGGGATATAGCCTATACCGCTCCGGCGCAAATCGATTCGAAAATGGTCTCAGCCGAGGCTACCTAACCGCTATCTTGCGCCCCTCAATGAGCGATTTCTTCCAGCACGGCCTGATCAGCACCTTGCATCAACTAAACGATCACCCCCGCCACCTCGAGTTTCCTTCTGATCGCGCCAAGCTGGGATTGATCCTGCCGTGCCACTATCGTGACCTTACTTCCGATGCACTCGCCGCCATCATCGAGACGCTAAACCACTCGAGTTTGTTCGATCTGGTGATCGTAACCATGAACGGCATGAGTGAGGCTCACGCGGCAACCGTCGCTCACTTTTGGTCGCGACTGCGCGCTCCACATCGGGTTCTCTGGAACGATGATCCGCTCTTACTCGAATGGCTTTCCGCCAGGGGGCTGTGCTCAACACCGGGTAAAGGATTGAATCTCTGGATGGCCATCGGCTTCATCGGCAGGCATACCGACATGGGCGCGTTCGTCATCCACGATTGCGATATCAAGAATTACACTGTCCAGCTGCCAGCCAGCTTGGTCGATCCCGTCGTAACGCTCGGATACAAGTTCTGCAAAGGGTTCTATCCGCGCGTCCAGGAACAGTTATACGGCCGGGTAACCCGCCTGTTTATGATTCCGTTCGTACGCTCGCTCGTCCGGGTATTCGGCCATTTTCCTTTGCTCGATTTTGTTGACAGCTTTCGGTATCCGCTCGCGGGGGAATGCGCACTGACCACTGACCTGGCAATGCAGCTTCCGATCGAAAGCGGCTGGGGTTTGGAGGTCGGTCTATTGTGCGAGGTTCATCGGCTCCTTGAGCCTCGCGAAGTTTGCCAAGCCGATTTGGCAATTCGTTATGATCACAAACACCAACGCCTGGACCCGCAGCGACCACGGGAAGGACTGCTTGGAATGGTCAGCGATATCGCCCTTTCGATTTTGAGCCACCTTGAACGTGAAGGCGGCCATTTCAATGCCGATGTTTTGGAAGCTGTGTGCGAGGCATACCAACAAGCCGCGGCCGACTTGGTCCGGAGATATCGCGACGTGGCGTTCTTTAACCGCATTCCGTTCGACCAATCGCGTGAAATGGAAATTACCAAGCGCTTTCACGAGCGTCTGAAGGAAATCACCAGTAAATTTACCAACGGCGCCCGAGCTCTGCCGCTACCCCCTTGGAATCAAGTCGCAGAGTTTGCTGAGATGCCGGATTTTCCGGTGCTGCAATCGCGTTCATGAAAGGCTCAGATCCTGCGAAAGCGCATGGGAGTTTAGAGCTTAGAATAGGGCTCATGAGACCCATGGGACCTATGGGTCTTATGCGAAACCGATCTCACAGAACCGCTATGGAAGGCACTCCACCAATTTGCTATCTGCTATTTGCTATTTGCTATTTGTCATCACAACATAGTTGTGCTGCGATCTATGCTCTCGTTTACGAAAATGAACGGCGCCGGGAACGATTTCGTTCTGCTGGATAATCGTTCTGGGCGCATTCGGTTGAACTCGGATGAAATCGCATTTCTGTGCGATCGTCATCGCGGCGTAGGAGGAGATGGAGTGCTCCTGCTGGAAAATCCAGCCAATGGCGCCGATTTCCAGATGAGATATTACAACAGCGATGGCGGTGAGGCCGAGATGTGCGGCAATGGCGCCCGCTGTTTCGCCCGGTTCGCGAGCAAAGTTGCTGGACCATTCTCCGAACTGACCTTCGAAACGCCGGCCGGCATCATCCGAGCAAAGCTCGATGGCGAGCAGGTTACGGTAAATCTAAGCTCTCCCCAGGGGCTCGCATTAAACCGAAAACTGCAAATCCAAGGAGAAGAACTCACGGTTCACCTGTTAAATACTGGTGTCCCTCATGTCGTTGTCGTCGTCGACGACTTGGATGCAACTCCGGTCTTTGAGCTTGGGAAGACGATTCGCTATCACCCGGAATTTCGACCAAAAGGGACAAATGCCAATTTTATGAAAGCGATCGCACCAGGGAAAATCGCGATCCGCACGTATGAACGAGGGGTTGAAGCAGAGACGTTGGCGTGCGGTACGGGTGTGACCGCTTCTGCCCTAATTTATAGTCGACTGCAATCGATCGACAGCCCGATCGGAGTACAGGTTCGAGGTGGCGATTGGCTAGAGGTCGCCTTTGTTAACGCCGGTCAAGAGTTTCGCGATGTGGCGTTGACAGGGCCAGCCGATTTCGCGTTTGAAGGAGCCATCGAATTGCCATAACCCGGAGTTTTTATGTTTAGTGGAGCTTACACGGCACTTGTGACCCCGTTTAAGAACGGCGCGATCGACGAAGCCGCATATCGTCGATTGATTGATTTTCAGATAGATAATGGTGTGAGCGGTATTGTCCCAACCGGTTCGACCGGAGAAGCGGCCACCCTCGACCAGGAAGAACATCTCCGGGTGATTGAGATCGCCGTAAGCCAGGCGAAAGGACGATGTCGAGTGATTGCCGGGACCGGTTCAAACTCAACGCGTGAAGCGATCGAACTATCGGTGGGCGCCGCGAAGTTGAGCGTCGATGCAGTGCTGCTGGCCAGCCCTTATTATAACAAGCCCACTCCGGAAGGGATTTATCGTCACTTTAAAGCGGTAAGTGAGGCGACAGACGTTCCGATCATGCTCTACAACGTGCCTAGCCGGACAGCGAGCGAGATTGATGTAGAGACTTGTGTGAGATTAGTGCGGGAATGCAGAAATGTGGTCTCTATCAAGGAGGCTGGAGGCAACTGTGACCGTGTTTCTGCGCTGCGGAATGCGCTACCCCCTGAGTTCACCATCCTATCGGGCGACGACTCGCTGACGATTCCGTTCATGGCCGTTGGTGCGGTTGGGGTGGTGAGCGTTGCCTCAAATATCATACCGCGACAAGTCAGCGAGATGGTCGAATCCTTTCTGACCGGCCATATTCACGAAGCGAAAGATCTTCACCTTCGATGGTATGCAATCTTTAAAGATTTGTTTATTGAGTCCAATCCGATCCCGGTGAAGGCCGCTCTCCACGCGATGGGAATGATCGAAGCGGAATATCGACTACCGCTCTGCGAAATGCGAACAGGTAACTTGGATCGACTCAAGCGAACGCTGGCGGCGGCGAAGCTGATATGACGCGTCTTCTTGTCCAGGGCGCCTCTGGCCGCCTTGGCCAAACTATCGTTCGGCTTGCCCAGCAATCTGACACTTGGCAAGTCACCGCGCCGGAAAAAGGAGCGTCGTTAGAGCCTTTGGTTGCTATTACCGAAGTCGGCATCGACGTCAGCGTACCGGAAGCCTCCGTTCAAATAGCTTCGTTGTGCGCTCGGTACCGCAAACCATTGGTCATCGGTACGACCGGCCATTCTGATGCCCAGCGGAACGACATCGACAAAGCAGCTGCGACCACCCCCATCTTGATCGCTCCCAATTTCAGCGTAGGCGTCAATTTGCTATTTTGGCTGACCCGCGAAACCGCAAAGGTCCTCGGCGAAGCATTCGATGCCGAGGTAATTGAGATGCACCATAAGCTGAAGAAAGACGCACCGAGCGGAACCGCTAAACGGATTGCCGAGATTCTGGCTGACCTGCGATCGACGGTGTACGCGGAGGCGGTTCGCCACGGGCGGCAAGGAATAGTTGGCCAGCGCACTCCTCAGGAGATTGGAGTTCACGCGGTGCGAGGTGGCAATGTCGTTGGCGAACACACGGTGGTTTTTGCCGGTGAGGGCGAACGAATAGAACTCATTCACCGGGCCACCAGTCGCGAGACATTCGCCCACGGCGCTCTGCGGGCCGCACAGTGGCTGGTAGGACAAGCGCCAGGTCGATATGACATGCAGGATCTCCTCGGCCTGAAGTGAGATTTGGTTCGGGAGGAAACCGTGGTTCTAGCTTAAATCCACATGCGCACAGGAATTGGACTCGGTTCCAACGTCGGCGACCGGCTCGCCTACCTCCGTGAAGGATTTCGGCGGATTAGAAGCTTGCACACTGGGGTTGGCCCGCCATTGGTCTCGAGCATTTTCGAAACGAGTCCGATTGACTGCGCGCCAGGGACAAATTCGTATCTGAACGCAACGGTTGAGATTCAGTTCGAACGTCCCGCGATTGCTCTGCTCGATGCACTGCTACGCATTGAAAGAGAGATGGGGCGGCCTTCCAAACGGCCGCGCAACGCACCGCGAACGATTGATCTGGACGTGCTGTACGTCGGAAATTTGATTTTGAACAACCCGGAGATCATTATTCCCCATCCACGTTTACCGCAGCGCCGTTTCGTGCTTGCTCCCTTATCCGAAATTGCCCCCGAACTGGTTTTACCCGGTCAAACCAAGACGATCCGGACCTTACTGGAAAACCTAACCGACAACGAGCGCGTATTGCGGACTGAAGCTCAGCTGGAAGATAGATGAATAGAATGACTCCCGAGATCGTGCGCAGGGCGAAAGGACAAGGTGTAACGGCGGTGACTGCTTACGATTATCCGACGGCTCGTCTGTTAGAGGAAGCGGGTGTGGAAGTTTTGCTGGTCGGAGATTCACTAGGCATGGTCGTGCTCGGATTACCGGATACTACCGGCGTTGTGTTGGAAGATATTCTTCATCATGTACGGGCGGTTCACCGCGGGGTTTCCCGCTCTCTCGTCGTCGCCGATCTACCGATTAATACCTACAACAGCCCTCGGGAAGCTACCCTCAACGCCCAGAAATTAGCTGATGCTGGAGCGCACGCGGTGAAGCTGGAAGGAGGCCAATCAAAGAGCGAACAGATACGGGCGATTACCAAGTCCGGTATCGCAGTGATGGGTCATATCGGCATGCTACCGCAACACATTCGTGAGGAAGGCGGCTATCACCTGAAAGGCAAAACAGATGCGGAAAAACAGTTTCTGCTCGATGAAGCTAAGGCGGTTGAAGAGGCAGGCGCATTTGCCGTGGTCCTGGAACTTGTTCGATCGGGTGTGGCTGGCGAAATCACGCGAGCCATTTCGATTCCGACCATCGGCATCGGCTCCGGATCAGAATGCGACGGCCAAATCTTAGTGTTTCATGATCTGGTCGGTTACTCCCCTTGGTTTATTCCAAAACATGTACAGCCACAGGCGAAAGTCGGAGAAGAAATCATCCGGGCGGCAAAAGCGTTCATTTCCGGGGTGAAGAAGCCAGAAGCCAAGTAGGGCGCTTCGCGAATAGCCGATAGCCGATAGCCGATAGCCAATAGATGCCGGGTTGAGCCGGTCCGCAGCATTCAAAGGGCTTTTTGAGAATTCTACCTTGGTGCCCTCGCGTTTAGGACGGTACGTAACACCTACGAGATAGATAGACCAAGTCTGGTAACTATCGGCTATTGGCCATCGGCTATTGGCTATTTGCGAAGCGCGAAGCGCCTCACCCCTCCAAAACCTGACCGATCTGCCGAAATTTCTCGTAACGCTCGGAAAGCAAGCGATCTTTGGACCTCTTGCGTAGACCCTCCAAATTGGCCAACAGAGCCATCTTCAGGTTGGCAGCCGCTCCCTCATGATCCAGTTGGGCGCCCCCGACTGGCTCGGAAATGACCTGATCGATGACCTGCAGATTTTTGAGATCTTGTGCGGTCAGCTTAAGCGCTTCTGCTGCCTCTGGCGCGTGGTTTCGATGCCTCCAAAGAATTGCGGCACAACCCTCCGGGCTAATAACCGAATAGTAGGCATTCTCAAGCATCAACACGCGGTCGGCAATGCCAATGCCCAGTGCGCCTCCCGAACCCCCTTCACCGATCACGACCGCTATGATTGGCGTTCGCAGCATCATCATTTCCCGCAGATTGACGGCGATCGACTCCGAAATATGCCGTTCCTCCGCGCCCACTCCCGGGTAAGCGCCCGGTGTATCTATCAACGTAACAATCGGTAAACCAAACTTCGCTGCCAATCTCATCAGCCGGAGCGCCTTCCGGTAGCCCTCGGGATGCGCGCTACCGAAATTCCGCCGAATATTCTCCTTGGTATCCCGACCTTTCTGGTGCGCTATCACCATGCAACGATGGGATCCGATCGTGGCGAATCCGCACGGCATCGCTTCATCGTCACCAAACAACCGGTCTCCATGGAGCTCGATGAAATCGCTAAAGGCCAGTTTCAAATAATCCAAAGCGAAGGGACGAGCCGTATGCCGGGCGATGAGGACCCGCTGCCAAGCAGTGAGATTTTGGTAAATCTGTTTTCGTGTATCCTCGATCTTTCGTTCCATTGCCTGCACTTCACGCTCGAGATCGATTGCCTGCAATTTCGAATGTTTTTTGAGCTCCTCGAGCTGCTTTTCCAATTCGACAATCGGCTTTTCAAATTCCAGAGGGTGAGGCTTCATCGGATGGTGACAGGAGAGTCTTTACCGACTAACGAGTACAACTCCTCCATTTCGTCCGCGGAGATTTCGATGCCAGACTTTGGCTTTTGCGCGTTCGGGCTGGCCGGATTTGTCTCGGAATAAATCGTGATATTGCCGGTGTTCAGTACGATCCATCGACTGCTTCCCAAATAATTCTTTCCGCCAAAAGCAACGGGTGCTCCAGCTGACCAGGCATCTTTGCCAATGACTTTATACTGTCCTGGAGTCACTTTAGCCGGGAGATGATAATCAATTGGTTTGTACCACCTAAAGAAGACACCGCGATTTAACAGCGTAACATCCTTATTCGCGAGACTGATCTGAAGCGCGAACTGTCCAGAGGGAATAATTAGTACCTGACCCGGGTGTAGCATCAAACTTTCCAACCCATTCGCCTTAAAGATGAGTTCCGGCGCAGCTTTGGTTTTTCCTGAGATCCTCGCGATCGAGTCACCTCGAACAACTAGGTAATTGGTTTTAGTGGGATTGGCATCGGAAAAGAACTGCCGGATATTGAGATCGCCCAGAATCTTCTTTGCCTCAGCCGCCTTGGTCGAGGCCGGAAAATTCTGGAAAAGGGAGATCAGCAACTGCCTTCCCTCTTCGGAATCACCTTTTGCCATCAGCTGCTGTGCTTGGCTCAGCAAGGAAGGACCAGGATCCGGCGTCGGCGTCACCACGGCTTGGTTGCCGCCAGAGAATTTGTTAGCCTTCTTGAAAAACAATTCATATGCCGCAAAACCTCCGCCACCAAATATCAGAAGCACCAGGAAACCAATGATACCGATTTTCCAGAGGAGGCTCATTCAGGGCATCATGCAATTAGCCACGCCGCTCTAAGCCGGAATTACAGCAACCCTTTGCGCCGGAAATCGAACCAATTGATTTGGGCAGATTGTTCGACCAATTCAAACGTGAACTTCAACAAGCAGATTTCCCAACCTTCGTCGACGCCATGAATGATTGCGCTACCGCTTCGCTCCGATTCAGGCAGCTGATTCATGACGCGATCGAGTACGGCTTCAACCGAGTCGTGCACCAGATTTTCTGAGAGGTTATCTTTTCGGATCTGGAATCCATATTTCAGAAACGCGGCATTGCGCGCCTGTAACATTTGGGCAAAATCGTTCGCCTCATCACCGAAACCCTCGAGCAATAGCTTGGCCAGATTCTCAGGGGTAAGCAGCTTCGGTCGATCGGCCTGGATGCGACCGGCTCGCACTCGGATTTCGTTCACCTTATCCATCAATTCGGTGACGAGATAGAAATGAAAGCTAGTTGTGCCGAAGGATTCGATTCGCCGGTCAGGCGAGTGGATCACCTTGGTGTTTTCTAGTGCGTACTGGATATCGGTTCCCGAGTACATAGGTAAAAACTGCTATAGTAGCTTAATTCGCTGCCAAAACAAATATCGACCCGATCGAGTTTGCGGTCCAGTTGGCACATCCGGTGAAGAAACGGCCGCCTGGAAAAACGAAAAACACGGTGGGGGAACCCACCGTGCTGAAAAATTACCGGTGCATCCAGGCGGCCCCACGAGCCCTCGACCGCCGAAGGCGTGCCACCCGTCACTTCGCGCGCTCTTCGATATAGCGGATGACGTCGCCAACAGTTTGTAGCTTTTCGGCATCTTCGTCAGGTACTTCGACCGAAAACTCTTCCTCGAAGGCCATCACGAGTTCTACCGTATCAAGCGAGTCAGCGCCGAGATCCTCGATAAAAGAAGCATTAGGAGTAACCTGCTCCGGATTTACGCCGAGTTGTTCGACGATGATATCCTTCACTTTGTCTTCTATGGATTTCTCAGACATAAATCGGGTTTCTTCGTATTGGTTAAGACGGGCTACCCTTAATAACGTTGCCCAGTGATGGCAACTAAATTAATTGCATCAAATAGCAACAAATTTCTTTGAAGGCGCCTCGACGCCCGACACTGCCTCGCTTTCTCGGCATTCTGAGACTAGGCAATTTCGGCAAAGCTAGGTAAGCACGAGAGGTTCAAGGATTTAACTGAGTTTGACGAATTTGCCTGCTTTATCTTACGAAGAAAAATTTTCTGCGAGTTTTCAAGAACCAAACGTCGGCATCACGGTTTAATCGACGGCGGTTTCCGTCTTTTTGTGTTGACCTGATGGACGGATTAGCCACTCTAGACGCCTCTTGCCTGCCAAGTTGCCACAGAAGTTTACTTTTAGGCCCGAAATTGTTACCTCTAACCCCACCATGGCGGATCCAATTTCCTCCTTCGATCTTCGTTTCACTCCCGATTGGCTGAAAGAATCGGAGAACGAAAATCGCTACGCCGATTATGAGGGCGAAGTGCGGGAAGCTCGGCGCGAGCGGGATTCTCGACCGCGCCGTGGCGGCGGATCCGACCGACAGCGACGAGACCAACGTGAGCAACGGAGTCCCGGTGCTCGACCCTCCCGGCCTGGTGGCCAACGCTCACGCGATCCGGCCTCGAGCCAGAGGCCACCGCGCCCCGAAGACCGAAACCGACCGCGTCGCGATGAGCCGCGATCCACACCTCCGGAAGAGGTTGAGCCTGCGGCCGTTCAAGTGGACTTCTTGCCGGAAGAACACGCGTTCACCAAAGTCATTGAGCAGATTAAGCACGGCCATACCGCCTATCCGCTTTTCGGTTTGGCACGAATGTTTTTAGAACGTCCCGAGCGCCATCGTCTGCGGATCCGTTCTTTGGATAACAGCAAGATGCTGTATCAACTGGACGATCACGGACCGATTGCGCTGGAAAGCGTTGCGTTGGAGCGGATCGCTTTTAGCGAAAAGCGCGATGAGTTTTATGCAACCGAAATGGTGGAGAAAGAGCCGATCAAAGGAAATTTTACTTCGGTTGCCCGGTGTACCTTATCGGGTCGGGTCTTGGGACCGACTAATTATCACACTTTCCAGAAAACCATCCGTGCTTTGTACGATCAACGATTCAGCCGGCGAATGAGCTTCGAGGAGTACCGGCGTACGATTGAGATCACTACCGATCCAACGATTGTCAATCAGTGGAAGGAAGAAGCGCGTAAAGTAATGACCTTTCGCACCAGAGAAGGTGATCCGCCCTTGACCTTCGAAAATTCGAGCGCCCTGGAACAGCACTTTCGCGAAAACTACTTTCAAAAAGTAGTCAAACCATGTCTAGCCGCCGAGATCCACGGCGATCATGTGCGCCATCTGCCGGACCGGTCCGTGGTCGCGGCTATTCGCAAGGCTCGGGACCGGGAAAATCGCTTTCCTGCGCAGATGGCAGGGGCGCTACGCCATGGACTGAATCAGGCGGGCCTCCATGTTTTCAAGCATAAGAAGCGCATCCTCTATATTTCGACGGTGCGCCCACAGCTTTTCGATTCTAATCAAGCTTCCCTGTCGCCGGGTCTGGCCGCGATTTTGGCCGCACTCCACTCATATCCTCGTATCACTCGTAAGCAGCTCGCAGAAAAAGTATTGGCAAAGTTACTTGGAGAAAAGAGCCGCGACCCATCCAGCTCTGAGTATCTGCAGGGCAAGACCAATTTAGCCTCAGACCTACTTTGGTTAGCTAAGGCCGGTCACGTGATTGAATTCTCGGACGGCACCCTAGACTTGCCGCTTTCTCCTAAGGCACCTGAACAGAAAGGCCCGACCGAGAGCCTCTCACCAGTGGTACCGGCCGCGACCGGGTCGGCAGTTCCCAAAGAGGAAGCCAATTCGGCGGCGGTAGAACCTGAGAGTCTAACTGAGCCAGCTTCTACCGAAGAAGCGGACATAGAGGAACAAACTTTCGAGACGCAAAGCGTAATCGAGACCGAGCCTGGCCGGGAACAACCGGATCAAGAACCCGGCCGATCAGCACCTGGTATTAAAGACGAGCATCAACCGGAGTCTCAGAGCTCCGCCCAGGAGCCGCGGCCAAGCGAGGGGTTAACTGCCGAAACGGAGAATAACGAGCCCAATCCACCAACGGATTCCCCGGAAGAGCGGCGAGAATGGGTAGCGGCGGGTCCCTAGAAAGCCTCTATGCGGATCGTCCGGTATTTGTCCCAGGAAGGCGATGTGCGTTACGCAGTTGAGGAACCGAGTGGCCGTTGCTTTGACCTGACCGGCGATATCTACCACGCATTCGAGGTTACTGACCACGAAGCGCAAATGGTGAAGCTACTGGCGCCGGTAGACCCGCGTGTCTTGCTCTGCATCGGGCTGAATTATCGCGATCACGCGCAAGAACAAGGGTCTGCTTTGCCGCAGTGGCCGATGCTTTTCATCAAATCTCCCAATAGTCTAAATAATCCAGGCGACCCGATTGCTATCCCGACTCACCTGGCCAGTGCAGAAGTAGACTACGAAGGAGAGCTCGCGGTCGTTATCGGCCGAGACTGTAAAAATGTCCGACGCGAGGCGGCTCTCGATTACGTGTTCGGCTACACGATCGCGGATGATGTGACTGCGCGCGATTGGCAAAAGAAATATGGTGGCGGCCAGTTCTGCCGTGGAAAGAGTTTTGATACGTTCGCGCCCCTCGGTCCGGCCCTGCTCACCAAAGACGAAATTCCGGATCCCGGCCGATTGCGAATCCAAACCCGAGTGAACGGGGAAACCAGGCAGGATTCGAATACATCCAACCTTATTTTTGATATTCCCACGCTGATCGAGTTCTTGAGCGGTAGCACAACACTATTAGCGGGATCGGTGATTCTAACCGGGACTCCTAACGGTGTAGGTATGGCAATGAAACCGCCTCGTTTCTTACAGCCTGGTGATGTGGTCGAAGTCGAGATCGAGAAGATCGGCGTGCTCAGCAACCCAGTAGTTAAAGAGTATTGAGCCAGCGGCGCCGGAACCGCCGGCGTTCCGGACATTCCGCATCTAGAAGGTGCGTCTACCGCGGTTCCCGGCGATCACTGATGCTCAGAAGGCTGCGGCAAAGATACACTGGCCATTTGCTATCTCCCCGCAGTGCCCAGTACTCTGATTAGTGGACTTCGAGCTTTCCTCCGACTACAAGCCCCGAGGTGATCAGCAAGGGGCGATCGATCAACTCATCCGGGCACTGCAGGCGGGTAACCGGCATCAAACATTGCTCGGCGTAACCGGATCGGGAAAGACTTTTACCGCAGCTAATCTGATCACCCAACTGGGAAAGCCGACCTTGGTTATTTCCCATAACAAAACCTTAGCAGCCCAACTTTATAGCGAGTTTAAGCAATTCTTCCCACGGAATGCGGTCGAATATTTCGTCAGCTACTTCGATTATTATCAGCCCGAGGCATATATTCCGCGGACCGACACCTACATCGAAAAAGATTCATCCATCAATGAAGAGATTGAGCGGCTTCGCTTATCCGCCACGAGTTCTTTGCTGTCGCGTCAGGATGTCATCGTAGTCGCAAGCGTTTCCTGTATCTACGGTTTAGGTTCCCCGGAAGACTACGAGAACATGTCCTGCCAAGTCTATCGTGGACAGCAGATCTCCCGTGAGCTTTTCCTGGCCAAGTTGGTCGACATGCTTTACGAGCGAAACGATATCGCTCTGTCGCGTGGAAAATTTCGGGCCCGAGGCGATGTGGTAGAAGTATATCCAGCGACCTCGGACGAGGAAGCAATTCGAGTCGAATTCTTCGGAGACGAAGTCGACCAAATCACTCGATTCGATCCGCTTACCGGCTCTGCCATCAACGCCCCGGACCGATTCACCTTGTTTCCAGCGAAACAGTTCGTCACCCCGCACGAAAAAATGCGCCGCGCGGTCCAAGCCATTCGCATTGAGTTGGACGAACGTGTTTCCTGGTTTGAAAGCCAAAACAAATTTCTGGAAGCGCAACGGATCAAGATGCGCACCGAGTTCGATCTCGAGATGATGCAGGAAATGGGATTTTGCAGCGGGATCGAAAATTACTCCCGCCATCTTAGCGGACGAGCGCCCGGTTCACGGCCGTATACGTTACTCGATTTCTTTCCGCGAGATTTCTTGCTGGTAGTCGATGAATCGCACGCAACCATTCCCCAGATCGGCGGAATGTATGAAGGGGATCGGTCCCGAAAACTGACTTTGGTCGAATACGGATTTCGGCTTCCCAGCGCGCTTGACAACCGGCCACTCAATTTTCCGGAATTCATGGAAATGACCGGCCAAATCTTGTATATCAGCGCGACTCCGGCCGAATTTGAGATTCGAAATAGCGTGGTCGGTAATGAGAACTATATTCCTCATTCCCGGACTCGAATCGGACAAGAAGAGACCGAACCGGTACTTCTGCCGATGTTGACCGGTCGCGCTTCAGCTCAGCTCGATGTCCATAAGCCGGGAACACATTTGATCGCCCAACAGATTATTCGGCCAACTGGCTTGCTCGATCCGCGGATTACCGTGCGATCGCTCAAACACCAAATCGACGAGACCATCGAGTATTGCCGGCAGAGAGTAGAAAAAGGCGAACGCATCTTGATTACCACATTGACCAAACGAACAGCCGAAGATCTTACCGATTACCTGCGCGATGTTGGTTTGAAAGTCCGCTATTTGCACAGCGAAATTGACGCGATCGAGCGGGTCGAAATTCTTCGTTCTCTGCGAGCGGGTGAGTTCGATGTGTTGGTCGGAATCAACCTATTGCGGGAAGGGTTGGATCTACCGGAAGTCAGTCTCGTCTGTATTCTCGATGCCGACAAAGAGGGATTCTTGCGAAGTCAAACTTCTTTGATCCAAACCGCGGGCCGCGCCGCCCGTCACGTGAATGGCGAAGTTGTTTTATTTGCCGACACGATGACGGAAAGCATTCAACGGCTCATTGCTATCACCGAATACCGGCGCGGGAAGCAGATGGAGTATAATGAAGCAAATGGTGTCACTCCGACCAGTGTGCGTCGCGCCGTACAGGAGAGCTTGCACACTATCCTCCGCGGACGTGATCTGGAACAATCGATTGTGCGCGAAACGGGTGCGGATCTTGATCTGACCGAAGTCTTGAGAGAGCTCGAGGCTGAGATGCAGACGGCGGCAGCAAATCTGGAATACGAACGCGCTGCATTGTTACGCGACCAAATCAACGAACTCAAGAATGGCACCGGCCTTTCCAAAATTGAACCCAAGAATCGGCGCCCGGTCTCTTACCGCTCTAGTAAGACGCCAAAGAAAGGTAGGGCGAAACATCACTGAGCGACAGCGAGGAGATGTGTGAGCCAGGAGGCGTGATGGCAGGGCGAAACAGATCCAGCGAAGGCAGGATCTGTGAGCCTTCGCAGCTCAGCGACCCCATCACGGAGCCAACAAACTCACGAGCAGCTTACTCAATACCAGGCGAGGTTCTAACTGGGTGGTGACCAGCTGGGTATTGGCCTTGAGGCATTCTTCGAAACCGTGAATCAACTGCGGCTGAGAGAATCGGTGTACTTCACAGGCCGCAATCCCTAAGCCGTAAGCATTCACGTTCCCATCTTTTCTTCTTGGCAGAAAGTTTTGCGCCTCCTGGGGTAATCGAGTAATTACGTTGTTAAATTGATAGGGAGCGCTGGGCGGCCGCACACCGTACGTCTCCAATATCTCTTTTGTGACAAGGAGATTGCGAACCGTTGGGATGATTGCGGCGTAAAGAATACCGATCGGTGTTTCGCCTTGAAACAGCAGTTGATCCAGGAGTGCCAGAGCTCGCGACAATTGCCGCTTAGCGATGGCATTGCCGAGTTCCCAAATCACTCCGGTTGCGGTTCTTGCCACCAGATTACGCACCAATTCTGAGTCGATCTCGCGTTTTTCGCCTAAGTACAAATCGATCTTCTCCAGTTCATTCCGAAGTTGTCTGGTGTCCGCACCAGCTAACCGGACGAACATCTCCAGGGCTTCCGGCTGAAAAACTAGTCTTCGCTCCGCGGCAAGGCCTCGGGCCAAACTTTCGGCTTCTTCCTCCCATCCCGATCGACTGGTGTCGATTCGATCGAATTGCTCGACTGTAGCTATCTTGGTAATCGATTTGTAAAATGAGCGGCGCTTGTCTATCTCCGAGGCGCTTAGCAAGAAAAACACGCCCGAGGGCACACCCGCGGAAAGGAATTGCTGTAGTTGATCCAGAGCTGCGAGCACCTGGGTAGATCTGCCCGTGACGGTATCACCACAGAAACTGACATCCTTCAGCCAAACTAGTTTTCCCGGCCCAAAGAATGGTAGCGTCTGGACGGCCTCAATCGCGGAATGGATTCGGCTCACCGCTTGATCGGCATTGTCCGCAGCTCCATCGATTAAATCTTGGCCGAAATCGCCGGCATCCTTCGGCGTGAGCTGCTCCGCAAGCTGGCGCGCCCGGCTCTTCACCGCGCCCTCATCCGAGCCGACCACGGCATAAATCTGGGAGGTTTTCGGAGCTACCGCAGTCTTCTTCGGAGGCATGGAGCATTCTTTAATCGAGCAGCGACGGCGTGTAAACCTTCAGGCTTTGCCGGTCCATGGGAGCAAGAGGTTATAAGCGGCGCACCAGTCCCATTCCCACGCCGCTCACTCACCTTTCCAGCAAGATACTCCCATTCTGCACGCGGATGCTCTGAATCGCGCGCGATTGTCGCATCTCGTTCAGCCAGGAAAGCATTTGGTTAAGCAACGGTTCTACTTGCTCCTTAAAACCGCGAAGGGTAATCGGATCAAGGGGCTTTCCCGCGCTGGTAACCCGCGAAACGTTGACCGTTACTTTTCCCCATGAGACGATCGGGCGCAGGAACACTTCGTAGTTCAGGTATTTCGTATTGAATGGGAACAGGTGTAACGGCACACGAAAGCGTAATTCGGCTTCATTTTCACGGAATGCGATAGTTACGCCTTTTCCGAGAAAAGCCAGCTCGGGCCCGTCCTCCAGCATCGCGTTGACGTCGGCCTCTGACAGTAAAACCGAGCGAATCTCGGCATTCCCCATGAAATCATTCAATCTATGCCGCACTTGCGGATAGGAATCTGGGGGAACCGCGCTCTGGTTGCCCGGAAGCGGTTGATCGGAAAGGTCCCGCACAAATCGCACCACAAAAAACGCGGCGACACTCAAGATGATGATTAGGAGCAACCCGCCAACGCATCCTACCGGTCCGCAACAACCGCATCCCCTTTGCCCACGTGCGTCGTAAGCCATAGATCAAGCCTCGTCCGCAAGAGGCATGAGAATGAAGAGGCTCACGCCAAGGCGCCAAAAAATCTCACGCAAAGTCACAAAGACGCAGAGCTTTCGGATTAAAGGATAAAGTCTAAGATCGCGGTATATACGGCTTACGGTCCTCCGTCTGGGATTGTTAATTGATTTTGGTGAAGCGATTCTTAAAGATGGCATCCACGGAGTCGTAAGTAACCTCTCTTTCTGAATCCTTTGCGGCTTTGCGTGAGATCTCTTAGCGCAAACGCAACCCTCCGGGCCGGCGTCGGCCGGACGGCATCACCATTATATACGAGACGGTGCACTAGTACAAAATCCGGCCGCATTGCTCACAATAGACGATTTCCCGCGCCAATTTCGCCTTGTGTACGGTGGTCGTGGTATTTTTCATATGGCAACCCATACAAACCTCGTGCTCCACCGGCACGATGGGAGTGCCATTTTTACTGGTGAACAGTCGCTGGTACCGGGAAAGCAAGTCGGGATCGATGGCGGCCGCCAACGTTTCGCGCTCGGTAGCGGTTTCGCGAAGCCATCGCTCCAGTGTCTCTTGTTTATTGGCCAGCGCGGTCAGCTGTTGTTCCGTTTGGGCCCGACTCGCCTTCAATTCAGCCTCCGCTTGCTGAATTTCTCGGCCCGCAACTTCTCCCTGCTCCATCAGGACAATCTCTTCATCTTCGATCTGCTCGATCTCATGCTCGAGTCGGCTGATCAATTGCCCAATCGCTTGGAATTCTTCGTTCTTTCGAGTTTGCGATTGTTGGATCTTGTACTTGGCGATGGTGTCACGCCGGCTATTCGCATCGAGTTCCAATTTTTTCCGATGTACCTCGATTTCTTTCCCTCGCAGTTTGATTTGATCAAAAGCCTCGATCTTGTTCTTTAGCGCTTGTTCAACTCGTTGCCTTTCCAGCGGCAGGGAATTGAGTTCGATCTGGTGGGCTTTGATTTTTTGGTCTCGGTCTTGAATAACCAGCAGCTGTTCGATCTCGGGCAGCATTGTGCTCTCAGTCTAGGACAGGAAATCGGAAACGGAAAAGAGAATCCAGAATCTTGAATTTGCAATCTGAATCCAGGAAACGCAACTCGAGATCCACAGCCGATCCCGCCCAGTCTTACGCCAAGACTGACAGCCGGTCCGACCTACCGTGAGCAAGCCACTCGTCACGAGTCGCAGCATCCGCGAACCCGCAAACCGCAACCTGTAACCCGCAACCCTCAGTACACCTCCACCGGCGACCGTTTCCCGTCGTCCGGACTTCGGTACTTGGCTAGCTCAGGTCCGAGCACAGCAACCCGAAGGTTCCAGACCTGATGATCCAACGATCGAAAAGCTTCCTCGGAGAAGGTGGTGGGCGGCGCAAGATGGCGCTTGATTTCGGCGATCGCCGACAGTGCTGGATCAAGCAGCTTGCTCGGAAGACGGCGGAGTGTGTCATAGGCATCGCGCACCATCGCAATACGATGGCAAATCATCGCGAGATCATTTCCGGCGGTAACTGCCCGAGAGATGGCTTCTGCAAATCCAACTTCGTTAATGATTGCACCCATGTCGAGGTCGTCCGTCATGACTAATCCCTTAAAACCAAGTTCCTCTTTCAGCAGATCGGTAACCACGCGCTGGGAAAGGCTTGCCGGAATCTTTTCTGGATCCAGCACCGGGTACCAGGCGTGCCCAATCATCATGCTTGAGACTCGATCGACAAATGCTCGAAAGATCTTGAGTTCGCACTCCTCGAGTTCGGTTCGCGACCGGTCGATAGTGGGAAGATCGTGATGGGGATCCAAGCCGGCGGCCGCGTACCCAGGGAAATGCTTGCCGCAAGTCAACACGCCAGTCGAAAGCAGCCCATCGTGAAACGCGCCGGCAAACTGGATCACCTGGGGCACCGAGGTGCCCCAGCATCGGCCGCGTAGCGAATTGTCCGCCTCATCGTCAAATGAGATATCCAAGACCGGGCAAAGATCGAGATTAAACCCAAACAGTCGGAGCAAGTTGCCGGTGAGTTCTCCGTGCTGGCGAATGAGGTTCTCGTCGTTTTTTTGCCGAAGCTGCTGTGCATTGGGCGGTTCGTTGCCGATCAGTTTTAGACGGGAGACGCGACCGCCTTCCTGATCAATGGCGACAATCGGTTCGATGACACAGAGATCGCGCAAATCGTCCACCAACTTTCTCAGCTGACTCGGAGTGCGGACGTTTCGACCAAATAAGACGAATCCGCCAGGCTGAATTTGCCGGAATACTTTCGCAGTCTCGGGGTCCAACTCGGGACCAGGAACTCCTACCAGCAAAAGTTGACCCAAATCGCTTCGTTCCATAGGCTGAGACCCATGATACGGGAGAGTTGTGAGATGGCTATGATAACTTTTCCCTTCAGCCTGGATTGCTCAGAAATCCTTAGAGATTTGTGAGCAAACCGGGCTAGTTTGGCCAGAATTTGATGAAGATCGCGATTTACGGTGGCACATTTGATCCGATTCATCACGGACACTTGATTCTGGCTCGGCAAGCTTTGGAAGAATTGAACTTGGACCTGGTAACATTCGTTCCGGCGGCCGAATCACCGTTCAAGACCAATCATCAAAGCGCTCCGGCAGAACACCGTCTGCAAATGGTCAAGCTAGCGATCGAGAACGAACCAGGCTTCGTCGTAGACTCCCTGGAGATCGACCGCGGTGGAACTTCTTTCTCGATTGATACCGTGCTGGCAATCCGAAAAAAGTTCCCCGATTCCGAGCTCTTTTTCCTCTTGGGTGAAGACAACGCCGATCATTTAGCACAGTGGCATCGATTCGGAGAATTGGAGAAGCTGGTTCGGTTCATCGTTTTGAGCCGGACCGATAAACGGCTGCCGAAACGTTATCCGGTCATTCATCGGTATTTCGAGATCTCGGCAACGGAAATCAGGAACCGGGTTGCGAATTGCCAGCAGATCACGTATCTGGTTCCAGAAGTCGTCTTGCGGTATATTCAGGATCACAACCTATATGAAGGAGAGCGCTTATCGGCCCGGAGGAGTTAGCACGGCGTTGCGCAGAACTTGCGGAGGACAAAAAGGGCGAGGATATCGTCGTCCTTGACTTGCGCGGTATCTCGTCGTTCACCGACTATTTCGTGATTTGCTCGGCCACTTCCGAGCCGCATCTCAAAGCCATTAGTTCGGGCATTCGAGAAGGGTTGCACCAGGACTTTGGCCTCTCTCCACTCTCCTCGGAAGGAGTCCCAGCCAGCCAATGGCTGGTGATCGATTACCGCGACGTGCTTATTCACATTTTCCAAGCGGAGAAAAGACGCTTTTACGCGCTGGAAAATCTCTGGAGCGATGCGCCCCGGATAAGCTATTCTCTTTGATCGAATCGCTATGTTGAAGCACCGGGATGCGATCGTTCGTTTGCTCACCGACGAGGATCCGGCGACTATCGATCTGACCAAGCGCCAGCTCGTTTCCTTCGGACCTGTGATCATTTCCGACTTGCGCGAGTTGCTGACGTGCGGCAACGATCTCGTCGGTGGTCACGTTCAGGATGTGATTGCCGAGATCGAGGTAGAAGATGCAGAGAAGAAATTAGAAGCTCTTTGCGCCGACATCGCTTCGAACCAAGTCCTGGAAGAGGCTTGTTGGTTGCTTGCTCAATTCTTCCTGCCCGGCCTCGACGTTCCCGCCTATTCGAAGCGGTTCGATCTCTGGGCATCGGAGTTACGCGAAAAAACAATCGCTACCCAATCGGATCTATCCCGAGTCCAAATCTTCGGAGACTTTTTTGCCAAGCAACTCGGATTCAGAGGCAACTCGGAGAACTATTACGATTTGAAAAATGCGCTTTTGCCTTTCGTAATCGATGCCCGCCGCGGGATCCCGTCTTCGCTTTCCCTTGTTTACATTTTCGTCGCGGCACGCGCCGGCTGGATTATTGATGGGGTGAATCTGCCGGGCCATTTTATTGTCCGACATGGCAGCATTCTCTTTGATCCGTTTCACGGTGCACAGATTCTTTCCGCTCGCGATTGCCAGAACATCTTTCGACGCCAGAACCTACCGATCGAACATGACAGCTTAGATCCAGTCAGCCCGCGCCTTATCCTCATGCAAATTCTTGCCAACCTTGCATATATCCTGGAAGGCGAAGAGGAGTTTGAACAATCGACCAAGCTTACCTTCTGGATTCGTCTCCTTAATCAGGCATGAGTGCTTCGTGGCCGGTAGAAATCGTTAACACTGGTACGGAGCTTTTGTTCGGCAGCGTGGTTAACACCCATCTGGCCTACCTCGGACAGCAGCTTTTCTCGCTCGGGCTTCGAATCGACCGCCAGACCACTGTCCCGGACGGTCTGGCCATTGTTGATGTCGTTCGAGAGGCGACGTCCCGTTCTCAACTGGTAATCATCACCGGCGGGTTGGGTCCCACTTCTGATGATGTAACGCGGGAAGTGGTGGCTGAGCTAACCGGTAGAACCCTTCGTTTTGATGAAAGCGTCTTCGCAAAAATCGAAGCGCACGTGTTGAAGCGGGGATTCCATTTTTCCGATGCGATCAAGCGCCAAGCCTACGTCCTCGAGGGTGCTACGGTTCTGCCAAATGACTTTGGTACAGCGCCTGGGCTTTACCTTCCCGCAACTCCGGCGTTTCCGGACCTCTTTATGTTTCCCGGACCTCCACGGGAGTTGCGCCCGATGTTTCAGACTTACGCAACGCCGATCATCAGAAAGATTGTCGGCCACTCGGATTTGCGCGCAATGGTGTTTCGAACCACCGGAATTGGAGAGTCAGCTATCCAGGAGCTGGTGGGTGCTGATTTGGCCACGATCCCTGCGGTCGAAGTTGGGTACTGTGCGCAGGTGGGAGCGGTCGACCTCAGACTGATCGGGACTGGGAGCGCGGTTGAGCAGGGCGCGACAATCGTTCGAGACAAACTTGATTCGTATATCGTCAGCGCCGACGGGAGGGCGTTAGAAGAGATCGTGGTCGAACTGTTGACCAAGCGAAATGAAACGCTGGCGGTTGCCGAATCATGTACCGGAGGTTACCTGGCAAGCTGCGTTACCAACGTATCTGGTTCATCGGCGGTATTTCTGGAGGGCAATGTCACTTATTCTAATGAGGCGAAAATTCGCGCCTTAGGCGTTCCGGGGCTGCTCATTGAACGATTGGGAGCAGTCAGCGAAGAGGTCGCTGCGGCAATGGCGGAAGGAGCTCGAGCCCGGTCGGGCGCTACCTACGCGCTTTCCACCACCGGCGTTGCCGGGCCAGCTGGTGGAACGGAAGAAAAACCGGTCGGAACGGTATTTATTGGCTTGGCCTCCGCAATGGGTTCGACCGAAGTACAGAAGCACTTTTATCCCAGCGATCGCCTCACCTTCAAACAAGTCGTAACACAACGAGCGTTGGATCTGTTGCGAAGAAGGCTGTCATTCTCGCCTTAGGCTCGAATGACCGATCACGCCATCAGATGCAGTAACGCCTCTTGCGAAAATTGATCATGCGGAAGCTCGCCGGTCACAAATCCTTCCCGGATCGTAATAATCCGCCGGCTTAAACTCAGCAATTCCGGCAACTCGGAGGAAATCATGAGAAGCGCGACTCCTTGGCAGGCGATTTCGTCGAGAAGCTCATAAATCTCCGCCTTCGCACCGACGTCAACACCTCGTGTCGGCTCATCAACCATCAGCAGGTCGCAACTGCGGGCCAGCCACTTCGCGAGCGCCACCTTTTGTTGGTTGCCGCCGCTGAGCCCTGCCGTCACCGAGTCCAGCGAAGGCGCCTTTACCCGCAATCGATTTGTTAGTTTCTGCACTTCGGTCCGCTCTTTGCCTTGATCGACAAATCCAAGGCGACTAAAGAAATCCAGATGCGGCAGCGAAATGTTGTCTAAAATACTCATCATGAGGACCAGCCCTTCCTTTTTTCGGTCTTCCGGCAGGTAACCCATCTGCCTCGTCATTGACTCATTGACGTTGCCAAGACGGACCTTCTTTCCTTTGACGTAAACGTCTCCCGTCGCCTGTCGATCCAGTCCGAAAATCGCTTTCGCAATCTCGGTTCGCCCAGCACCAACCAACCCCGCCATACCGACGATCTCGTTCTTTCGAACGGTCAGCGAGACCTTCTCAAACTTTCCAATTGAAGAGAGGTTCTCGACTCGCAGAATCTCCTCGCCTGGCGTCAAATCGAGATGCTTCGGTCGCTTGGCCAGCACATCTCGGCCGACCATCTGACGAATTAATCGTTGGCGATTTGTTTGAGCAATCGGCTCGGTGGCAACGTGCTTACCGTCTCGCAATACGGTCACAACGTCACTAAGGCGAAAAATCTCATCCATTCGGTGTGACACATAGATGATCGTCGTTCCGCGCTCCTTCAGGCGCCCGATCAAGTTGAACAGCTGCTCGCTCTCGTTGACGGAGAGCGAACTGGTCGGCTCATCAAAGATGATGATTCGCGCGTTGATTCCGACCGCGGCAGCGATCTGCACCATCTGTTCCTGACCGGTGGTCAGTTGCGCTACTGGCGTATGCACGTCCATATCCACGCCGATTTCTCGCATCAGTTCTTGGGCTCGACCCGCCAAACGCGCGCGATCGACAAACCCAAATTTCTGCGGTGTCGTACCGAGCTGCAGATTCTCTGCAACACTCAGATTGGGGCAAAAGGCCAGCTCCTGATGCACCAAAGCAATGCCAAGTTTCTGAGCAGCGAGCGGATCGGTGGCATGCACCTCTTGTCCCTCGATTTTGATGACACCAGCGTCGGCAGTGTAGATGCCGCCCATGATTTTTCCTAGCGTGCTTTTTCCGGCGCCGTTCTCGCCCATCAATGCGTGGACGGAGCCTTTTTCAAAATCGACAGAAACATCGTCTAGCGCGCGGACGCCAGGGAAAATCTTCGAGATATGCTCAACGCTGAGAAAGGCCACGGTAATCGGTAAGGACGCGCTCCGGCACGTGTGTGGGCCTAGTAGGAACCGAGCCAACCGGTCCGCGCAACGCGCTTTAAGATGGAGATTACAGGGTTAAGTGCTCTCGAAGTTTTTCTCCGAGAGCACAGTCGAAGTTAGGAATAGTTACCTAGCTCATTTGGGCAACCACTTTTCCCAATTCTTGGCAAACTCTTCTACGTTTGATTTGGTAACCGGGATAAGGTCAGCCTTTACGAAGCTGGAAGGCGGATTTTTGTGGTTCGCGGCTTTATCATAGAGCATTTTCACTGACTCGGTGCCCCACTCGTAGACTTGCTGAGCGAGCAGCACTTGGACGTGACCATCGCGCAGATACCCGAGTTCGGCCGGAAGAGCATCGACGGCAACGACTTTAACGCTGCCTGGCGAGAACTTAAGGGCATTGTCAGTGAAGAGCGGCCAGCCGCCAACCATTGCCCATCCGGTAATCTCCGGATGTGCTTGCATCACTTGCTCCACTTTTGCGGCAGCATCTTGCGGCGTTTCTTTGTGATAATAGGTGTCGATGATCTTGATACCAGCTGATTTTTTAGCCTCTTCCTTTACCCCGGCGACTCGCTTCTGCAGATTCGGCGCATTTTGGTTACCGGCCAAAATCGCGACGACTCCTTTGCCATTCATCTCTTTGGCAAGTTCGGCCATCACTTTATTTCCGCAGTCGATATCGTCGGTTCCGAAGTTGGCGAGCCGCTTGCTCTTGGGCACATCGGAATCAAAGCAAACGACAGGAACACCCTTAGCAACCGCCGCATTGATGGCGTCGGTAAGCTTGTTAGCGTCGGAAGCGCTCACGGCGATACCGTTCGCTCCAGCGTTCACGAGTGTTTCGATCGCTTCGACCTGTTTTTGTGGATCTTCCTCGTTCGGCGTACGCCAATCAATCTTGATGGTTACACCATTTTTTTCGCCTAAGGCTTTCGCCTCGTCTTCTGCGCCGGTCTTCGCTGCTTGAAACACCGGGTTATTGTTTGATTTGGCAACTATGCCAAAAGTGTAGGTTTTCTCCGCAGCAAAACTGCCTGCTGCGAGCAAGCCGAAAAGGCTTGCGACGGCTATTGTTGTTTTTCTTGTCATGGGGATGGGGTTAAAAGCGGAGGGGTTTAGGACGGGTTTCAACTCTGGGCAGCAGGGACCGGGGTGTCGCTTGTCTGAACTACCTCTTTCTTGATATGAGCAGTACGCGCGAGCAATCTGCGATCACTAATCCAGCGATTGAGCTGATCCAGCAGCACCGCAGTTATAACTACAGCACCAGTGACGATTTGGCTATAGTTTTGCGGAATGCCAAGGATGATCATTCCGGTTGAAATCATTTGCAAAATAACCGCACCGAGGACCGCCCCTAGGGCGCTGCCTTTACCCCCGACCAGAGAGGCGCCGCCGACAACTGCCGCAGCGATCACCGTGAGTTCATATCCTTGCCCGTCCCCGGACGATCCGGCGCCATAATACCCCAAAGCCAAGACTGCTCCGATGCCGGCGGTAAGACCACTGATTGTGTAGGCCAGCAGTTTAATCCGCCCGACCCGAATGCCGCTGTAACGACTCGCGGTTTCATTGCCGCCGATGGCGTAAATTCTTCGTCCGATCGTCATCCTGGCTAGAAAAATACCGCCGACAACGCAGACCAAGATCATAACGATCAAGGGCACCAGACTGAGATCGCCGATCACACCCTGCCGAACAAAGTCACGGAAGCTTTGCGGAAAATCGCCGATCGATTGGCCGTTGGTTGATACGAAGGCGATGCCTCGATAGATGGCCATCGTACCGAGGGTGATGATAAATGGATGGACGTTGAATCCAACCGTCATGATGCCGTTGAAAAACCCACACAGCAGTCCGACACCGATCGTAATCAGAACCCCTACACAGGCCATCCAAGGACTTCCATCCGATCCGAATTGGTTCATGTAGATTGCCCCCGCCACCGAGGCGAGCGCGTAGACCGATCCCACTGAGAGATCGATTCCCGCGGTAATGATAACCACAGTCATTCCCACCGCCATGATCGCGAAAAAGCTCGTATCTTTGGCAATCTGCGTGAGCGTTTCGGCGTTGAGGAATTTATTTAGCTTGGTTAAAACCGGGACCTCTTGGCCACTCGCGTCTGTTTGCATGACTCGAGTAGGCTGGCCATCGGGTCCGGTAACGATTTTAGGACGCTCGACTTCGCCGCCAAAAATCGTTAGGAGCAGCCCCAGGACTAAGATTACGAGGATTAAGCCGCCTTCGGGGAATTTAGAGAAATTAAGCCTGAACTTGGGGAGGAACGACATTGCAACGGTTTACCCTCTCTATTGTAACCACTGGGGATGTCAAGGGTTGGACTGAGGAATGATGGAGCATTGCTGGGTTTTGCCGATCGGGAATTCTATTCAATCAGGAATTTCTTTTGTCACTCGAAAAAAAAACTTATACCGCTCCCTTCAATTCTCCACCCTTACTACCGTCCCAACGTTCACCTTCGCGTAAAGATCCTGCGCCACCTCCGACGGTAATCGAATACACCCATGCGATGCCGCGTACCCAGGCAGGATACCCACATGCATGCCTACCCCTTCCCAAGTAAGGCGCATAAACCAAGTCATCGGCGCACCCTCGAAATGACTGCCGCTCGGAGCACTATCGATTAACGCGCTGACACCACCTCGAACGATCCGACCATGCGAATCGACAAAATTACCGTATACATTGGAACGGTGATCGGGATCTTTTTGCAAAATCGGAAAAGTACCGGTGGGAGTCGGGCGCGCCCTCTTTCCGGATGATACGGGCGAATCAATCGCCGTTTCGTCACCTGCCTTCACGAAAAGCCGTTGCCGGGAGAGGGAGACTACGACCGAGATGTTCTGCGGAGTCAATTTGTCGTAAACCGCCCTATTAATTACCGCCGGGGCTTGTCCAGTAACCAGTTGGCTCGGCGCAGTGATTTTCGCCTTTTCCTGCGACTTGAACCAAAGGAAGTCGCCACGAGCAGGGAGCACGGCAAAAACAAGTACGGAGAGAATAGACAATGCCGGGCAAAGGCTCAACCGGTGTATTAAATAGTTCATCTGCTGCGTGATAGTCCGTTACCGATAGCGGATTTGCTGATGACGAATCAATCTAAAACCAGGCTGACACCCAAGCCGGATGAGCCAGGACACTTAATGGTAGAGGGTAATTTCCAACGGTCAAAGGGGATTCACTGCTAAACCGGTAGCGCACCGAACTGGTTCCCGCTACCGTTTCCCCGTTTTCGCTATCCTTTTTGCGTCCAGTCATGCTTCACTTGATCGATTCCCTTCATCTGAACACTCCCCAGGTTATTTGCGTTGCGGTCATCGAAACCGCGCCAGACAACCTCATTATGATCGACTGCGGCCCGGCCAATGTATTTGAAAACGTAGTGAGCGAACTTCGCCAGCGCGGGCTACATCCCGAGCATGTTCGACAACTTTTTGCGACACACATTCACCTCGACCACAACGGTGGAGCTTGGCGCTGGCAAAAAGAGTTTGGCACGATTATCCACGTTCATCCGAAAGGAGCGCCGCACATGGTCGATCCTGCACGGCTGGTGGGAAGCGCGACCCGGATCTACGGGGATCAAATGGACTATCTCTGGGGGGCGATCGAAGGAATCCCAGAGTATGCGGTCCGAAACACGCAAGACGGCGAAGTCATTCAGATTGGGGCACTGGACTTGCGGGTCGTTGAGACGCCAGGTCACGCCCAACATCACAATGCTTACTGGCTCTCTTCCGAGCGCCTGCTTTTTGCCGGCGATATCGCCGGCGTAGCTATCGGTGGCGGCCCGATCCTCCCACCGTGTCCTCCCCCCGATATTGATATAGAAGCCTGGCATTCCTCTATTGCCAAAATCCAGAAAATCGACCCGGACCGGCTCGCTCTGACTCATTTTGGCCTGTTCACCAATCCCAAAGCGCATCTGAAAGAGTTGAGCGACCGTCTGTCGGCTTGGGCCGAGTGGATGAAAAATGCTTTGCGAGCGGGCAAATCCGAAGAAGTCATCGTTCCGGAATTTCAACAATTTACGGAGCAAGAACTACTGCCTTCCGGCATTGGCGAGAAAGGGGTAGCGGTCTATGAACAGGCCGATCCGGCCGCTATGAGTGTCACTGGTCTGAGCCGATATTGGAAAAAACATCATCCGGAAGCGTTGGCGGTTAGCATTTAGTGGTTTCACCGTTTTCGCCTCCGGGCTATCGGCTATCGGCTATCGGCTATTAGCTATTACTCTCCGCCTCCTGTATGCTGCCTGGTTATGGAATCTCCTAGCCCAAACACTCCAAACTGGAACTGGAAGGAAGTCGAAGAGCAGTTTCGAAAACGGCCGTTGGAATCCGCTGTGGTCTCGGTTTTGCTGGGTTTGTTATTGAGTCTCTCTCCGATTCGGGGCCTGATCAGCCTGGCGTTTCGTCTCGCCCTCTTCGTACTTAAACCGGCTCTGCTCATTTTGGGGAGCCTGAAACTCTACGAGTACATCAAGCAACAAGCTTCTGTTTCAGATGAAACACGTTAATGTTTCCTGTTTGGATAGCGGGTGTATTCGGTCTAAAGTTTTTTGACCCTACGCGAAGGAGCTGATAAGGAGTTCGCAAATAGAGAAAAATGAAATTACTGGCTTTATTGGGTGCGTTACTGGTTTCAGCCGCTTTAGTCCAAGCGAATGCATGCGACGATTTTGGACAAGCGGTCGATACGTTTATCGCTAGCATTCGTGATTCCGGAAACAAATTGGACCAGGTTGCCAATGCCCACGATTTCGCCCAGGCGCTCAACGTCTTTTCTGACGCAACCGAGACTTTTACCAAGCGCGTAAAGGAATTGGGACCCGACCTCGTCAAACTGAGCTCAGCGAACCCCGACACACCGCCAGCCGGCTGTGATAAGGCGCAGGAGCGCCTCTCCAGTTTCGAGTCGGACCTCAATTCGATCGGAGCAAAGTTCGGAACTCAAGGCCAAAAGTACATCAACGATGACGAAGTGAAGCAAGCCTTCGAGCGGCTCAAGAACCTCCAGATCAAGGAAAACTGACCACAAGAGATTAATCAGTACGTGGTGATTGGTGACTACTGGTTTGGCGGTTCATTGCTTCAGTTTCTTGGCTATTGGCTATAGGTTATTGGCTATTACTTGATGTGCGGACGCTATCGGCGCACCACTCGCGAAGAAGAACTCGCTCGGCGATGGAGTATTCCTATCCCGGTTCAGAGCGATCTGCCCATCTCCTGGAACGTAACTCCGAGCACCGAAGTGCTGGCAATCCGAGTTAGACGAGACACCAAGGCGCAATCGTTCGATTGGCTCCGATGGGGTTTGATCCCCTACTGGTCCAAGGATAAGCGAATCGCTTACAGCACGATTAATGCACGGGCCGAGACCATCGATACTACCCCGGCGTTTCGGCGGGCATTCCAAAAACGTCGGTGCCTGATTCCGGCGGATGGATTCTATGAGTGGCGAAAAACTCGGCCTCCCAAGGTTCCATTCCACATCTCGCTCAGGAACGAAACGCCGTTTTGTTTTGCTGGAGTTTGGGAAGCCTGGCAAGACCCGGAAACGCAGGAATGGCTACGCTCCTGTTCGATCATAACAACCGAAGCTAACGATCTTATTGCGCAGATCCATGACCGAATGCCCGTTATCTTGCGGGAGGCGGATTTTCCGATCTGGTTGGGCGAGACCGGCGAGGCAGACCTGAAATCGTTGCTTCGGCCTTATCCATCTGAGGAAATGCGGATGTGGGAGATCAGTTCCCGTGTCAACTCCCCGGTCAACAACGACTCCGCGATCATCGATCCGGTCCCGCTGACCAGTTAGAGGTTACAGGTTGCGGGTACAAGTTACAAGTTACGGGTTGGCGGTTCGCCTGGAGCTCTTCGCTCTCCGACAATTTGTCATCTGTCATTTGTCATGCGCAGCCCGGCCCAGCATCTTTTGGAGAATATGGACGCCGATGAATCGATCGAATTTACGGCCAACCTCTTTGAGGGTTCCAATGTGAACGAAGCCCATACTCATATTGAGATGCAGACTTTCCTCGCTTCCCTCGGCAACTCGGGCAACCAGGGTATGAAATCCTAGCCGGCGAGCCTCCTCAATAGTGGCCTGCTTGAGCTTTCGCCCGATACCGAGCCCGCGAAACTCAGACTTCACATAGAAAGAGGTTTCCGCAGTATGGTCGTAGGCCGGTCGATCCGACCAACGGCTCAATGCGGACCAGCCGACAACTCGATCCCCCAACAAAGCAATCAAAACAGGATAACGTTCGCCGTGAGAGTTGAGCCATTCCGTGCGTTCCGCTACACCTTTTGGCTCAGTATCGAACGTCGCCGTTGTCGTAAGAATCGCTTCGTTATAGATCTCGGTGATCGGCTCCACATCCCCGAGCTCAGCTCGTCGAATGGTGACCGAGGCACTCGGAGAATTCAGGTCGCCCTCTTTCAAAACTGGTTTGCCAATCCCGCTGTCCATCACGGTAGAAACTCCGATTTTGAAGTCTAGCTCCGAAAGCTTTCGGGGCTACCGGAAGAATCGTGTTGAGAATCAATGATTAGTGCCGGGAGCTTCCCCATTCAGCCAGCACTGTCACCCAGGGAATTTTGGAAGCATCTGTTTCATGCTGCACAATCAAGTCTGCAACCTTGCGGCGAAATGCTTTCATGTGCTCGTCTTTTTTGTC
>Ga0209647_1000423_pt1 | contig 39896 bp, 40 predicted proteins | sample GraSoi_2013_60cm_FD_185827 | JGI IMG/M metagenome (GOLD analysis project Ga0209647, IMG submission 185827) | Grasslands soil microbial communities from the Angelo Coastal Reserve, California, USA - Sample 9_17_2013_60cm (SPAdes) (version 2) | ecosystem: Environmental > Terrestrial > Soil >...
GAACAGGAACTTGCCCTCCGCGCCGAAGCGCTTGCGGCAGTCGCGCCACAGCGCGGTGACGCGGTTGATGTCGGCCTGCGCCTCGGGCGTCACGCCGCGGCCGGCGAAGGAGGAGCGCATGTTCATCGGCAAGTGGCTGCGCAGGGCGGAAAATCCGGCATGCATCTCGGCGCTGACCGCCCGCGCCACGGCGCGCGCCTCGGGCTCGGCCGGCCAGAGGCGCGCCTCGGGGAAACGCTCGGCGAGATATTCGCCGATCGCCAGCGACTCCCAGAGGACGAGCTCGCCGTCGTGCAGCGCCGGCACCCGCGCCGAGGGCGAATGCCGCAGGATCGTGGTGCGCGTGGTCGCCTCGCGCAGCGGCACCAGCACTTCCTCGAAGCTCGCCCCGCTCTGCTTCAGCATCAGCCAGGCGCGCAGCGACCAGGAGGAATAATTCTTGTTGCCGATATAGATGGTGAAGTCCGCCATCGGCTATCCTCGGGACGTTGCTCCGCCGTCCCAATGTGGCGGGCGTCAGGGCGCCGCGCAACCGTCCTTATTAAGGGCATCGACGAAATCATCATCCCTTTAAAGTTGTATACGGGAGATCGTCCAGTGCTGCCCCACCTCGTGTCCGAAGCCGGCGAATCAGTCCCCATCACCCCCGTGGCCGCCGATGAACGCGCCCGATGGAGCGCCGCCCTCGACGACGCCGGCCGCCGCTGGGTCGCCGCCACCGGCTTCACCGGCGAGGGCGGCAAGGCGGCGCTGCTGCCGGACGGCACCGGTGGCCTGGCCCGGGTGCTGGTCGGCGTGGCGCCGGGCGAGACGCTGTGGGCGCTGGCCGGGCTGCCCGACACCCTGCCCGAAGGCAGCTACCGCCTCGACCCCGAGCCCGATTCGCGCGCTGCCGGGCGCATGGCGCTGGGCTGGGCGCTCGCCTGCTACGCCTTCGCCCGCTACAAGGCGCCGCCGCGCGGTTTCGCCAAGCTGGTCTGGCCGAAATCGGCCGATCGCGGCCTGGTCGAGCGCCTCGCGCGCGGCATCGGCTTGGCGCGCGATCTCATCAACACGCCCGCCGAGCATATGGGCCCGGCCGAGCTCGCCGGCGCCGCCGAGGACCTCGCCGGGCGGCACAGCGCGCGCTTCAGCGCCATCGTCGGCGACGCACTCCTCGCCGAGAACTATCCGATGATCCACGCCGTCGGCCGCGCCAGCGCCCGGGCGCCGCGGCTTGCCGACCTCACCTGGGGCGACGCCCAGGCTCCCAAGCTCACCCTGGTCGGCAAGGGCGTGTGCTTCGATAGCGGCGGCCTCGACCTCAAGACCGCCGGCGGCATGCGCCTGATGAAAAAGGACATGGGCGGCGCCGCCACGCTGCTCGGCCTCGCCGACGCGATCATGGCGGCGCGGCTGCCGGTGCGGTTGCGCGTGCTGGTGCCGGCCGTGGAGAACTTCGTATCGGCAAATGCCATGCGGCCGCTCGACGTCATCCGCACCCGCAAGGGCATCACCGTCGAGATCGGCAACACCGACGCCGAGGGGCGGCTGATCCTGTGCGACGCGCTGAGCGAGGCCGATGCCGAGAAGCCGGCGCTGCTCATCGACATGGCGACACTCACCGGCGCGGCGCGCACCGCGCTCGGGCCGGAACTGCCGGCCCTCTTCAGCAACGACGACGCGCTTGCCGCCGAGCTGCTCGACGCCGCCGAAGGGGCGGCCGATCCGCTGTGGCGCATGCCGCTGTGGAAGCCCTACCGCAAAATGCTGTCGAGCCAGGTCGCCGACATCAACAATGTCTCGGAATCGGCTTTTGCCGGCGCCATCACCGCCGCACTCTATCTCCAGGAATTCGTCGCCAAGGAAACGCCCTGGGCGCATATCGATACCTATGCCTGGAACCAGAGCAGCCGGCCGGGCCGGCCCGAGGGTGGCGAGGCGCTGGGGCTGCGCGCCCTTTATCACCTCGTCGAAGAGCGCTTCGGCGCGACCGCCGGCTAGCCAAAGAGGTATCGAACGCGGCTATCCGGCGATTTCGCGCAAGCCGACAGTGTCCTTTACGTTTCCTCAACCGCAAGCACCGAGACTCTTCAGCGGTGGTGCAGAGGGCGTAAGAGGATGGCCGAGCTCAAGCCGACGCAGGCGCTGGACCTATGGCGGACCGTGCTCGTCGACACCGTGCGCAGCGCGGGGCCGGACCTGTCGGCGCGCCAGCTCGCCATCGTCCTCACCGTCTACCTGACGCCACCGCCACACACCGTGCGCGGCCTGGCCGCGCTCCTCAAGATCTCGAAGCCCGCCGTGACTCGCGCCCTCGACCGGCTCGGGATGCTCGGCCTCGCCCGGCGCCGGCGCGATAGCGCCGACCGTCGCAGCGTGCTGGTGCAGCGTACGGTGAAGGGCTCGGTGTTCCTCAGCGACTTCGCGGAAACCGTGGCCTCGGCGAGCCGCAAGCTCGAGCAGCAGCGCTCGGCCGGCGCGCCGAGCGCGCACGCCCGGATTCAATAACCCCGCTCTCGATCGACCAGGTGGAGCAGCGGCCTGCCCTGGCGCAGCCGCCGCAGATTGTCGGCGACGACCGGCGCCGCCGTCGGCGCATGCGTTGCGGCCGCCACATGGGGGGTGATGAGGATGCGCGGGTCGCTCCAGAACGGGTGCTGCGACGGCAGCGGCTCGTCGCGGAACACGTCGAGGACCGCGGCCGAGAGTTGGCCGCTGTCGAGCGCCGCGACCAGATCGGCCTCGACCAGATGCAGGCCGCGCGCGCAGTTGACGATGGCGGCGCCGCGCGGCAGGCCGGCGAACAGCCGCGCATCGAGGATGCCCTCGGTCGCCGGGGTGAGCGGCAGCAGACAGACGAGGATCTCGCTGCGCGCCAGCAGTGCCCGCAAGCCCTCGGCGGCGTGGAAGCAGGCGATCCCCGGCAGCCGCCGCTCGGTCCGGCTCCAGCCCGCGACGTCGAAGCCGAGCACGCTCAGCTTGAGCGCGGCGTCGCGGCCGAGTTCGCCCATGCCGAGCACGCCGACGCGGCGCCCGGCCGCGTTGGGCTGCGGCCACGCGCGCCAGACGCGCTCGCGCTGCTGCGCGAGATAGACCGGGTCCTGGCGGTGCAGACGCAGGACCTGGAGCTGCACATACTCGCTCATGGCCGCGGTCATGTAGGGATCGATCAGGCGCATGACCGGTACGCCCGCGGGGAGAAGCGGGTCGCCGAGGACGTGGTCAACCCCGGCGCCCAGGGCGGCGATCAGCTTCAGATTGGGCAGGGAGGCGAGCAACCCGGCGGGCGGCCGCCATACCAGCGCCACGTCGATCTCGCCGGCATTGCCGATCTGCGGCCAGACGCGGATCTCGAGATCGGGCAGGAGCCGGTGCAGCTCGGCGCTCCAGCGCTCCGCCGAGTCGATCGAGGACTGGAAGAGCAGCGCCATCGCCCGTCCTATTGCGCCGTCGCCGCGCTCTCGACCACTTCGAGATCGAAGGCGGCGGCCATGAGGGCGCGGGTATAAGGGTCGCGCGGCGCTTCGAAGAGCTGCGCCGCCGGGCCGCGCTCGACGACCTTGCCGTCCTTCATCACCATGACCTCGTGCGCAAGCGCACGCACCACGCGCAGGTCGTGGCTGATGAAGAGGTAGGCCAGCTTGTGGCGCGCCTGCAACTCGCGCAAGAGGTCGACCACCTGCGCCTGCACGGACATGTCGAGGGCCGAAGTCGGCTCGTCGAGGACGACGAAGCGCGGCTTCAGCACGAGTGCGCGGGCGATGGCGACGCGCTGGCGCTGGCCGCCGGAGAATTCGTGCGGATAGCGATCGGCCGCCTCCGGGTCGAGGCCTACTTCGACCAGCGCGGCGTGGATGAGCGTGCGGCGCTCCGCGGCACTGCCGCCGATGCCGTGCACCTTGAGGCCTTCCTCGACGATCTGGCCGATGGAGAGGCGTGGCGACAGGCTGGAGAACGGATCCTGGAAGACGATCTGCAACTCGCGCCGCAGCGGGCGCATCTGGCGCTCGGCGAGGCCATCGAGACGGCGGCCATCGTATTTGATGGCGCCCTCGCTGGCGAGCAGGCGGAGGACGGCAAGCCCCAGCGTGGTCTTGCCCGAGCCGCTCTCGCCGACGACGCCCAGCGTCTCGCCCGCGCGCAGGCGGAAGTCGATGCCGTCGACCGCTTTCACATGACCCGTGGTGCGGCGGAACACGCCGCCGCGGATCGGGAACCACACCTTGAGGCGCTCGCCTTCGACGATGACGGGTGGCGGCGGCAGGATGGCGAGCGGCTTGCCCTTGGGCTCCGCCGCCAGGAGATGGCGGGTGTAGCCGTGGCGCGGATGAGAGAAGACATCGGCGACCGACCCGGCCTCGACGACTTCGCCCTTGGTCATCACGCAGACGCGGTCCGCCATCTTGCGCACGATGGTGAGGTCATGCGTGATGAGGAGCAGCGCCATGCCGAAGCGCGCCTGGAGGCTCTTCAGCAGCTTCAGGATCTGCGCCTGGATGGTGACGTCGAGTGCGGTGGTCGGCTCGTCGGCGATGAGGATGTCCGGCTCGTTGGCGAGCGCCATGGCGATCATCACGCGCTGCCTCTGGCCGCCCGAGAGCTGATGCGGATAAGCGTCGAGCCGCTTCTCCGCCTCGGCCAGCCCGACGAGGTGCAACAGCTCCACCGCCCGCGCACGCGCTTCAGGCCCGCGCATGTGCTTGTGCAGGAACAGCGTCTCCGTGAGCTGCTTCTCGATCGTGTGGAGCGGATTGAGCGAGGTCATCGGCTCCTGGAACACCATGGCGACGCGATCGCCGCGGATGTCGCGCATCACCGCGGCCGGCGCGCCGACGAGCTCGTGGCCGTCGAAGCGGATACTGCTGGAGCGACCATGGCTGGCGGCGGGATAAGGCAGGAGCTGCAGGATCGACAACGCCGTCACCGACTTGCCGGAGCCGGACTCGCCGACGAGCGCCAACGTCTCGCCGCGATCGAGGTCGAAGGAGACGCCTTTCACCGCCTCGACGGCGCCGCCCGGCACGGCGAAAGTGACGTGAAGGTCGCGGACCGACAGCAGCGCGGTCATTTCACTTTCCGCGGATCGAACGCATCGCGCACGGCCTCGCCGATGAAGATGAGGAGGCTCAGCATGATCGCCAGCACGAAGAACGAAGCGAAGCCGAGCCAGGGCGCCTGCAGGTTGTTCTTGCCTTGCGCCAGCAGCTCGCCCAGCGATGGTGAGCCGGGCGGCAAGCCGAAGCCCAGGAAGTCGAGCGAGGTCAGGGTGGTGATCGAGCCGTTCAAGATGAAGGGCAGGAAGGTCAGCGTCGCCACCATGGCGTTGGGCAGCACATGGCGCCAGATGATCACCGGGTTCGACACACCCAAGGCACGGGCGGCACGCACATAGTCGAAATTGCGCGCGCGCAAGAACTCGGCGCGCACGAGATCGACCAGCGACATCCACGAGAACAGCAACATGATGCCAAGCAGCCACCAGAAATTCGGCTGGACGATGCTCGACAGGATGATGAGCAGGTAGAGCACCGGCAGGCCCGACCACACTTCGATGAAGCGCTGAAACAGCAGATCGGTGAGACCGCCGTAATAGCCTTGGATCGCTCCCGCGGCGACGCCGATGATCGAGCTCGCGATCGTGAGCGCCAAGCCGAACAATACGGAAATGCGGAAGCCATAGATGAGTCGCGCAAGCACGTCGCGCCCCTGATCGTCGGTGCCGAGCCAGTTGACGGCGTCAGGGGGCGAGGGTGCCGGCTTTCGGAGGTCGTAGTTTATCGTCGCATAGCCGAAGGGGATCAGCGGCCACACCATCCACCCGTGCTCGGCAATGTGTTGGCGCACATAGGGATCACGGTAGTCGGCCGCCGTCGGGAATTCGCCGCCGAAGCTCGTCTCGGGATAGTCGACAAAGACGGGAAAGTAGAGTCGCCCCTCATATGAAGCGAGGATGGGTCGGTCGTTGGCAATAAACTCCGCGAACAGGCTCACGACGAACAGCGCGAGAAAAATCCACAGCGACCAGAAGCCGCGGCGGTTGGCGCGAAAATTCGCGAGACGGCGGCGCGTGAGCGGCGTCACGCGCCAGCCGAGTAGCTTTTCGCTCGACCGTGGCAGCGCGGTCGCTTGCGTGCTCATGCGCGGCGCGTCGCGAAATCGATGCGCGGATCGACGAACATATATGTAATGTCGCGCACGAGCGTCATGATCAGCCCGATGAGCGTGTAGATATAGAGCGTGCCGAACATGATGGGATAGTCGCGTCCGATCGCCGCTTGAAAGCCGAGATATCCCAGGCCATCCAGTGAAAATATCACCTCGACAAGTAGGGCCCCGGTGAACAGGATGGAAATGAACGCCGCGGGAAAGCCGGCGATCACCAGCAGCATGGCATTGCGAAAGACGTGACCGTAAAGCACCCGGCGCTCGCTCAAGCCCTTGGAGCGCGCCGTGACCACGTAATGCTTGTTGATCTCCTCGAGGAAGGAGTTCTTGGTCAACATCGTCAAGCTGGCGAAGCTGCCGATCAGCAGCGATAGGACCGGCAGGGCGACGTGCCAGAAGTAATCGGCGACGCGATGCGGCCAGGAAAAGCTCGCCCAATCGTCCGACACGATCCCGCGCAGGGGAAACCAATGGAGATAGCTGCCTCCGGCGAAGAGGACGATGAGCAGGATGGCGAAAAGAAAACCGGGAATGGCGTAACCGAGGATGACGACGGCGCTCGTCCAAACATCAAAGCTGCTGCCGTCGCGCACCGCTTTGCGAATGCCGAGCGGGATCGAGACGAGATAGCTGATGAGCGTCGCCCACAGGCCCAGCGAGATCGAAACCGGCAGCTTCTCCCGGATGAGGCTCACCACCGGCGTGTCGCGGTAGAAGCTCGTGCCGAAATCAAAGGTGAGGTAGTTGCGGATCATGATCCAGAAGCGCTCGGCCGGCGGCTTGTCGAAGCCATAGAGCTTGTTGAGCTGAGCGATGAATTCCGGATCGAGGCCGCGTGCGCCGCGCGTCTGATCCTGGCCGGAGGTGGTGCTGCTGCGCACTTCGCCGCCGCCGCCGCTTATGCGCCCGAGCGCGCCGGTGTCGGTGCCCTTGAGCTGAGCGATCAGCTGCTCGACCGGCCCACCCGGCGCGGCCTGCACGATGACGAAGTTCACCAGGATGATGGCGAACAATGTCGGGATCATCAGCAGGATGCGGCGGATCAAGTAGCCGATCATCGGTCGGGCCGGTCGATGCCGCCGTAATCGCGGCCGGTCACTGCTTCGGCTCCTGCGCCTTCTTCGCCTCGACCGTCTGCTCGCGCTGCGGGTCGAGCCACCAGGTTTCGAGCGCCGCCGAATAGGGCGGCGTCACCTTCGGCCGCTGGAACTTGTCCCAGGAAGCGATGCGGAAATAGGTGATGTGCCAATTCGGGATGACGTAGTAGCTGTGGAGCAGCACGCGATCCAGCGCATGGACGCGCGTCACGAGGTTGGCGCGATCGGGCGTGTTGATGATGAGATCGACCAGATCGTCGATCGCCTTGCTCTTCACGCCCATGTAGTTCGGGCTGCCGTTCTCGTCGGCCGCGGCCGATCCCCAGAACTCGCGCTGCTCATTGCCGGGCGACAGCGACTCCGGGACGACGACGACCGTCATGTCGTAGTCGAAGCTCTTGATGCGGTTCTCGTATTGTGCCGGATCGACCTTGCGCAAGGTGGCGTTGATGCCGATCCTTTGCGCGTTCTGCACGAAGGGCAGGACGATGCGCTCGAATTCCGGCTGCGTCAGCAGAAACTCGAACTCGAACGGCTTACCGGTCTTGTCGTTGACGAGCTTCTCGCCTTTCACCGACCAGCCGGCCTCCTTCAGCAGGCGCAGCGCCTGGCGCATGTTGTCGCGAATGTTACCCGAGCCGTCGGTCTTCGGCGGCTCGTACGCCGTGGTGAAGACCTCGTCGGGTATCTCGCCCTTGTACTTTTCCAATATCGCCAGCTCCTCGGGCGTCGGCAGACCGGAAGCGGCAAGATCGGAATTCGAGAAGTAGCTCTTGGTGCGCGTGTAGGCGTCGAAGAACAGCGTCTTGTTCGACCATTCGAAATCGAAGAGATATCCCAGCGCACGGCGGACGCGGGGATCTTGGAAGGGATGGCCGGACCGCGTATTGAAGGCAAACCCCTGCATGCCGGTCGGCACCTTGTTCGGGATCTGCTCCATCTTGAACAGCTTGTCGCGCAGCGCCGGGCCGTCATAGCCGGTCGCCCAATTCTTCGCCGAATTCTCGGCGCGGATGTCGTATTGTCCGGCCTTGAATGCCTCGAGCGCGACGGTCCCGTCGCGATAATAGTCGTAGCGGATGGTGTCGAAATTGAAGCGCCCGCGGTTGACCGGCAAATCCTTGGCCCAATAGTTGTCGACGCGGCGGAGCGTCACCGAGCGGCCGACCTCGAAGGCCGCGATCTTGTAGGGGCCGCTGCCGAGCGGCGGCTCGAGCGTCGTCTTGTCGAACTCGCGGCCCTCCCAGTACTTCCTCGACAGCACCGGCATTTCGCCGACGATATGAGGGAGCTCGCGATTGTCGCCGCCGCGGAAGCTGAATTTGACGCCGTGCTCACCGACCTTCTCCGCTTTGACGACGTCGGCGTAGTAAAGACGGTAGCGCGGATGGCCCTTGGCCTTGAGCGTCTCGAGCGTCCAGATCACATCTTCGGGCGTGATGGCGGTGCCGTCCTGGAAGCGCGCTTCCTTGCGCAAATTGTACTGGACCCAGCGGCGATCGGCGGGAATCTCGACGCTTTCGGCGACGAGGCCGTATTCGGAGCCGGGCTCGTCGTCGGAGCGCACCATCAACGTGTCGAAGGGGTCGGTGCTGCCCGCCGCCGGACTGCCCTTGAGGATGAAGGGATTGAGATTGTCGAAAGTGCCGATCGCCGAATAGCGCACAGTGCCGCCCTTGGGCGCGTCCGGATTGACGTAGTCGAAATGGCTGAAGTCGGCACCGTATTTGATGTCGCCGAACAGCGACAGCGCGTGGCTCTTGCTGACGCCCTCCGCTGCGTCAACGGCGGCAGCGGGAGCGAGCGCTAAGAGCGTCGTGAGGGCAAGGGCGACGGCACGCATGGCGGATCCTCGGCGGGCGTTTTGGTTCGGTCGTCAATGGGCGGCCAGTCTAGAGGAAACGGGCGGCCGCGGCAGCACGATCCGGATCAGGACTTATTCAACCGCCATCGGCAAGTTTAGCACGCGCGGCTGCGGCGAGCTTGGCATCACCGGCAGCGACGACGCGGCCGTCCGAGCGCAAATCGAGGGCGCGGCCCTGCCAGTCGGTGATGACGCCGCCGGCGCCCTCGATCACCGGCACCAGCGCGCAGTAATCGTAGGGCTTGAGCCCGGCCTCGACGACGAGGTCGATGAACCCGCTCGCCAGCTGCGCGTAGGCATAGCAATCGGCGCCGCTGCGGGCGAGCTTCACCGCGCTGCGCAGCCGCGCGAAGCCATCGGCCTCGTCGCCGCGAAACATCGCGTCAGGCGCCGTGCAAAACAGCGTGGCCGCCGCGAGCGAGGGGCACGGCCGCGTGCGCACCGGCGCGCCGTTGAGCGTGGAAGCGCGGCCGACCGCGCCGAGCCAGCGCTCGCGCAGGATCGGCTGGTCGATGACGCCGAGCACCGGCCGGCCGCGATGGGTCAGGGCGATGAGCGTGCCGAAGAGGGGGATGCCGCTGATGAAGGATTTGGTGCCGTCGATCGGGTCGAGCACCCAAGCATGCTCGGCATCGGCTCGAAGCCGGCCATGCTCCTCGCCGATGATGCCATGCGTGGGGAAGCGCTCCTCGATGAGCCGGCGCATCGTCGCCTCGGCCTCGCGGTCGGCGACCGTGACCGGCGTCAGGTCGCTCTTATCATCGACGGCAATCTTCTGGCGGAAATAGCGCCGCACCACGGCGCCGGCGGCATCAGCGAGAGACTCGGCAAGAGCAAGATGGGCGGCGGTGACCGGTTCCGTCATGCCGCGCCTCGCCGGCGTCACTTGCCGGTGGCAAGGGTCGCCAGCGGCTTCGGGCTGTCGCTCAGCGAATTGAGATAGGCGACGATATCGGCGCGGTCCTTCCCCTTTGGTAGGCCGGCAAAGGTCATCTTGGTGCCTTTGGCGAAGGACTGCGGGTTCCAGAGCCATTGGTTGAGCTCATCGATCCCCCATTTCTGGCCCTTATGCGCCGTGAGCGCCGGCGAGAACTGGTAGCCGTTGCGGTCCTCGGCGATGGGCTCGCCCAGGACGTTGTAGAGGTTCGGCCCGATGCGGTTCGGCCCGCCCTTCTCGAAGGTGTGGCAGGCCGCGCATTTCTTTGCCTGCTCCTTGCCGGCGTCGACGCTGGCAGCGGCGAGCAGCGGGGTGATCGGCTCGGGTCCCGCTTTCTGTTCGCCGCCCTTCTGCGGGGCCGGTTCCGCGCCGGCGACGATGTAGGCCGGCTTCTCCAGCGGCTTCGGATGCACCAGCATGTGGGCCACAATGCCGGACACCATCGCCAGGATCATGGCGCCGAGAAGCGCCCCGGCGAACTTGTTCATCTCGAAGGACATTCACCTATCCTCGGCATTTTTGAGCAGGGCCGGCGGTCAGAGCGGCCGGAGAAAAGCCAATTTTCGCTGACAACTCAAACGAAATATGATTGAAGCGGCGGGACAATAGCGCGACCGTCGCGCACGCCGCCCCGGTCTCCGTGCGGCATAACGCCGCAATTTGCCGCTGGACGCGCCACCGCCGGGGTCGGGTTTTTACGAGGGCCGCCGTGACCAATGTTCCGCCATCCTTCCGACCGATCGTCGTCATTCCCGCCCGCCTGGCGTCGACCCGCCTGCCGGGAAAGCCGCTGGCGGACATTGCCGGCGTGGCGATGATCGTGCATGTGCTGCGCCGGGCCGAGGCGGCGGAGATCGGGCCGGTGGTGGTCGCCTGCGCCGAGTCCGAGATCAAGGACGCGGTGGAGCGCGCCGGCGGCCGCGCGGTGCTGACGCGGCCCGACCACCCCTCGGGCTCCGACCGCATTCACGAGGCGATAGCCGCCCTCGATCCAGAACAGCGGTACGACGTGGTCGTCAACCTGCAGGGCGACCTGCCGGTCATCGATCCCGGCGCCATCCGCGCCGCGCTCGCGCCGCTCGCCGATGCCGCGGTCGACATCGCCACGCTGGTGGCGCCGATCCGCGGCGCGGCACAGCGCGACGACCCGAATACGGTCAAGGCCGCGGCGGGCTTCGCGCCCGGGCAGCGCATCGCCCGCGCACTCTATTTCAGCCGGTTGCCCGTGCCGCATGGCGCCGGCGAGCATTACCACCATATCGGCCTCTACGCGTATCGCCGTGCGGCGCTGGAGCGCTTCGTCGCGCTGCCGCCGGCGGTGCTGGAGCAGCGCGAGAGCCTCGAGCAGCTGCGCGCGCTCGTCGCCGGCATGCGCATCGATGTGGCGCTCGTTGACAGCGTTCCCTTCGAGGTCAATACTCCGGCCGACCTTGCCCGCGCCCGCGACCTCCTCGCCGCAGCGGGCGCCGCCAGCGGTCGCTCATGACTTCTGCCTCGGATCGGGCCGGCCTCATCGCCTTCCAGGGCGCGCCTGGGGCGTATTCCGACCTCGCCTGCCGCCAGGTCTTCCCGCAGCTGACGACGCTGCCCTGCGCCGGCTTCGAGGACGTGATCGCCGCGGTGCGCGAGGGCCGGGCCGCACTTGCCATGCTGCCGATCGAGAACTCGGTGGCGGGTCGCGTCGCGGACATCCATCATCTGCTGCCGGATTCCGAGCTGCACATCGTCGCCGAGCATTTCCAGCGCGTCAGCCACTGCCTGCTGGCGCCCAAAGGCGCCACGCTCAAGGGTCTCAAACGGGTGAAGAGCCATGTCCATGCGCTCTCGCAGTGCCGCGTGCTGATCCGCGAGCTGGGTCTGAAGGCGGTGGTGGCCGCGGACACTGCCGGCGCGGCCGCCGAGGTGGCTGAGCACGGCGACAAGAGCGAGGCGGCGATCGCCTCCGAGCTCGCCGGCGAGATCTATGGCCTGGTGACGCTCAAGGCGGGCATCGAGGACGCCGATCACAACACCACGCGGTTTCTCGTCATGGCGCGCGAGGCCAAGCCCGCGCCGCATGACGGCACTCTCGTCGTCACCACGTTCGTGTTTCGCGTGCGCAACGTGCCGGCGTCGCTCTACAAGGCGCTGGGCGGCTTCGCCACCAATGGCGTCAATATGACCAAACTCGAGAGCTACATGCTCGGCGGTCGCTTTACCGCGACGCAATTCTATGCCGATGTCGAGGGGCATCCTGACGATCGGCCGGTCAAGCTCGCGCTCGACGAGCTGCGCTTCTTCTCGCGCGAGGTGAAGATCCTCGGGACTTATCCCGGCCACCCCTTTCGCCACGCCGCGACGCAAAGCGACAACGACTGAGCGCGTCGCCCGCGTGGCGCAGATTAACCAAGCGGCGGCTTAACGTTCCGGCAACCGCGGTCTGCGAGAGTGTGCGGCTTTTCTATGGCAACACTCTCCAGGGTCACGGCGATGCATAAAATGCTGGCGATCGCGGCTTTGCTGGCGCTGTGCGATGCGGCATGGGCTGCCGATGGCGCCGACCGGTCGAAGCTTTCCTACGAAGAGAACGCCATCATCAATGATGCGTGCGCGACCGCGCTGAAGCAGGGCGTCGGCTCGTTCAACAGCTGCGTCGCGAAGCAGATAGCGTCGCTGCACGATCACCCCACGCCCGATCGGTCGGGGCTGTCGCCGTCGCGCAACCGCGCCATCGCCCGCACCTGCAGCTACCTCATCAGCGAAGGCATCGCGCCCTACAACGACTGCTTGCGCAAGGCGATGGCCGCGCCGGCGCCGCCCGGCAAGCAGGCGATCGAGGATGAGCTGGCGCCAAACTTCGGGAAGGTTTTCACCGAGGACGATACGGACGAACCGCCGCCGACGCGGGTCGCAACGGTCAAGCTGCTGCCGCCGCGGGCCACGCTCTCTCACCGTCCCGACCATATTGGCCAGAAGGCGCTCTCGGCGGCCGAGCTGTTCAAAAGGGTTCAGCGCTCCGTCTTTATCGTCCTGGCCAGCCGTTCGGTGTCCGACGCGCGCGATCGCGACATCATGCAGGGCTCCGCGGTCGCGGTGTCGGAGCACCTGCTGCTCACCAATTGCCATGTCGTGATGGATCGTCCGCTCATCAAGCTCGTCCATGAGGGCCGGCGTGCGAAGGCAAAGCTCGTCGCCGCCGACGACGACACCGATCGCTGCGTCATCAAGACCGACATCGTGCTGACGCCGATCGGCGGGGTGCGCACCCTCGACAGCCTCGCCGTCGGCGAGCGCGTCTTCGCCATCGGCGCGCCGCTCTCGCTCGAGCTCACGCTCAGCGAAGGGCTGGTTTCCGGTATTCGCCGCGAACCCGCCCGCAATCTGGTGCAGACTTCGGCCCCGCTCTCGCCGGGCTCCTCGGGCGGCGGCCTCTTCGACGAGCGCGGCAATCTCGTCGGCATCACCACGCTCGCCTCGATCAACGGCGCGCAGAACCTGAACTTCGCCATCGCCGCCGGCGATTGGTGGAGATAGCAGCCTTCAGCGCCTGAGCCAATCCTCGATGAGGCGTCGCGCGATCGAGTCGCGGCGCGGCATGCGGAAATGGTCGTCGTCCTGGTGCGACAGGATGAAGGCGCGGTCGTACCAGCGCGCGTCCTCAAGCTCGCTCTGATCGACGCGGATCTCGGTGCTGCGCGCCTGCGCGTGAAAGCCGAGCATGATCGAGGACGGGAACGGCCAGGGCTGCGAGGAATGGTACGTGACGTGATCGACGAGGATGCTGGTCTCCTCATAGACCTCGCGTTCCACCGCTTCCTCCAGGCTCTCGCCCGGCTCGACAAAGCCGGCCAGGGTCGAGTGCATTCCCGGCGGCCAGATGCGCTGGCGCCCCAAGAGGCAGCGATCACCGTCATGGACCAGCATGATCACCGCCGGGTCGGTGCGCGGAAAATTCTGCGCCTTGCAGGCGGGATTGGTGCAGCGGCGTACATGCCCGCCCTCCTCGCTGACGCTGGCGGTGCCGCACACCGCGCAGAAGCGATGTCGCATGTGCCAATGGGCGATGCCTCGCGCATAGGCGAGGAGCGAGCCCTCATGCCGCGCCAGTAGCGGCCCCACGCGGCGCAGGTCGGTGAATTCGAGCGCGCCGGCCGGGCGCAGCGCCTCGAGCGGCGCCTCGATGTGCGAGAGATCGACCGCGAAATAGGCGCATTCGCCGACGATGCCGAGCAGTGCCGTCTCGCCCTCTGCGCCGATCTCGTGACGCGCCAGGAATGCCGCCCGCGGCACCGCGCCGTCGCTGGTTACGATGAGGTTCTGGCTGCGCCAGACGGGGACGAAACGGCTTGACGGGTGAGCGAGGCGCTCGGCGATCCAAGCCGCATCCTTGCGGCGGTGCCCGACGCGGTCCAAGCCGCCGGCAGCGTAGAAATTGGGCTCTTTCATCAGCGGGCGGAGAGTGGCACAGGCGGAGGGCGCGGGGCAAGCGGAGGGACCTTGCATTCCACGCCCCGCGGTTGAAGGATGCGGCGCCCGCGCCCTCGGGAATTCACGGCATGATGCTGGATTGAACCGGCGCCGATCGGCCTTGCCCCGGCGCGGGGCGGACCTGATATAGTGCGGTGGGAGGCTGGCGGCGGACAGGTCCCTCGCCAACCCGGTCAGGTCCGGAAGGAAGCAGCCGTAACGAGTTTCGACCTGGGTCGTTGTCCGGTCTCCCACCTCATCTCAGAAGCCGCTGCGCCGTGGAAGGGGAGGCCAGCGCTCCGCCAGGAGACCGCCCCGGATGACCACGCCGATGCGCCGTCGCAATCCCCATGATTCGCCGTGACTGAGCCGGGCGCCGCCTATCGCGTGCTCGCGCGCAAATACCGGCCGAGCACGTTCGCCGAGCTGATCGGGCAGGAGGCGATGGTGCGCACACTCACCAACGCCATCGCCACCGGCCGCATCGCGCATGCCTTCATCCTCACGGGGGTGCGCGGCGTCGGCAAGACCACGACCGCTCGCATCCTCGCGCGCGCGCTCAACTGTGTCGGGCCCGACGGCAAGGGCATGCCGACCATCAGCCCGTGCGGCCAGTGCGATCCGTGCCGCGCCATCGCCGAGGACCGCCATGTCGACGTCATGGAGATGGACGCCGCGTCGCGCACCGGTGTCGACGACATCCGCGAGCTGACCGACGGCGTCCGCTACAAACCGGTCGCCGCCCGCTTCAAGATCTACATCATCGACGAAGTGCATATGCTCTCGAAGAACGCCTTCAATGCGCTGTTGAAGACGCTCGAGGAGCCGCCCGCCGACGTCAAATTCATCTTCGCGACGACCGAGATCCACAAGGTGCCGATCACCGTGCTGTCGCGCTGCCAGCGATTCTCGCTGCGCCGCGTGCCGGTGGAGCTTCTGGTCGAGCATTACGCCAGGATCGCCGCGGCGGAAGGCGTGAATGCCGAGCCGGCGGCAATCGCGCTCATCGCGCGCGCCGCCGACGGCTCGGTGCGCGACGGGCTGTCGCTGCTCGATCAGGCGATCGCGCTGGGCGGCGGCGCCATCGGCGAAAGCGCCGTGCGCGAGATGCTCGGCGTCGCCGACCGCGGCCTCGTCTTCGACGTGCTCGAGGCGGTGCTCAAGGGCGATGCACCCGACGCGCTGCGGCGCATGGCGGCGCTTTATGAGGGCGGCGCCGATCCGGTGATGGTTCTGCAGGATCTGCTTGAGTTCGTGCATTTCCTGACGCGGCTCAAGATCGTGCCGAGCGCCGGCGAGGAAGACCCGGCGCTCGAGGGGGACCGCGCTCGCGGGCTCGATCTGGCGCAGAAGCTCGGTACGCCGGTGTTGGCGCGCGCCTGGCAGATGCTCTTGAAGGGCATCGCCGAGGCGCAGACGGCACCGTCGCCGCTGCAGGCGGCGGAGATGGTGCTGGTGCGGCTCGCCTATGTCGCCGATCTCCCGGCACCGGCCGATCTCGTCAAGCAACTGAGCGGCAGCCGCGACGCCTCCGGCGCGAGCGCGGCCGCGCCGCGCGTTGCGACGTCCAGCTCAGCCGCGCCGGCTCCCGTCGCCGGCACCAATGGCGGACCGCGGCTCGGCCTGTCCGGCGATGGCGGATCGAGCGCCGCGCCGCGTCTCGCTGTGCGCGAGGAGAGCGAGGCGGCGCTGACGCTGCCGCAGCCGCAGAGCTTCCTCGAGGTGGTCGAGTTATTCGATAAGCATCGCGAGGCGCTGCTGCGCTCGCACCTCTACGGCCACGTCCATCTCGTGCATTTCGAGCCTGGGCGCATCGAATTCCGCCCTGCGATCGGGGCGCCGCGCGATCTCGCCAACCGGCTGGGCAAGCTGCTCGGCGAATGGACGGGAGCGCGCTGGGTGGTGAGCATATCCGGCGAGGAAGGCGCGCCGACCTTGCGCGAGCAGGGCGAGGCGCGCGCCCTCTCTCTTCGGAACGAGGCGGCGCAGCATCCGTTGGTCCGGGCGGTCCTGGAGACCTTTCCCGGCGCGCGCATCGAGGCGGTGCGCGAGCTCGGCGCGCCCGAGCCCGCCGCCGAGGCCGAGCCGCCCGACAGCGCCGAGGAGCGCAGCGAAGGAGACGAGTTGCGATGAAGAATTTCGGCCAGATGATGAAGCAGGCGCAGGAGATGCAGGCCAAGATGGCCGAGATGCAGGCGCGCCTCGATCAGGTGGAGATGACCGGCGCCGCCGGCGGCGGCCTGGTGCAAGTCACGCTCACCGGCAAGGGCGATGTGCGCAAGATCAAGATCGACAAGTCGCTCGCCGACCCTAACGAGATCGAGGTATTGGAAGACCTCGTCCTCGCCGCCTTCAATGACGCCAAGCAGCGCGTCGAGAGCCATGTCGCCGAGGAGATGAGCAAGCTCACCGGCGGTCTCAAGCTGCCGCCGGGGATGAAGCTGCCGTTTTGAGCGACATCGATCGTCTCGTTCAGCTCCTTGCCAAGCTCCCCGGCCTCGGGCCGCGTTCGGCCCGGCGTGCCGCGCTCTACCTCCTCAAGCGTCGCGAGTCGCTGATGGAGCCCCTGGCATCGGCGCTGGCCGACGCGGCGCAGCGCATTCGCGCCTGCTCGGCTTGCGGCAATCTCGACACCGCCGACCCCTGCAGCATCTGCCGCGACCCGAAGCGCGATGTCGGCCTCGTCTGCGTCGTCGAGGACGTCGCCGACCTCTGGGCCATCGAGCGTTCCAGCGCCTATCGCGGGCGCTATCACGTGCTGGGCGGCACGCTCTCGGCGCTCGACGGCATCGGGCCCGAGGATCTGCACATCGATGCACTCGTGCGGGGCGTCGCTGCGGGCGGCGCGCGCGAGGTGATCCTCGCCATGAACGCCACCGTCGAGGGCCAGACCACCGCGCATTACATCATGGACCGGCTCGCCGGCAGCGGCGCACAGCTGTCGCGCCTCGCTCATGGCGTGCCGATGGGCGGCGAGCTCGACTATCTCGATGAAGGCACGCTCTCCGCCGCCCTCGCCTCGCGGCAGCCGCTGAAGAACCCGTGAAGCCGCCACCTTCGCCTATTTCGCGGGCGTGATCGCGATCCGGTCTCCGTGGGGCGTGCCGAGCCAATAGTCGTCACCGACCCTCAGCGCGACCGAGGCGGCTCCGAACTCCGGCCGTCCCGGGTCATGCACAACTTCGCGCGTCCGCAAGGTCTTGGGATCGATCCGCAGGACCGAAAAAGGATTGTCGCAGCGCTTGTCGGTGTTGGGGGCGCATTTGAACAGGTTCTGGAGGCTGTCGCGCTGGCCGGCGGCGTAGAGATAGCCGTCAGGTCCCCAGCGCAGATTGTCGGTGTGGAAGCCGGTCTTGATGACCTCGCGGCGGCCCTCCCCTTCTACGGGCCGGCGGACCACCGTCTGGTCGCCCCAGCCGGCCACGAACAGCTGCCTGCCGTCCGCCGAGGCCTCGATCCCGTTGTCGGCCGATATGGAAGCGGCGCCGGGGACCGTCCGCCAACCCGTCTTGGGACGCCAGATGAGCACCCCGCCGGCCGGCTCGCCGGCCTCTATCTTGGCGATCGATTGCGGATCCCGCGTATCCATGAAGCTGGTGACGGCGAACGCCCCGCCGGGAAGCGCGGCGACGCCGTTACCCGAGACGCCCGCGGGATAAACCGCGCAGCCCACCCAGGTCAGCCGCGGGGTCGCGCTGCGCGCGTCCAGCGTGAAAACCTCGACGGATTCCCGCTCGCCGTGATGAACCACATAGAGGGTATGGATCCCCGCCGGGCCGCGGCGGAGGCTGAGGCCATGGGCCGAGAACTTCGCCTCGTCGGGTTTGCCCGGACACGCCGGGTAGGCATTGGCATCGGGGCGATAGGCGACATGACCTGGGAGCAGCGCGCTGACCGACCGGTCACTGGCGTTCACAAGGTAGATGTGCCCGTCCGTGCTCTCGCCGTCGGCCAGGCCGCTGGCAATGATCCACGGCGTGCCCGGCACACGCACCATGTCCTCGACGTTGATCAATCCGGGCACGAACGTCATGGCCGGGGAGGGTGCGGCCAACGCCGCGACGCCCGGTCCCGAGATCGCCGCGCCCGCGACGAGTCCGACCCATACCAATCTTAGTCGCATTGGCTTTCCGCGTGCTCCGCTCTAGCTGACCAGGCGCCGCAGCGGCGGCGGTAGCTCGGTCTCGACCAGCTCCGTTGCATCGCCCTCGATGAGCGAGTCCTCCTGGCTGTGCACGGCATAGCTCGGCAGGTTCGCCGGCAGCGGCTTGCTCGGCTGGACGCCGAGCTTCGTCAGGTTGCGGGCGCGCGGCAGGAAGCGCTGGTTGACCGAGGCGGTGAGCTTCGCGAAGCTCTCCGCCGAAGCCTTGATGCTGCGTCCGACCGACGCCGCGTGGGTGAGCATGACCGTGACGCTGTCGAGCAGCGTCTGCGTCATCTCGACGATACGCTTCTGGTTGTCGACCTGACGCAGGACGTTGATCTCGGTGGATGCAATCGAGATGACGCAGTAGAGGCCGGCGGGCCCCGCGGCGATGATCTCTTTCTCCTGCGCCTTGCGCATGAACTCCGCATCGGCGCGATAGAGCTTCTCGAGCACGGCCTCGTTGGGCAGGTACATCACCGAGAAGATGCGTGCGATCTCCTCGGTACGGCCGGATTGGCGCCAGGCGCCGAGGATGGCGCCCTTGTAGTCCTTCTCGGCCAGCGCGCGCAGATGCTGGTTCATGCTGCGCGCGAGATTGCGGTAGGCGTCCTCTTCCTGGGGCGTCCCTTGGGCCCGGGCGATCTCGACCAGGAACTTCGACGCCTTGCAATCGATCACCAGCACGCTGTTGCCCGGCAAGAACACAACGGCGTCCGGCCGGAGCCGGCGTCCGGTCTCCTCGTCCTGGGTGGTGTGCTGCAGCAGGAAGTCGCGGCCGTGCTCGAGGCCGAAGGATTGCAGCGTGTTGGCAAGCCCGACTTCGGCGAGTTGGCCGGCGCCGCCCGGGCTCGACAGCGTCCGCCACAGCGTATCAAGCGTCTCGCCCTTCTGTTGTACCTGGCCCGAGAGCTGCTGCACCGTTTTCGCGAGCTCGCCGACGTGTTTCACCAGATCCGCGCTGGCCTGGCGCACGCGCTCCTCGGAGTCCCTCTTGGCCTCGGCGCTCTCGCGCTTGTGGTCGTCCAGCAGCTTGGAGGAGAGTTGCTGCCCGGTCTCGAGCAGCGCAGCCTTGGTCGCCTGCAGGCTTTCCTGCTTGAGCAGCTCGAAATCGGCAAGCCGCCGCTCGCCGGCGAGCAGCAGCTGCCGCGCCGTCGCCAGACCGCGCTCCGCGGCCAGTCGCGCCATCACCGCCCGGGCCAGCAGGAAGCCCAACGCCGCCACCAAGAGCAGCAGCAGCAAGGCCAGCGCGGCGAGCGTCATCTCCATGTGCTTCTCCTTAACCTGCGGCCGCCATCGTACCAGGACGAAACACGGACGGAAGGATTTCAAGGTCGCGGTCGGTCGGCAACGGCCGGCATGCCGCGGAATCGGCGGCAATGGCCGGTCCCGGCGGCCCCCGCAGGGTTGACGGCTTCGCCGCCGGGGCTTACTTAAGGCGTGATCCTCAACGATTAGCGACGATTCGCGATATGGCCCTGCTGCCGATCATTACGGCTCCCGATCCGCGCCTGAAGCTCAAGGCGAAGCCCGTCGCCCAGGTCGACGACGAGGTGCGCCGGCTCATGGACGACATGCTGGAGACCATGTACGCCGCCCCGGGGATCGGCCTTGCCGCGCCCCAGGTGGGTGTGAGGCGCCGCGTCATCATCGTCGACGCCGCGCGCGAAGGCGAGGAGCCGCAGCCCCTCAAGATCGCCAATCCTGAGATCCTCTGGCGTTCGGATGAGCTCGCGACCTACAGCGAAGGCTGTCTGTCGCTGCCCGAGCACTACGCCGATGTCGAGCGGCCGGCGGCGATAAAACTGCGCTACCTCGACTATCAGAACGAGATCCGCGAAGTCGACCTGCAGGGGCTCGTCGCCACCTGCGTTCAGCACGAGATGGATCATCTTGAAGGCGTGCTCTTCGTCGATCACATCTCGGCCCTGAAGCGCAACATCATCCTGCGCAAGCTCGCCAAGGCGAAGCGCCTCAAGGCCGGCGAGACCGTGCCGGCCTAGCGACCGGCTTGCGCCGGCGGCGATTTCTGCCACAGTCATCACGCTTTCCCGCTCATCCTTCGAGACGGCGCTGCGCGCCTCCTCAGGATGAGGCTGAGAGTTCGTCCTCGTCCTGAGGAGCGCCCGCAAGGGCGCGTCTCGAAGGACGAGTCAGGAAGGCGACAGGTCGAAAGCGTAGCCGCACGCCATGACAAAACTTCGTCTCGCCTTCATGGGGACGCCGGACTTCGCCGTTCCGAGCCTCGAGGCGTTGCGCGCGGCCGGGCACGACATCGCCGCCGTCTACAGCCAGCCGCCGCGTCCGGCCGGTCGCGGCCAGCGACCGCAGCCCTCTCCCGTGCAACAGGCAGCCGAGGCAGCGCACCTGCCCGTGCATTCGCCGGCGCGCCTCGACGCCGCTGCCATTGCCGAGTTCGCCGCGCTCGGCCTCGACGCGGCAGTAGTGGCGGCCTATGGCCTGATCCTGCCGAAGCCGGTGCTGGCGGCGCCCCGGCTCGGCTGCCTCAATGTCCACGCCTCGCTCTTGCCGCGCTGGCGTGGCGCGGCGCCGATCCAGCGCGCCATCCTCGCCGGCGACAGCGAGACCGGCGTCAGCATCATGCAGATGGAAGAGGGGCTCGACACCGGCCCGATCCTGTTGGCCGAGGCCGTCCCGATCGGGCCGACGACCACGGCGCAGCAGCTGCATGATCGCCTCGCCGAGCTCGGAGCAGCACTTGTCGTCAGTGCCCTCGATGGCGTTGCACAAGGCCACGCCGCCCCCCGGCCGCAGCCGACGGAGGGCGTGACCTATGCAAAGAAGCTGCGGCGCGAAGAAGGGGCGCTCGACTGGCGCCGTCCGGCGCCGGAACTCGAACGCGCCGTGCGCGCCTTTGATCCTTGGCCCGGCGCCTGGTTCGAGCGCGGGCGCGAGCGCGTCCGGGTGCTGGCGGCCGAGCTTGCCGAGGCGCCGCCGGCCGCCGCGCCCGGCACGGTGCTCGACGACCGCCTCGCCATCGCCTGCGGCGAGCGCGCGCTGCGTCCGCTGATCCTGCAGCGCGCCGGGCGAGCGCCGCAGGACGTCGATGCCTTCCTGCGCGGCTATCCGTTGCCACGCGGCACCGTGCTGCCATGCCCCGCTACAAGCTGACTGTCGAATATGACGGCGGCGGCCTGGTCGGCTGGCAGCGCCAGGCGAATGGGCTCTCGGTGCAGGAAGTGCTGGAGACGGCGGTCGAGCGCTTTTGCGGCGAAGCGGTGACCGTGCATGGCGCCGGCCGCACCGACGCCGGCGTTCACGCGCTGGCGCAGATCGCGCATCTCGACTTGCCGCGCGAAGCGTCGCCCGAAATTATCCGCAACGCGCTCAATCATCATGCCAAGCCTGCGGCGGTGTCGGTGCTCGCGGTGGAACCGGTGCCGGCGAGCTTCGATGCGCGGCGTTCGGCGCGCGGCCGCGTCTATCGCTACCGCATTCTGAATCGCCGGCCGCCGCCGGTGCTGGAGCGCGGCCGCGTCTGGCATGTGGGCCCGCTTCTCGATGCCGAGGCGATGCAAGCGGCGGCGCAGCTGCTCATCGGCAAGCACGATTTCACCAGCTTCCGCGACACGTTGTGTCAGGCGAAGTCGCCGGTGAAGACGCTCGACCGCTTCGACGTCACGCGTATCGGCGACGAGATTGTCATCGAGGCGCGCGCCCGCTCCTTCCTGCACCACCAAGTGCGCAACATGGTCGGCACGCTGAAGCTCGTCGGCGCCGGCAAATGGCGCGTCGCCCATGTCGCCGAGGCGCTCGCCGCGCGCGACCGGCGCGCCGGCGGCCCGACCGCGCCGCCGGAAGGGCTCTATCTCGTCGAGGTCATTTACGCGCCGGGCTGAGCGGGAAGTAGAGATCGAGCGCGGTGCTGTAGATGTCGGTGAGGGCGGCGAGGTCGGCGAGCGGCACGCGCTCGTCGACCTTGTGCATGGTGAGGCCGACGAGGCCGAACTCGGCCAGCGGGCAGTAATGATGGATGAAGCGCGCATCGGACGTGCCACCGGTGGTGCCGAGCTCCGGCGTGCGGCCGGTGACGCGTTTGATGGCCGTGGCGAGCAGATCGCTCACCTCGCCCGGCGCTACCAGGAAGGACTCGCCGCTGACGTGGTAATCGACCGTGTAGCGGCCGCCGACCGCGTCGAGCTTTTGCTTGATCCAATCCTTCAGCGTGACGCTCGACCAGCGGTCGTTGTAGCGGATGTTGACAGTGGCGCGCGCGACGCCGGGAATGACGTTGGACGCGGTATTGCCGATGTCGATCGTGGAAATCTGCAGCGTCGAGGCCTGGAAATGCGCGGTGCCCTCGTCGAGCGGCGCCGATGTGAGCGCATGCAGCATGGCGACGAGCCGGTGCGCGGCATTGTCGGCAAGATGCGGATAGGCGGTGTGTCCCTGCACGCCTTCGACCGTGATATAGCCGCTGAGGCTGCCGCGCCGGCCGATCTTGACCATGTCGCCGAGCCGTTGCGCGTTGGTCGGCTCGCCGACGATGCAGGCGTCGAGCTTCTCGCCGCGTGCGGCGATCCATTCGAGGAGTTTCTTCGTGCCGTTGATCGACACCCCCTCCTCGTCGCCGGTGATCAGGAAGCTGATCGAGCCGTCGAAATCGCGCCCGCGCGCGGCGAGGAAGCGGGCGGCGGCGGCGGCGAAGGAGGCGATCGCGCCTTTCATGTCGGCGGCGCCGCGGCCATAGAGCGTGTCGCCGATGATGGATCCCGCGAAGGGTGCGATGGTCCAGGCGTCGCGGTTGCCCACCGGCACCACGTCGGTGTGGCCGGCGAAACACAGATTGCGCCCGCTCTGGCCGATGCGGGCGTAAAGGTTCAGAACCGGATCGGTTCCGGGCGCGGTGAATTCCTGCACATGGCAGGTGAAGCCCAGGCGCTCGAGCACGCCGGCGAGATAGGGGATGGCGCCTTCGTCCTTGGGCGTGACGCTGGGCCGGCGGATGAGCTCGGCGGCAAGCTCGACCGGATCGAGCGGCTCGTTGCGTCGGAGCGCGGTCGCCATCAGTCGCGCAGCAATTCGTTGATCGAGGTCTTGGCGCGCGTCTTCTCGTCGACGCGCTTGACGATCACGGCGCAATAGAGGCTCGGGCCTGGGCTGCCGTCGGGGAGCGGCTTGCCCGGCTGGCTTCCGGGCACCACCACCGCATGGGCCGGCACGCGGCCGACATGGACCTCGCCCGTAGCGCGATCGATGATGCGGGTCGACGCGCCGATGAAGGTCCCCATAGCCAAGACGGCGCCGGTCTCGACGATGACGCCCTCGGCGACTTCGCTGCGCGCGCCGATGAAGCAGTTATCCTCGATGATCACCGGCTCGGCCTGTAGCGGCTCGAGCACGCCGCCGATGCCGACACCGCCGGAGATGTGGCAGTTCTTGCCGATCTGCGCGCAGGAGCCCACGGTCGACCAGGTGTCGATCATGGTGCCGCGATCGACATAGGCGCCGACATTGACGAAGGACGGCATCAGCACCACGCCCGGCGCGATATAGGCCGAGCGGCGCACGACGCAGTTGGGGACGGCGCGGAAGCCGGCCTCGCGAAATCGGTTGGCGCCCCAGCCGGCGAATTTCGACGGCACCTTGTCCCACCACGCGGCACCGCCCTCGCCCGGATCGACCGGGCCGCCGGCGATCTGAATCATGTCGTTGAGGCGGAACGACAGCAGCACGGCTTTCTTGAGCCATTGGTGGACATGCCAGCGTCCGTCACGCTTCTCGGCGACGCGCAGGCGGCCGGCATCGAGCGCAGCGAGCGCCCCATCGACCGCGTCGCGGGTCGGTCCCTTGGTCGCGATGCCGACGGTGTCGCGTGCCTCCCAGGCGGCATCGATGGTCGCTTGCAGTTGCGCGTCATTCATGGCGATGGCATCGGAAATGCGCGGGCGAACCATGCGGCAGCCGCTCCGATGTGTCAATCGGCGCCGGGCTTCCCCGCCGCCGCGGCAAGCCAGGGCCCCAACTCGTCGACGATATGGTGAATATGCTCGGGCTCCGCGCCCTGCCGCGCCCAGTCGGAGGCGGTCCTGACCCAGGCGGTGGTCATGCCCAGCGCCGCCGCGGGCGGCAGGTTCCGCGCCATGTCCTCGACCATGAGCGCCACGGTCGGGTCGATGCCGTGGCGATCGACCATCGCCCGGTAGCCGCTCGGATCGGGCTTCGGCCGATAGTCGCAGGCAATGATGTCGTGGATATCAGCGAACTGCTCCGCGATGCCGATGCGCGCGAGGATGCGGCGGGCGTAGTCGTCGGTGCCGTTGGTGAAGACGAATTTGCGGCCGGGCAGCGCGGCGATGGCCGCCGCCAGAGCCGGGTCCGGCCGTACCGGCGACAGATCGATGTCGTGCACGTAGTCGAGGAAGCGGCGCGGCTCGATGCCGTGCTCCAGCATCAGCCCGCGCAGCGTCGTGCCGTGATCGAGGAAGAAGCGCCGGCGCAACGCATGCGCCGCTTCGACATCGAGCTCGATCTTGAGCTCCTCGACGATGAAGGCGGCCATGCGCGCCTCGGCCTCGGCGAAGAGGTTGCACGAGGCGGGATAGAGCGTGTTGTCGAGATCGAAGATCCAGGTCTCGATCTCGTGCAGCGGGCGGCCGCGACCGGACGGAGGCATCAAGCGTCCCTTATGACGCAGACCGGCGCCGATCTCAACCGGCGGGCGGGCCTTTCAGCTCGACCGTGTTGCCGTCGGGGTCGGTGACGTAGATCGAAGGCCCGGTGCCCTCGGCGCCGTAGCGCTGCACCACCTCGCCGGCGTCGACGCCATGCGCGGACAACCGGGCGCGGATCGCGGCCTCGTCGAAAGGGGCGATGCGCAGGCAGAAATGATCGACATTGCGCGCCTCGCGGCCTGCCGGCGCGCCGCCCATGCGGCCGAGCTTGCCGTCGAGGCTGATCAGGTCGATGAGCGACGAGCCGGCGCGCAGCTGCAGCAGGCCGAATTCATCCTGCCATTTCTCGAAGGCACAGCCGAGCACATCGCAATAGAAGGCGCGGGCGCGTGCGAGATCGGCGACGCGCAGCACCACGTGGTCGAGGGCGAGCAAGCGGAACGGAGCCACCATCGGCTGGACCTAGTCCCTGCGGCGCCGGATCAGCGTGCCCGCCCCTTCGGCGAAGAGTTCGAGCAGGATGGCGTGCGGCACGCGCCCGTCAATAATAACGGCGGCCTCGACACCTCCCTCGACGGCATCGAGGCAGGTCTCGATCTTCGGGATCATGCCGCCCTGGATCGTGCCGTCGGCAATGAGGCCGAGGGCTTCCTCGGAGGAGAGCTCGGTGAGCAGCTTCTTGCTTTTGTCGAGGACGCCGGTGACGTCGGTCAGGAGCAGCAGCCGCGCCGCCTTGACCGCGGCGGCGACCGCTCCCGCCACCGTATCGGCATTGATGTTGTAGGTGGCGCCGTCCTCGCCGACGCCGATGGGGGCGATCACCGGAATGATGTCGGACCGCTCGAAAGTCTCGAGCACCTTGGCGTTGATGCGTCTCGGCTCGCCGACAAAACCGAGATCGAGGACCTTCTCGATGTTGCTGTCGCTTTCGTGCCGCCGTTCGAGCTTCACCGCCTTGATGAGCCCGGCATCCTTGCCGGAGAGGCCGATGGCGAGCCCGCCCACGGCGTTGATCGACGAGACGATCTGCTTATTGATCGAGCCCGACAGGACCATCTCGACGATCTCGACCGTCTCGCGGTCGGTTACGCGCAAGCCGTTGACGAAGGAGCTCTTGATCTTGAGGCGGTCGAGCATTTGGCCAATCTGCGGGCCGCCGCCATGCACCACGATCGGGTTGATGCCGACCTGCTTCAGCAGCACGACGTCCTGGGCGAAGAACTCGCCGAGCGCGTCGTCGCCCATGGCATGCCCGCCATATTTCACGACCACGGTCTTGCCGGCGTAGCGGCGCATATAGGGCAGCGCCGCCGCCAGCGTGGCGGCCTTGCTGGCAGGATCGGTGAGGGCGGCGGGCGGCTTCTCGGGCATGGCGCGCGAAATCTACCGTGATTGGGCGGGCGCCGCCAGCGTGCTCAAGCTGGCGCGCAGCGCGGCGATGCCGACGCCCTCATGCGCGCTCGTCAGGTGGATCACCGGATGCGCCGCCACATGGCCCGCGAGTTCCGCCGCGACGGCGGCGACGCGGTCGGCGAGCTCGGCCGGTTTGACCTTGTCGATCTTGGTGAGGACCGCTTGGTACGAGACGGCGGCTTCGTCGAGCAGCTTCATCAGCGGTCGGTCGGCCTCCTTGACGCCGTGGCGCGCATCGATCAGCAACAGGGTGCGCCGCAAGCTCGCCCGGCCGCGCAGATAGCGGTGTATCAGCGCGGTCCAGCGCTCGACGTCGCGCTTCGAGACTTCGGCGAAGCCATAGCCCGGCAGGTCGACCAGCATCAGCCGTCCCGCCAGGTCAAAGAAATTGAGCTGCTGCGTGCGCCCGGGCCGGTGCGAGACGCGCGCCAGGGTGTTGCGGCCGGTGAGCGCGTTGACCAGGGTCGACTTGCCGACATTGGAGCGGCCGGCAAAGGCGATCTCGGGCAGCCCGTCGAGCGGCAGCGCCGTGTCTACGGCGGCGCCGGCGACGAAATCGCAAGCGCCGGCGAAGAGCCGGCGGCCGGCTTCCTCGGCGGCGGCATCGGGCGCTTGCGCCGGCGGATAGACCACGTCGGGCGGGGCTTCCGCCGCGCGGGCCATCGCGATTAAGCCTTGGCGGGCACCGTCGTGCCGGCGCGGCGCATGATGAGCCATTGCTGCGCGATCGACAGCAGGTTGTTCCAGGCCCAGTAGATGACGAGCCCGGCCGGGAACTGCGCGAGCATGTAGGTGAAGACCACCGGCAGGATCATGAACATCTTGGCCTGGACGGGATCGGCGGGCTGCGGGTTGAGCTTCTGCTGCAGGAACATGGTCACGCCCATGATGAGCGGCCAGGCGCCGATATGCAGGAAGGCGAGCGCCGGCGGCGCCGAGAAGGGCAGCAGGCCGAAGAGATTGAGGAAGGTGGTGGGATCCGGCGCCGACAGATCGTGGATCCAGCCGAAGAATGGCGCATGCCGCATCTCGATGGTGACGTAGAGCACCTTGTAGAGCGAGAAGAACACGGGGATCTGGATGACGATCGGCAGGCACCCGGCCATGGGATTGGCGCCGACGCGCTTGTAGAGCGCCATCATCTCCTGCTGGAGACGCGCCTTGTCGTCACCGAAGCGCTGGCGCAGCTTCTCCATCTCCGGCTGCAGCAGCTTCATCTTGCTCATCGCGCGATACGATTTGTTGGCGAGCGGGAAGAAGATGAGCTTGATGATGACGGTGAGCAGCAGGATGGCCAGCCCGAAATTGCCGATCCGCTGATAGAAGAAATCGAGGGTCAGGAAGATCGGCTTGGTGATCCAGTAGAATAGCCCAAAATCTATGGCCCGATCGAACTTGGGAATTCCCAGCGTTTCCTCATAGGTGTCCAGGAGATGCACTTCCTTGGCCCCGGCGAAAAACCGACCCTCGCTATCGCTGCTGCCATGCGCCGGCACCGTGTGCTCTATCCCGCGATAACTCGCTTGGTAAATCTCTCTCTCGCCAGTCGCGCTATAGCTCACCTGAGTTTTGACGGGCTCTTGCGCAGGAATTAGAGCCGTGAGCCAATATTTGTCGGTAAAGCCAAGCCAACCGCCGGTGGTTTCGTCGGTCAAAGGTCCCTTCTTAACGTCGGCGTAATCGTATTTGTCGGGGGCGAGCCACCAACCGCCGTCGTGCAGCGCGCCGTTCAGCACGGCGACCGGACCTTCATGAAGGATGTACGTCGCGGTCTGCGGCACGTTATCTACCCGCACGACGCGGCTGTAGGGATATACCGATACCGGCTTGTCGGCATCGTTCTTGACCGTCTGCGTCACGGTGAACATGTAATTGTCGTCGACCGCGTAGTGTCGGACAAACTGCAGTCCTTCACCGTTGTCCCAGACAAGATCGATCGGGTGTCGCGCCGTAAGTTCGCCGGCCGATGTTCTCCAGCGCGTGGTTTCGTCTGGCAACTTCACCGAAGCTCCGGCGCCGGCAACCCAGCCGAAGTCAACGTAATAGGCATGCTCCGCGCCGTCCGGCGATAGGAGCACGATCGGGGGGCTTTGGGGGTCTATGGTCTCGTGATAGTTGGTGAGCGTGAGATCGTCGACGCGGGCGCCAACCAAGTTGATGGAGCCTTTGAGCCGCGGCGTATCGATCGACACACGCGGGGCTTCGGCCAGCACGTCGGCACGCGGCTTTACTGCGCCGGCGCTCGCTGCCAGCCCGGGCGCCGTTGGCGCGGCGGCACTGGGTTGGGTCGGCGCCGTGGTCTGGGTGGTCGGCGCCGGCGGGTGCAGCTGCCGTTGCCCGAAGAAATACTCGAAGCCGAGCAGGATCGCGATCGAGAGCGCGATGGCGATGATGAGGTTACGCTGCTGGTCCATGCTGCGGGTCGCTCAATGGCAATGCCGATGCATAGCGGGATCGGCCCGGCGCGGCACGGGATCGTAGCCGCTGCCGCCCCAGGGATGGCAGCGCGCCAGCCGCCGCAACGCCAGCCATGTGCCGTAAAGCGCGCCGTGTGTGGCGATCGCCTCCGCGGCATAGTCCGAGCAGCTCGGCAGGTAGCGGCAGCTCGGCGGCAGCAGCGGCGACACCAGGAGCTGATAGGCGCGGATCAGGCCGCGCAGCACGGCGCTCACCACGGTCCCCTCGCTTTCTTCCGCATCGCTTACCGCTCGCCGGCCGCTGCCGGCGCCTCACGATAGGCGCCCGCTTGCCGCAGCGCCGCCTTGAGATCGCCCAGCAGCGCCGCAAAAGGGCGCTTCGCCGTCCCGGCGCGGGCGATCAATACATAGTCACGATCGGGCGCGGCGTGCAGTGCCATCACCTGATCCACCGCCGCCCGCAACCGGCGCCGCGCGCGATTGCGCTCGACCGCGATGCCGACCTTCCGGCTGGCGGTAAATCCCACACGCAGGGCGCAGCCCTCGGGCAAAGCGGCGGCTTCGACGCGCGGCGCGACTTGCAGGATGAGCCCCGGGGTGACCGATTTGCGCCCGGCGCCGGCGACCCTCAGGAACTCTGCCCGGCGTTTGAGGCGACCGACGCCGCTCATGCTCTCCGTCAGGCGGAGAGGCGCTTGCGTCCCTTGGCCCGGCGACTCGCCAGCACGCGGCGGCCTCCGACCGTGGCCATGCGGGCCCGGAAGCCATGGCGGCGCTTGCGGATGAGTTTGCTCGGCTGGTAGGTGCGCTTCACGGCAGGGACTCCGCGACACTTCTCAGTGGATCGAGGGCGCTGTATACGGGAGCGGTCCGGCGGAGTCAACGCCGCCCGCCGGCTGGCGGTCTCACGGCAAGGTGAGTGTCCCGGCGCGGACGGGCGGCTAGGATGCCTCGAATGTGATGCAGCGAGGCGCGGATATGGACCCCGAGATGGACAAGACGGCGGCGCGAGGCCAGGCGGGCGAATGGCGCCGCTGGCTGCCCTTGCTCGTCCTGGCGGCGGCGATCGCCGCGTTTTTCGCCCTAGGCCTTGGGCGCTACCTGACGTGGGACGCTTTCCGCGAGCACCGCCAATGGCTGCTCGACGCGATCGCCAATGCGGGTGCCCTGGCCCCGCTCGGGTTCATCCTGGTCTATACGGCGGTGGCCGCCCTGTCGGTGCCGGGCGGCGCCTTGCTCACGCTTGCCAGCGGCTTCCTGTTCGGCACCTGGATGGGCGGGCTCTATTCGCTGATCGGCGCCACCATCGGCGGGAGCCTCGTGTTTCTCATCGCGCGGACCAGCGTAGGCGGGCTGTTGCGCGAGCGCGCCGGTCCGGCGCTGCGCGGCCTCGAGGCCGGCTTCAAGGAAGACGGCGCCAGCTATCTGCTGTTCCTGCGCCTGGTGCCGCTCTTCCCCTTTTGGCTGGTCAATCTCGTGCCGGCGTTCTTCGGGATCTCCCTGCGCACCTTCGTGCTCTGCAGCTTCTTCGGCATGGCGCCCGGCACTTTCGTCTACTCGAGCGTCGGCTCCGGCGCGGGCGCGCTGATCGAGGCCGGGCAGACGCCCGACCTTCACATCATCTTTCAGCCGCGCGTGCTGCTGCCGCTGGTCGCTCTCTCGGTGCTGGCGCTCGTGCCGGTGGTCTACAAGAAGCTGCGCCGCGAGCGGGCGCCGTGAGCGAGCGCATCGCCGCCGACATCTGCGTGATCGGTGCGGGATCCGGCGGTCTCAGCGTCGCCGCGGGCGCGTCGCAGCTCGGCATGAAGACCGTGCTGATCGAGCGCGCCAAGATGGGCGGCGACTGCCTCAACTACGGCTGCGTGCCGTCGAAATCGCTGCTCGCCGCGGCGAAGCGCGTCAAGGCGGCGCGCTTCAACGGCGCCTTCGGCTTGTCCGATGAGCCGCCCGCCGTCGATTTCCCGGCGGTGATGCGGGACGTGCATGAAGTCATCGCCGCGATCGCGCCGAATGATTCGGTCGAGCGCTTCGAGGGCATGGGCGTGCGCGTGATCCAAGCCAGCGCGCGTTTCGCCGGGCCGCAGGAAGTCGCGGCGGGCGATCTCGTCGTCGCCGCGCGCCGCATCGTCATCGCCACCGGCTCTGCGCCCAGCGTGCCGCCGATCCCCGGACTCAAGGATGTGCCGTTCCTCACCAACGAGACCGTGTTCGAGAACACGGTGTTGCCTGAGCATCTGATCGTCATCGGCGGCGGCCCGATCGGCCTCGAGATGGCGCAGGCGCATCGCCTGCTGGGCGCGCGCGTCACCGTGCTCGAGGCGGCGCGCGTCCTCGCCAAGGACGATCCGGAACTGGCGGAGCTGCTGATCCAGCGTCTCATCGCCGATGGCGTCGCCATCGAGGCCGGCGTCAAGATCCGTCGCGTCGAGCGCGCCGGGGCCCGTATCGCCGCCGTGCTCGAGGACGGCGCCGGCGAGCGGCGCGTCGAGGGCTCGCATCTCCTGGTGGCGGCCGGGCGCCGCGCCAATCTGGCCGGCCTCGACCTCGACAAGGCCGGGATCAGGACGGACGAGCGCGGCGGGCTCATCGTCGACCGGCGGCTGCGCACCACCAACCGCCGCGTCTATGCCGTCGGCGACGCCGCGGGCGGGCCGCAATTCACGCATATCGCCGGCTACCACGCCGGCATCGTCATCCGCAACGCGCTGTTCCGCCTGCCGGCCAAGGTCGATTATCGCGCTTTGCCGTGGGTCACCTATACCGACCCGGAGCTTGCCCAAATCGGCATGACCGAGGTCGAGGCGCTCGAGGCGCATGGCGGTGACGTGCGGGTGCTGCGCTGGCCGTTCCACGAGAACGACCGGGCGCAGGCGGAGCGCGAGACGCACGGCCTCGTTAAGGTGCTGGTGCGGCGCAACGCGCGCGTGCTGGGGGCGTCGATGATCGGTGCCCATGCCGGCGAACTCATCCAGCCCTGGGGCCTGGCGATCAGCGGCGGCCTGAAGCTCTCGACGATGGCCGGCTTCATCGCGCCCTATCCGACCCTCGGCGAGGTCAACAAACGCGCCGCCGGCAGTTTCTATACACCCAAGCTGTTCAGCGAGCGGACCCGGCGGGTCGTGCGCCTGCTGGCACGCTTCGGCTGAGCGAGTGTAGTAGGATGATGCCATGATCGGCAGGAAGGTCTCGCTGTCTCCTTTCTTGCGCAGTCTCTCCGCCCGCCTGCTCGTCCTCACCGTGATCTTCGTGATGGTGAGCGAGGTGTTGATCTTCGTGCCCTCGGTGGCGCGCTTCCGGTTCAATTACCTGCAGCAGCACATCGCCGACGCGCATCTCGCCATCCTCGCGCTCGAGGCCACGCCCGACAACATGGTGAGCCAAGAGCTCGCCAACGAGCTGCTGGCCCATGTCGGCGCATACGGCATCGTGCTGCACAAGGCGAATGTGACGCTGATGCTCGACAATGGAGGCGCTCCACATCTCGACGCGACCTACGATTTGCGGCAGGCGGGATTGTTCGCGCTCATCGGCGACGCGATGATGACGCTGGGCGAAGCGGGAAACCGCATCCTGCGCGTGCTCGACACCTCGCCCAAGGATCCGCGCATCACGGTCGAGGTGATCCTGGACGAGCCGCCGATGCGTGCGGCGATGTGGGCGTTCGGCATCCGCGTCCTCGAACTCTCGATCGTCATCTCGCTCATCACTGCCGCGCTCGTCTATCTCTCGCTGCAATGGCTGCTGGTGGCGCCGCTGCGCCGGCTCACCGCCAGCATGATGCGGTTCCGCGAAGACCCCGAGGACGCCTCGCGCGTCATCGTGCCGTCGAGCCGCGCCGACGAGATCGGCCTTGCCCAGCGCGAGCTCGCCTCGATGCAGGAGACGGTGCGCCAGGCGTTGCGCCACAATGCGCGCTTGGCGGCGCTCGGCACCGCCGTCACCAAGGTGAACCACGACCTGCGCAACATCCTGTCGACGGCGCGGCTGATGTCCGACGCGCTCGCCGGCAGCGAGGCACCCGAGGTGAAGCGCGTGACGCCGGCGCTGCTCTCGGCGATCGACCGCGCCGTGGGCCTGTGCACGCGCACGCTGCATTACACGCGCGAGGGCGCGCCGCCGCTGCGCCGCAGCCGTTTCGCGCTTTCCGGCTTGGTCGAGGAGATCGCCGAAGTAGCCGAGAAGAGCGACGGCGCGATGCGCCTCGTCAACAATGTGCCGGCGACGATGATGGTCGAGGCCGATCGCGATCAGGTGTTCCGCGTCATCCTCAATCTCTCGCGCAACGCGCTCGAGGCGGGCGCGCATCGCGTCGCCATCGCGGCCGAGCCGGGCGGCGACACGACGTTGGTGACGATCGCCGACGATGGGCCGGGCCTGCCGCCCAAGGCGCGCGACAATCTGTTCCGCCCCTTCGCCGGCTCGGCGCGCCCCGGCGGCACCGGCCTCGGGCTCGCCATCGCCCGCGAGATCATGCGCGCCCATGGCGGCGACATTGCGCTTTCCGCCAGCACCGCCGCCGGCACCACCTTCTGCCTCACTCTCCCGCATGACGGCGGCAAGACGCTGGAGCGGCGCGAGGAGCACCCGGCGGGCGCGCAAACGGCCCGCTCCCCCGCCGCGCCCTGACGCAAGGACGCCGCTGCCCACGGCGCCGGGCTTTACTTTGCGGGCATGAGGGCGGGCGATTGTCCACTGGCGCGCTGCTTGGCCGGCTTGCCCGCATGGGCCAGGTTGCAGGCCGAGGTCGCGAGCGTGATGTGCGAGAAGGCCTGCGGGAAATTGCCGACCAGCCGGCTGATCCGCGGATCGTATTCCTCGGACAGAAGCCCGACATCATTGGCGAGCGCGAGCAGGCACTCGAACAATTGCTTCGCGTCGCCATACCGCTCCTGCAGCACGAGATTGTCGACCAGCCAGAAGCTGCAGGCGAGAAAAGCGCCCTCGCCCTCGGGCAGCCCGTCGTCGGTCTTGCCGGGGTCGTAGCGCAGCACGAATCCGTCGACCAGGAGGTGACGCTCGATCGCCTCGACGGTGCCGCGGATCCGCGCATCGCTCGGCGGCAGGAAGCCGACCAACGGCAGGAGCAGCAGGCTCGCATCGAGCTGGCGCGAGCCGTAGGACTGCACGAAGGCGCCGATCTCCGGATTGAAACCTTTCTCGCACACCTCGTCGTGGACCCTGGCGCGGAGCGCGCGCCAGCGCTCGAGCGGCGCCGGCAATCCGAACTGCTCGGCGCTCTTGATGCCGCGGTCGAAGGCGACCCACACCATCGCCTTGGAATGCGTGAAATGCCTCGGCTCGCCGCGCACTTCCCAAATGCCGCGGTCGGGCTGCTCCCAGATGGCCTCGAGATGGGCGAGCAGCGCCCGCAGCAAATCCCAGCCCGCTTCGCTCGCCGGGAGCTTGCCCGAGCGCGCCTGATGCAGCGCGTCCACCACCTCGCCGATAACATCGAGCTGGAGCTGGTCGTCGGCCGCATTGCCAATGCGCACGGGACGCGAGCCTTCGTATCCCGGCAACCATGGCACTTCCCACTCGGTCAGGCGGCGCTCGCCGGCAAGGCCATAGACCGGCTGGAGCTGTCCGGGGCTGCCGGCGATGGTGCGCAGCAGCCAGTCGCGCCACGCCTCGGCTTCGAGGTAGTAGCCGGCGTTCATCAGCGACAGCAGCGTGAACGTCGCATCGCGCAGCCAGCAGAAGCGATAATCCCAGTTGCGGCTGCCGCCGATCTGCTCCGGCAAGGAGGTCGTCGGCGCCGCGACGATGCCGCCGGTCGGACCATAGGTGAGCGCCTTGAGCGTGATCAGCGAGCGGCGGACGACGTCGCTCCACGGCCCGAAATCGACGCAGATGCCCGACCATTCGCGCCAAAAGGCCTCGGTATCCGCGAGTGCCTCCTCGGGATCGACCGGACCCGGTATCGGTTCGTGGGAGGGCGAATAGGTGAGGACGAAGGGCACGGCCTCGCCCGCGGATACCGTGAACTCGCCAACGGTCTTGAAGTCCTCGCCGCGGAGGGCGACGGGCGTGCGCAGCACCGCCATGTCGGGCCCGGCGATCGCCCGCAGCGCTCCATCCACCATCCGCGTGACCCACGGCACGTTGGCGCCGTAGTCGAAGCGAAAAATGACCTCGGTGCGCATCGCCACCGCGCCGCGCCGACCGCGCACGATGCGCACGACGTCGGAGGCCCGGCCGCGCGGCGGCATGAAGTCGATCAGCGTCACCGCTCCCGTCGGGGTTTCGAAATCGGTCTCGAGAATGAGCGTATCGTCGCGATAGCGCCGACTCACGCGGACCGGCGTTTCGGCCGGTGCCACCAGCCAGCGCCCATGCTCCGCGGTTCCCAGCAGTGCGGCAAAGCAGGCACCGCCGTCGAAGCGCGGCCAGCACAGCCAGTCGATCGAGCCGTCGCGCGCCACCAGGGCTGCGGTCGCGCAGTCGCCGATCAGGGCGTAGTCTTCAATGCGAGCGGGCATCGCCTTGTTAGACGGGCCGTGCGCGCAATAGTTCCCGCCGGCCCCACCGCCTGTCGCCCCGGCCGTTCCGGCCCGCCTCAGTCCAGCACGAGGGCCTGCGCCTTCAAATACGCGCTTTCCGGCAGCCACGGATGCACCGGGTGGTCAGGCGCCGCGCCGGCGCTTCTGAGGATGCGGCCGCTGCGCCCGGCATCCTCGAGCCCGCGCCGCACCGCTTCGGCGAAATCGGGCGGCTCGACGTTGTGCGAGCAGGAGGCGATGAAGAGCACGCCGCCGCGCTCGACCAGCGTCGCCGCCAGCCGCGCCAGCTTGCGGTAGCCGCGCAGCCCCGGCCCCAGATCCTTCTTCGATTTCACGAAGGCGGGCGGGTCGGCGATCACGACATCGAAGCGCTCGCCGGCGGCGACCAGGCGCGATAGCTCGCCGAACGCGTCGGCGCGCTGGAAGCGACAGCGCCGGCCGACGCCGTTCAGCTCTGCCGAGGCGGCGGCGAGCGCGAGAGCGGGCTCGGAGCGATCGAGCGCAAGCACCGCATCGGCGCCGGCCTGCGCCGCCGCGATGGCGAAGCCGCCGGCGTAGCAGTAAAGGTCGAGCACGCGCGCGCCGGCGCTCAAGCCCGCGACGAAGCGGCGGTTGTCGCGCTGGTCGAAGAACCAGCCGGTCTTCTGCCCCTCGCGCGGGTCGGCGAGAAAGCGCGCGCCGTTCTCGGAGAGCTCTATCGGGCCGTCGATCTCGCCCTTGGCGATGCGCAGCTCGGGCTCGAGCCCTTCGAGCGCGCGCGCCGGGCTGTCGTTGCGCAGCACGATGGCGCGCGGCGCCAGCACCGCGTCGCAGGCGGCGACAAACTCCTCCTCGAGCCGTGCCATGCCGGCCGTGTTGAGCTGCGCCACCAGCACGTCGCCGAAGCGGTCGGCGGCGATGCCCGGCAAGCCGTCCGCCTCGGCATGGACGAGACGATAATGCGGCTCGGCATAGAGCCGGCGGCGCAGCGCCAGCGCGCTTTCGAGTCGCGCGGCGAAGAAGGCGCGGTCGATGTGTTGTTTCGCGTCGCGGTCGAGGATGCGCGCGCTCACCAGCGTGTGCGCATTGAAGGTCGCGACGCCCAGGGCCTCGCCGCCCGCCTTGCGCAAGGTGACCAGCGTGCCCGGCGGCAGCGCCTTCGCCGCCGCATCCATCACGATCTCGTTGGAGTAGACCCAGGGATGCCCTGCCTCGACGCGCTTGTGGCGGCCGGGCTGCAGCGCGACGGTCGGCCGCGTCTTCGGATCGTCGCTCATGGCGCTGCCGAGTGTAGCCGCGATCGATGCGCCGGCAAGGATCAGACGCTGCGCATCACCAATTCTCGATCCACGGCCTCAGATCGAGCTCGTGCGTCCAGGCGCTGCGCGTCTGGCAGTGCAGCCGCCAATAGTTCTCGGCGATGGCGTCGGGATCGAGGATGCCGTCGCGCGCCTTCAGCGCATAGCGCTCGGGGAAATTGTCGCGGATGAAGGCGGTGTCGATGGCGCCGTCGATGATGGTGTGCGCGACATGGATCCCGGCAGGCCCGAGCTCGCGCGCCATGCTCTGCGCCAGCGCGCGCAGCCCATGCTTGGCGCCGGAAAAAGCGGCGAAGCCGGCGCTGCCGCGCACGCTCGCCGTAGCACCGGTGAAGAGGATGGTGCCCTGGCCGCGCGGCGCCATGACCTTCGCCACCTCGCGCCCCATCAGGAACCCCGCGAAGCAGCCCATCTCCCATACCTTGAAATAGACCCGGCTCGTCGTCTCGCGGATGGGGAAGCGGACATTGGCGCCGATATTGAACACGGCAACCGCGATCGGCCCGGTCTCTTGCTCGACGCGCTGCACCAGCTCGGCCATCTGCTCTTCCTTGCGCGCATCGACGCCGAAGGCGATCGCCTCGCCGCCGGCGCTGCGGATCGCGTCGACCAGCGGCGCCAGCTTTTCGCCGTTGCGGCGGACGACGCAGGCGACGAGCCCTTCGCGCGCGAAGCGCCGGGCGATGGCGCCGCCGAGCGCGTCGCCGGCGCCGATCACCAGCGCGACCTGCTTCTCCACGGGGTATTCTCCCTATGACACGGCTTCGGACGCGCTCAGATAGGAACGCCCGAGCAAGGCGTCTTCGACGAAGTCGAGGCGGTCCTGGCCGAAGAACATCTCGCCCTCGACAAAGAAGGTCGGCGCGCCGAACACGCCGCGCTTCACCGCCGCCTCGGTATTGGATTTGAGCTTCTGCTTGACGGCATCCTCGGCGATGCGTGGCAGCACGCGGGCCGGGTCGATGCCGGCGTCGCCGAGAACGCGGCCCAATACCACGTCGTCATCCATCTTCTGCCCGTCGCGCCACATGCCCGCGAAGACCGCATCGCTGTAGCGCGGCAGGATGCCCTCGGCTTCGGCGACGACCGCGCCGCGCATCGCCTTCAGCGTGTTCACCGGGAAATGCGGATTGCGCCGGAACGGCACCTGGTACTTTTTGACGTAGCGCTCGAGGTCGCGCTGGCTGTTGGGCCATTTGAGCGGGTTGTTCGCCGGGCTGCTGTTGCCGGTCAGCTGGAACACGCCGCCCAGCAGCATGATCCGGTATTGGGCGTCGCCGCCGGTGCGATGCAGCACCTCGCGCAAGCGCGTATGCGCGATATAGGAGTACGGGCTGCCATAGTCGAAGTAGAACTCGACGACCCGCGGCATGGTGCCTCCCGTCCGTTCTAAAAAGGAACCTTGACAGCGTGCGTCCGGGCGGGGAGCTTTGTCAAACGCGAAATGGGCGCGAGAGAGGGGCATGCGCTGGAACCAGCTCAAGCGGGAACCGTGCTCGGTCGCGCGCACCGTGTCGGTGATCGGCGATCGCTGGACGCTGCTGATCCTGCGCGACTGCTTCCTGCGGGTGCGCCGGTTCGAGGCGTTCGAGGCGCGGCTCGGCATTACCCGCCACATCCTCGCCGACCGGCTCAGGAAGCTGGTCAAGGCAGGCGTGCTCGCCCGCATTCCCTATCAGGCGCGGCCCCGGCGCCACGAGTACCGCCTCACCGAAAAGGGACTCGGCCTTCATCCGGTGATCATGGCGATCGTGCATTGGGGCGATGTGCACATGGCGGGGAAGGCGGGGCGGCCGCTGCTGCACGAGCATCGCGCCTGCGGCCATGTCTTCGACCCCGTGCTGAGCTGCTCGGTCTGCGCCGGGGCGGTGACGGCGAAGGACGTGCGCGTTCGTCCCGGGCCGGGCGCGAAGCCGCCGCTGCTCGCGGGCGAGGCGTCCTAGTCTAGCCGCCAGGCGCGCGCTGCCTTTTATCGGCTCAGATCGGCGCTCCGTGCCAGACGACGCGGCCGAGGATGCGCAGATGGCCGGCATCGTGGGCGGCGAATTCCTCGGGCGGATAGGCGGGATTGTCGCTGATGACGCGCATGCCGCCGCCCGCTAGCACCTGGATGCGCCTCACCAGCAGCGCACCGCCGACGTCGAGCGCGTAGATCGCGTCGTCGCGCACATGGCCCGCCGTCAGGTCCAGCAGCAGCAGATCGCCGTGCTTGATCGTCGGCCGCATCGAATCGCCCGTCGCGGCGATCAGCGCGAGATCGCCAGGATCGAGCCCGAGCGTGTGCCTGATCCAGTCGGCGCGAAACGCCAGCACATCGACGACCTGCGGCGAGCGAAGGACGCCGCCGCCGGCGGGCGCTCGCACATCGTGGCGTGGCAACAGCGCGAAGCCTTCCGACGACAACGCCGGCGCGGCGAGGAAAGACGGCGGAGCAGCGGCTTCGCCCATGCCCGGGGAGTCATGGCGGATTTCGGCCGTCGGCTCCGCGGCGCTCATCGGCCCGTCACCGCTCGCCAGCCACGAGACCGACACGCCTGAGGCCCGGGCGATCGCCAGAAGCTGCGGCCGCTTGGGCTCGTTTCTGCCCGAGAGATAGTTGCCGAAGGTGCGGCGCGGGATGCCCGCCGCCTTGGCGAGCTCATCGACGCCGCCGGCGCGCCCGGCGGCAATTTTGAGCCGATCGCGGAAATTCTGTGCGGCCTTGGCGTTCACGACGGCAACTCCGACAGGAGCATGCTGCAGCCGAGGCGAGATCTGTCGACAATTGCCGTCTCAAGGCGCTTGACCCAGCCTCTGGAGCCAGCAGGCCGCCCCACGCGCAAAACGGCAACTTTGGGCTTTACAGTCAGGCCCATTTTTGCCAATATCGGTGTCATGTCCAAATTCCATCACATCCTGGACGATCCAAAAATCACCATGCGGCAAGCGTGGCTGGCCGATCGCAGTGGGCTGCCGCTGGCGTGGCACAATGCCACCTTCCCATAAGAAGCGGCGGTCG
>Ga0209647_1000424_pt1 | contig 39895 bp, 27 predicted proteins | sample GraSoi_2013_60cm_FD_185827 | JGI IMG/M metagenome (GOLD analysis project Ga0209647, IMG submission 185827) | Grasslands soil microbial communities from the Angelo Coastal Reserve, California, USA - Sample 9_17_2013_60cm (SPAdes) (version 2) | ecosystem: Environmental > Terrestrial > Soil >...
TATCCGCGTTAACGCCATTGCTCCTGGACCATGCGCTACCTCTATTCTTTACACCCTCGGTGATGATATCAATAAGGTCCACGAGGACCTGCTCGCAACGGTGCCCCTGGGGCGCCTGGGGGCGCCGGAGGAGCTTGCGTGGTGGATCGTGCAGCTGGTTGATCCGCACGCAGCATGGGTTACGGGGGCGGTGATTCCCGTGGATGGTGGGCAGACGTTGGGTGTGGGCAGGCAATTGGCGGTCCCTGATCGATGACCGCAAACACTTGATTTACCCGGTGTTGGATGGTATACTATTTCAAATTCATGAAGTCTATGCAAGAAATTGCACCGAACGCTTACTCAGGAGAATGAAGTTGCATGGACAAGTCAGACGTCGATTTCCTGGTTGACCTGGCGACACGGTTTTACGTACTGGGTCAGACCCAGGCGCGGATAGCACGTGACCTGGGGATTGATCCTGCGACCGTCTCCAGGAACCTCAAAAAGGCGCGTGATGAAGGAATCGTACATATCGAGATCCGCCGTCCGCGGCGTCTGGAGGTGACGCTGGGGCGCGAACTGGCGGACCGCTTCGGACTCAAGCGGGCCGTGGTGGTGGCGAATGAGGATGGTGGGAGCGCCGCGGTGGCGTCTGCGGCGGCTGATTACTTCGGTAGTGTGCTGACGAATGGTGCAAGACTAGGCCTCTCCTTTGGTAGAATGCTCTCCGCGATGGTACCTTTGCTGCCCCCTGGCACGGTGTCCGACCTCGATATTTCCATGTTGCTGGGCGGTTTTAGTAGGGCCATGCCAGGTATTCAGGGGCATGAACTGGTCAGACACATCGCTTCTCTCTACCCCCACAGCCGTATCCACTACCTGCAGGCCCCATTGCTTGTGGATTCCCTCGACATCAGGCTGGCGATGCTAAGCGATGGTTCTATCAAGGCAGCCCTGGAGTCAGCTGCGAAGAGTGAGCTGGCATTGGTTGGCATCGGAAACCTGGATGATAGTGCTCCCTTTATGCGCTACGGTCACCTGAGCGCTGAAGACCGGAAACGCCTGCTGCAATCGGGTGCGGTGGGTGATGTCTCCGGTCGCTTTTTCAATATCGAGGGTAAGCCGGTAGCAGTTCTCGATGATCGACTGATTGCGATTGAACGGGAAGAACTTACACAGATCCCTGCTGTTGTAGCAGTCGCAGCCGGCCCCGAGAAGTACGCGGCGATACGGGGCGCTTTGCGCTCGGGGTACGTCGATGTGCTGGTAACGGATGAGACGACGGCAAAGGAACTTGTGCAATCAGGAGCGGAAACGTCCAGGTGGACAGAGGTGAAAGGAGGTAAAGCAGGATAAGGAAGGGACCTCTCACCTAGCCCGGGGAGTGGGCAGTTTAGGTACGGACACAATTGTAGGTCTGTCTGAGTAGTTGTCTCGATCTGACTTATGAAAGAGGAGAAATATGGCCACAATGGATGACTCTTCTCGTGGAGATGGTGAAGTACGCTTGCCGACCGTGGGACCGGAAAATAAGGTACTGGTTGTGCCAACCGAACTGAAGGCGGGCGCGTTGAGCCTGCCTGAAGCGCTGATGCAAAGCGTTACGACCATCGCGCCGGCAATCGCCGCTTTGTTCTTTACCCCTGCTGTTGTAGGTTTTACAGGAATCACATCCCCTCTTGCTTACCCCATCGCTTTCTTAATCACCCTTATGCTTGGCATAGTCCTGGTCCAGTTCACCAGGAAGATGCCTGCGGCTGGCGGCTACTACACGTACATCAGCCGGAGCATACACCCGCGCGCCGGGTGGCTGGTTGCCTGGATGTTTATCCTGTACGCGCCTACTGTAGGTGGTATCGTATCGTTGTACATGGGCAACATCCTGCAACAGGAGATACAGACGAACTCGGGAGCAAACTGGCCGTGGTTCCCGTGGGCATTTATGCTCGTGATCGTGACCGGTGTGGCCCTGCTCCAGTACCGCGGCATTACGCTCTCGGGCAGGACGCTGCTTGTACTTGGAACCATCGAGATGGGGATTGTGTTGCTGCTGGCGATCTGGGCAATCACTAATCCCGGCCCGGGCGGCGTGAATGCCATATCTTATAATCCGGCCAATATCAGCAGTTTTGGCGGATTCGCGCTTGCGATCGTTTTCTCGATACAAGCATTCACCGGCTGGGACGGGGCTGCACCGCTGGCGGAGGAGACTGCAAATCCGACCAGGAACATCTCGCGAGCTGTCATCGGCTCAATCATCTTGCTAGGCGTCTTTTTGATCTTCGTTACGTGGGCGATCATTATCGGCTGGGGCACTAATAATATCGCGAAACTGCCCAGCTCGGCAGAATTGCCTGCTGTTGTGGTAGCCAAGCACGTTTGGGGGCCGGTATGGTGGTTTATCCTGTTTGCGCTCTTAAACTCGACCTTTGCTGTTGTGCTAGCCGTCTGTAATATCGGGTCGCGCATGTGGTACGCCATGGCGCGGTCGGGTTCGCTGCCAAAGTCGCTGACCAAAGTACACCCTGTATACAGGACGCCGGTCAACACGATCATCCTTCAGTGGCTTGTGAACATCGTGACGGGCTTTGGCCTGCTCTGGTGGCTTGGTTCGGTCAATGGGTACTTCTACGAGAGCTTTGTGCTGGCGCTAGCTGTAATACTTGTGTATGGCATGGGCAACATTGGGGTTTTCTTCCTGTATTGGCGGCAGTACCGGAGCGAGTTCAACATCTTCTACCATGTGATCTTTCCTCTGCTCTCGCTTGCAGCGCTGGGCTGGCTGGCCTACGAGTTGTTCAATCCTTTTCCAGCGGCACCAATCTCGTATGGTATTCCAACCGTGGGTATCTGGCTACTGCTGGGCATCGTGATACTGGTCGTGATGGCCGTTCGCGGAAAGGAAGAGTGGCTCACCAAGGCAGGTGAGAGTGCATTCGAGATAGTGGAAGGGCCCGCTGAGCAGCCGGCTGGTGGACCGGCCTGACTGCATAGTCCAGGCGGAGGTGTGCGACTCTTCCCCCGATGCACACCTCCGCGTCCACCTGGTACTATAGTTCCATGGAGAGCATGGGAAACGGTGACCGGGCTCTTGTCTCCGGCAGTTAATCAAAATATCCATAGTGAAAAGGAGTTGATTGACACATGGCGCACGATTCAAGTCTCTTCAAAGGCATTGCGATCACTCAGATCGGGGTGGTGGTTCGTGACGTGAGGAAGATGGTGGAGGTCTACCACAAAACGCTCGGTTGGGGTCCCTGGAGTATTTACATCGCGGAGCCACCGTTATTGCACAGCACGATGCTGCGTGGCAAACCGACGGAATTCACTTTCATGAACGCGGAAACGCATGTCGGGCCGGTTGACTTCGAGTTTATCCAGCCATTGGAAGGCCCCAGCCTCTACAGGGAGTTCCTGGAACAGCACGGCGAAGGTGTGCATCACATTGCCTGCATGGGCACGGGAGCGAACTACGAGGAGAACCTCGAGAACTTCGAGAAGATGGGCCTGAAGCCACTTATGAGCGGCGCAATCGGTGACACCATCAAGTTCTACTATCTTGATTCGGAGCCAATGATGAAGATTATACTGGAGTCCGGCAGCGGGCATATGATCTCTATTAAGCCGGCATTCACCTATCCGTAGGTTGTTCTATTTCCAGCACCAAGAGCGAAAAGGAAAGGAAAAGGGGAAAATGAACGCCAACGAATGCGCAGAGAAGGCGGTGATAGTCACAGGCGCAGCCCAGGGGATTGGGCGGACCATTGCAGAGCAGTTTCTCCAGCAAGGAGCAAACGTCCTGATCTTCGACCTGGATGCCGAGCTGGCTGCAGAAACCGCGCTGCAATTAGCGCCGAGCGGCGAGATGGTTGTTAGCGTAGGCGGAGATGTGAGCCGGCGAGAGGACGTGCATCGCGCAGTGCAGACTTGCATCGAGCGGTTTGGCCGCCTTGATGTGATGGTGGCCCACGCGGGAATCGCCGATGCCACGCCCCTGTTGGAGATTGATGACGCTAGCTGGCAACGCATAATGGATGTCAACCTCACGGGTGTCTTTCTGTGCACTCAGGAGGCGGGCCGGGTCATGGCCCAGTCTGGTGGAGGAGCCATCGTGGTGACGGCTTCCACCAATGCCTTCTGGGTCGAGTCGAACCTGGCACATTACAACACGTCCAAGGGCGGCGTGGTGGCGTTTGTGCGCTCGGCGGCCATCGACCTGGCACGCTATGGTATCCGGGTGAACGCGGTCGCTCCAGGCGTGGTGCGAACACGCATATCGACATGGGTGACAGAAGATCCCGTGCTGGCAGCCGACTATTTGAAACATATCCCGCTCAATCGCTTCGCCGAGACAATCGACGTGGCGAAGGTGGTGCTCTTCCTGGCCTCCAGCGACTCTGCATACATCACGGGGCAGACCATTGTGCTGGATGGTGGCCAGACGCTGGGAATCCTGGTGGATGCTCCTGAAGAACCTATTCCCGGCTCAAAGGCCGGGACGTCTTGAAAGTGTTGTTCACCAGTTTGCAGGCCAGACGCGCGGGGACGTTTTCCGGGCGCTGACCGTAAGCGATGTGAGGAGGAGAAAATGCGCACGTTATCAGAATACCAGTTGTGGTATGGCGTGGACAGGCAGCCGGCGGAAACGCGCGAACTGAGGGCTGGAGGGGTGACGGCGTTACTGGATGGCATCGATCTCCGCTATATACGGATCGGCTCGCTGGAGACGGTGCGCCGGATCTATGTCGCTGTGCGCGACCAGAATTGGAACACCATCCCTGGGCAGCAGCGGATCACCCGGTTGGAGCAAGGGCAAGACAGGTTTGAGGTTGAGTTTGAGGTTGAGCACCAGGCGCATGACCTGGATTATGCCTGGCATGGCCGGATAGTGGGTTCTCCCGATGGACAGATCCGCTACGAGATGGATGGTGTCGCAAAGTCCGATTTTCGCTTTAACCGGATCGGGCTATGTATCCTGCACCCATTTAGGGAGAGTGCCGGGCAACCATACCACGCACGAACGCCACAGGGCCAGGTTAGCGGCTACTTGCCAGAGCTGATCGGCCAGCAGCGCTTCGAGAATGGCTACTATGTACCGCTGTTTCCCGCGTGCAGTAGCCTGACAATCGAGGCTGCGGATGGGGAACGGGTGCGCTTCGATTTCGAGGGTGACCTTTTTGAAATGGAGGATCAACGTAACTGGACCGATGCCTCCTTCAAGACCTATTGTACGCCGTTATCGCTCGGATTTCCGCGCCAGGCGCGCATGGGTACGCGGATTGCGCAGAGCGTTACCATCTCGGTGGAGGGCACGCCGGTAGAGCGGAGGCGTGAGGAGGGGGATGAGGAGGTACGCCTAACACCTGGTCAAATGACCGGTCACCACCTACCGGCTATTGGATTTGGGATGGCCAGCGATGGAGCGTCCCTGAGCACGCGCGAACTCGAGCTTTTACAAAGGCTGCGCCCCGCCCACCTGCGGGTTGATATCCACCTGGCGCGTGAGTACACCGCTGCCCTGGAACGTGCAATAGAAAACTGCCAGGCTTTGAACTGCTCTATGGAGGTGGCGGTCTTTGTCACCGGGGAGAGCGCAGGCGAGTTAGACAGATTAGCTTCACTGCTGCAAGGCCGGGCCAGGATTGTACGCTTCCTGGTATTCCAGGAGGGAGCTCAAACTGCGCATCCCTCGGAGACGACGGTGCCAGGGCTGGTGGGACTGGCGCGCAGGCATCTCCAGCAGGTTGCTCCCAAGGCTGCGTTTGTTGGTGGAACCGATATGTACTTCTGCGAACTGAACCGCACCCGGCCGCAGGTGGAGGCGATGGACGGGGTTGTATACACGATCATCCCACAGGCACACGCCTTCGATGAGCGTTCGTTGGCCGAGACCCTGGAGGCACAGGCCGAAACGGTGAAGAGCGCGCGGGCTTTTGCCGGTGGCCGTCCGATTATCGTCAGTCCAATCACGCTGAAACGCAGGTATAACCCGCATGCCACAGTAGCTGAGGCCGAGCGGGCCCCAGATGAACTGCCCGACTCGGTAGATCCACGCCAGATGTCGTTGTTCGGCGCGGCGTGGACAGCAGTGAGCATCAAGTACCTGGCGGAGAGCGACGCGGCTTCGCTTACCTACTATGAGACTGTGGGTTGGCAAGGGCTGATGGAACGAGAAACGGGTTCGCCCCTGCCAGAGCTATTCCCCTCAGCGCCGGGAATGGTCTTTCCGCTGTACCATGTTTTTGCCGATGTTGCAGAATGGAGGGACGGATCGATACTGGAGTGCAGGTCGAACCGACCACTCGCCGTCACTGCGCTTGCTGTTGAGAGTGAGGGGACTCTGCACCTGCTGGCAGCGAATCTGACGGGTACGCAGCAGCGGGTGGTGATTGGTCCACTCGCGTCTCGACAAGTCCGGGTGAGGAGTTTGGATGCAGGCACCGCACAGAAGGCTATGTTTGAGCCAGAGAGCTTTCGCCGGGATAATGAGCAGGTAGAGATTGAGGGTGGAGAACTGGTGCTGGACATGGCTCCATATGCGACAGTGCGTATCGATGTATGATAATGAGCACATGCGACTAGCAACTGAGTCTTAGGAGGTAGCAGAGATTTTGAAAATCCTGGCAGTAGGTGACTCTTTCGTACCAACGCGCCTGTTTGAGACCGGGTTAGCGAGTCTCGCAGCCGAGCACCAGATTCGATTCATCCAGCTCGACATGGACGCGCCTTTCGTGCCCATGACCCCGTCCGAACGCGCCATCAAGGAGTGTGCGGGGAATCCACAGCAACTGGTGAACGCGCTCGATGGCGAAGAGATTCTGCTTGTGCATGGGGCCCCGGTTACGGATGCAGTCCTGGATGCTTCTCCCAATCTAAAATTGGTGGGAGTCGCCAGGGGAGGCCCGGTCAATGTCGACCTGGCGGCGGCCAGCGATAGGGGCATCGCGGTTATCACTGCGCCCGGACGGAATGCTGATGCTGTTGCCGATCTCACGCTGGCTTACATGGTCATGCTGGCACGAGGCATTATGACCAGCGTGGAGTTTGTGGCCCGGGGGGGACGTGTGGGCGATTCGGCTTTCGAGGGAGCCCAGTTTTTTGGCCACGAACTGGGTGGACACGTGTTGGGCCTGGTAGGGTATGGCAACGTTGGTTCGCGGGTTGCCAGGCGGGCGCTGGCTTTTGGTATGCCGGTAGTGGTGTATGATCCGTACGTGGCAGCCGACCAGGTGGAAAGCCCGGGGATCGAGATGGCGGATCTTGACGAGCTGCTGGCGCGCTCCGATTTTGTATCCCTGCATGCCCGGGTGACGCCGGAGACTGTTGACTTCTTTGATGCGAAGAAGTTTGGGAAGATGAAAAGGGGAGCGTTTTTCATCAATAGCGCGCGGGAGGCCCTGGTAGACGAGCAGGCTCTGTACGAGGCGCTGGTTTCAAAACACCTGGCCGGTGCCGCCCTGGATGTGCTCAAGCCATGGCCTGAGGATACGCCAAGTCCCCTGGTATCTCTCCCGAACGTAATCATCACACCGCATATTGGTGGTGCTACACACGAAGCAGCATTGCGCGGGGTGCAAATACTGGCTGCCCAGATCGACCGTTACCTGGCAGGCCAACCCATGCAGTATGTTGTGAATCAGCGGGGGACGAGATGAACGAGCAGTATTTATTAGCTATTGACGCGGGTACCGGCAGTTGCCGCGCGGTACTCTTTGAACCGTCCGGGAAGCAGGTGGCCATAGCCCAGCGGGAATGGTCACATCTCTCTCAACCGGAATATCCTGGTTCTCAGGTATTCGATACGCGCACGAACTGGGAGCTCATCTGCTCCTGCATCCAACAGGTGCTCGCCACCTCAGGATTGACGGCAGACTCAATCCTGTGTGTGAGTAGTACCAGTATGCGGGAAGGAATTGTGCTCTATGATAAGGCAGGCCGGGAGATCTGGGCCTGTCCCAATGTCGACTCCCGAGCAGTGGAAGAGGCGGCGGAACTGGTTGAGCGCAAGCTGGCCGAGAAGATCTATTTCACGGGAGGTGACTGGGTGGCGATCACCACCCCACCACGCCTGCTCTGGTTACAGAGACATGAGCCGGAGGTCTTCGAGCAGATTGCTCACCTCACCATGCTGAGTGACTGGATTCTGTTCAAACTGTGTGGAGAGTACGTCACGGACCCTTCGGTCGGCTCCAGTTCGGGGATGTTTGACCTGGCCCGGCGCAACTGGTCCGACGAGATCGTACAGATGTGCGGGTTAAGTGCCTCCGTTTTGCCATCGGTGTACGAGCCCGGTACAATGCTTGGCAGGGTGCACCGGCAGGCGGCCATTGACACGGGCTTGAAGGAAGGAACACCGGTGGTGGTGGGCGGTGCCGACACGCAGTTGAGCCTTGTAGGCATTGGCCAGGTAGAGCCGGGGGAGTTTACCGTTGTGGGGGGGACCTTCTGGCAGAATACGGTGGGGGTGGATAAGCCTTTGATTGATCCGGAGAGCCGGCTTAGGACGCTCTGCCATGCCCTGCCGGGCCAGTGGATGCTGGAAGGGATCGGCTTTTACTGCGGTTTGACCATGCGGTGGTTCCGTGATGCGTTCTGCCAGCTTGAGCTGGAGCAGGCACAGCGGCTGAAGCAAGATCCCTATGTCCTGATGGAGCAGGCTGCGTTGCAGGTGCCGCCGGGATCCAATGGGGTGATAGGGATTTTTTCTAACTTGATGAACGCCAAACGCTGGATTCATGCCTCACCAAGCTTTCTGCAATTCGATGTGGGTAACCCGGCTGCTTCCGGTAAAAAGGAATGCATCCGGGCAATCGAGGAAAGTGCGGCCTATGTCTCTTATGGTCATATGAAGGTTATCGAATCGCTCACCGATCGCACCTTCAACGAAATAGTGTTCACCAGTGGTGCCTCCAAGGGGACGCTCTGGCCACAGATCATGGCGGATGTGCTTAACTGCCGCGTCAAAGTACCGGTGGTGAAGGAATCCACCTCGCTGGGCGCTGCTCTGTATGCCGGATTGGGGGTCGGCCTATACGACGACTTGCGGAGCGCAGCTCAGAGGGTTGTCAGTTTCGAGAAGACATACGAACCCAATCAGGAGGCTAACAAGATATACCAGGAACTCTACGACCAATGGCTGCGTGTCTACCAGCGTTCGCTTGCGATGGTAGAGGAAAACCTGGTGCGGCCACTGTGGCGAGCTGCCGGGACCTAGAGTTTATCAGATTTCAAGAGCGAAAGGAGTTGTTTCATGCCGGACGTAGATTCGGCCAATGAGGGCAAGAATTACTATGTAGATATTCCCGCGCGGACCATGGGTGGCTTTCATCTCAAAGGCTCTGGCGCCCTCGATTGGGGAATGCAAAATCGGCTGTCGCGCGTGTTCCGTCCTGCGAGCGGGCGCACGGTGATGCTGGCCATCGACCACGGCTACTTTCAAGGGCCGACCACAGGGCTGGAGCGGGTTGACCTGAGTATTGTACCCCTGGTACCATATGCTGACGCTTTGATGTGCACACGTGGCATGCTGCGCTCGACGGTCTCACCCAGTTCCACAACTCCTGTGGTGCTGCGGGCCAGTGGTGGACCCAGCGTGCTAAAAGAACTGTCGAATGAAGAGATTGCAATCGATATTGACGATGCCATACGCTTGAACGTGTGCGCGCTGGCCGTGCAGGTCTTCATCGGCGGTGAGTTCGAGACGCAGACGATACATAACATGACCCGCCTGATCGACCTGGGCCTACGGTATGGTATCCCGGTGATGGGGGTCACCGCTGTTGGCAAGGAGATGGCGCGCGACGCCCGGTACCTGCGCCTGGCTTGTCGTATCTGTGCTGAACTGGGAGCGCAGTTCGTGAAGACCTACTACGTGGCCGAGGGTTTTGAGACCGTGACGGCGTCGTGTCCTGTGCCCATCGTGATGGCAGGTGGAAAGAAAGTGCCGGAACTTGATGCGCTGACTATGGCGTATAGAGCTGTGCAAGAAGGCGCGGCAGGTGTTGACATGGGCAGGAATATCTTCCAGAGCGACGGCCCAATGGGGATGATCCAGGCGGTTAGCAAAGTAGTGCATGAAGGCATGAAGCCCAGCGAGGCGTTCGATCTTTACAAGACGATAAGCAGCCGCGAGTCTGTAGCGCAGCCAGTTGCTTGAGAAGCAGGAGGTAACTTTGAAGGAAGAAGTAATTTTAGGAGATTATCGTGCTGCTATTGGCAGGTCACGAAACGAGTTGATAACTCCTGCACTGATCCTTGACCTCGATGTTGCCAGGCGAAATATTGCTACAATGGCGGAGTACATGTGCACTGTCCATGCCAAGCTTCGACCTCACATCAAGGTCCACAAAAGCCCCGAACTGGCGCGGATGCAGATGGAAGCCGGGGAGTCGATAGGACTGACAACTGCTACTGTCTGGGAGGCGGTTGTGATGGTGCGTGGAGGCATCGGCGATATTCTAATAGCCAACGAGGTAGTTGGTGGGGAAAAGATCAAGGCACTGGCCGAACTTGCGCGAGATGGGCGCATAAGTGTGGCCATTGACGATGCACGGAATGCAGAGGAACTCTCGGCGGCCGCGCTCAAAGCGGGAAGTATGCTGGGTGTGCTGATCGACCTCGATGTTGGGATGGAGCGCTGTGGTGTACGCAACAAGGAGGAAGCGCTGCGCTTGGCAGAACAGGTCAGCAAGCTGCGCGGCCTGCGCCTGGAAGGGATGATGGGATACGAGGGTCACTGTATGCTCGAGCCCGACCCTGAACTACGCGTGCAGAAAGCTCATGCCGCCATGGATAAGCTGATGGAGGCAGTGGATTATCTCGCGCGTGCCGGCTTCGAGTCGAAAATGATATCCGGCGGCGGCACGGGTACGTACAATATCACCGGAGCGCACCCGCGTTTGACCGAGCTACAGGCGGGATCATACGTGGTGATGGATGCTTTCCACGCGCAGCTGGTTCCAGGTTTTCCGGTCGCGCTGACGGTTCTAGCGACGGTGATCAGTCGCCAGGGGAACAGGGCCGTGCTTGATTCAGGACGGAAGACTGTCGGCAGTGAACTCGGATTGCCACGTCTCAAGGATGTGCCAGCCACCACAGCGTCAATTGCTGAGGAGCATTTGCTGGTTGACGTGGAACCGGGCTACCCATTGAGGGTTGGAGATCGCGTTGAGGTCATCTCCGGCTATGGCCCGACAACGGTCAACTTGCATGATGTCTATTACGTCGTGGAGAAGGATGTGGTCACGGATGTGTGGCCTGTGCGAACGCGTGGTGCCGGGCTTGGGCCATTTTGGTAGATGCTGCTCGCAGGTCCCATGAAAAATAGACAGGGCAAGGTTGTCAGCAGACCCAGGCGCACGTGCGCCTGGGTCCTTGGTCAAGCCACAGGGTCGTCGGCTTGGAGGATAACTTGGTAGCCCAGTGTTCCAGCTTACCGTTCTTGCTGTTCCCCTCCTGGAACGCTGTCTCCGGCAGCTGCGCGCACAGGTTCAATAATCTCTTCACTTATCCAGTGCGCAATGCCTTCGTCCAGCCTGCGAGAAGCCAGCACAAGGTGCGTTGCTCCCGCCGCAATGAAGTCTTGTACGGTTTGGCGTGTGGTCGCTGGATTCTCTCGTGGGTCGATGATAAATTGTACGGAGCGCGCAAGGCTTGCCGGGTCACGTTCAATTTCAGCACAGTACCCATCGAGGACCTGGTTCTTGTGTTGAAACTCTTCGAGGGCACCATGTGGTAAGCCGGGGAGGCCGGGGAAATTCCACACATCAGCATATTGCGCGACGACGCGCAAGGTTAACTGCTCACCATTTCCACCGATGATAAAGGGAGGAGTAGGCTTTTGGAGTGGTTTGGGTTCGCAATAGGTTTGGCTGAGGTGGTAGTACCGTCCCTCAAAATTGACTATAGGCTCTGTCCACATGCGCCGGATGATCTCACAGGCTTCGCCCAAGCGCCGTACGCGTTCCCCCGCTGGGAAGAAATCGGTCCCGTAAGCTGTATGCTCTCGCTCGACGCCGCCTGCCCCCAGGCCAAATTCCAGCCGTCCATGTGAGATGATGTCAAGTGTGGCAGCCCTTTTCGCCAGGATGGCTGGCGTTTGATTCGCATTGCTGGCAACCATCAATCCGAGGCGTAATCGCTTTGTCTGAGCAGCCAGGGCTGCAAGCAGCGTCCAGCCATCCAAACACGGACCACCTGGGTCAGCACGACCGATAGGCATTGGGTGATCAAAAAGCCAGGCGTGCTCAATGGAGGGGAGGGTCTCTGCTTCCTGCCAGACACGCAGAATATCCTCATAGGAAAAGTACTGCGTTGTTTTTATCCCGAAATGGAGTTTGTTGCTGTCTGTCATTGTGTGTATCCACCTTTCCTTGACTTGATGTCTTCTCTTTGCTAGTATGCAAGAGAACTGATCACATTACCAGCCTTTGGTTATCGTATGATTGAGAGTAGTAGGCTAAGGAACGGAAGCGATGGATGAGAGAGAACGCCGGCAGGCCCTCGCCGCTTTCTTGCGCACGCGCCGCGCACGCCTGCAACCCGCAGATGTGAGTTTGCCAGCGCGCAGCCGTCGTCGGACACCGGGCTTGCGGCGCGAAGAGGTGGCGGAACTGGCAAACATCGGGGTGTCCTGGTATACCTTGCTGGAGCAGGGACACGATGTGCATCCCTCACGACACGTGCTGGAAAGCCTGGCGCAGGCGCTCAGGCTCACCACAGCCGAAGAGCAGCATCTCTTGCGTCTTTCAGGCCTGGAGCTGCCGGCAACGATGATGGTGGAGGAAGAACAGGTCACGCCTGCGCTCCAACGGGTCGTGGATGCACTCGATCCTCATCCAGCTTTTGTCATTGGGCGGCGCTGGGATGTGCTCACCTGGAATCGCACAGCCGATCTGATATTTCAGTTTCACGAGCCATGCCCACCTCACTCGCGCAATGCTGTCTGGCGCTTCTTTGTGCGTGAGGCACGCACGCTCGACCTGCACTGGGAGAGGCAGGCACAAAACCTGGTGGCGCAATTCCGCGCGGATTACGCTCGCTATCCTGGCGATGCTTCTTTTCATGAAGTCATTGCAGACCTGCAGCGGGTCAGCCCACGGTTTCGCCTGTGGTGGGAACAACAGGATGTGCGAGGTCTGCCAGATGGGCCGCGAGCCATGCATCACCCAACGCTAGGAGTGCTGGAATTTGACCATGTGACTTTCCAGACGTCCATCACTCCTGATCTGCGTGTGAAAGTGTATGCGGCCTCGCCCGAAACTGCTTCCAAGTTGGAACAGGTTCTGTCTGCGTCCTCCTGAGAAGGGTCCCCGTCTTTACGGGGTGGGATCGATGATGCAGCCTTCGTTGCCACGTAGGCGCAGGGAGGTCAGGTCGACAGGTTCCTCGCGGTCGAGATGGGTAGAGAGGAGAATGCGAGCTGTGCTCATGATGGGCAACTGCACCTGCTGCTCGTGGCTGGAAAAGTTGAGTGCGATCAGGCGACGTTGACCGCCAAACTGGCGTGTGTAGACGAAGCAGTCAGCAGGAGCACCTTCGATGGGAGTGTAACTTCCTAGCGCAAGAGCAGGGATTGCGCGACGAAGCCGCAGAAGTGCACATGTCAGGGAGAGCATGGAATGGCGATCCTGGCGCTGGGCTGCGACGTTGACCTGTTTGTAGTCGGGGGCGATGGGAAGCCAGGGGTCGACTGTGGGTGGACAGAAACCGGCATTGGGACTGTCGTCCCATTGCATGGGGGTGCGCTCGGGATCGCGGCCAAAGCCCATACCAGGGAGGTTCTTCTCCGCTGGATCTTGTATGTACTGCGGGGGAATTTCGCTATTGTGCATGCCGATTTCGTTACCGTAGTACAGGGTAGGCGTGCCGCGTAGGGTGAGCAGGAGCATCGCGGCGACACGGGCCTGCTCCTGGCCGATGCGTGTTGCGATGCGGGGTTCATCGTGATTGTCAAGGACGTAGTTCGGCCAGGCCCCTGGCGGCAGGGCGGCCTCGACCGCATCCACGAGATGTTGTACGGTGCTGGTATGCCAGGGCACGCTAACCAGGCCGAAATTGAGGGGCATGTGGAGTTCATCGAGTTGCTCACCGTAATAACGTGCCCATACTGGCCAGTCGTAGATGTGCATCTCGCCGAGCGCGACACGCGGTGATTGAGCGTTGTAGGTATCGAGGAGTTGGCGAAGCTCGCGATAGACGGCATGGATGTCGGGGTGGCCTTTGTCATTGAGATGGAGTTGGGAGTCATAAGCGACCAGGGGTTTGTAGGCGCTCACGTTCGGGTTGGGGTTGGGCGGATTATCGCGTAGTTGTGGATCTTTCATGATGCGCTGGGCTGAGTCGATACGTAGACCGTCCACTCCCCGGTCGAGCCAGAAACGCACGACGTCGAACATGGCTGCTTTGACGGCGGGGTTCCGCCAGTTGAGGTCAGGCATGGCCTTATGATAGGAATGCAGGTAGTATTGATGGGTGGTGGGATCCCACTCCCACGCCGAGCCACCCCAGCTTGCCAGCCAGTTGTTGGGAGGTGAGCCGCCGGGTTTGGGATCAGCCCAGACGTACCAATCGCGCCTGGGACTGTGACGTGAAGAGCGGGATTGGAGGAACCACGGGTGTTGATCAGAGGTGTGGTTCGGCACATAATCTATGATTACTTTGAGGCCGCGTTGATGGGCCTGTGCAATGAGTAAGTCAAACGTTGCGAGGTCGCCAAAAAGCGGGTCGATGTCAATATAGTTACTCACATCGTAGCCGAAGTCGACCATGGGCGAGGGATAGATGGGCGAAAGCCAGAGAGCATCCACGCCCAACCAGGTGAGATAGTCGAGTTTGGAAATGACACCCTGGAGGTCGCCAATGCCGTCTCCGTTGCTGTCTTTGAAGCTACGCGGGTAAACCTGGTAAATAACTCCTTGTTGCCACCAGAGCGCTTGATCTGGCTGAGCATTGTGCTCCATAATATCTCCTTCTATGATGTGGGAGGCTGTGGACGAGGTCTGATGCACCAGGTAGTGAACTGGTGTGTTATTCAATTCAAGGATACTATACTAATAGGGCTATTGTGGATTAGTGTCAAGGGCTGGGGCGGAATCAGGCTGTGGAAGTTCGAGCGTATCGCGGTACTCTGTCGCCAGGGTAGCGCATGCGGGGTCGTCGGGATGCCACCACCATAGGCGCTGGTAAGCATCCCTTGTTTCTGAAGTCCAATCGAAGCCAATTTCGCCGATATTGTCATACCCGACGATATAAGCCCCGGCCTTCCACTGGTTCAGCCACTCCTCACGGTGGAAGAGCGCCTCTGCCAATATATTTTTGCGCTTTTCCAACCTGCGCTCCAAGTGCTCTGCTTCTTTGATGGACCCGCGTACTACGTGGTGCGTGCCCATGGGAAGTTTTTTAGGAGCCTGTTCGGCTGCCAGTGACCTTCTCACTAGCTTATGCCTGCCCCTCCTTAGTCTTGTTTCTGCAAAGGTTATCGCCCTCAGGACCATGCGCTTCAGCCTGAACCGCAGCCTGGCAAGTGACAGGTGAGATTTCCGTTCCTGCTCAACGGCCAGGTCTTGAGCGTTGATGGGGTGCAGCGTGTCACGAAGATAGCGCAAACGATAGCTGCGGTCTGGTGGTGTATCTTTGAATGCCCCCGTAGGCCATCCCTCTGCCGGTAGGACGAGCTCAGTAGGGGATCTCCGCGCATCTACCAACCTTGGCACTGCCCACCAGAAGAAGAGCATCCTTGAGCGTACGATTTTTAGCACTTTTTGCAGGATATGACGGTGAACAGCAACGATATCCCAGGCGAAAAGCTCCAGCGTCGGCATTTGAGTGCGTTTTAACAAAGAGTAGAGATGTGGGTAACCTACGGCTAGCATGGCCATCTGAGAACTCGAGCTTTCATTGCGTAAAGGACTGGATGTGAAATTGATCATCTTGGCGGATGTAGATCTTGCTAAGTCCCAATATTCCAGGCTCGTGGCAAAAGCGTAATGAACATCGCCTGAGAGAAAGACGACGCGCTGCATGGCACTAACGGTGCTGAGAAATTTTTGGAAGGTCCCCCACTCTAAATTCCACGCCTCGCAATCGTAGGCATAATTGTCTTTGATGCGCATGCGGGTCCAGTATTGAATAGCCTCCATTAAGCCCATACCAAGCACGGGGGCAGCCGAAATAATGATGGTCACATCTGCATCATGGCGCTCAGCAGCGACGATTTGTTTCTCTATGGCATCTAGAGCCAGCAATCCTGGAAATTCGGTAGGGGATCGATAGAGGCGGTGTGTGCGCGTATCCATGACTATCAATTGATAGCGAGGACCAGAGAAGGTATAGTTCCATTGGAGTGCCCGTTCTGAATGTGGTAGTTTGCCGCTGCCTTCAAAGGAAGCGGGTAAACCGATGATTTCGGCGATTGTGTGCTCCTGCGAGTCCGACTCATGCCAACGCCAGCTATCGAGAGCATTGAGGAGAGCGAGACCATTGGGCTCATCAAATTGAGCAGGGGTGTTGCCCCATGCCTGGAAGAGGGAGTATGCCAGGAGCGCATTGCGCACCACGCGACGTCCCAGGGGGCTGGCCAGGACTCTGCTGCACCATGCGCCATCCAGGTACCAGTCATCGGTCACATCATGGTCGTCACAAATTGTATACGTGGCAATGTTCGCCAATGCCCGGCGCACCTGTGGCAAGGTAGAGCGAAACGCGCGCAATTTCTCAATGTGATCCGCGTATGTAGCCTCTGTTTTATCCTGTAATGCGGGCTGAGGTCGCGCTTCTGGATATATACTCCAAATATCTTCAGCACCAGGCAATTCGGCGGGCCAGAGTACATCTGACCAGGCAAAGAGGTACATGGTAGCGTATTCGGCAAAGGAGAGCAACTGGTTTTGCGGCGTAGTCGTGGTAAACAGGACCTTGTTACGCACAACCTCTGTACGTGTCCCAGGAGCCAGCAAACGTGCGGGCTTACGCACCAGCGGGAGTACTTCCTCCTGGTTTCCTTCCAGTAGAAAATAGCCTGCATCTACCAGCGCAAACAAGAGTGATGCAGCTACGTCATCGCCATAGATTTGATCGCCCGTCATGAAAAGCTGCTGGGGGCGGTCTGCCGGATGCTCGCTTGCACTTTCGAGTATGGCGTCTATCGCCGACAGCACTTCCCTACCAATGCCGTGCGGTTTGCGACAGGAGCCGTGCAGTAGCTTGACCTGGTTCAAATCTTCAGGTGGCAAGACGAAGCTGGGAAGTGGATGTCCTGGATAGACCAAACGATGGAGTGGATCAGCCAGGGAAAGGTCGATGTTGAGAATGCCCGGCGTATCGAGATCAGCAGGTGTTTCCTGGTCGTGACTACCAGGTGTGTTGTCAGATTGGAAGAACAGATTATAATAGTAGAGTTCTCCCCAGGCTAAGTGCTCATGTTCTTTGGTGGAACGTGCTGTGACGGCCACAATATGCAGGTGGTCGCCCAGGCGAACCGTATGGCATGTGCCTTCCAACTGCTGCATGAGCTTGCCCTCTGCACTTTTCCCATAAATACGCAGTGTGACCACGCGCGGTTCTTTCAATGCGAGCCATACGGTGACTGCGTGAGGCTCTGTGCGGCGCAGCATAGGACCCGTGAGAATAAGTGGTAGAGATGAGAAGCGCTCTGCTAATGGTGTCCAAGTCATATGGCCTACTACTCCAGACTAGGTGAATAAGAATCCTTTTCTTCTTAATCAGTAACTATTCAGGTCTCCTCTCCTCTTGACTCCTCAGCGCCTGCGGCGCTTCGCAAGAAGGGTTTTCTGCTGGGTGCGCATTGAGCAGCCGCCGGCTGCTCAATGCGCACCCAGCAGAAAAAAGCGAGACGCCGCAGGCGTCGAGGAGTCCTAACAGTTACCTTAATCATTTATAATGGTATACAAGTAGACATGGAAAAACAATACCCAATTACCATGAGGCTTCCTGCGAGGTAGGGCTTGAAATGCTCAAAGTGAAACGGGGATCACAGTGTGTTGAACATACTTGCAAAGTGTTGTAGTATGGTAAGGGCTAACTGATGACTATTTTGACGAAGTGCCGAATATCTTCTTGCCGTCCATAAGCAGATTTTAATCGGGATATCCTTTATGAATTTTCGCCTGCTACCTGCAAGAGCCTGCTTTTATTGTTTATGCGTGGCACCCATGCTTGTCTTCTTCCTCTCTCCAGAAGGGGTATCGGCGCATAGCAGGGATATTAAAAATACGATTACGGGGCAAGTGACACTGCAAGTGGCCGTGGGTTTTGGTGGCGACTCCAGGCTTGATTACTGGACTCCAGCGTGGATTACGTTGAACAACGATGGGCCGGATTTCAGAGGTGTCCTTTCAGCTACTACATATGCTAGCCGGTTTCCAACTGTAGTAATAGCAGGCAGCATTCTGCCGTGGAGTTACAAAGAGCCCATTGTATTGCCGCATGGTGCCCAGAAGCAGGTCAGCATTTATGTTCCTTTCTATGAGAGTCCATCCGCGCCACGAGGCATTATAGCCACACTAAGCGATAACAAGGGCAGAGTGATAGCCACTCAAGCTGCTGCCCCTTTCACGTTAGACCAGGGCTCTCTGCTCATAGGGGTACTCTCCGACGAGACTGCACAGGGCGCAGGGTTTAGCCCACTGACTGCTGTTTCATTGCCTGATCCAACCAGGCCCATCGAGATAGCAGGACTGGATGCGGGCACGTTGCCAGATATAGCTGAGGTGCTCGGCAACTTTGACGTTATCGTACTGGATGACTTTAACACGAACGCGCTTAATGCCGGACAACTAGCCGCATTGCAGACGTGGATCAACCAGGGGGGGACCTTGATCGAGATCGGTGGTTCACAGTGGCAGCGCACGCTCTCTGTGCTACCGCCTCAACTGCTGCCAGTTGTGATAAATGGTACAGCCACACTCCCAGCAGGTACCGAGCTGTTGACTACCGGCGGACCCACTATAGCAGAGATTGGACAACAGCCAGCGCCTGGTACACTGAAGAAATCCATAACGATCAGCTCTGCGACGCTGCCAGGAAGAGATGATGCCAGGCAGAAGGCGTTTTCCAACCTTGAGACTGTACTTGCGTCCGGCAATATCCCTTTAATCGTGCAGGCACACCAGGGACAGGGAAATATCTGTTATCTTGCCTTTGATCCGGCAAGCGAGCCTCTTGTTAGCTGGCCGGGAACTATCGCGCTGTGGAAAGGCCTGTTATTGCGTACGCTTGGTGACCAGGCCCTCATTCCCGAGACGATCCCGAGATACAACAATGGACCTGGACAAACGATCCTACGCGGGGGGGTATGGCAAATCCTGCAGCCAGGCACGATTATTCCAGTGTGGGAACTTGTCTTTTTGCTGCTTGGCTACCTTATCTTAATCGGGCCGGTACGTCTTTTCATTGTGAAAAAGCTGAAACGTCCCACGTGGAGCTGGCGTTTTATTCTAAGCGGTGTCGTAGTCTTTTCTCTCCTCACCTACGGACTTGCCTACACTCAAAAAAGAACAACGGTCAACAGTATTTCGATAATACAACTCAACCAGGGTGGGCAGCTTGCGCATATGACGACATTTTACAGTGTATTGATTCCTGATCGGGGGGATTTCCAGCTACAAATCCCTGCTAGAGCCCTGGTACAGCCGGTAACAGATGCATCTTTTCAAAGTGACGCTAGGCTTTCAAGTAGTGACTATCACCCCACCTTTACAGTTGGACAGGACGAGACGAGTGTATTTCTGCCGGATGCCGGTTCATGGGCACTGCATCCTATCGTCTCAGAGGGGGATCAAAAACTGCAGGGTGGCTTGTCCTCCCACGTGGCGCTGCGCAATGGCTCCCTTGTAGGGACCGTGACAAATACACTTGATACCTCTCTCAGCGATGTATATATCTTGATGCCTCACAGCTTTGCCTATATTGGAAGTCTCCCGGCAGGGAAGACCCAACAGGTGAACGTTTCAGTACATAGCTCGATGCCTGACAGTAGCAGCACCCTGGCTGACCAGATTGCCAGGGATAGTCACCTACCTGCGCCTTATTTCCCGTATGCCGGCGGCTCACAACCGCGGAATGATTTCCAGCGTCACTTGGCGATCCTAGCGGCTCTTAGCGGAGAAGGCTATTCCTACACAAACTGTAATGGCCCGTGTAGCACGCATGCGATCATTAGCGAACACCTGATAACTACTCCCCCTGCCTTTGGACCGAATGTGAGTCCGTTGGATGGCAGCGATTCGTTATTAATAGCAGGAGCACCTGCAACTTTGATCGGTTGGGCTAACCAACCTGTCGATGCTACCAACGATGTTACTATCGACGGTGTCAGTCCTGGGGGTACCCATTACGATCTTATACGGGTGCCACTCAATATCGACTTTGCTGGACCATTGCCACCCGGCCTGATCTCCGGACAGGTAATTAATACGCAGGGGAATGGAGTGCAAATTATCGCGCCCAATGTTTATAGCATGAATACGGGCAAAATGACCTTTGAATTCGGGTTACCCAATGTGGACGCCCTGCAGATCAACAGTATAACGATTAGGGAACCATTCATTGGTCAGTTTGCCGTCTCTACGGGCATCAACCATGCGCAAATACGTCTCTACAATTGGAATACAAGTTCGTGGGATACAATTGCGCTCAATAACTATGCCTTTACAACGACGAACTCCAGAGCGTACACTAGTTTAAGTGGAAATGTATTGTTGCAAGTAGTTAATCATAATGCCTCGCCAGGGGCACTCTTGTTTGTTAAACCCTCATTGAGCCTGAATGCTACTAGTTAAAAGGACGTTGTTGCGCAATAAGATGGTGGAAAAGGTCCCCTACCTAACGGGAAAGGCTTGAAAATATGCTCTTTAGTAATCGTTATCAAGCTGCGATGGCTAGAAAACTAGAGCCTCTGTTGGCCCCAGCTGCCTCTTGCCTCGTGCTTGTTCTGCTTTTTCTGGCCTTTCCGGCGCAGGGGCAGGCCCACACAGTTACGACTGGACCTTCGTTTGAGGTGAAGGCCGGTTTTGAGACTCGCTATAGGGATGGAAATTGGGTTCCGGTGCAGGTTACACTCCGCAATGGTGGCCCGGATTTTAGCGGGACCTTGTCACTCTCGGCATCCGCATCGCAGTTTCTGGGGCAAAACAATCCTACCACGCCGTCAAATTACCAGGCGCCCATTTCGCTGGCTAACGGTGCTCAGAAGCAGGTGACAATGTATATACCACTTTACTTCTATGAGTCAGGCGTGGCGGTGAAGTTGCTCGATGGCAGCGGCGACGTGATCGAGTCACAGGCCGCCCCGCTCAATCCGCTTATGCCTGGGGATGTTTTTGTCGGTATCCTTTCCGATCAGAGTTCAGGCTTTGGGCCGTTAGGTACCGTTTCCTTGCCTAATCAGGGCAGTTCGGTCGTCATAAAATTTCTAAATGCGAGTACAATGCCCACCATGGTAGCAATACTCAAAAACTTCGACGCCATTGTGCTAGATAACTTCACGACGAGTAACCTGAGTCCGGCACAGTTAAGCGTCTTGCAAACCTGGGTCAATCAAGGTGGAACACTCATCATGGTGGGTGGTCCTGAGTGGCGTAACACGCTGGGCGCGCTACCTGCGGGACTTGTGCCAGTGACGATGAATGGTACGAAGACAATACCGCCCGGGACTTCTCTCTTGCCTATCGGTGGACCCGGGCTAAGACGCACGGGACAAAACAGTGACTCTGTTCAGCTTCCTGTTACAATCAGTACAGCTGGGATAAGAGATGGGAGTGAGATTGTCCTGGCATCTCGTACAGCACCTTTAATTGTACAGGCACAGCGGGGACAGGGAAATGTAATTTACCTTGCCTTTGATCCTACACTCGAACCGATCCTTGGATGGCAAGGGGCCCGCGTTCTGTGGGAAAGTCTCCTGCTGAGCGGCCTGGGTGAGCAGCTACTCTCCAATTACAATACTTCTTCTGGCGGCGGGAGTAACGCCCAACCGCAGAAGCCGCTTTTAGCATACAGGATGAGCGGCTTATTACAATCGCTGCTTCCGAGTACAATTCGTTCTCCATGGTGGATACTTGGCATATTGTTCGGCGGCTATGTCCTGGTGCTTGGACCCGTGCGTCTCTTGCTTGTAAAACAATTGAAGCGTCGCGATTGGAGTTGGCGCATTGTACTGAGCAGCATCGTCATCTTCTCTGTACTTAGCTATGGACTTGCCTCCAGGGAGAAAAGCACGTCCATTTTGAGCAATAGTATCACAATAGCTCAGCTTGGGCAGAACGGATCACCTGCCTCTATTACAACCTACATGGGTGTATTCGTGCCTAACGAGGGCAATTTTCAGGTCTATATCCCCGGTAATGGACTGGTCCAGCCATCACCCGATAGTCTCCCGTCCTTCCAGGGTGGACCCACCGGCCCGACCGAAAAATCACCTGCTACGGTTGCTCCGGTACAAGGTGGAACCAACTTAAACCTGCAAGACGTCAATATCTGGACGTTACATGCCATCCTCTCGGAACAAAACCAGCAGATACATAAAAGCCTGCGATCCCAACTGACCCTACAAAATGGTACCCTGGTGGGCACAGTGACGAATACTCTTGGTTACGCACTTAATGATACCTTCTTGTTGATGCCCAATGATGTGCTTAGCCTGGGGCACCTGGCGGCAGGAGAGACGAAGCAGGTACGACTGGAGTTGAGCAGCCGGCAACTTGCTCCCAACGAAACCCTGACGGATCTGATTGCTGTGAAAACCCATTCACCTACGTATATCGACATGCCTCCACAACCTCAGTCCGCGTGGCAACGTCACCTGGCAACGCTGTACGCACTCGATGGCGAAGGTTTCTACGGTGGATCATCCCAATGTACAGGCCAATGCAGTTCACCTGTGCCAATGCTGCCAGGTCCGCTGGGCATCAACCCTATAGCAAACAATAGCAGCACCTCAAACAGCAGTGCTTTGACTATAGTAGCTACTGCCGGCTGGCCATATACAGCGACAAAGAACAATGATCCACTGCTCGTGTCCGGCTCACCGGCTACTTTGATCGGCTGGGCTGATAATCCGGTGGATGCCAGCGAGAATGTGACCATCAACGGTATCAATCCCACGGGTCTGCATGAGACGCTTATACAAGCCCCTCTCGCTGTCAACCTTGCGGGTTCGCTAAACCTCCCGCCCAATTTCATTGAGGGACGTTTGATTGATGCCGAGGGCAATAACGTACAACTCCGGTTTCCGGATGTTTATACGATCTCAACCGGGAGTATGACATTTGATTACGTAGTGCCTAACACGAGGATTAGCGGCCTGACAATCACAGAACCGTCCGACATCAACATCTTTGCACAGGTCGGAGCGTTCGTGGATGCTAATTCCTTACCTTTTCGCATATACAACTGGCATTCAGGTTCCTGGGATGCCATCTCGCTGCACGAGGACTCCTTTACAACGAACAATGTAAGTGCGTATATTGGTGCGGGTGGGCGTGTACTGGTGCAGCTTGATAACCAGAACAGTTCACTCGGTACATTCGCATTCGGCAAGCCGTTGCTTAACGTGCAAGGTGTTGCGCCGGGCAGCCTGCCTGCGAACGGGTAGCGGAGCCCAGGGGAGTGTGTAAAGCAGAGTTATGATCAAAATCCAGCATGTTTATAAACGTTATCATACTATTCATGCGCTAGAGGATCTCAGTCTAGAGATACCGCAGGGAGCTATTTATGGCCTGATCGGCCCGAACGGCGCAGGTAAAACCACCTTACTGCGTATACTGGGCGCATTAATCTCGCCTACTGTGGGCCAGGTCTGGTTCGACAACAAAGAGGTGACCCGGTCCCCCACAGCAATACAGCACAAAGTAGGGTATATGCCGGACTTCTTTGGCGTCTACCCTGATCTGACTACAGAGGAGTATCTTGAATTTTATGCCGGCATTCATGGCATTTCACGCAGCAAACGTGCCAGTGTTGTGAGGGACCTACTCGAGCTGGTTGATCTTACTCCGAAAAGGGATGCTGCCGTTGAGGACCTATCGCGTGGTATGAAGCAGCGACTGTGCCTGGCACGCGCTCTGATACACGATCCTGAGATACTACTGCTTGATGAACCGGCTGCGGGGCTTGATCCGCGGGCCAGGATGGAGTTTCGCGAACTGCTGCGAACGTTGCAAGGCATGGGCAAGACCATCGTTATAAGTTCGCATATTCTGCTCGAGCTGGCGGAGATGTGTAGCGACATCGCCATTATACGCGCGGGACAACTGGTGATAGCAGGAGATGTTGAGCATGTCACGCACAGCCTGGGCGGAGGACAGCGGGTTGAAGTGCGTGTATTGGAGCGTGCAACGGATGCCAGGCAGTTGCTTAAGGAGATGCCAGAAATCAGCAACGTGATGGATGGGAGTAACGATGGTGAGGTCATCCAGGCCGAATACATGGGCGATGATCGGACTCTACATAACATCCTTGCCGCGCTCATGGCACACGATGTTCCTGTAATCTCCTTTGCACCACGTAGAGCTGCTGACCGCCTGGAAGAAGTTTATATGAGTATTACGGAAGGAGTTAGCTCCATATGACTTTTGCAGCACTGCTCAGCAAAGAACTGCGTTCGCGCCTGCGGCGAGAGCGTTTCGTCTGGGTCGTCATCGCCTACTTGTTGATAATGGCATTGCTAGGCTTTGGCTTCCTGCAGCGGGAAAACGCATTCAATGGAGGCTACCAGGTTTACCTGCTCAGCCAGATTGGAGCACAACTCTACGCCCTGTTCTCATTCGTAGAGCTCTTCTTGATCATTTTTATTGCTCCAGCCTTTACCTCTACTGCCATTAATGGGGAGAAGGAGCGGCAAACCTTTGACCTGCTGCTGTGCTCTAAGTTGTCAGCCTTCTCGCTGCTAGCGGGCAAGCTTATTGCAGGGTTGGCCAACGTACTCTTGCTGATTGCCGCATCTATTCCGCTCTTTAGCCTGGTATTCTTCTTCGGAGGAGTTGCGCCGGCACAGGTGCTCAGTACACTGGTGGTTTTTGTAATGACAGCCCTGCTAGCAGGGACGTTTAGTCTATTTTGTTCGACAGTGCTGCGTCGTCCTACTATTTCGACAGCAGTGGCCTATGCATTCAGTGTCTTGTGGATGTTCTCGTACTGGATTGTATACTTTCTAGTAGGGAACTCATTGTTAATCACGTCCCGCTGGTTTATATGGGTCCAGTGGTTGAATGCTTCGAATCCAATCACAGCAGTCAATAGTACGGTCAGTAGTGGAATCAGTAGTTTTTCGTTGTATCGCCTGCACCTCGCTCCATGGGTAGCTTATACGTTAGTGTGCCTTGTGGTGTCTATCATCTTGTTTCTTTTAAGTACCTTGTTCGTCAGGCCAAACTCGCTTGACCGCTTTCAGTCCTGGCTGCGTAATCTAAGTAAGAAATCTGAACCTGCGAAGGTTATGAAAGGCTAGAGAATTATGGCAACCATTGTACCTTCACGCCATGCTGCAGTCGTCCGACGTGCCGGTAGTGGTATAAAACTAACTGAAGCCTTACACTCGTGGCGCAAGCGGCTGTGGGTACAGCAGGTGCTGCGCTGGACAGGAAACGGTGTAATAGCGGGCATTGTGCTTGCCTGTCTGCTGTTACTTATCTCGCGTTTTGTTCCCTGGGGAACCGCTTTGTACTGGGCGATTGGAGTTGCTATAGTTTCATTGCTCGGCGCACTAGGAGCGGCGTTGTGGTATCGTCCTTCCTTTGCCCGAAGTGCCCGCCTGGTTGATGCGCGATTGTCGTTACACGATCGCTTGAGTACAGCCTGGGAACTGCGCGGCGATGCGGCTCCCATAGCCGTACTGCAGCGGCGTGATGCACTTCAGCGATTGAGCAAACATATCCCTGCTGCAACGATTTCACTCTGGCCACGGCGTACGCGCCTGATTGCGATCGGCGTGGTCGTCATCGCTTTCGTTTTGCTACTATTGCTGCCCAATCCGATGAACGCCGTGCTCCAGCAGCAGGCAGCCTTTCAGAATCTTGTAGCCAGGCAGGTAGCTGCCATCAATCATGAACGCGCGGTGATCAATAGCCAGACAGAGATTTCTGCGCAGGAACGTGCCCTGATCGATAAAATCTTACGTGACGCTTTGGCCCAACTGCAACAGGCAAAAAACGGGACACAGGCGCAACAGGCGCTTGCCCAGGCACAGTCACAGCTCGATCAACTGCGAGACCCACAGGCCAGCAACAAGGCGCAAGCTCGTGCGGCTGCCAGTTCGTCGCTGCAAGCCAGTTCCAATACTAACTTGAGCGCTGCAGGCAAGGCGCTTGGCACGGGAGATAGCAAGGGCCTGAGCGCCGCGCTACAAAAGCTTGCGTCCCAGATAAATAGCATGACTCCCGCACAGCGTGCACAACTCGCTCGGCAGATTGAACAGTCAGCTAATCAGGCATCGAATAATCCCCAACTCAGTTCTGCCCTGCATCAGCTCGCCAAGTCAGTTGCCAACGGAAGTCCCAGCGAGATTTCTGATGCAAGTAAAGCTGTCGAGACTGCCGCCGCCCAGGATAGTGCTAACCAGAACAATAACAAAGGCATCGACCAGGCATCTCAGGGCCTGCAAAATGCTGCCAACACGCTTGCATCATCTACAGATAGCGGCACTGGCCAAATCCCTAATCAAGGCCAGAATCCTGGCCAGGCACAAAATCCGGGACGAGCCCAGGCTGGTGGCCAGGCACAAAATCCGGGACAGAGCCAGTCCATCGGCTCGAACCGGGGAAATAACGGCTCTGGCGGGCAAAATAATACGGGGAGCAAATCTGGGAAGAACGAACGAGTGTTTGTTCCAGGGCAAGTTGGCACAGGCACGAGCACTGTAAACGGGAACGGCGGTAATGGCACAGTTCAGCCCGGTGTCACTGTGCCTTACTCGCAAGTCATTGCAAACTACCAACAAATGGCGCATGACGCCGTTGACAATAGTAACATACCACCCGATTTGAAAGATCTTATTCGAGGCTACTTCAATTCATTAGAGGGGCAGAAACAATAGTATGGCAAAAAAAAGTGAGGGCTCTTCACCAGAGACCGGAATTAAGCTTGAAGTCGAAGAACAGGTTGAAAATCTCGATTTGCAAAATGGAAATGAAGGCGCGATTTCAGATAGTAGTGTAGGGGGACCTGGCGAGGCTGAGATCGAAGAATTCACGGATGTAGCCCAGCAGTTGGAAAGCGAACTCTGCTCTATCGTTGTCGGACAGGAACGAGTGATCCGAGAACTCCTGCTGGCTTTACTAGCTGGTGGTCATGTGTTGCTGGAAGGGGTGCCCGGGCTTGGCAAAACATTGCTTGTGCGCACACTAGCGGATGCATTGGCTCTGAAATTTACACGTATCCAATTTACGCCAGATTTGATGCCAGCCGATATTGTGGGTACAACTATCGTCGCTGAGCAAGCAGACAACAACGCCGTGGGGAGCAGGCGGGTCTTCAGTTTTCAACCAGGCCCCATCTTTGCCAACATCGTACTGGCCGACGAGGTAAACCGGGCAACGCCCAAAACACAATCGGCTCTGCTTGAGGGCATGCAGGAACATACTGTGAGCGTGGGGGATACCACGCGTCCACTGCCCCAGCCGTTCTTTGTTTTAGCAACGCAGAACCCGCTGGAGATGGAGGGAACCTATCCTTTGCCGGAAGCCCAGCTTGATCGCTTCTTGCTCAAAGTGCTCGTGCGCTTCCCCAATGCCAAAGACCTGATGCGTATTATCGACACTACCGTTGGCTCGCAGGCACTGCGAGCCAAGCAGATCGCTTCTGGCGAACAATTAATGCGGTTGATAGAGACAGCACGCGCTGTTCCAGTGGCAACGCATGTCAAAGAGTACGCAGTACGCTTGCTACTGGCAACGCATCCAGACCAGGAGAATGCGCCCGAACAAGTACGCAAATATGTGCGCTATGGTGCCAGTCCTCGCGGCCTGCAGGCGCTCATTACGACAGCTAAAGTCCGTGCCTTGCTGGAAGGCCGCTACAATGTTTCCATGGAAGATGTGCAGAACGTCGCTTTCCCCGCGCTGCGCCATCGAATCATCCTCAACTTCGATGGTTTAGCCGACGGGGCCACTCCGGAGGATTTGATCGAGGCGATCATTGAGGAATCCTCAATGGAATAGGGCAGGAGGAAATTACGATGGCCAACGAGAGCAGCACAGCGCGCTTCCCACTTGATGCCGGGACACTGCAACGCCTGGATAACCTGGTGCTGGTTACGCGCAAGGCAATGGCTACGGGGCGGCCAGGACGGCGCCGGTCTCCGCTCGCGGGCTCATCAATGGAGTTTGCAGACTATCGTCGCTATGCCCCTGGCGATGACTTCCGCCGGATAGATTGGCGAGCATACGCGCGGCTGGAGCGGCTCTTCCTGCGTGTATTTGAAGCCGAGGAAAACCTGACGATAACCATACTGATCGACTGCACCGACTCGATGCAGCACGGAAAGCCAGCGAAAGCCGAGCTAGCCTCTGCCCTGGCGGCTGCCTTAGCATACATCGCACTCAAATGTGAGGATAGCGTGATCGTAGGGGCGCTTGCAGACAAGTTGATGGCACATCGCAGGGTTGGCAGCGGCAAACATGCTATCTGGACGGTCGGCGAATTTCTCAATCGCTTGCCGCAAGCCGGTTCAACCGACTTGAATCGCGCACTGTATGATCTCGGCAGGGTAGTGACTGGCCCGGGGCTGACCATCGTGATCTCAGACTTTCTGGCACGAGGGGGCTACCAGACCGGGCTGCGCGCTGTACGCCAGTTACGTCAGGAAGTGGCATTGTTGCAAATCCTGGCACCGGATGAGATCGAGCCAGACCTGCAAGGTGACTGGCGTCTGCGCGATAGCGAGGGATCAGAAAGCGTCGATATAAGCGGCACACCTGGCGTACTACAGGCATACCAGCAGCGACTGCAGGCATTTATGCAAGAACTGGCCTCGTTCGCCCATGCCCACGCCATGACATACGCGATGATCTCGAGTGATACCGCGCTTACTGATGTCGTACAAAGGCTGCTCAGACAGGTAGAGATTGTCAAATGAGAACATTGAAAGCCACACCTCCAACGATGCTGCGCAGCTACCCTACGGGTCAGGAGGTGTGATACGAGTCTACTTATTCCGGCGGCACTCGCCTTTGGCGCCATCATACCCATCATCCTGCTGTTCTATTTCATGCGGCCTAAACGGCAAGAGCAGGTGGTTAGTAGCACGCTGCTCTGGCGGCAGGCAACACAGGACCTGCAAGCGAGTCGCCCCTGGCAGCGACTGCGTATCACAGCACTGCTCCTACTGCAGATCCTGGCGGCGATTGTGGTTGTACTTGTGCTCACACGGCCAGCAACCTTTATACGCAGCCCTATTGGTGGTGACACCATCATTATTTTACAGGCATCAGCTAGTATGCAGGCTACCGACGTCTCCCCCAGCAGGTTTGAGGAAGCCAAAAGTCTGATCGCGGATTTAATCGATGGACTCGGTCCCAGTGACCATGTTTCAATAATTAGCATGGCACGCATACCGCAGGTAGTGATTGCCTCTTCCTCCGATAAAAGCCAACTCACTGCCGCGCTGCAGCGGGCGAAAGTCACAAATGAGGATGCTGATCTCGAACAGGCGCTCTCGCTGGCAACGTCGCTGGCTGCTGATCATTCAGATGCGCAGGTACTGGTCATCGGGGATGGCCATGTACTGCCAGTTGATCAAACACTCGTGGTTCCTTTTCCGGTGCATTACTTGCAGGTCGGTACGGATGCTCCGAATGCTGCCTTTCTAGCACTCGGCTCGCAAACTATGCAAGGCCGACTCGTTGCCCTGGCTCAAATCGCTAACTATAGTCACCAGCAGCGATCGATACCGGTGGAGTTGTATGCTGATGGTAAATTGGTAGGTGTACAAACCGCCGTCCTGGCAGCCCGAGCCAGTGGAACGCTGCAATGGGGTCCATTGCCGCCAACAAGTCGTTTCCTGCACGCACGCATCGTCTCCCAGGATGCTATGACGGTTGATCACGAGGCATGGGCCATCGTTGGTGGATCGATGCATGGCCGAGTATTGCTGGTAACCAGTAGCAATAGCTTTCTTGAGGCTGCACTGCATCTACAGCCGAATATCGACCTCTATGAGACGACTCCTGATAAATATGCCAACGCCGGCAACTTTGACTTGACGGTGTTCGACGATTTTATACCCTCGCGCCTGCCGGCAGGCAATGTGTTCTTCGTCAACCCGCCAGCCGGCTCTTACATCTTCGGTAAGTCAGGTGCTGAGATAAATGTCAGCCACATCAGCGCGGGAAGCGACGGTCAGAATCTGCTGAGCCAGGTCGATCTCAGTAGTATCCATGTGCTGCGTGTAAGTCATCAACTTATTCCGGCCTCGTGGACGCAACCGGTGATTGTTACACCCGAGACTCCACTGCTGATCGCGGGAGAGAAAGATAACCGGCGCATAGCGGCGCTGAGCTTTGACCTGCACGATTCTGATCTGCCCCTGCAACCAAGTTTCCCCATCCTCATGTATAACATAGTCAACTGGTTCTTGCCGGCTCCTGTCCCTGGCAATGGGCAACTCGCGCCCGATACACCTGTGACCATTCAGGCATGGCCAGGGGCACAGCGCATAACGGTCTCCGGGCCGGGCCAGCAAGCTGTCACTGTTGCGCCTCCATTTCCAGTGGCGGTCTTTGATCAAACGGATAGGACCGGCATATATAATGTGGCACAATACACCCAGGATCAGGAGCGGCAAGGTGCTTTCGCAGTTAACCTGTTTGACCCGCTGCAATCGAGTTTAGTGCCAGCAAGCCAGCTTCCCATAGCTCATAGCACACCTTTTGACTCGGGAGGAGCTTCCGTGCCGCGAGTGCTGCGTGAGATCTGGCCCTGGATCGCGGCTTTCCTACTACTGGTACTTTGCGCGGAATGGTGGCTCTTTAGTCGCAGCTATACAATGCGAGGCGTTTCGACTCCGGGACGCGCCACTTCATCACAGTATGCACGTAATGGTGGTCGTCCTCAACAATCGCAGCAATTTGGAGCAATTAGCGCTGTGCAGAACCAGGTAGCGACCCGGTATAGAGTCGCGAGGAAGCGCGTCATCAAGGCGACGAAACGCTTGAAGGGTAAGCTCAGGACGAAAGGAAAGAGAAATGCTGACGTTTGAGCAGCCGCTATTGCTCTTGCTCTTAATCCCGATTGGCATGCTGGTGCTGCTCACCTGGCGACGTATGACTCTACCTTTTCCCAGGCCCCAGCGCTACATGATCCTGGCCTGCCGGATAGCGCTCTTCACGCTGATCGTCTCAGCTCTGGCCGGTGCAGCATTGTCACTGCCCATCTCGCGCCAGGCAGTTGTTTTTGTCGGCGATATCTCGGCCAGCACAGTGCCACAACGAGCTTTTATGGAGCAATGGATCAACAACGCTATACAGCATAAGCGACCCGATGACCAGGTGGGCATCGTAGCAGTGGGACGTAATGCGCTGGTTGAGCAATCGGTCAGGACACGTATTGACTTCTCACAGTTTGAGTCGACACCTGGCACGGACTACACCGACCTGGCTGCCGGGCTGCGACTCGCGGCAGCCATTCTGCCGAATGACAGCGAGAGGCGCATTGTCCTGCTGAGCGATGGCCAGCAGAATCTGGAGGATGCACTACAGGAAGCGCAGCTCTTGCAGCAGGAGGGGATTCGACTGGACATTGTGCCGCTGCCCGCATTTAGTGGACCGGAGGCACGTGTTGACGGCTTCGCCGCCCCAAGCACATTGCATACCAACGAGCGTTTTCAACTGCACGCCCGGCTCTTCAGCAGCGTGGCCCAGCCTGTCACGCTGCGGCTGTACCTGGACCAAACGCTTTTATTACAGGAATCGCTGCACCTGGTCGTAGGTGAGCAGGAGGTCACGTTCAATCTAAAGGCTCCGCCAGTTGGGTTCCACTCCTACCGCATCACCATGGATGCTGCACAAGACACGATCAGCCAGAATAACGAAGCTGCTGCTTTCGTCGACGTGCAAGGGCCACCAAATGTGCTCATCATCGAAGGCAGAGCTGGAGCAGGGCAGAACATTGCTGCTGCCCTTCGGGCTACGAAGATCAACGTCACGATTGGAACCCCTGCTGATGTGCCGGTAACCCTGGAAGGCCTGGCTAACTACAGCGCAGTTGTGCTGGCCGATGTGCCTGCGGCAGACCTGGGTACTACACGCATGCAGGTGCTGCAGACATTTGTGCGTGATCTTGGACGTGGATTGGTCGTGAGTGGGGGCGAGAACAGTTATGGCGTTGGCGGCTACGCCGGCACTCCGCTGGAAGAGACGCTGCCCGTGAAAATGGATATACCACAGCACAAAGAGACTCCTTCCATCGCTGTCGTGCTGATCATTGAGAGTTTAGAAAACAATACCGGAGTGAATATTTCTAAGGAGGCTGCCAAAGGGGTGGTAAGCCTCTTAACTCCGCGTGATTACATAGGAGTTTCAGCGGCATTCGGTAGCCTGGTTATTCCCATGCAGCATGTTACAAATAGAGCAACAATCGACAAGACTATTGATGCGATGGTACCTGACGACCCTCAAAGCTATATACCAGACCTGGTCGCGGCAGAAAACGCTTTACGGCATACAGACGCAAAAATCAAGCATGTGATCTTATTGGGTGACGGGGATGCTACGGATAGCTATGCAGCACAGGTGCTCAAAATGGCAAGCGAGCACATCTCTGTGTCAGTGGTTGGTACGAATATAGGATCGTATGGGGATTTGACGATGATGCAAGAGATCGCTGCCTGGGGTAAAGGGCGCTTCTACCGGGCCGATAACCCGAGCGCCATCCCGCAGATTTTACTCAATGAGACGCACGAGGCAGCCCGGCGGGCGACCATCGAAGAGCCATTTGTTCCGGCCATCATTACATCCCACCCGATTTTAACGGGCTTAGGTGCACTGCCACAGTTGAATGGTTATGTCGCAACCACGCCTAAACCGGCGGCGCAGCAGGTGCTTATCAGTCACCTGGATGATCCTGTCCTGGCGGTGTGGCAGTATGGCCTGGGCCGTGTGGCAGCATGGACAAGCGATGCCCTGGGCCTGTGGACGGCCAACTGGCTAAGCTGGAGCGGAGCCGCCCGCTGGTGGGCCAACCTGGTCACCTGGACATTACCCCCGCCTGAAAGTCAACTCATCGTGAATGGGGAGATAGCGGGTGGGAACGGACATATCATTGTCGATCTTCCCTCCGGAACTACAGCCACGGCCGGGGTGGCAAGTCAGCAGGTGCAGGCAAGGATTATCGCTCCTGATCGATCGCAGCAAACGGTGACGTTGCAACCCAGCGCACCTGGACGCTGGGAGGGGAACTTTCCCACTACACAAGTGGGGGTATACTTGATGCGTGTGACCTGGCAGGCGCGCAACAGCAGCAATACAGGCTTTTCCAGCCAGTTGAGCACCACTAGCGGGTTGGTGGTGCCGTACTCGCCTGAATTCCAGACCTCGGGGACGGATGTGCACTTTCTCAACCTGCTTGCTCACGCTGGCAGTGGAACCATGCTTGGTGCGAACGACTATGCTGCTGCATTTGCTCAAAACGTGCCGCCTGTATATGCAGCTTTACCGATCACATTCTGGCTTTTCGCGCTAGCTGCGCTATTGTTGCCGGTAGACATTGCGTTACGGCGCCTTTCGAGCCTGGAGTTCCTGGTTGTCGGCTACCAGTGGGTGGCCTCTCATGTTAAGTTGCGCAAAGCTGCACAGACGGAGGAGAGCAGAGACAAGCTTGTACTTGGTGCTATACGCGCTAGCCGCGAGGAACGTAGGAGGCGTGTAGCTAGCCTCAAGCCGAAGGATGCTCATGGCGAGAAGCTCAGTGGCAGGTCAAAAGGCATGCAGGCCGAATCGGGCAAGCAGGAGACAGCGGCAGTGAAGAAAAAGCAAGAGGATTCGATGACGAGCAGGCTGTTGGAGGAGAAAAGGAAGCGGGAGAGGGGGAGGACAGGAGGAAGATGAATTACGTTGATAAGGCCATTAAATGAGCGAGTTTAAGGAGATGAAATGAAACAGCGCGAGTTGCCTGGGGGGAGTAAAACACCCTTTCCTCCGGCACACAGCGCACGCCTTCTATCGAGCATACATGGCTTTGTCGTCTCACACATGCCAGCGCCGGGTGCCGGTAGTCCGGAGCAGGCGAATAAGTGGGTGGTGCTGCTGCTCGCTGGTACCGGTGCTTTCATGACGACGCTCGACGGGTCGATTGTCAATATCAGCCTGCCGGCCATCGCGAGTTCCTTTGGCGTACCTCTCAGTGGCACTATCGAGTGGATTATTATCGGTTACCTGGTGGTGATCGCTGGAGTACTGCTCACTTTTGGGCGTCTCGCAGATATGGTCGGGCGAAAGCCGATCTGGTTGGCAGGCCTGGTGGTGTTCACCCTTGGCTCAGCTATCTGCGGCGCAGCGCCTTCCCTGGGAGTGCTGATTGGCGCTCGCATTTTCCAGGGGTTGGGTGCTGCGCTCATCTTTTCCGTAAATGTTGCCATGATCACGGGGAGCTTTCCTTCCCAGGAGCGTGGAAGAGCGCTGGGCGTGAACGGCATCGTGGTGGCGCTGGGGATCAGCGTTGGTCCGACCGTTGGGGGCATTATTACGCAGTATTTGACCTGGCACTGGATCTTCTATATTAATGTGCCGATAGGGATCTTCCTTTTCATCGTGTCGCAGCGCCTGCTTACCGAGCGCATGCACCGGGGACAAGGAAGATTCGATCCGGCAGGCGCAACTTTGCTGGGTATCGGACTGGCAGCAGTGACGTTAGGCCTCTCTTTCGGCCAGGAGTGGGGCTGGACTTCGGCTCGCTTGCTCATCTCCCTGCTAGTGGGCGTGTTAGCGCTGGTTGCTGCAGTGCTCGTCGAGAGCCGTGTCCAGGATCCTGTCTTAGATCTGAAGCTGCTGAGGAACCGCGTCTTTGCCTCGGCCCTCGTCAGTTTTATCATGGCCATGCTCGCGCTGTTCGCCCCTGGTTTCCTGCTGCCCTTCTATTTCGAGGAACTGCGCGGCTTCTCTGCTCTAGAAGCTGGATTGCTACTCACCCCCCTATCACTGGTCCTCGCTGTTCTCGCGCCTATCAGCGGCTCGCTGGCGGACCGTGTTGGTTCGCGCTGGTTATCGCCTACCGGGTTGACGATAGCCAGTATCGGGCTTGTCCTACTCAGCCAGCTAAACGAGACAAGTTCTATCTGGGATATCGCCTGGCGACTTGCCGTTACCGGAGTTGGGCAGGGCATCTTTCAGGCTCCGAACACCAGGGCAATGATGAGTCCTGTACCACGTTCTAAATTGGGCGAAGCTTCGGGTTTGCTGGCAACGGGGCGAGTCATCGGCCAAAGTTTGAGCGTTGCGATTGCGGGTGCCGTCTTTACCGGCTTGGGGGGTGCAGCGGCAGGCAGTATGCTCGTCATTCTGCGGCAAAGCCATATTAGCTCTTCCGCGCTTCAAAGCACCTTCGTGAATAGCTTACACGCCGCGCTGCTGGTTTGCGCTGCTTTCGCTGCGATCGGCATCCTCACCTCGCTGGTAAGGGGTAACGAGAGAGCAAAATCCTCATAAAGCTGTTTATTGCGTCCCGTCCTGGCTCTCGGGGCGTTTCATATACCATTCCCGGAACTCTGTGCAGCGGCCCGCGTCATCAAAGCGTAGTAGGAAGAGGTTGTTCCACTCGGCCTTGAGCGTAGTACCATCCTGCTCGAAGTAGCGACTGCGGCCATTTGCTACGGCGCGATCACCCTCGATGATGATGGGTTCGTAGTGACCATCGTATGTACCAGGTGTGTCAGGCTGCTCCAGCCAGGAGGCAACGATGGCGACACGCCCACGTAGCGGCTCGCTGAAAGGGTCGTAGAAGTAGGTGGCGTTTTCGCTGAAGAGGTTGCCGATGGCCTGTGGGCTGCAGGTTTTCCAGGCGTGGACGTAGGCATCCAGCCAGGCTGCGACTCTAGCTCTATCCAACATATGAGGTGCTCCTTTCGCACGCAATTCCAGGGACAAATCCATAATCGGGTCCATGCGACTCGCCATCGCTTCACACGGCTCAGGGCACGCGCAAAGCAATTAAATGAGTCTCTTTGTCGAGAGTACCACAAAAAGCGGTTATAATCGGTCCTGATTAAGCGAGTACAGCAACAGCTTGGCGCACATCCCTGCGAAGCCCCCTTTGGACGGGCTTCATTTTCTCCACCACCGGCTCCTTTCCTCTTGTCAGCAGCACTGTAAAATTTGAAGGACACTCAAATACTCACGAAGGTTGTATATTACTTTGAAGTAATATATACTATTCTCAGTTCTGTCAATATTATTAATATTATTAAGGAGACATCTATGGAACGTCTGCTGACGACAGAAGAAGTCGCGGAACTGCTGCGCATCGATCCGGTGACGGTCAGGCGACTGGTCACGCGAGGCGAATTGGTGGCATATCGCATTGCTGGAGAATACCGCTTTACCCCGGCGGGTATCGAGAACTTCGTGGAGAGCCAACGGGTCGTAGTGAGCATGGCGCCGGGGCCAAATCACCCATTTGCTAAGTTCACTGAGCGAGCCCGCAAAGTATTGTCGCTGGCGAATGAGGAAGCATACCAGTACCATCATGATGGTGTGGGCACAGAGCATGTGTTGCTGGCGATCATGAGCGAGTGGGAGGGGGTCGGAGCCAGAGTGCTGAACCGGTTACAGGTGCAGCCGAGCGACGTGCGGGCGCAGATCGAAACGTTGCACCCGGCGGGGGAGCAGCCGGTAGGTGACGGCCAGCTTGCGATTACACAGCAGGGCAAAGCGAGCATCGAGCTGGCTGTACAGGAGGCGCGCTCCCTCGGTCATCACTATCTTGGAACAGAGCATCTGCTGCTGGGCCTGCTGCGTGAAGAAGCGGGACTTGCCAGCCAGGTCTTGCTCAAGTCAGGCATCACGCTTGAAAAGGCGCGCGAGCTTGTCAAGCAAGTGCTCGCGGCGAAACAAACAACGAGTGCGCCTGAGTCGGAACAGCACAGCGCATAGCCGGTGTTCAAATAGGTGTCAACCACCTCGGACGAGAGATATCACTCGTTCAGAGCAGGCACCGAGAGAAAAAGACAGATCAATCAGCACCACTGCTCCACACCAGGTGGGGCAGAGTCCAGGGCATGAGCCAACAGGACCGCCTTCCTGACGTCCGCGTGATGCTGTGCGGCCAGGCAGCTATCGTCTTGCTCTATGGCATGCGCAGCTTACCCCTCGTGCTCCATGTCTTCGGCAAGATCGAGCGCAAGCACAGACGCAAGAATAAGCACATCATCTTGACCGGGAGCAATATCGACGCCATAGGTGTCCGTCAGGCTGAACCAGCGCTTCGAGACGGTCGCGATAGCCTGGCCTCCACGAGTGAAGGTGTACTCATGCTCTAACAGCGATCCCGTGATGTACAGGTCGTCCGGGCCAGGAATATCCACCGTATAGCGGTCGACAAAGGGGCTGATGAGGTGTTTGCGGACCTCAGCGAGCTCCTGTCCGTCGCGGGTGATCTCATATGTTGGGCGCATTGCGAGGAGTCGCCGGTGGACACCGACCACCTCGTTTCCTCTCATATCGCGGACGATCAGCCGGTTGTGCAGGCTCAAGACCTTGCCATCAACCTCAAAGACGGGTTGGCCCGCTTCGTTCATAATGCTCGAGTCTTCGCCGAGACGGAAGAACTTCTCGCGGATAATGTAGCGCACAGCGCAGCCTCCTTCCATGTAGACATCTGTCTTCTAATAGCTCTCTCGCTTCAGGTCAAAGTTCTGCCCGTGCTCCACACGCTTATCAGCGTCTATGCTAGAAGTTGGGTGACCCGCTTCAGGGCTTCCTCTGCCTCAGCAACTATGCCGCGCACGATTTCACCCGCGGGTAAGATTTCGTGTATCAGGCCTGCGGTTTGTCCAGCAAAGGGCACCATCTCATGTAACCTCCCTTGCTGCACAGCTGTGATAACTTCGCCCTGTAAACGCTCCGCTTCCCGTTTCGCGTCGTTACGACGCTGCTGCCATTCTTCGATGAAAGGAGTGCGGAGCGCACGTGGCACGGTGCCATAGCCACCGCCTCCCGGCAGCAGAATAATGTCATTCCAGACCTCCACTTTGACCGCATGCTCGGATTCTGCTGCTAGAATCGCTTGCTTCCAGCCTGCGCTGATGGGAGCTTCTACCGAAGCTAGAAACCTCGTGCCAATATTGACGCCTTGTGCACCGAGAACCAGGGCAGCGGCTAGCCCGCGACCATCAGCTATACCACCGGCTGCCACCACCGGGATCGGCTGAACAGCATCGATGACCTGTGGGACAAGCGCTAGAGCAGCCACCATGCCACCAAAACCGCCAGCTTCACCTCCCTGGGCAATGATCACATCCACTTCCCTTTCGGCAGCTTGGCGTGCTTGCTTGACAGTATGCACCTGCTGTATGACAAGTATATCAACATCGTGAGCCCGCTTGACGAGATCGCCGGAGTCACCGAGAGCGAGAGAAATGATCGGTGGCCTGGCTTCTAGCGTGAGCGCAAAGGCTTCTTCGTTCAGCGAGGGCACCAAGTGATTGACGGCAAAGGGTCGATCGGTCAGTGTGCGTATGAGCGCCAATTGCCTCCCGAGGTCATCGACAGGTCGTTGCGAAGCCCCGAGACTGCCTAGCCCGCCAGCATTGGAGACTGCCGCGACCAGTTCCGCCGCAGTGAAAGGTCCCATCCCAGCCTGAATGACCGGGAATTCAATACCTAGCAGGTCACATAAAGGGGTGCGTAACATGGCTTACCTCCGGTTAAAAATGTTCCCAGTTACTTAACAGACGACACCTATGGAGGTAGAAACATATTCTGTGAACCAGTATACCATTTCGATCAAGACATCTTCATGATTGGTATACTGGCTCTTTACATAGAGGGTCTGTGAATTATCCTGGAACCCCCGATATGTTACGCCATTTTGTGACGCAGGGCAAACAAGAGGACCAGGCCTAGCAGGAGCCAGGCGCCCAGGACAAAGGGGATGAGGTTGAGTGGGGGCGGTGCTGGCGTGATGGCTATGGCCACGAAGATGGCCAGGATGAGTAGCGTGCCGAGCACAGGGATGATGCCATGACGAAGCACGCTGAATTGCGCGCGCCGCTTGCGCCAGAAGAAGGTGATGCTGGCTATGCAGACCAGGGCGTAGATGATGAGGACGAAGAGCGCGTCGAGCGTACCAAGGAAGCCGAACGCGGCGATAGGTGTCATGATGAAGCCGAGGAGGAGGCCGACCACCAGGCCGAATACGCAGAGTGTGGCAATTGAACCTACCGGGTTCTGGCGGACAGGATGTAACCAGGCAGTCCAGGACGGCAGGAGACCATCGCGGCCTACAGTGTACAAGATGCGCGAACCACCGTTGATGATAGCCAGCGCAGCTCCGAAGAACGAGAGCAGGCCGACAAGATCGATCAACACGGCTAAAAACGAGCCGCCGTACTGGCGTCCAATTGTATCGAAAGGTGCGGGATCTTTAGCGTAGCCTGTGACCATATGGTTAATGCCGTAGCCGACCGTGCCAACGTAGGCCATCAAGACGTAGAAGAGTCCGACCACGATCATCGAGCCGAACACGGCACGCGGAATGTTGCGATGCGGGTTTTTTGTCTCCTCTCCCAGTGCTGCTGCGGCCTCGAAGCCGATGTAACTGAGCACAGCCAGCACGATGCCTACGGTGAGATCACCACCCTGCGGAACCGTGCTTGTGCTGAATGGTACGGCGGTGAGGCCTCCATGCTGGCCCACCTGGAGAAGTATGATTACAGCCAGGACAAGGCAAATGCCCATCTCAAAGGCCAGGA
>Ga0209647_1000425_pt1 | contig 39833 bp, 29 predicted proteins | sample GraSoi_2013_60cm_FD_185827 | JGI IMG/M metagenome (GOLD analysis project Ga0209647, IMG submission 185827) | Grasslands soil microbial communities from the Angelo Coastal Reserve, California, USA - Sample 9_17_2013_60cm (SPAdes) (version 2) | ecosystem: Environmental > Terrestrial > Soil >...
CTTGATTTGCGGCCTCGGTGGCCATTGTGCGGCGACGTTTCAAACTCGGTAAATGCGATGAATTCGGGACCCAGTTTTATCGCTATTACAAAGACATGATAGGTCTTCCCCGGCTCTAGGCCTGCCAACCGGAATTGGTTCTTTTTTGTGAAATAGACTCCATAAATGTCCTGAGAGAAAACCAAGTAACGAGTGTCACTACCAACTCGAGTCCAAGTCAACCAGGCTGAGTTCCCAGTAGTTTTAACACTCAGGAAACTAAAATTCGCAGGAGAAGGCTCAACGGTTCCTAGCCTTCTGAAAAGTCCCCGAGTTCCGTCAAGGGGATGCAGAACTTTCTGCTGTCCGGAGTCTGATCTCAAGCTCACAACAACACAACCTTTCCGGAAGATTAACCAAAAAACTGCCGGCAAAATATCCAATCGCCGCAAAAATTACATAACCACTTTTTCGCGCCTCCCGGTGGTTAGGAGGCGCGAGGTTAAAACGGAAACTGGTACACCTATGCATAACTACATCTTTTCGATGCGCCGAAAAACTCAGAACTTCTTCTCGATTTGCCCGTAGAAGAACCGCTGAATCGGATTCGCGACCTCAGGATCATACCCCTGGGCCCCATTGGCTTGAACCGCTAGAGGGGGGCGGGTATCAAAAACGTTCTTGATACCGAAGGTGAGAGTCAAGTTATCCAGCAGCCGCCGCCAGCCCCAACAAGTGGTCTCTGGCGCTGGAGCGATTGCCGTCTCACCAACAACCTGTTTGCCTTCTTTGTTATACCCGGCCTTGGGAGTTTCCGGTGTCACTTCAACCGGCGGACCGAACTGATACGAGATCTGGCAGTCCCAAGTCGTCCAGTTACCAATCAAATGGACATAACCGGGGGGATTTAGGCCGGCGGAAGCGGCAGGGACAGTGCCATTGTCGCTATTAATGAAATCAAGCTCTGAGCCAACATAGTTGAAGGTAATACCAGTGCTGAAAAGATCGTTGCCGAATAAGTGTTTCGAGTAGAAAAGGCTGGCCGCACCTCTGAAATCGGGCCCCGAGGCAACTGGCTGGTCTTCAGTGAAAGTGTTTGTCAGGTTCGTGACCAGGAAATGCGAGAAGCCGTTAGCCTCGGGTTCGAGCTGGGTGAGGGTGTAGTTATAGATGTATCCGGTAACGGTTACTTGTTCCAGCTGACCCCCGTTGGTTTGAGTATTGGTTACTTTTACTTGCGAGTTCTGGTTATTCGTTTGCCCGGGAGCGTTTGGTGATGGCGCCGCGGTTTGGCCTTGGACGCTCATCCTAAGCATAATCATTACAGCCGCGGTCATCGCCTTGACCACATCCCCACACGGATACTGTCTCATGAATTTACCCCTTGGTTCAATCAGTACGTTTCTCTCGACGTAGTTGGCCGGCAGCGCATCCGGCCAATTGAACTAAAATTATAAAGCTAAAAGTGGGTCGTGAAAATAGCCACTTTGCGATGAAATGATATGACCACTTAACGGTTCAAGACGCACCTGAGAATTCAGAACTTCTTTTCCACGGAGACGTAGAAGAATCGCTGGATATAATTAGCTTCGGCGAAATCGTAATTACCTTGAATATTATCGACGGAAAGCGGTGGCGGGTTATCAAAGATATTATTGATACCGAAGGTAAGCGTTGTATTTGCCAACAGCTGCCGGATCCCCCAAGAAGAACCTTCTGGCTTAGGCGCAATGGCTTTCTCGCCAATGATCGTTTTACCTTCTTTGTCATAGCCCGGCTTCGGCGCTTCCGGCGTGACTTCTTGTGGTTGCCCCAACCTATAGGAGATTTGCCAGTCCAATGTCGTCCAGCTCCCAATCACGTGCACGTAATGAGGTGCATCTAGCGTCGCGGTCGGATTTGTTCCGTTATTGCTATTAGTAAAATCAAGCTCGGAACCGATATAATGGAGAGTAAATCCGGTCTTGAAGGTATCGATGCCGAAAAGGGTCTTCGAATAGAAAAGGCTGGTGGTTAATTTGATGTCAGGTCCGATTTGAGCGGTGTCAGTCTCATTAAACACCCGATAAAAGAAAGAACCGTTTGGACTAAGCCCTTGGACGGTTTTCAGGCTGACATTATAGAGATACTGGGCATCGAATTCGAATTCGATTTTCCCCCAGTTATACTCTTTACTGACATAGTTAATCCCAAACTCGATGCCATCGTTGCGCACGTTGCCTAAGTTCTGATAGGTACTTGAGATCTCGGCAATGACGCCGTTCGGTCCGCGCACAGCGAAATTTCCTGCCGGAGCGCTGCTCCCCAGGTCAAGGATATTTTGGGGTTGCAGTGTCCCTACCACATTGTGTTGGTCGATTTGGAACCAATTAAAATAGGCCGAGAAACCGTTAGCCCAGCCCCACCAACTATGTTCCGGGTCGGCCGAGCCTGGGCTCCAGACTGCGCCTACATAGTAGGTATACGCATTTTCAGGTTTAAGATTTGGGTTGCCATGCGTGGCGCTGAGTACCGTCACTTGACCGAGTTGAGGAAATTTAGGATCCACTACGGTCGTTTCCGCAGGCAGTGGCGAACCGAATATTTCTGGTAGGGAGGGAGCCACAAATGACTCGGAATAGGTAGCCCGTATCGTGAGATCGTTGAAAGGCTTATACCGAACGGCGACCTTTGGTTTCGCTGCGTTACCGAAATCGCTGTAATAATCTTGGCGCTCTGAAAGAACGACGTCTAGATCTCTCATCCCTGGCCAAGACCATTGACCGCCAAAAATCGGAATATCCGTTTCTCCAAAAATGCTCCAGATGTAGCGTTTGCCGTTCGTTTGCTGGCCCACGGTAAATTGAATCGCGGTTAAGTTGCCGCTCTTGCTGTTCGGATCAACGTTCACGATGAAGTCTTCGCTTCGATATTCGAGTCCGCCGGCGATAGTCCACGGACCCGCAGGGAGGTCCAGCAATGTGCCGCCGGCAATAACATGAACCTGGAAGATATCAGTTCTGTTATCCTCCCAGATATTAGTGACCAGCTGTTTATCGCCATAAAATGCCCGATTTGCGCCGGTAATAGATTCGTCCACGAACGGATTGAAAAACTGGCCAATGTGTCCTGGAAGCGTACCGTTCAAGGCCGCCTGCATACCGCTGAAGGTAAAACTGTTGTTCGAGGTCTGGGTTCCGTCGCTCTCTCCGTAGAGCAGGTTGCCATCAATAAACCAGCCGTGCGGGAGTTGAACCGTGGCGCCCACTACATTGCGCACCGTGGTAATCGTGGTATCCGTGCGCAACGGTCCGAACTCATTCAGCGCCAACCCGACTATCGTCAACGGCACTCCGAAAGGGTTAAAAGGATTGTTAGCCGGCACGGTAACGCCCGGATTGAACGGCGGCGGATAGATGCCCTGGTTGGGGCTGTAAGAGCTAAGTTCTTCGTTCCTTTGGATCACGAGGCTGTCGTAGAACTTTAGCCAATCCGTGACATTATAGGTCATCTTGACCAGACCGCCGAGCCTGGTTTCGCGAGGCACGATTTGCACGTACGGCTGGCTAAATTCTCCGATGGGCGCTTGGTTGATCGCAAAATCACCCGGCGTTACCGATGGTCCGGTAGTCCCCGGTAGCACTTGATAGAAGTTCCCTGACGTATCTACGAACTGGCCTGTATTGGCAGGAAAAACCGAATGGTCAGGGTATTTTGGACTGAGCCGAGAAAAATTGGGATTAAAGTTTCCTCGATCTGTCGCCATGATAGGTCCTGACGAAAAGTAGTCGAATGCAGCTACAACGCTAAGTTTCGAGGTATCGCTAAATTTCTGGGTTATGCCGGCGACGAATGAACCGTGATAGGTCTCCGCATCCCCTCGTTGGCTAATCCCGAAATAGTTAAAAATGTCCGCTCCTTCGTATTCATCTTTGAGGATTAGGTTCACCACCCCGGCTACGGCGTCCGTTCCATAAGTTGCGCTACCGCCATCATTGAGGATTTCGATCCGATCTATCGCTGCCAACGGAATCGCATTGATATCAACAAAGCTGACGGTCGCGGCCGTCGAAACTTGAGGAAAAGGAGATTGCGGGAACCGGAGACCATCGACCAAAACCAGAGTATCGTTTGGTGGTAAGCCTTTCAGAGCAATCGACGCTCCGCCCGGTGAAAAGCTGAATCCGGTAGTGTTGGCTGGGTTAAAGTTTTGCATGGCAGACGGCAAGTTCTGCAGGACATCGGTTACCGTCTGGCTCCCCGTTTTTTCAATGTAATTTCGGTCGAGCGTTGTTACCGGCTGGGGCCCTTCTCCGACCCGCGGTATCAGGTAACCAGTGACCGTAATTTGTTCCAACTCACCACCGCCAGCTGCGTTGCCCCCGCTCGGACTTTCGGCGGCAGGGGCATTCGCGGTTGTAGGTGGTGGGTTAGCCGTTTGGGCTTGGGCGCTGAGACTGGCCAAGACAAAAACTACCGCCATTCCGAGGCCTACACTTCGACCACAGTTGTCTTTCATGAACTGCTCCTTGGTTCGATCTCTCTCGATTGTGTCTGGAGGGGAGGCTCGAGACTGTTTTGATCGAATAAATAATTGTAAAAGTGGGTCGACAAAATGGCCACTTCCGGAAAAAATGATATGACCATTTTGGACCAGATATGAAACAGGTCAGTACCGGTTTTTTCCCTTCGATTACTTTCCACGGCGATGAATCGAGCCCGATGTATCGCCGCTTATACGATTGGTTTCGGTCCGCTATCCTGACCGGAGAATTGCGTCCCGGACAGAAGATCCCTTCTACTCGTTACCTGGCTTCGGAGTTAAAGGTTTCACGGATTACTATCTTAGGCGCGTTTCAACAGTTATCCGCAGAAGGTTATATTGAGAGTTCCACTGGCTCGGGCACTTACGTAGCCAAGTCAATCCCGGACCAGGCAACTCGGCTCGGACTAGGGAACCGACCAAGATCGATTGAACAGGCCGCGCGTAGCGGCTCACGCCAGATTTCCCAACTTAGCTCCAATTTGGTCCCGTTCCCGACTCTGCCATTTGGTGTCGAGGCGTTCCGCGTTGGGTTACCTGCTGTGGATCATTTCCCGATAAATATCTGGTCACGCCTCGTCGCTCGGCGTTGCCGGCAGCCGAGAAAAGAAATGCTGAACTATGGCGGTCCGATGGGATTCGGTCCCTGTCGGGAGGCGATCGCCGAGTATGTGACCACTGTGCGCGGGGTACGCTGTGATGCATCGCAGATAATGATTGTGAACGGTTCCCAGCAAGGATTGGAGATCTCAGTCCGGGCGCTGCTCGATCCTGGCGATCCGGTTTGGATCGAGGAGCCAGGCTATCCAGGAGCCGTTCAGGCTTTGGGAGCAGTGACCGGTAAACTGATTCCGGTTCCAGTTGACGATGACGGCTTAAACGTCAAAGAAGGGCTGAAGCGTTGCCCCAAAGCCAGGGCGGTGTTCATTACGCCGTCCCATCAATTCCCTCTGGGAATGACGATGAGCGCGGCGCGCAGAATGATGCTGATAGATTGGGCTGCCCGCACTGATTCCTGGATCGTGGAAGATGACTACGACAGCGAATATGAGTTTCGAAAACGCCCGATCGCAGCGGTGCAAGGCCTGGACACCGACGCCAGAGTTATCTATGTCGGCACTTTCAGTAAGGTCTTATTTCCGTCACTCCGAATAGGCTACGTGGTTTTACCGGCCGACCTGGTGTCAGCTTTCTGCCGAGTCAGGCAGGCTTCGGATATCTCCCATGCTACTCTCGAACAGGCCGTGTTAGCCGACTTTATCCGCGAAGGGCACCTGGCCAGACATATCCGGCGCATGCGTATGCTCTATATGGAAAGAAACAATGCGCTCGTCACCGAGATCAACAAACAACTCGGCACTAGCGTTGAGATCGTCAGCGCTCACTCCGGCATGCATTTGGTGGGCTTGTTGCCGCCCGGCGTCGAAGACACGATTGTTTGGCAGCGCGCGGCGAAAGCCAACATCGCGTCCTGGCCTTTATCGATTTGTTACCAAAGGAAGCCGCACCGAGGCGGCCTTGTCCTCGGCTACGGGGGCGTCGATCGGAAACAAATCCAAGATGGGGTGAAGAGACTTGCCGCCGTTATTCGAGAGGCCCTTTAAATCTCCGAGGTGAGGATGCTCCCTTCGTTTTTGACCCACTACTACGAAGCTGAAAGAGGCCCATTTAAGAACGTTTGTGATCTTTCGGATGCGGAGCTCGATCGCTTAATCGCTGCCGAGAAAGACGCGGACACTGCTTTTAACCGCTTCGCGCTCGGAAAGGATTTCTTCAAAATCAGGAGAGCAGCTGATGATCTATTGATCGAGAAATACACAGAGAAATTTGGCTGCACACCGCTAAACCGGCCGTTCTACGCCGTGTTGGGCGAGTTCGATCGCACTTTGTCCATGTACCGGGACGGCCGTAGCGTAAGGCTGGAAATGTCTCAGTTTTCCCGAGAACAGGTGACATTCATGTATCCGGATCATTTTGTTTTGGTTTGGAGTAGAAAATTGTTTCCGCCAATACCGGCCTTGTTTGGGCCCTACCGCTATTCATATGAGCCTTTTCATGATCGCCTATTTACCTATGACGAGCTGGCGGACGCGGTTATCAGGTATTCTCTCGAGGCACGGATAGCTTGGGCAAAACGCCAGAACTTGTGGGTATCCTCGTACATCGAGGCACACATCTGGGACCCAGGTTATTCGCAACAAGGTGCGGTGTTAAAAGGCTGAAAGAGGCCAAAAGCAGGGCGCAACGGCGGCAGCTGATCGCTCGGATACTACGGCCCACAAGTCCCAGCGAGTTCTAACCGTTCCCGTCCCGGTCCCGTAAAAGACGTCCCAAAAACGGAAAAGTCTTCCAAGCTATTTGGGCGACAGGCGAGGTTCAATGCATCGGTTTCGCTTTATTTTACGACCTATTCTCCTCGGTGCTGCTCGCGGTTCTAGTTGCTAGTACCGGGGTTGGCACCGGCCCTGCTTAGTGAGCAATCGAGAGTCAATCTCACAACCAGATAAATCAAAATACAAACTACACACACATGAAGAAATTAATACTAACTATCGCCTTGGCCGTCGCCGGTCTCGGCGGTGTCGTTTCCTCGGCCCAAGCTCATGAGCACGAAAATCACTGCGGTGGTTTTTACTGGGGAGGATCTAATTGCGGACCTTCTTATGGAGGTTGCCACGACGATTACGATGACTATGACGGATGCAACTGGTATTTTTACCGACGCCACGATCATCGTTTCGAGCACCGCCACTAGTTAACAGTAAGCGGCGTTTCCTTCTCGAGCTCTATATCCAACTCGAAGCCTCTTTCGGCGGGACCAGGCCAACCCGTCGATTTAGGTTTTTTGGTTAGTTCAATTACTTTTCTTACTCGTAGTGGACGTAGTGGACGGCTGATAGCTCAGCTCCACTCGGTCCACGGCGTCCACTCAGTCCACTACGTCCACTTCGTGTTCTCCGCCGCTCCTTGGCTAATCCGGAATCAGGTGCAGTTTCTGCAGCTCTTGGGTGGTTGGGAGCTGGGAACTATCCCAGCCTCCGCCTAACGCCTGTACTAGCGCCACGCTGGCGACCATACGTTGTTCCTGAACCTGAAGGGCAGTCTCCTGGTCGTTCAAGAGGGTTACCTGGGCAGTGATGACGGTCGTGTACGCAACTGTTCCGGCCTGATATTCGTTCAGTGAGATTTGTACCGCTTGCTGCGCTTTCTGCACCGCTTCGCGTTGCACGCCGATCTGTTCGCCTAATACGCGTAACGCGACCAATTCGTCTTCGACGTTCTGGAAGGCAGCCAGCACAACTTCGCGATAGTTAGCAACACTCTGGTCGTAGGCGGCGCGAGCAGCCGCCACGGCGGCAGAACGTTGGCCCCCGGTCAGGATGCTTTGACTCGCGCTTGCCATCAGCGTCCAGACCTCGCTAGAGGTAGAGAACAGAGCTGTACCTGGATTACCGGCATACCCAAAGACGGCGGAGAGGTTGATGGTCGGGAAATAGGCGGCTACCTGCATACCGATCAAGGCGTTCTCCTCCTTCATCTGACGCTCGGCCTCAGCGATATCAGGCCTGCGCTCCAGCAAAGCTGAGGGAACGGTCGTGGGCACAATTGGGACCCGCTCCGCTAACGGCGCCGGTGGAATTGAGACATCCGCCGGTGTCTTTCCAATCAGCAATGCAATCGCGTGTTCATCCTGGCCGCGTTGGACTCCGACGTTGATCTCCGCAGATTGCGCCGCCAACAGTTGAGCTTGAGCGTTAATCACATCCGATCGGGCAGCTGTGCCAACGGTATACTGGTTCTGAGTGATTTTTAGCGAGCGCTCATACCCCGCAACCGTATCAACCAGCAGTTGCTTTAATGCATCAGCATACCGCAATTGGAAATAGTCAGTAGCAAGCTGTGCTTGAGCCGAAAGTTTTGCCGCCGCCAATTGGGCCGCGCTCACTTGGGCGCTAGCGACGCTGCTCTCAACGGTCCGGCGAATCTTTCCCCATATGTCTGGTTCCCAGGTGGCCGTACCTTCCAATGAATATGAGGTAATGGCTTCACTGTTTAAACCGCCGCCAGATTTCTGGCGTTGGACTTGCGGGGTCACGCTCACAGAAGGGAAAAAACTGGATTGTTGTTCGTGCACGATCGCCTTGGCTTGCGCAAAGGCAGCCTCAGCTTGTTTGATATTCTGATTCGACACCTCCACCTGGCGCTCAAGTGAATCGAGGATCGGATCTCGAAAAATCGACCACCATGCTCCGCGGTTGATTGTGTCGTTAGGGGTGGCGACTTTCCAGCCCTGGTTTTCCTTGTAGGCGATGGGAACCGGTGCGGAAGGACGATGATAATTGGGGCCGACTGAGCAGGCTGTTGCTGCAATGGAGAGGCCAGTGAGCACAACCATTCGCAATTTTACCACCCCGCAAACGCAGCGACGAAGCGAAACGGCGAATGGGCGACGCGGCGACGCGGCGAAAGGCATGGCCTCAAGATGCATGATTTGATTCAGTTCCACGTCCATTTCCCGGATGCTTCCATTTTTCGAACCAGAGACGAAGGCGATCGAGGTAGAGACAGATCACAGGAGTAGTGTAGAGAGTTAGTATTTGACTGATGACCAAGCCGCCAATGATGGAGACGCCTAAGGGCCGCCTGAGCTCAGAGCCATAGCCGTCGGCGATCACCAGCGGTAATGCGCCGAGAATGGCCGCGAAAGTGGTCATCATGATGGGACGAAACCGGACCAAGCTCGCTTTGCAGATCGCGTCGTGCGAATTTAGAAATTCCTCGCGTTCGGCTTGGAGGGCGAAGTCGACCATTAGTATCGCGTTCTTTTTGACGATACCGATCAAAAGAATCATCCCGAGCATCGCGATAATACTGAAATCCATATTGAATAAGATCAGCGCGATCAGCGCTCCCAACGTCGCCGATGGTAAAGTCGAGAGAATGGCTATTGGGTGGATGTAGCTTTCGTAAAGAATTCCCAGAATCACATAGACCGCAGCCAACGCCACCAGGATTAGAATTGGCTCGTCTTTAAGAGATGCTTGAAAGGCGTTAGCGGTTCCGGCGAAACTACCATGAATGGTCACCGGCATATGAATTTGGGCGATCGTGGCCTGGATCGCCGCCACCGCATCACTTAGAGAATAGCCGGGCGCCAGATTAAACGAAATGGTTGAGGCCACGAAAAGCCCCTGATGGTTTACTGACAGAGGGGTATGATCGAAATCATAATGGGTGAATGCAGCCAGCGGGACCATGGCTTCAGCCTGGGTAGTGACGGCAGCGCCGCTGGAGGCATTTGATTTTCCGCCCACCGCCAAGGAGTTAGTTGCTCGATTCACAGATGAGCTGGTGCTGCGCGACATGCTGTTGTTCTTAGAGCCGCTAGTCGAGTTAGAACTGCTAGTGAAAGTACCCACCACCGCGTTAGTCGATTGGGTCCCAGTAGCGTTTTGGCCTTGGGTACTAACATAGAGCTGCTTTAATGTATCGGGACTTTGCCAATATCGCGGCGCCACTTCCATCACCACGGAGCACTGATTCATCGCGTTATAGATGGTGGAGACCTGACGTTCTCCGAACGCGTCGTACAACGTGTTATCAACCGTGCTCGGAAGCAGGCCGAACCGGCGCATGGTGAGCCGATCAATCTTGAGATCGGCTTGTAACCCGTTCTGCTGTTGATCTGAATTCAGGTCAGTTAGTTCTAGGCGCTCTCTCAACGCGGTCAGAAGTTTTTGCGTCCAAGCCAGAACTTCACTGGTGTCGTCCGCCTGCAAACTATATTGATATGCCGAGAGGCTTTGCCGGCCACCGACGCGAATATCCTGCATCGGTTGGAGGAATAATCGCGCGCCTGACACCCGAACCAGTTTCGCTCGGAGGCGTGCCGCCACTACTGCTATGGGATCTCTCTGCGGCAGCGGCTTGAGGGTCACCCACACATTCCCGGCATTGGTTTGCCGTCCACCCGTATTGGCCACCACGCTATCAACCGCTGGGTCTTCCTGCACAATAGTTTGAATTTCTTCCATCTTTTTCCGCATGAGCTGGAAGGAAATAGCCGAGTCGCCCTGGATACCTCCGATCAGGGTTCCAGAATCTTGATCTGGGAAGAAGCTCTTCGGTACAACGTTAAAGAGATAGAAGTTGAGCGCAGTGCTGCCGATCAGGACTAGCAGTATTAGAAGCGAATGCTTCAATGACCAACGCAACGTCTGCTCGTAGCCTCGCATCATCCAGTTGAAACCACCCTCGGTAACTAGAGAGAACCAGTTGTTTCGTGCGACCCTGCCTGTCGTCTCCGCCGATCGACTCGACTGAGCTCGAAGTCCTACGGCGCGACGAGTCCGCCCCAGCAATTTCGAACACATCATCGGAGTCGCCGTCAAAGAGAGCACGAGCGAAATCACGACGGCAACCGATAGCGTGATAGTGAACTCGCGAAATAAGCGACCGATAATTCCACCCATCAGAAGGATCGGCAGAAAGACACCGATCAGTGATAGACTGATGGAAAAGACGGTAAACGCGACTTCTCTTGTGCCTGCCAAAGCGGCTTGCAACCGGGTTCGGCCCAGTTCCATGTGGCGCGAAACGTTTTCCAGAACCACGACGGCATCGTCCACCACAAACCCCGTCGCAACCGTTAAGGCCATCAGCGAAAGATTGTTCAGCGAATAACCCAGCAGATACATCGCAGAGAAGGTCCCGATTATGGAAATGGGCACCATCACACCTGGGATCAACATCGCCCGGTGGTCACGCAAGAACACCAGCACCACCAAAATGACGAGCACCACTGCGATAACCAAGGTCTGCTCCGTATCCGCTAGAGATGTCCGGATGGTCGCGGTGCGATCGCCCGTTATGATCATTTCCGTGCCACCTGACAACGATGCCTTCAGGAACGGTAAGGTCGCCTTAATGCGGTCCACGGTCTGGATCACGTTCGCGCCCGGTTGCTTGTAGACGACTAGAGTTACAGCGGGCTTGCCATTGATAGACCCGGCATACCTGAGGCTCTGGACCGAGTCATTAACCTCAGCAATATCGGAAAGCAGCGTCGCGCGTTGGTTGCGATAGGCAACAACCAAATCGCGATAATCAGCTGCATGGGTTGCCTGGTCGTTAGTGTAAATCTGAAACTGGCGATCCCCCACCTCGACCGCGCCTTTCGGACTGTTGGCATTGGCTGCAGCCAGCGTGGCTCTCACATCCTCCAGGCCAATGCCGTACTGAGACAGTGCGTCCGGGTTTAGCTCTACCCGAACCGCCGGCAATGAACTACCACCCACATCGACATTACCGACTCCTTCTATTTGAGATAACTTCTGTTGGAGTACTGTCGCTGCGGTATCATAGAGCTGACCAGAGGTGCGGGTGGCAGAGGTTAGAACAACCAAAAGGATCGGCGCATCCGATGGGTTGAATTTGCGGTAAGTTGGATTGCTGCGGAGATTGGCAGGTAGATCGGCGCGAGCAGCATTGATGGCGGCTTCCACATCTCGAGCGGCGCCATCGATATCACGATCCAGAGCAAATTGTAGAGTAATCTGAGTCTGACCCAGTGAGCTGCGCGATGTCATTTCTGCGACATCGGCAACAAACCCAAGATGCCGTTCTAGCGGAGCCGCCACCGTAGCCGCCATGACGTCCGGACTCGTTCCCGACATTGATGCTTGCACCATCAACGTCGGAAAGTCGACTTGCGGCAACGGCGCCACTGAAAGATGGAAGAGCGCCAGAATGCCGGCAAAAGCGACCCCAATTGTGAGGAGGGTTGTCGCCACGGGACGTCGAATAAAAATTTCGCTGAAGTGCATCCCGAAGCCCTGAACTTACGATCCGCAGACTAGAAGAATCGTGTTTAAGATCCGCAGATTACACAGATTACGCAGATTACGGTTTGAGACGGCGTCGTACGCTGGAGTAAAGAAAACCGTTATGGCGGGAAAGTTGATCTCGTTTTCACGAGACGTCTTCGGAGTCCGAACGAAATCTGCGTAATCTGTATAATCTGCGGATATTTCCATCTTCGAAATCTGTGGTTGGCTAATTTTCTTCGTTTGACCCGCGAGGCGAAATTCGGCGCCCTAGACGATCCAAGGCGAGATAGATCACCGGTGTGGTGAACAAGGTCAGGACCTGACTTAAAAGCAAGCCACCTACGATGGAGATCCCGAGAGGCCGCCGCAGTTCAGATCCGGTACCGGTTCCCAACATTAGCGGTAACGCTCCAAACAGCGCGGCCAATGTGGTCATCAAGATCGGGCGGAATCGTAGCAGGCAAGCTTCGTAAATGGCTTCCTGCGGTGATTTGCCATGGTCCCGCTCCGCCTCTAAGGCGAAGTCGACCATCATGATGGCATTTTTCTTTACGATGCCGATTAGCAGGAGGATGCCGACAATCCCCATCACATCCAGACCACAGCCGGTGAACATCAGCGCCAACAAAGCTCCCACCCCCGCCGACGGCAGCGTCGATAGGATAGTAATCGGATGGATGAAACTCTCGTACAAGACCCCCAGGATGATGTACATCGTCACGATCGCAGCGATCAGCAGAAAAATTTCGTTGCTCAGAGACGATTCGAACGCGGAAGTCGCTCCACGAAAGCTGGCGATAAATCCATCGGGCAGTTTTATGACTTGTTGAGCTTCGCGAATCTTACGTACGGCGTCTCCTAGGGATGCCCCTGGCGCTAGGTTAAATGAGATGGTAGCAGCGGGAAACTGGCCTAAATGCTCAATCCGCAGAGGCGTTTCCTTAACCGACACGGTGCTGATGGCAGATAAGGGCACCTGACCTGCTCCCGACGTGGTGCTAGTCGAAGCGGTTGAGCTCGGCACATAGATCGAGCCGAGCGAGCTCAGGCCGCCTTGGAGATTGGGCGCCGCCTCGAGTATCACCCGGTATTGATTGGACTGGGTGAAAATCGTCGAAGCGATACGTTGACCAAAGGCATCGTATAACGCGTTATCGACCGTGGCAGGTGTGATCCCAAATCGCGCCGCACTTTTTCTATCGATGACGATGTCCGCAGTTAAGCCGCTCTGCTGCAGGTCGCTGGCCACATCAGTAATTCCAGGAACCGTTTGCAGCCCAGTGACCAACTTGGGCACCCAAATATTCAGTTCGCTCAGATTCACGTTCTCCAGGACAAACTGATATTGCGTGGCGCTGACCGTCGTATCGGTGGTTAGGTCCTGTACCGGCTGCAAAAACAGCGCAATTCCCTCCACTCCCCTCACCTCATCTCCAATCCGGCGGACGATTTCCTGCGATGTCAGTTTTCGTTCGTCATGAGGTTTTAAGCTAATCAGAAACCGGCCGCTATTAACCGTCGTATTGCTTCCGTCGACACCAACGAACGAAGATAGATTAACAACATCCGGATCAGTTAGAATCTTCTCGGCCACTGCGTTCTGCCGTTTAGCCATCGCGGTATAGGAGCTCGACTGAGCCGCTTGAGTTACGCCTTGGATCAGCCCGGTGTCTTGCACCGGGAAGAATCCTTTGGGAATTATGACGTAGAGCCAGACAGTAAGCACTAAGGTGGCGACGGCGATCACGAGAGTTAAACCCTGGTGAAGCAGTACCCAGGTCAACATTTGTCCGTACTGCTTGATCATCCCGCCGACAGTTTGTTCACTGAGCCGTTCAAAGCGGCCGGTCGGTTTGTGATGACGCAGCATTTTGGCGCACATCATCGGCACCAGCGTCAACGATATGATCGCGGACAATACAATCGTTATTACCGACGTAACCGAGAATTCGTGAAAGAGGCGTCCAATCACATCGCTCATAAAGAGCAGCGGAAAATGGACTGCGATCAAGGAAATGGTGAGCGAGACAATGGTAAAGCCGATCTGTTTTGAGCCTTTAAGAGCCGCTTCCAACGGGCTGTCGCCCATCTCGATGTATCGGCTGATGTTTTCTATCACTACAATGGCGTCATCGACGACGAAACCAGTCGCGATGGTAAAAGCCATCAGCGACAAGTTATCGAGATTAAATTTAAGCAGATACATCGCCGACAAGGTGCCGATTAGCGAAAGGGGCACGGACAAGCTCGGTATGATGGTGGCGCGCAGATTGCGTAAGAACAGAAAGACTACTAACACAACGAGTGCTACAGAAAGGCATAGCTCAAACTCCACGTCCTTAACCGAAGCCCGGATCGTAACTGTGCGATCAGTTAACACGGCCACCTGAACCGCTCCCGGGAGGGTGGCTTGGAGCGCTGGTAACACGGTCTTAATATTGTCGACGACACTGATAACATTTGCACTCGGCTGCCGTTGTACTTCCAGGATAATCGCCGGAGTAGTGTTAACCCAAGAGCTAAGCTTATTGTTCTCGGCGGTCTCCGCCACCTCAGCAACATCGCGCATCCGAACCGGCCGCCCGTTCTTGTAGGCGATAACGGAATCCATGTATTCTTGCGGGTCGTGCAGCTGGTCGTTTGCGTTGATCGTGTAGGACTGAGCTGGACCATCAAAGTTTCCTTTGGGCGTATTGACGTTCAGATTACTGATGGTCGTACGCAGGTCATCGATGTTTAGGCCATAGGCAGCTAGCGCTTGTAATTTAGCTTGGATTCGCACCGAAGGTCGATGACCCGTACTGACTTGGACCAAGCCTACACCGGGAATTTGCGACATCTTTTGTGCCAGCCGCGTATCGGCCATATCCGCTATTTCAGGAAGCGGCAGCGTCTTTGACGTCAGCGCCAAAGTCAGCACAGGCGCATCCGCCGGGTTGACCTTGGCATAGATAGGGGGAGCAGGTAAATCCGACGGAAGTAGATTATTCGCAGCATTGATGGCTGTCTGCACTTCCTGTTCAGCGATATCCAGGTTCAGATTCAGGCTAAACCTCAGCGTGATGATAGACGCCCCAGCCGAGCTCGAAGAATACATCTCCTCAAGGCTGGGCATCTGCCCTAACTGCCGTTCCAACGGTGCGGTAACCGAGGTGGTCATGACCTCGGCACTAGCGCCAGGATAAAATGTCTGAATCTGAATCGTCGGGTAGTCGACTTCCGGAAGAGCAGATATCGGGAGAAAATTGTAAGCGACTAGTCCGGCGAGCATGATTGCGATCATCAGCAGCGAAGTCGCAACCGGGCGGAGTATGAACAGGCGGGAAGGATTCATTGAGCAGGAGCTAGGAGCGGACGGAGGATGTGAAAAGTGAAAGGTGAAAAGTGAAAAGTCGGGCTGGTGCCCCTGGAGGAGTTCCGTGAGGTCACTCGCGTCGCTTGCGAAAAATGAAGCGAGGGTTGGTCCACCTACCTTTCACCTTTCACCTTTCACCTTTCACTTCTCTCTCCCTCCTAGCTCCTAGTTCGCATCCGCCGGGCGTTTTTGTTGCCCGTTGCTGTTCCAAGGGCCCCGGTGATGTTCTCGCGGGGAACCGCTTGGTCCGGCGAACGGTCGATGCGGTCTGCCGGGAGCATCATTTGCGGGCGCCTTATCAGTTGGTAGCTGCACTTTCGCGCCGTCGTACAATCGGTCGACGCCATCGGTCACAACCGTCTCACCTAGGTCGAGCCCCGAAAGGATCGCGGTTCGTTGCCCATCAGTGGGTCCGGTTTTAACTACCCGAACCGATACCGTAGAATCAGAGTTTACTACATAAACATAGGACCCCGGAGCACCTAACTGGACAGCAGGCGTTGGGACGATCACGGAGTCCTTCAACGTATCGACCAATAGTCTAGCGTTGACGAATTGCTGAGGGAAAAGCTCCTCCTTGTCATTCGGGAAGAGGGCTCGCAATTTTACGGTCCCAGTGGACGTATCTACCTGGTTGTCAGTGGTGGCTAAAGTGCCGGTGGCAATTTCAGTGGTGTCGGTGCGGTCATACGCCGTGACCGGCAATGTTGCTCCCTCATGAATCCGCTTGGTTACTTGGAAGATTTTGTCTTCAGGTACAGTGAAGATAACTGACATCGGCTGCATTTGCGTGATAACGACAATGCCGTTCGTGTCATTAGTCTGAACATAGTTACCTTCATCGACCTGGCGGATCCCAATCACACCATCAACCGGCGCTTCGATATGGCAGTAGGCCAGGTTTACTTTGGCGGTATCGATTTGAGCTTGGTCAACGAGGACGTTCCCTTCATCTTGCTTCACAGCGGCCTGTTGGGTATCCACCTGTTGAAACGCGATTGAATCCTGGGCAGCCAATTTCTGATAACGGACGAGATCTAACTTCGCATTTGCTAAAAGCGCCTGGTCCCGGACTAGTTCGCCCTGATACTGTTCAAGCTGGGCCTGGTAAAGCCGGGGATCGATCTGCGCTAAAAAATCACCTTTCTTAACCAGCTGTCCTTCTTTAAATACGATCTGGGTCAATTGGCCGTTGATCTGGGTTTTCACGGTCACTGTCGCCAGCGGCGTTACGGTTCCAAGTCCTTCTAAAGTGATCGGGATATCTCCCTTTTCCGCGACGGCCACGCCCACCGGCATCAAGGAATTCATAAAGCCGCGACGGCCAAACTGAGTGGGCGGTTGCTGCTGATTCATGCGCGGTCGAATTACCCAGAACCAGAGAGCCCCCAAGCCTATCAGAATTAGAGCGAACACTACGAGCCGGCTCCGGACTCTCGATTTCCGCGGCGGCGGCGAAAGAGGAGAAGGCTTTAGCTCAGTTGGCTGGGTTGTCTTGGTACTCATCCTAGTCTGGCGGCCAAATCGCAGACCTCGCTACGCGATCGTTGATTCTCGTGTTTTACCGAGGATATCAAAACGACTTTCGCGAGACAAGCCCTGGAAAAACCAGTCACATCGATGACGTCATCAACTTGGGTGTGACAGGATTTTACGATAAACGGCCCATTCTCGGGACGAAAGGCTAAGGGGAAGGAGTTCAGGAGTTCGAGGAGTTGCAGTAGTTCAGGAGCGACTAACCACGACAGCGGCAATCTAAAATTCAGGTGACAGGTCTTTTTGATTGTAATTTTGTGGCTCGTACCACCCTGAACTCCTGAACTCCTGAACTCCTGAACTCCTGAACTCCTGAACTCCTGAACTCCTGAACTCCTGAACTCCTGAACTCCTGAACTCCTGAACTCCTGAACTCCTGAACTCCTGAACTCCTTCATCCATAGACTGCGCGCACGATGCACGATCTGGCAATCGATCGAAGCAGCTGGCCTTTCCCCTGGCGAGATTTTCTTGTCTTTCGACGACGGACCGAATCCGATCGACAACACTACCGCGCGGTTGCTCGATGCGCTATTACAGGAGGGTGTACGAGGGGCTTTTTGCGTCTGTGGTAAATGCGTTCGCAACGCTCCGGAGCTGGTACACCGAATGAAGATCGAAGGGCATATGGTGGTTAACCATAGCTATTCGCACCAACCGCTGGCGGCATTCTCTGAGCGCGCTTTAGAAAAGGAGATCGACGATTGCGACGCTGTGATCGCCGACGCCGTGCATATGCCATCGTATAAGACCCAATTTTTCAGATCTGCTTGCGGATGGCGAACGCCGACGATCGACCATGTACTAGCTCGACTGCAAAAACAGTTACTCCCAATCAGCGATTTCGGGTTCGACACAAATATGACCCGGTACACCTACCCTAAATGGGTTGATCGAACTCTGCAGGCAGCACGACGGGATCGCGGCGGTATTTTCGTCTTGCACGACGGCCGGCTACGCTTCTGGGGCGAGCCCAGGTACGACCCCAGGGACAGAGACAGCAGCGCCTACCGGGGCTGGGTCCCCGAAGCGGCCGCGATGCTGATTCAGCGATGCCGCGCCGAAGGATTTAGGTTCCTAGAGCCGCAACTGTGGAAGAAGGAGCCAGGAGCTAGGAGCTAGGAGGCGCCCGGCAGCGTTAATCGTCCTCGTCGTCGTCCTCGTCCTCGATTGGGGCGTGTGGCATGCCCGGTAGTCTGATGCTCACGGCGAATTGGTCGGGATTTTCGATCTCTCCGGATGCCTCGCTCGGTCAAAAAAAATGCCGCAGAGCCTACCACCCTTCAATCGAGGACGAGGACGAGGACGACGACGAGGACGACAGGCTGCCACGCGCCTCCTAGCTCCTGTTTAGATAGGCCGGAACTTGGCGGTGAAATGCCTCAGAAACGGTGGTGCTTCCACGATCTCAAAGCCGCGAAGCTCTTTTTTCCGCGTATTAATCTCCAGGATCGCCTCAACCAGATAGTCGATGTGACTCTGGGTATAGACCCGGCGCGGAATGGCTAAGCGTAGGAGCTCTTGTTGAGCTGCGTCCCCGAACATCACTGACCCGATCTCAACCGAGCGAACGCCGGCGTGCCGATAAAGCTCGACGGCCAACGACTGGCCGGGGAATTGGGGTTTGGGAATATGCGGCAGCATGAGGCCAGCATCGATGTAGATGGCGTGGCCGCCGGGCGGTTCAACAATGGGTACACCCGCGTCCGCAATGTGTCGCCCTAAGTAGGCGGTCGAAACGATGCGGTATTCCAAGTATTCAGGCTGAAGCACCTCCTGCAAACCAACTGCAATTGCGTCTAAATCACGACCGGCCAACCCGCCATAGGTCGGGAATCCTTCCGTGAGAATCAACAGATTGGTTTCCTGTTCGGCCAACAAATCGTCGTTGTTACAGAGGAAACCGCCGATGTTAGCAAAGGCGTCTTTCTTAGCAGAAAAAGTACATCCGTCAGCCAACGAAAACATTTCGCGGGCAATGTCCTGCGGTGATTTGTTAGCATAACCAGGCTCACGTTCTTTGATGAGCCACGCATTTTCGGCGAATCGACAAGCGTCGAGATAAAATGGAATTCCATACCTTTTAGTCACCTCGCGAACCGCTCTGAGATTGGCTAGCGACACTGGCTGTCCCCCACCCGAGTTATTGGTTACCGTCACCATAACGAGTGGAATCCGATTAGCTCCCTCACGCTGGATCAGGGCTTCAAGCGCCTCAACATCGAGATTGCCTTTGAAAGGTAAGCGCGCTTGCGTATCGGTCGCTTCTCGGACCGGCAGATCGACTGCCTTTGCCCCCATGAATTCAATGTTAGCGCGGGTGGTATCGAAATGCGTGTTGTTTGGAACAATGTGACCCGGCTGGCAAAGGACGGAGAACAAGATGCGCTCGGCCGCGCGCCCTTGATGGGTAGGAATCACATGGCGAAACCCGGTAAGATCCTGCACCACTTTTTTCAGCCGAAAGAAACTTTCACTCCCGGCATAAGACTCGTCCCCGCGCATCACCGCAGCCCACTGTTCAACCGACATCGCGCTCGTGCCAGAATCGGTCAGCAAATCAAGCAGTACATCGACGGCTCGAAGCCGGAAAAGATTGTATCCGGCCTGTTGCAATAAGACTTCGCGTTGGGCTGGGGTTGTATAAGTGAGCGGTTCGACGCTTTTGATACGGAAGGGTTCAATAATCGTCTTCAAGGGATTAATTGGTAAACTGCCCGCGATAAATTCGCACGCGCGGTTTTGTCTGAGACTAAGCCATCCATCCTCTTATTCGGTATCTGGCAAAAGTACGCGAACCGGCAAATATCGCGCATACGCAAGGAAGTCAGGATCGAGCGTTAGAACTGGCGCTCGTAATCGTTCAGCGATCGCACAAATCAAAAAATCGATAGAACTTCCTTGTACTCCACTGGCTCGGCACAAATTGTAGAACTTGGCCGCGAGGGAATGATCATCGCTGGTAGCCAGTTCATCCGGGAAACCAGACAAGGCGCGGCTCAACCTCACAAATTGCTCAGGATGACGTAGGCCAGAAAGCAACTCTTGCCGGATAATCCCCAGTAAATGCACCTGATTGCGGCGGACTAGGGGTTCTACCACCCTATATAAGGATTTTGGTGGATTGGCCCGTCGCAGATAGGCCGACCACACGGAGGTATCGACCACCGTTTTCATCGTTTCTTCCGGGCCGCTTTGTGATCGTATTCGGGATCAAACTCTATCATGCCTCGCAAGTTCAAGACCTCGAGTCGCTTGTGGCGCTGAATAAACTCTTGCAGCGCTCTATTAACCGTTTCGCGTTTTGTACGAAATCCGCCGAGTTCCTTGGCTTCGTTAAGGAGGGCGTCATCGATCATCAGGTTCGTGGCCATACCTCATTCTACACATCAGGATGTGTAGATCAATCTGTCCCAAGTCGGACTTAAAAGCGGGCGACAATTGTGACAAATACAGATCCAGCAGCTTTTCAGCTGCCGGATCCTGTTCTCATAACCTGAATTGCTGTCATTATGACAACGCTGGTTGCGGTGACCTGGTACGGCACGCTTCCCGCGTTTTCAGGCAAGCATCGGGCGGTAGTGCCGAGCCTCCGCTCCTAAGGAAGAGGATCTGGAAGGTGCGTTGAAGGGGATGGCACGGCGCAAAAAGAGCCGACCGAAGGAGGCCAGACAACGGTCCTTAGTATTAGAATCGAAACGTCGCAAGATGAGCTTGTATCCCCTCCTAGCTCCTGGATTCTGGCTCCTGGCTCCTTTTTTGAACGAGCAGGAGCGTCCCTACCGCTTTTAACTTTGGCCGCCGCCTTGGTCGCCGGTGTCGAACGCGTGAATTTGGCCGTCTTTTACGAGAACTACCCGTTCGACGGTACCGCCAAAGGTCCCTATTGGGATTTGGATCAGCTTGAACCCGTTGAGTTCTAGGCTTGAATCGGTTCCGAGTGACTCCCTATCTAGATCGATCAGTTGTTGCGTCATATGCTTGGATTTCGCCGGAGCCGAATCCGGCTCACGTTTGATTTTAAGGTTTATAAGACGCGATTTTAATAATCGGTCCTTTGATAGGTGGGAAATATATGTTTACTATCGGTAAGATAGGAACTGCCTATGGAGATGCACCAGTTGCGCTATTTTGTTGCCGTGGCTCGTTCCGGTAATTTTAGCCGCGCCGCAGACGAATGCCGAGTTGCCCAGCCGTCGCTGAGCCAACAGATTCTAAAGCTAGAAGATGAAGTGGGTGAACGGCTCTTTGAACGCACCAGGCGGCGAGCTATTCTTACTGCCGCTGGGACGCTCTTTTTGCCGCACGCCCTGAACATCCTGGAATCAGCGGAGAGAGGCCGGCAAGAGATCCGGGACATGGACGGTCAAGTGAGGGGCAAAATCGTTCTGGGAGCACTTCCGACGATCGCCCCTTATTTTCTTCCTGAAATCATTCGGATCTTTCGGGAAAAATATCCAGGAGCGGAGCTGATTCTTCATGAACAAACCACCGATCAGCTTTTGCGTAATCTCGAAGAAAACGAGATCGATCTGGCGATAATCAGCGACGCGCCAACCAATCCCAACATTCAGGTCGAGCAGCTTTTCAGCGAAGAGCTCCTGCTTTGCCTGCCGGTGGACCACACATTGGTGCACCAGAAATCGGTGGTAGCAGCGGATCTGCGACAGGAGAAATTTATTCTTATGCACGATAGCCACTGCTTAGGAGCGCAGGCGCAGCAATTCTGCCAAGCGAAAGGGTTCAAGCCGCGAATTAGTTGCCACAGCGCTCAAGTCGGCACGGTACTAGCAATGGTGAAGGCCGGCTTAGGAATCTCGCTAATTCCTGAAATGGCTCGCGAACATGGTCGGGAGGAAGGCATCGTGTATCGCTCCCTGAACGGTGTCCGGCCGAAACGCCCGATTGTGGTGGCGGTCTCCAATCAACGAAAACCCAGCCGCGGCACCATTGAGCTTTCGAAATTCATTCGAGACAACGGAACGGTAGGGATGAGCTCCCGCTCATCCGGGACCAGCCGGAGCACGTAGATAAACTGCTTCGGTTTAGACGGAGTTTGATCTTGGCCGAACAAACAACCGGCGCCGATAAACAGTGGGAAAACCACGAGGGAACGGGCCATAAGCCGAGCGTCAGCGATCAGTGGCACGAATGGCAATGTGGTTTCTCTCTCGGCATCCTCCTGGCCTCCGCGATTCATCACCACTCCACCACTCCAATACTCCACCACTCCAATCCTCCATCACTCCATTACTCCACCACTCCGATTCTCCACCGCGAGCCAGGTTGGAGGATAAATTTTCAGAACATAACTATTGCACGTTATTATTACTCATTTATTATGCGTTCTAATATTGTGAACTCCGTCGATTCTTCTATACTTTCCACCCTCAAGACCGTCTTCGGGTTCGACCAATTCCGAGACGGACAAGCCAAGATCATCACCAAAATCCTCGAAGGTGAATCCGCTTTGGCCGTCTTTCCGACCGGCAGTGGCAAGAGCCTTTGTTACCAACTGAGTGCGCTGCATTTGCCGGGTTTGACCCTCGTGATTTCACCTTTAATCGCCCTGATGAAAGATCAAATCGACTTCTTACGGGCTCGCAACATTCCGGCGGCCAGACTGGATTCGAGCATTGATCTGCAGGAAATCCGGCGCACAGACACCGATCTGCGGGCCGGTCGTTTGAAGCTGCTTTACGTAGCACCAGAGCGTTTTTCGAATGAGCGATTCATACAGAAGCTCCGCCAACTCCAAATTTCATTAGTCGTGATCGACGAAGCGCACTGTATCTCCGAATGGGGTCATAACTTTCGTCCGGACTACCTGAAGCTGGCTCGCGCGGCGAGTGCGCTCGGAATCAACCGGGCGCTCGCACTTACCGCCACAGCGACACCGCCAGTCGCAAAAGACATCTGTCGCGAGTTTAAGATCCAGGACGATGCCTTTGTGCACACAGGATTTTACCGGCCCAACTTGACCTTACGCATCACGCCATGCCGTAACGGAGAAAAGACTGAGCTCTTGTTAGACCGGCTGAAGAACCGTCCGTCGGGGCCCGCTATCGTCTACGTCACATTGCAGCGCACGGCCGAGATGGTTGCGGCCGTACTGAGCAAGAGAGGTGTGCCGGCTCGACGATATCATGCCGGACTGAACGGCGACGAACGGGCTCAAGTACAGGATTGGTTCATGAAATCTTCAGACGCGGTCGTGGTTGCGACGATCGCGTTTGGTATGGGGATAGATAAGTCGAACATCCGCTATGTTTATCATTACAATCTGCCAAAGAGCCTGGAGAATTACTCACAAGAGATTGGCCGGGCCGGCCGGGACGGCCAGAATTCCATCTGCGAGATGTTAGCTTCTGTCGATGACGTCACCGTTCTGGAAAATTTCACTTATGGCGACACTCCAGACCAAGCGAGCATTAGTGCGATCATCGACCGCATTATCGCGAAGGATGATCAATTTGATATTTCGCTGTACGAGCTATCTCGGACGCACGATGTGCGCCCGCTAGTGATCGAGACACTGCTCACCTACCTGGAGCTGGAAGATGTGATCGAAGCGACGGAGCCGTTCTACAACGAGTATCAATTCGTCCTGCTAAAATCGGCGCAAGAAATCTTGAGCCGGTTTGATGCGGAACGAGCGAACTTCGTCCGTGGCGTCTTTGCCAGCGCCGAGAAACGCAGCAAATGGTCTTCAATCGATCTCAATGAAACGGCAGCTCGGCTTTCGTCGACGCGGGCTCGCATCATTAAAGCCCTTTTATACCTCGAAGAGCGCGGTGACCTTCAGCTAAAAGTGGCCGGGCTCCGGCAAGGTTACCGGAGAAAGCTCCGAGTCGTAGACTCAGCCTCGTTAAAAGCTAAATTGGCCGAACGTTTCGAGGTCAGAGAGCGGAACGATGTGAACCGGGTGCGGCAAGTTGCCCAATTAGCGGAACATCCGGGCTGCGTTGTGCGCTACCTGCTCCAGTATTTTGGAGAAGAACTTGGCCGGGATTGCGGCCATTGCGAAAGTTGCCTCGGGAATTCTCGCAGAACGTTCCTAACGCAACGAGCGATGAGCACGCCTAAGCTGGATCACCAATTCCGCATCTTGCGCCAGACATATGCCGAAGCGCTTTCGTCACCCCGGCAGATCGCCCGATTCTTATGTGGGCTAAGCTCCCCTCTGCTAACCGAGACAAAGCTGAACCGGCACGCGGACTACGGGGCATTAGCAGAAATCCCGTTCCAGAATGTGATGCAGGCAGCAGAAGAGCTAGTGGTGAACGGGGCATAACGGCGACGCGCCTGAAGCTCGTCACCGAATAGCAAATAGCAGATAGAAAATAGCAAATAGGTCGTCGAGCAACCCAGCGCTGGGCAGCGAGCGCATTTGCTATCTGCTATTTGCTATTTGCTATCCGACAGCGAGCTTCAGGCGAGCTGTCGCGGTCCCTACCGGACCCGTTCCTACTTGCAAAAAATGTCAAACCAGTAGAATACAGGTCGAAATTTTTGCATTTAGTATGACAAATTCCCACCTCCGCGCCCTGCTCCTGGGAGCAGCCTCCGGCCTGACTCTTTTAACCGGTTGTACCACGACCTCAACGACTTCCACGACCGGTACATTCCCTGGCAACTACACGGTAGTCGCTTACAAACCGAAGGACCCGAGCGCCGTTCGGGTTAAGGTTTCTCTCGAAAACAAGATGATTTATGTCACCGAAGGGCAACGGCCGTTGCTGGTGACTCCGTGCACGATCGGTATCCCGGGTAAATCGACTCCCACCGGTACGTATCGGGTCACGGGTAAAGAGCGGGATAAGCGGTCAGCGTCATACGGGTTCTGGGTGCGAGGGAGTGAAGTTGTCGCGGGTGAAAGCGGAAGACCACCGGGAAGTGGATTCCATTATGTCGGTTATCCGATGCCGTATTGGGTTGAGTTTAAACCCGAGTACGGATTTCACGCGGGCGCAGTGTGGCCGGTCGCGCATAGCCACGGATGCATTCGTTTACACCCAAATGTGGCCCCGAAGTTTTTCGCTCTGGTTCACGAGGGCACACCCATAACGATCGCCGTTTCCGTGCCTGAGGACGGGACCCTGGGGAAGAATGTGGAGCGGCCAAAAGACTATACCTGGAAAGATCCGGTGGCATCGTTGCTGATTTCTGGTCCTTCCAGCCACTCATTTCCCGAGCCGCAGGGAGCGGTACTAGTCAGCCAATAGCCGGAGCTTTTAATAGCTGCGAACCCGCTCAGACAGGTCTAGGCTTTATTCATGTCCGCAAGCGAGAGTACTGCTCCTGCAAAGGGAAAGAAGATCAACCTGCGTACGCCAGACGTTATGGCGAAAGTGCAGGAGCAGGTAGAGTCCCATTATAGAAGCACGATTGTCGAAAGGCTCCGAGCAAACGGCGGGATTCTTCAGGTCCGGGACACGACCGTTTTATTGGCCAAGCAATTTGGCTTCTGCTATGGGGTCGAACGCGCCATCGATTTAGCGTACGCCGCGCGCAAGGTCTTTAAAGACAAGCGATTGTTTATTCTCGGCGAGATTATTCATAATCCGCTGGTAAATGATCAGATCGCTGCCATGGGGATCAAGAATCTCATCGGGAAGCATCGCGAAGCCGCGATCGAAGACCTGACCGCGGATGACGTGGTTATCGTGCCAGCATTTGGGACCGACCTGGAAACCTTGCAAAAAATTAACGAGCGCGGTTGCCAGATCGTGGACACCACCTGTGGGGATGTGATGAGCGTATGGAAGCGGGTGAGACAGAATGCTTCTGAGAGTGTCACTTCCGTCATTCACGGGAAGGCTGAACATGAAGAGACCAAGGCAACGGCATCGCGCGCGCTGGGCAAGGGTCACGGCCATTATCTCGTCGTTCTGACGCTGGCTGATACCGACTACATTTGCGATTACATCCGGCACGGCGGAAACAAGGAAGCTTTACTCGAGCGATTTAAAGACGCCTGTTCGCCAGGCTTTGATCCCGATATCCATTTGAAAGCGGTTGGCGTGGCCAACCAAACCACGATGCTGCGGGGCGAAACGGAGGAGGTTCAGCGACGGGTTCGGGCGGCTATTATTGACCGGGATGGGCCGGAGGAACGCGCCAAGAACTTCCGTTTTTTTGACACGATCTGCGGAGCCACTCAGGAGCGACAGGATGCGCTTAGGGTACTCTTGAACGAGAAGATGGACCTGCTTTTGGTGGTTGGCGGTTACAACAGTTCAAACACTTCGCACCTGGCCGAGATGGGAGAGGCACAGCTTCCGACTTACTTTATTCGTGGTGCCAAGAAGCTGGAAAGCGCCAAGAAGATCACTCACTACAATCTGCACCACAAGGCCGAGACCACTACTGAAGACTGGCTACCCAGCGGGCCAGCAGTCATCGGGATTACCGCCGGCGCCTCTTGTCCCAACAATCTGATCGAAGAAACCATCTTGCGGGTCTACGAACTTCGCGGGGTTCCAGTCGAAGAGATTTCGGCCTCGTAGGCGGAAGCTGGTTAGCGGTTAGCAGTTGGCAGTTAGCAGTTAGCGGTTAGCGGTTCCGCAATCGGCGGGTGGCACGCTGGCTATTTACGGCTCGCGGGAAGATGGAACGGATGGGACTAATGCGACTCATGGGACTAATGGGTCGCGTTACTCCCATATAAACATTGTAAAGGTCAGCAATGTGTTGCCAACGGAGGCTAACGCCTGCCCCTCCCTCGCTTTTCATCTGTTTTCAAACGCGGAGTACAGGTAACTTCTGCGCGTGTCGGAGCACTTCCTCATCGTGGACGGTCATAGCATTATTTTTGCTTGGCCGGAGCTGCTGGCGTTGCATCAACGCAACACGTCGGTGGCACGCGACAGCTTAGTCAAAACGTTGACCGCCTATCAGGACGTGTCCGGAACTCATGTGGTGGTCGTTTTCGACGGGAAAGGCGCGATGGTTAACAAGATCGAGGAACCCGGAGGAATACAGATCTTTTATTCAAATACTGGGCGCACGGCCGACGAGATTGTGGAGCGTTTGGTAGCGAAGTACAGCAAGACATTTTCAATCACCGTAGCAACGGCAGATTTGCTAGAACAACAGACCGTGGCTTCGTTTGGGGCCCAGCCGATTGGATCTGAAGGCCTGCGTCGAAGGATCCAGGACGCTCAAGCGGAGTTTGCTGCCGAGATGAAGAGACGGAAGAAGAGGATCTAGTGAAGCGTATGGGCGTATCGGCGTAAGAACACGCGCGGTGTGATGAACAAATGGGACTTATGGGACCTATAGGACTTATGGGGGATTCGCGACCCATAAGTCCCATGAGTCACATAGAGCCTGTCGGCCGCAGGACTTCGGCGAGCTCAGTCGAGTCGCTTGGCGAAGGCGGATCCTATTCGTGGCCGCGCTCCAATCGGTGCCATCGCAGACTGTAGCGTCCTATTTCGCTTGATAGATCCTGATCTGAGAATCGAGCTCGCGATCGAGGAGCTCCTTTAGTTCATGCGGTGATTCCAACGCCGCCAAAACGCCCGCGTTTGGCAGTACTACCAGATTGCTTTGGCGGGCGACTTCGCGAAGGCGGTCGCCGGTATGCACCGAGGGAACTTTTGCTTCCTCTCCCCAAACCAGAGTAATGGGTTGGGTTACTTCGGCTAAGTGCCGCTCCAGATCGACGTTTAGCTTTCCCCGAATCGAATGTAGAACGGCGCGGTTTGCACCGAACTGGCGAGCGTAAGTCCAGAGAACGTCAACTATCTCGTCATCGATCTTTTCCGGATCAGCAAAGCAGGTGGTAGCCAGCCAAAGGCGAATTCGAGTTTTGGTGGCCAGAAATCGGTAGTAATACGTTTGGCGAGCCAAGGGAAGCGCGGCCAGCCAACGATTATAATCAAAAAACGAGCGGCGAGAGCGATAACCCACAGTGCCCACCGGCATGACGAGAACTAATCGTTGGATCAATTCCGGGTGGCGTTCGGCCAATAAAATCGCGAAGGCGGCACCCAAGCCGCTCGCAACGATGATCGACGTCGCTTGTCCGGCCTTGGCGCGAAGAAACTCCGCTAGGATCTCGGTATGCTCTGACGCACCAAATGGCCGATTAGGCCGAGATGATTCACCAAATCCGAGGAGATCCGGCGCCAGGACTTGGAATCGATCGGTGAAATGCGGATAGACCCGTGACCACTCAAAAGACGACGCCCCCGGATAAACACCATGGAAAAAAACCAGTGGATCTCCTTTCCCAGACTCGTGATAAACCAGCTGCCCTCGCCCGGTATAAAATACGCGGGTGGCGAAAATCGCCGGAGCAACTGTTTCCGGGATTTTAGCTGATTTAGGAGCTTTGAATGCGTAACGGAGAGCCAAGAAAACGGCGCCAAGCAAGCCTGCGCCGAGACTTACTCCCCAGAAACGATACTTCGAAGGAAATCTCAAGTCAGGAGCACCTTACCCGACCCCGGCGTGATTTGTCCAATCACCTTTGCTCCCGTCTTGGAGGCAACTTCTTCGGCTTGATGCCGTGCGACCACCAACACCATTCCAATTCCCATATTGAACACCTCAAACATCTCCTCTGAGGAAACGTTTCCGCCGCGTTGGATGAGGCGAAAAATCGGAGGCACTTTCCAAGAGGAAGTATCAACTAACGCGTCACAGGTGGGAGGCAAAACTCTGGGAATATTATCGATCAGCCCACCGCCGGTGATGTGAGCCGCTCCTTTTATCCGGCCGGACGGCACTGCGGACAGGAGGGGTTGGTAGTTTTTATGGATACGGAGAAGCTCTTCGCCGAGCGGCCGAGTTAGTCCCTCCGGTTTGGCCGCGAGACCGAGCCGCATTTGTTGCAGCAACACCTTGCGGGCCAAGCTGTATCCGTTCGTATGCAGCCCGCTGGAGGGGAGACCTAACAACAAATCGGATGGCACGATACGCGAGCCATCTAATATTTTCGTGCGGTCAACTACGCCAACAATACAGCCAGCCAAGTCATATTCCCCATGGTGATAGAGATCTGGTAGCTGCGCAGTCTCGCCCCCAATCAAGGCGCAGTTACCTGCCTTACAAGCCTTGGTAAAGCCCGAAATGAGTTGATCAAAAACGGCGGGATCGAGTCGTTCGGATCCAATATAGTCCAGAAAGAAAAGTGGCCGTGCGCCGGTCACGGCAATGTCATTGATACAGTGATTAACCAAGTCCTGAGCGACCGATTCGTGACTATTCAAGGCGACGGCTATTTTCAGCTTGGTACCCACTCCGTCGATACTGGAGACCAGTACCGGCTCTTTCATTTGCCCAAACTCGGCTCGAAACAAGCCGCCAAACCCCCCGATGCGGCCTAAGACCTCAGGACCATAAGTCCGCTGGACCTTTTCCTGGAGACCTTGCTTTACCTGATTACCGAGCGCTATATCGACACCCGCGGCCGCGTAGGCCTTCTTCTTGGTAGCGGGTCTCATTTAGTTAGGAACGAATAATCTGGGCTGGGAAATATCTTCCTGCAATAGCTGCGATCGTCCTTTGCGGCGCTCCATGATGAATTTGTCCAAAACACCGTTGAAGGGCACCGGATAATCGCCATCAAAGCACGCCAGGCAAAAGTGATCCCTGGGCAGGCCGGTTGCTCTAACCATGCCTTCGATGTCCAAGTAACCAATCGAATCGACGCCTAAATACTCCTGAATCTCTTCGGTGGTACATTGATTGGCGATCAGATTCTTGGGATCGGGAAAGTCGATCCCGTAATAACAGGCAAACCGATGCGGAGGACAACTTATCCGCAGATGCACCTCCTTAGCACCGGCCTCTCTCAAGTTAACCACGCGCGCTCTCGCCGTTGTTCCTCTTACTATAGAATCGTCGACCACAACCACGCGTTTTCCGATAACTAACTCCTTAATCAGATTGAGCTTCACGCGCACGTTGAAGTCGCGAATCAGTTGGGTTGGCTGCAAAAAAGTTCGTCCGATGTAGTGATTACGAACGAAAGCATGCTCAAACTGGATCCCCAGCTCATGGCTGTAACCAAGCGCTGCATAGTTACCGGAATCAGGGACCGGGACAACGATGTCGGCTTCCACAGGGTGTAAGCGAGCAAGCTCTCTCCCCATAGCGACCCGAACCTTACTGACATTTCGGTTTTGGATCAGACTATCTGGCCGAGCGAAGTAAACGAACTCAAACATGCAGAAGGCTTGGCGCTCTTCTTTAAATGGCCATTCCGAATGAATACCGTCGTCAGTGATAATAACGACTTCGCCGGGCTCTATCTCGCGGACAAATTCGGCGTGGATGAGGTCAAACGCGCAGCTCTCAGACGCCAGAATAAAAGCGTCGTCCAATTTGCCTAGAACCAGCGGTCGAAAACCAAACGGATCTCGAACCCCGATGATTTCGCGTTCTCCCATGACCACAAAAGAGAAGGCGCCGTGGATCTGGCGGAGCGCAGTGAGTACGTTCCGATGCCCGGTGGGTTGAGCCAGCAAATGCAAAACAATCTCGCTATCGACGGTGGTTTGGAAAATCGAGCCTTTGTTTTCCAACTCATCGCGCAGAGGCCCGGCATTAACGAGGTTACCGTTGTGAGCAATCGCTAACTGCCCGCGAGCGCAATCCACTACAAAAGGTTGAGCATTTTTTAACGTACTTGAACCGCTGGTCGAATACCGAACATGCCCAATCGCTCGAGATCCCTTTAGGGCTTGTAACTCTTTTTCGCCGAAGACTTGGGAAACCAGGCCCATCCCTCGATGAATCTGAAATGGCTGGGCTGAACCCTGGGCGCTGACGATACCCGCGCTCTCTTGCCCCCGATGCTGGAGAGCGAACAGACCGTAATACGTGAGCGTTGCGGCGTCGGGATGGCCGTACACCGCGAAGACACCGCATTCGTGGGTGGGTTTATGGTGAGTTTTCACAAATCCTGCTGAGACAAAGCGAGCGCAACGGAATTATACCACGTCTCATGGAGTTGATCCAAAGGCCAAGAAAGCGCCCCGGTTGCGGTTTCAATCTCGAGAGAAGCGTCGCCGACTCTACCGAGCTGGATCAGAGGAACCTGCATTTGAGCGGCCTGCCTTTGCAGGGCTTCAATCCCGTCGCCGGCAACGCTAACGATGATTCTCGACTGCGATTCGTTAAATAAGAGAACGTCCACGCGCTGATTCGAAGCCGGCAAAGTGATCTTGGCCCCGATCTTTTGCGCGCCGCTAATACAGGCTTCGGCCAAGGCCACAGCCAACCCTCCCTCGGAGCAATCGTGGGCGCTTTTCACGATACCTTTTCGGATCACAGCCTGCACAAATTCTTGGAGCGCCAGCTCCCGATCAAAGTCCAACCGAGGTGGTCGACCGGCTTTTTTCCCGTAAACGGTCTTGAGAAACAAGGAACCTCCAATTTCGTCCCCGATGCTGCCAACAAGAAAGATCACATCCCCCTCATCACGAAAGTACTGACGAGTGATCCAGCGCTCATCTTCAATCAAACCGACCATTCCGACGGTAGGGGTGGGATCTATCGCTCCCTGCGGACTTTCATTGTAGAGGCTGACATTTCCTCCGGTGACCGGGGTCTCGAAGCGGCGGCAAGCTTCGGCCAGTCCTTCCACGGCTTCGCGCAGCTGCCAAAAGTTTTCCGGACGGTAAGGATTTCCAAAATTGAGATTATCGGTCACAGCCAACGGAACAGCTCCTGAACAGGCAAGGTTCCGAGCCGCTTCCGCCACGGCGATTTTAGCGCCTTCACGCGGGTCCAACCGGCAGTACAGATGGTTACAATCCGTCGTCGCAGCCAAGTATTTGTCTGCCTCACGAACATAGAAAACCGCGGCGTCTGAACCTGGTGGAACCACGGTTCCGGCTCGAACCGTGTGATCGTATTGCCTAAAGATCCAGTTTTTGGAAGCGATGGTAGGATGCCCCAGAAGTTGCAGCAAACTCTCCTTGGGATCATGAAACGGGAGGTCCGAAACCGCGATGGCTTCAGGTGCAGGAGGCACGGCGACTTCCCGTTCATATATAGGTGCATCTTCGGCCAACTTTTTTGCTGGTATCTCAACCTCGACCGAGCCCTGGTCGAGCACCCGCATAAAGCCGTCATCCGTCACTACGCCGACCTTCGAGTAAGGAAGATCCCACTTTTCAAAAATCTCCTTTACCCGCTCTTCCTCACCACTACGCACGATGATCAGCATTCGCTCTTGGGACTCACTAAGCAGAATCTCGTACGGGGACATGCCAGTTTCGCGTTTTGGGACAAGGGCCAGATCGATTTGAACGCCTGTACCTCCGCGGCTCGCCGTTTCGCAAGTCGAGCAAGTAAGACCAGCCGCACCCATATCCTGGATGCCGGCGACGGCACCACTGGTCAGGAGCTCTAGACAAGCTTCTAAAAGCAATTTTCCTCGGAATGGATCGCCCACTTGGACCGCCGGCCGGTCCGCTTTTGATTCTTCGGTCAGATCGCGAGACGCAAACGCTGCACCGGCCAGCCCATCCCGACCAGTCTCGGATCCGACGTAAAATACGGCATTGCCGACCCCCGAAGCAGCTCCGCGGGCGATCTCGGTTCGCTTCAAAATGCCTAAGCAAAAAACGTTGACCAACGGATTGCCGTTGTACGACTCATCGAAGTAGACCTCTCCGCCAATCGTCGGAACTCCGATGCAATTCCCGTAGTGAGCGATACCTGCGACGACGCCTCGCAGTAGTTTACGGTTCTGGCGAGCGGTCGCACTGTCACTTTGGACCGGCCCAAATCGGAGGGAGTTCATCAAGAAGACGGGGCGCGCTCCCATGGTGAAAATGTCTCGGATTATCCCTCCCACCCCGGTGGCCGCACCCTGGAAAGGCTCGACCGCGCTGGGATGGTTATGGCTTTCCATCTTGAACGCCACCGCCCAACCGTCACCGATATCGATCACTCCGGCATTCTCTTCCCCGGCTTTTACCAGGACTTTGCGGCCGGTGGTTGGAAACTTCCTCAGCTCTCGCCGTGTATTCTTGTAGGAGCAATGCTCGCTCCACATCACGGAGAAGACGCCTAGCTCGGTGAAGTTCGGTTCGCGCCCGAGGATTGATTTGATACGCTCAAACTCTTCCTCTGACAGACCATGTTGGCGTATCAGCTCAGGGGTAAGAGTGGGAGTCATGCCGCGACTGATAACAGTGTATCCACCAAGGATCTAAATAGTTGCAGACCGTCTTCGCTACCCAGGCGATGGTCCCAGGAACGGTCTGGATGCGGCATAATTCCGAGAACGTTCCCGGAAGGATTACAAATGCCGGCGATGTTATTCCGGCTACCATTCGGGTTCGCCTCCGGAGTTGGCTGCCCGTGCTGATCCACGTAGCGGAACACCACTTGCCCTCCCTCTTCGAGTTCTCTCAAAGTTTGGTCATCGGCATAATAGGCACCCTCGCCGTGGGCGATCGGCATACTGAGTATAGTGCCTTCCTCGGAAAGACGAGTAAAGGGCGTCCGGTTGTTTTCGAGCTTTAAACTTACCGGCTGGCACAAAAACAGAAGAGAACGATTCCGGATTAAAGCTCCGCGCAAAAGACCGGTCTCGCACAAGATTTGGAATCCATTGCAGATACCAAAAACGGGCATGCCGGTTTGGGCCGCTTTAATCACTGACTGCATTACCGGTGAAAAAGCGGCGATAGCGCCGCAGCGCAGGTAATCACCATAAGAAAAACCTCCGGGCAAGATGACAGCGTCGTAACCGGCAACCGAGGTTTCCTTATGCCAAACATACTCGGCTCTGACGCCGAGGCCGTCCGTTAAGGCACGCAAACAATCCTGGTCGCAATTTGAGCCGGGAAAACGAACAACGGCAATTTTCATCGCGATCCTATTTCGGTCCAGCTCCTAAAATGCGGTAGTCTTCGATCACTTGGTTACAGAGAAGGTCCCGACAAATCTCATCGATTTTTGCCTCGTCTGGTTCACCCGTAAACTCTAGCTCGATAATCTTTCCAACGCGAACCGTTCCCACATTGGCTAAACCGAGTTCACGGACAGCGTTGCGGACGGCTACCCCTTGCGGATCAAGCACACTTCGCTTTGGCATCACGACAACCTCGAGTTTCACGGCGAAAAACATCAAGGGTGACAGGGGCGGCGTAAAGAAAAATCGTTTCGGGAGGAGGCGGTTTGTAGGATGGGCGAAGCCGCATTCCCACGACCGGGGTCGGCCGCTTTCCCACGACCTGGAGGCCAGCCGTCCCGCGGCCGCGGGACGTACAAGCCCAGGCAAGAAACACCCCCTCGAGGACGAGGACGACGACGAGAACGAGGACGATTTACCCGAGTGGAACTCCAACCCGGCAAACGAGAAACGTTTCGTAGGGCTGGACAGCTCGGCCTCTATTGGTAAACTGCGGTGCATATGCCCCCTCCGTGGAAATGGCTATTGCCGAGCATCATCGCTATTCTATTGGTTGAGTCCTCTGGTGCGCAGCAAGCCCGCGAGGGTACCTCCGCCACCCCAGCGCCGTCCCCGTTAACCGAGGCACAACTAAACGCGGCGATCGCCCTAGATTCGCTGACGGTCCCAACACCGGGGGAATTTTTCAAAGCCATCGACAAAACAGGCAAGCCAAACTGGGTATCTCAATTCCGGCCACCGACACCGATCAGCGGGGTCAACCGGGCTCAGATGGCGCTAAACCTCGGCACCTTGATCGCAGACGGTTACATCGCGGTCGAGGCACAGGATGGCCAGCAGGTTAAGAATATCGGGCGGGACGTACTCGCTTTGGCGAAAAAGCTGAGCGTTTCCGACAGTGTTTTGGCCCGCGGCAAGAGCATTACCCAGTTCGCAGAGGATGGCTCGTGGGATCAGCTCAACGAAGAGCTGGAGGCAACTCAGAACGAGGTCAAAAAGGCTCTCGAAGAAAATCGGGACAACGACTTGATTACGCTGGTGAGCATCGGAGGTTGGATCCGCGGTACCCAGGTTGTTACTGGACTGCTGGTCGAAAGCTACAATCCCGAAACCGCCAAGCTCTTGCGACAACCTGCGCTGGTTGGTTATCTAAGAGGCAAGCTGGATCAATTACCCAATAAGCTGCGGCAGGATAAACTCGTAGTTAAAGTGAATGCCGATCTTCAAAACATTGCGAATCTGGTCTCATTTCCGGCGGATCACGTCCCCACAGCGAATGAAGTGAAGACCCTCAACCAGGCTTCCGCAAAATTGACCAAGGAAATCTCGACCGGCGAATGAAACGTCTTTTACTTTATCTTAGCGTCCTTCTGGGCGGAGCTGCGGTGTTGTTCGGCGCCGAAACTAATGATCAGACAAAGGCCCACAGCGATGTTCTCGATCTAGCCGGCGCTTTTCAAAATGATGGTTTCAAGCTTAGGGATGGGACCTGGTATGGGCAAGTTTCCAAGGATCATCCTCAGGCTATGCAAGTGAACCTTTATAGCGGCAACGGTTATTGGTTTTCCGCTGCAAACGCCGATGGTTCGACTGGTTTAGCGGTCTCAGTGTTTGACGACCACGGAAATCCGGTTGAAGTTCAAAGCTACCAAAAGGACAACAAAGCTGCGGCGGGTTTTAGCCCAGACGCCAGCGGATTATACTACGTCGAAGTCTCGAGCTCCGCTCCGGCAGCGACCATTTTTTGTTTGATCTACTCGTATAAATAGATTTTTGCGTTTCGATGGCCACGGCCGGAGCTCAGGTTAGAGAGACCACGTCACCAACTGTTAAACAGTTCTCTGTTTTTCTGTTGAATAAGGTCGGCGCACTCCTCGAGATCATTCGAGTGCTCAATGAAAGTCAGGTCCACGTCATCGGCCTGAATTCTCAAGATTCAACCGATTCCGCGTTGGTCCGCATCATCGTGAGCGATCCGGAGGCCGTTGAAGAAATTTTTGACCTGCACGAGGTCGCCTACAGCATCTCAGAGATATTGGTGGTTGAGATGCGGGAAGTAGCCGTTGACCTAAAGAAGCTGCTTTCCTGTCTGCTCATGGCCGAGGTCAATATCCAAGTTTGCTACCCGTTGTTGCTCCGGCCACACGGGCGTTCAGCTTTAGCCCTGCACTTGGACGATGTTGAATGCGCCAGGTCGGTTCTTAGCGGACAAGGTTTCACGATCTTGAACCAGATGGATTTGTCGCGATAAGGAATCGTTCGTCGTAATCGTCCTCGTCGTCGTCCTCGTCCTCGAGAGCGTTGTTCACCAGAGTTGCGCTCGAATTCGCTCTCAGCCCTTTGTCTGAATTGCCCCCCGCGACTGAGTGTTGAGGGCCCTCTTAGCGTTTCGGGCGGCCCATCCTGCAGCTACCGGCAGAATGCATTTGCAACCGCTGGGTAGCATCGTACCAACCGAGGACGAGGACGACGAGGACGAGTACGAGGTCTGGCTCATCTCTCGGTCGTGACCGGCGATGAGCCCTACTGTTACGCGGATTTGCGCCCGTAGCTCGGAAAGCTAACGATCGCCTCTTCCGATTCTTTCTCGCTTTCCGGCTCTAGATCGCTAAATCCGATGCCTAACCGGTGATCTCGATAGAGAGTAATCGCCACATTCCGATTTACACGGATGCACTGTTTCACTGCTTCCGGCTCTTTCTCGCAGAAAAGCACGGTCTTCCAGGAAAAGATATGTTTCGGCTTGTGGAAATCGCTATTCGCCACAAACGGCAATCGCTTTAACCCAATCGGATTGAAAATATCATCCCGATTGGCCACTTCCCAAGCGTCGAGCAAAGGAGCGTATTGGTCGATATGTTCCCAGAAAAAGAGGGTATTTTTTCCCCAATGCGTTTTGAATTCGTGCGGATGAGACGCGATGGCCAAAGCGCCTTGGCTGTGAATTTCCGCAATCGTTCGAGTTATACTCAGCCCAGGATCAATCGGCCCCTTGAGATCAACTGCCAACAGATGAGCTGACGAACGTTTGGTCAACCCGTCCTTGTTGAATTCTAGACCGGCCATCAGGATCATTCGGTATTTATCCAAGGCCCTTTTCTTTTCCTTCTCCAGGACATCAAAATATTCCGATACCTGATCCAGAGTGAGCACCAAGCCGCTGAGGTTTGTGACTCGGCCAATCAATTTTGTGTAGTCACAGATATGGTCAGTTACACAAAGAACATCAAAACCACGCTGGCCATAGAAATCGACCAGTTCCGGAATAGTTAATTTACCGTCCGAATAAACGGAGTGCGTGTGCAGATCGCAGAGGAGAATCGACGGCGATTTCTTTCGAGGAGGTCTAGCGGATTCAATCCTAGGAACCAGCACGCGACGATTGGGCTCCGTGACCTCGAGACTGAGGATAAACCGAGCAATCTGCAGAGAGGCCGCCGGCCGGCTCAACTTGGAGACGTTCTGCGTCCATCGCTCTAGCTGAGCGCCACCGTTCTTGAAGGCGCCGTCGAGGGCTTCAACGATCGAGTCGGGATCCGGAGCCAATCGGCCACAATCGTTTTCCACGATCAACCTGGCGTTGCCTTCTTCTTGACCCGGCACCACTTGACTGATCAAGACAGGAGTTCGAGCCGCGATCGCTTCCTGAATGGTTGCCCCTCCTGCTTTAGTAATCACTAAGTGATGACTGGTCAGGAGTTCCGGCATCTTGGTCGTCCAACCCAGAATCTCAACTCGATGACCGGGCGCCCTAACTTCCGCTTCAATTGCCCGGCGAAGAGCGGTATCCCTGCCCACGGTAACGGTGAGCCGGATATCTCCTCGCTTGCTGAGACGTCGAACGAGCGAAGGCGCTTCTTTTTTGCCGGAGTTAATCAGGTACAGGACCCGTTTTGGACCTACATCATCGCTGGTGAACCGATGGTCGACCATCTCGGCAAAACGATGCGTAACAGGAAAACCAAAAGTATGGATCCGGTCTTCGGTTATGCCCCCTGCTCGCAGAACGGCGGCGGTGTCGTCGTTGGCGACAATAAAGTGATCACTCGCGCAACGGTACCAGATCGAATTTACGGTAATAGAATCGGTCACTACCGTGATCTGCGTAAAAGTCCGGGGTTCGCCGATCGGCAAAACCTGGTCAATGACGTAGCCGTACAGTGGATAAGTAGAAATAACGGCGTCGGGCTCAAACTGGCGAAGTAGTTCGGCCATGGCGCGCTTGAACCTAGTCAACATCGGCATGTTCGTTTCCACGAACTGCGTCCCATCAATCACGTTGTAGATCTTCCCCCAAACCCGAGGGGTACGATTGATGGCTGCAATGTAGGCGCGCCGCAAGAACTCGTTCAACCTGCCGTAACAACGATCGAACAGATCGATGATCTGTACTCTGACCTCGTTGCCGGCCACAACTTCCAAAGCATCCCGAATATTTCGAGCTGCCGTGTTATGGCCTTCGCCGAATCCAGCAGTGAAGATCAGAACCTGCTTCATGCGTCGCAAAAAAAAGAAGTCCGGACCGGTTTATGTTTTGGGAGCGGAAATTGTTCGGATATACTAATGAGCCGGTGAGAGTAACTGAATGACCCCCTACCTTCCAGTGAATTTCGCAATACTCAAGATCAGGCGAGCCATGGGGAAGGATACCAATAAAGGAGCTGCGTTTGGTTTGTCTTAGCGTGCGAAACCCGGGCCGCCACGTTCGCAAGGGTTATTTCATTCTCGGACTAGCCTGTTTTTTCGCCACTTCATTCTCACCTGGGCAATCCTCGGATGAGGAACAACGGTTGCGGCAGCTATTTTTAAAAAGCCGCCAGGAAATGCAAATCGTTCCTAGCCCAACGCCCACGCCGAGGCCAACACCGGTTCCGGCAACTCCAGCTCACAAACCATTTCATAATCGCAATAACGAAACTGAGACCCCGGCCAACCGACCGGAGGAAGAGCATCATGAGTCAAGGGAGCGTTCCGTTACGAGTGAGCGTTCCGCTACAAGCGAGCGCTCCGCTGCGACACCAGCGCCAACAGCGTTACAAACTCCGGTCCCGACACCAACCGAAAAGGTAGAGGTACCCCCTTCCCGGCCAGTAGTGACCCCGGAAGAGGAAAGCTGGGCCCAACCGACTCCAAAAAAGAAGCACCATGGCTGGTTCATTTTCCATTTTCATTCCGACGACGATGAAATCGTTATCCAGAAGTCAGGCAGCCAAAACGAAAACGTCCCGGCCGGTCATTACAATGGGCGTTGGCGTTATCTGACTCCGGCAGTGCGTCGAGCCATTGATGATGCTCGAGTAGCAAGGAATCGTTGGAAGTACATCGTGGTGCACAATAGCGGGACTCGCCAAGGAAACGCCCGGATTTTTGATTACTATCATCGCCACGTTAGGCGCATGCCGAACGGTCTCGCTTATCATTTCGTTATTGGCAACGGGACCTCTTCGGGCGATGGCCAGATCGAGATTGGCAACCGGTGGGTGGTTCAACTCGCTGGCGGCCATGTCCATAGCGACTATCTAAACTATATCTCGATCGGCATCTGTTTGGTCGGTGACTTCAATCGAGATCTTCCCACTGGAGCTCAGTACGAAGCCCTCGACGAAATAATCCGGTATCTACGGCAACGCGTCGGTAAAATCGACGGACGCTACTCTATCGTACTCGGCCATAAAGAGATAAATCCTCGTCCGACAGATTGCCCGGGAAACCGTTTTCCACTCAATT